>JABAOH010076759.1_pt1 | contig 11713 bp, 13 predicted proteins | sample 7062181 | NCBI WGS metagenome assembly JABAOH01 (sample SAMN14538630, study PRJNA623070) | marine sediment metagenome | biome: marine biome [ENVO:00000428]; feature: marine pelagic biome [ENVO:01000023]; material: deep marine sediment [ENVO:00002113]; isolation source: pool of 5 deep marine... | reverse complement strand
TATCCGGAAGAGCATCGAAATTAACACTAACCTGTAATCCCGGCTTGACTTTACTAATATAGCGCTCGGGCATATCAATAGTAATGTCTGCTGTCTCAATATTTATTAGCTCTACAACAGGGCCGCCTTTTTCCACCCATTGCCCTACCTCGGTGTATTCTTCAGTTATATATCCGCTGAACGGGGCGGTTATGCTGGATTTCTCAATGTCGTATTTCAGGCCGTCGATCTGAGCTTGAAACTGAGCAATTCTGGCACCTAGCGCAGATCTCTCGGATTCAGCGTCTTGTAGCTGTTGGGTCGATGCTACGCCTTTTTCCTCTAGCTCCTGAAAACGAACCAGGTTCTTTTTAGCGAGTTGATAACGTGCTTGCGCTTCTCTTTTGTTAGCTTCGGCCTCTTTTAAATCAATCTCAATAGTACGTGTATTGAATTTGGCAATTACATCGCCTTTTTCTACAAACATACCCTCTGTGCCGGTCAGGCTTCCGACGAGTCCTTCTATCTCGCTTGCTATTATGCTGCTTTTATCCGGCTCAACAGCCCCCACAATAGTTATGGGTTTCTGAAGTGTCTCCTCTTCTACTTTATCCACCACTACCGGAGCTGCAGGAGGTGCCTGAGCTACTGATTGCAGAGGAAAATATAATAAAAGGAAAGCTAGCGTTGCTAGAAGAAAAGTGAATATTCTATGAGATCTCATTTATGCTCCCCGTCTATTGGCTTTAATACCCTCTAGAAATACTGTTACATATGTTTCAATTAAATCCTCATTCTTAATTTTACTTCTTTTCTTCTCACCGAAGAGCTCTTTAACAATTATATGATTCACTATCATTCCAATGAATGCCTGGGAGGCGCAAAGAGCATTTACATTCTTAAAGGCTCCGTCTCTGATCCTGCTTTCTATATAGTCACTGAGCAGCATATCAACATATTCCACATATGTGCTGAAGAACATATCAGAGAGCTCGTGTCCTTCGAGTGCGCTGAAGTGAAGGAGTCTAATAAAGCTCGAATCGTTACCGCATTTATCGAGCATCCTCTCGGCAATGGATTTAAATATTAGATGGTCGTCTTTTGTATCCTTGTATTTTTGAATAGGGAGCTCAATTCCGGGCTCTTCATCAATTTTCTTTTCAATAATTGCACCGTAGAGATCCCTTTTTGTGGAGAAATGCCTGAATATCAAAGATTCGTTTACTTCGGCAGCCTCAGCTATCTCTTTAGTTGTAGTGCCGTTAAATCCCTTCTCAGCGAAAAGCTCAATCGCTGTTTCTAGTATCTTTTCCCTGGTATTTGTTTTCTCTGGCTGTGCTGAGTTTGCTTTTTCAGCAGTTTTTTCTGTTGACATTTTGATTTATCCCTGTACGCTGTAAGTAAGTAATTACTTACAAGCTACCAGCAACGGTACTTTGTGTCAAGAAAATTCACGTAGAGTCGCGCATAAGAAAATATTATTATGCATATAATTATTAAGATAGAGTGAATTTAAAACTATATTTTTACAAACACAATAATGACAAATAGCATTGATGTCGGTACAAATAACTTTTGAATTACCTGAGTAAATCAACTATATAGTTATGCGTATGAATAATAGTTCTTATATAACCGTTATTATATAACCGTTAACATCTTTGGAGGCTAAAATGATTAGGATCGTACTGTTGTTATTCTTTACAATGACAGCGACTGCAGGTGCTATGGATATGTCTCTTCAACAGGCAATAGAAATTGCATTGGAGAATAACAGGGACATAAAAATAGAGAAGGAAAATGTAGTGGTGTCAGAAGGAGAGATTACATTCCAGACCGGCGCTTTTGATCCAATACTGAATATAAACTCATTTTATAATAACGGTGAGACTCCAACTGTAAATACATTTATACCAAGCGGTACTGTTAATCAGGAGCAGTTCGGAATTGAAGGAAATGTTGAGGGCAGATTCTCAACCGGAACATTCTATGACGTGTTTAATATCTCATCCACAAGAACAGAGACGGATTCACCCCTGGATGATCTTAGCCCAAGCTGGTTTAATGACGTTACCTTCTCCATAGGTCAGAATCTCCTTCGAAACTTTGGAGTTGATGTTAACAACGCGTTTGTTATAACGGCAAGACGGTCGAACCAGATCTCTATGAAAGAGTTTGAAAATGTGGTTACAAATGTACTTCTGGAGGTAGAGAGGAGGTACTGGCTGCTTGTCGCTGCAAGGCAAAACCTGGAGCTTGAGAGAAAAGCACTTGAGCTTGCTGAGGATTTACAGAAAAGGAATCAGATTCAGGTGGAAGTAGGGGTGCTCCCTCCGGTAGCGGTTACTCAGGCAAAATCAGAGGTGGCCGCCAGAGAGCTGGATGTAATTGTTGCTGAGAATACCCTTCAAGCGTCAGAGGACAATCTTAAAAACGTCTTAGCTATGGATTTATCCCAGCCTATAAATGCAACGGATGAGCCTACAACCGAGGTATTCCAATTTAATGAGCAGGAGTCACTCGAAGAGGCATATGAGGAACGGCCTGAAATTGAGCAGGCTAAGCTCGAGATAGAAAATAGACAGACCCTAAAGAAATACTACTCTAATCAAAGACTTCCTACATTCTCGGTAGAAGGCAGCGTGAACCTCCAAGGATTGGGCGGAGATGAGAACCCGGATAGACTCAGTTTTGAAGGGGAGCCAGAGCCGATACCCTCAAGATTCCTGGGTTCAAGCGAGGCCTTTAGCCAGATATTTGGAGCAGATTTTACTACTTGGCAAGTACTCGGCGTCTTTAGTTTTCCTATATTCAATAGGGCTGCCAGGGGAGAATATGTTAAAGCCACTGCCGAATTAGATAGAAGTGAAATCGTGCTTAAAAAGACTCAGGACGATGTGGCGCTCGACGTTAAAAGCGCGGTTAGGGAAATAGAGAACAGCCTAAGGGCCATTGATGCGGCAAGAGTATCAGTTGAGCTTGCAACCGAGGTAGTGATCAACGAGCAGGAGAGGCTCAATGTGGGAATAGGTACCACGCGTGAGGTGCTCGAGGCTCAGAGAGATCTTATTGACGCCGGGGTAAGAGAGATCACTGCTATAGCGAACTATAATATTGCCCTCGCCGAGCTTGAGCGGGCAAAAGGAACATTGCTGGAAAAAGACGGAGTTGTTATAGAAGAGTAAGCTATAATTTTAAATCTAACCCTTAAACTATTAAGGATAGGTTAAGCGATGTGACATACCGGGCATATCTGATATAATATCATTCAACTTTTACATAAGGAGAATTTCATGGCTAGTGACGCAATTATTGAAATCAGTGACTCAAACTTTGAATCAGAGGTTGTAAACAGTGATCTTCCTGTATTAATTGACTTTTGGGCCCCATGGTGCGGTCCGTGCAGAGCAATAGCTCCTTTGGTCGAGGAGATTTCATCATCTTATGCAGGGAAGATAAAGGTTGGGAAGATGAATGTGGATGAAAATCAGTCCACTACTATGAAATTCGGTATTCGAAGCATACCTACACTTATTATGTTCAAAGGCGGAGAAGCTGTAGATCAGATCATTGGCGCAGTGCCTAAAGGTGAGATTGAAAGGGTTGTTGAAAAGTCTCTAAGCTAAGATTCTCTGTAATAGTTATTTCAAAAATTGCAGTGAGCTAGCTTCCTATTTTTGATAATTTTTCTTCTAATTTAGCAATCTTTGTATCCAGCTGGTTTATTTCCTTGCTCTTAGCTAGAATTTGCTCGCTATAATCTGCCTTCTTTCCTGTACTTGCAGATTTGCCGCTTTTTACATTACTCAGAGCGTTTATAGTCTCCTGCTTATCGAATTCGTATACAGTCTCACGCTCGCGGTTTATCCTCTTTGAGTATTTTCTCGATGCAATCCCGAATTTTCCGAGTACCCGTCCTAACCATTGCAGGTTTTGGCCTTTTTGTTCTGATTTAGGCAGCGATTTCTGGACTTCCGCAGAAAGCGCCTTAGCGGTTATCTTAAATTCCTTAGTTGTATTTTCAAACAATATGTCATTTCGCTTCCCTTCGCATATTTCGCTTAAAACACTTAAAACGGCCTGCTCCCATTTGTCGGGTTTAACTTTCGAGGATTTACTGCCTCTGGCACCGCTCTTTAGTCTTACGACTCCATCTGAGCTCTCAACCATTATATGAGTTAACTTCCCAAGCTCAAGTAATATATTCTTTTTCTCCGCCTCTAGCTCGGATATTTGGAGCTTAATTTTCTGCTTCTCCAAAATCTCCTTAGACTTTACATTGACTGTAGATATACCCTTATCTATTTTCCCTTTTATTTTGTCCAGCAAATCTGCGCCATGGTTTTATACCCCTCTAAATTATAATATACTGAATTTCCTTCTGATGTAAGAGCCTTTGTCTCTAATTGGTTATATGAATTCAGTTTTTTAATTCTTGCTGCAGAAATTTTTATGTAATTTCTTGGAAAATTGCACGGAAGTTTGATATATTTCTTGCTTAGAATTTTAGATGTTAAGAGGTGTAATATGTGGTCAAAAGGTCAAGCTGTAAGGCTAACTCAAGCGATTGAAGGCAAGACGGATAGTTTCAATGCCGGTCTCAGGGGTACGATTGTTGAGACTTTTGAGCTTGAGCACGGTAAATCCTATAGAGTACAGTTCCAGGATGGAAGAGTGGCCAGGTTTCCTGAGGCGCTTATGGATGAAGCTGCCGAAATAATAAAATAATAGTCTGCTTATTAGATTGGTCTTATAATTGCTCTTGCGGGAGCTCCGTCGGAGCCTGCAATTTTAATTGGAAGGCAGATAAGTTCATAGTTGCCCGGTTTGATGTTGTTTAGGTTTAGACCCTCTATTACCCATATTCCTGCTTTTAAAATAATGTTGTGGACCTCTACTACATTTCCGTTATATCCCCCGATTGACAGATAATCTATCCCTATGGTCCGCACTTTGCGGTCAGCTAAGTACTCGGCTGCCTCTGTTGATAGATGTACAAAATCTTTCCTAAACGGCTTCTTATCCCAACTTCGTTTTGAGTTCCTTGTCTTAAAAAGGATCCTCTCACCACTGCGGATTCTGTGGGGTCTAATATCTTCAACCCTAATAATTTCCTTGTCCGTAATTTCTATTACCTTGGCCTTGCCTACGGCTGCATCGGGAGGCATCTTGTCTATGCTCGCACCGGTTTTCCTAAAGTGCCTAGGGGAATCTATATGAGTGCCTGCATGCGCAGCCATTGATAGGTGTGTTAGATTGCACTCGTCTCCCTTAGTCATATCGAGAACTTTATTTATTTCTACCGGAGGGTCATCCGGCCAGTGAAGCATTCCGTCTGTGAGGGCTACGGAAATATCAATCCATCCAGTATCTAACTTGCTGTAATTTTTTTGTTTTTGTAGTGCCATTTTAGCTGCCGTTTAAGATTGAGAGTATCTCGTCCGTTACCTGCTTGGGGGAGAGGTCGTCGGTGCTGACTATAATGTCTGCTCTTTCATACATAGGTGTTCTTTTCTCTAGAAGCTCGCTTGCGGTTTTTACCGGGTCATCTACTTGGAGCAGAGGCCGTGAATCGTCGTCTTTTATACGGTCCCACACAGTTTCGACAGAAGCCTTAAGATATATTGAAATGCCACCCGATTTCATGGCATCCCAGTTTCTGTCTCTCTGCACAACACCGCCGCCAGTGGCTATTACCTGATTCTCATTAGCTGCAAGCAGTTCTGTGGCCCGGGATTCCAAATCTCTGAAATACTCTTCCCCGTGATCCGCAAATATCTGCGTAATAGTGGTTCCGACCCTCTCTTCTATGTATGCATCCGCATCACAGAAGCTGTAACCAAGCTTATCGGCCAGAATTCGTCCAATAGTGGATTTGCCTGCTCCCATAAATCCGACAAGAAAGATGTTCTTGTATTTCCGCGTCATTTTTCGAATTGATAAATAGAGTCTTTACTTTTAGTTCCTTTTACAAATTTTTCAACGTACTTACCGATAATATCGCACTCGATATTTACTTCGCTTCCCTTTCTTAGCGCCCCGAAAGTTGTAGCTTCTTGGGTGTAGGGGATTATATTCACCACAAACTCAGTGCCTTTAACCGCATTTACAGTAAGGCTTACTCCGTCAATGGCAACTGATCCTTTGTCGACAATATATTTGGCTAAAGCTCTTGGAGCAGAGAACCTAAATTCAATAGACTCGCCTTTTTTAGTCTTCGAGCTTACTTTTCCTACGCCGTCCACGTGGCCGTTTACAATGTGCCCACCCAATTTGTCCCCGGCTTTAAGAGCGCGCTCCAGGTTCACTTTTTTCCCGACCTTCAGTTTGCCGAGATTGGTTTTTGCCAGCGTTTCATGGGATGCGTCCACGGTAAATGTTTTCTTGCCAAGAGAGGTAACTGTCAGACAGGTCCCGTTTACGGAAATACTATCACCGAGGACTACCTCTTTAAGTTTGATATTTCCAACCTCAAAGGTGAACTCCACATCTTTTTCTTTGCGGTTTATCTCTTTTACGGTGCCTAGGTCCTCAACTATTCCTGTAAACATATTATTTCCCTCTTTTTGTTATGAAGGTATCGAACAGTATCAGTATAACACCTATGGTGATTGCGGAGTCTGCGATATTGAAGGGAGGCCAGTGTAGAGCCGGGTCTCCAAACCAATGGAAATCAATAAAATCCGTTACATATCTTAGCCTGAATCGGTCAATTGAGTTTCCTATGGCGCCCCCGAGTATAAGTCCGAGCGAGAATCTAAGCAGCTTGTCCTGAGATCCGGTCCTGTTGAGAAAATAGAGTATTACCAAAACCGCAGTTATGAGTACGATCGCAAAGAATATTAGTCTTATATCATCTGGCAGATCCCTAAATATTCCGAATGCAGCGCCAGGGTTCCTTACATGAGTTACATCGAGAAAAGGCAATAGAGCAACCGTATCGTATAGCGGCAAGTATCTAACCACTAACCACTTGGATATCTGGTCAAGCAATACTACAGCTGCTGCGACTATGACGGGGATTCTTAATTTGTTCATTATATGAAGGAGACAGTATATAGGGACTAGTTAATTAGTTCAACTAATTAGGGCTGTTTTCGTAATCTTGAGCCCACACAGCACGATCAATAAAATCCTGAGCGAATGCTCTTGCCGCCCGGTTCTGCTCAAGCAGTAACAAATAGTTAAAAGTGACGGCAGCCTGATGGTAGTTGCCTTGAGCAAACTGTGAGATGCCAAGAATCCTCAAGTTCTCATTTATAAGCTTCTTATCACTAAGCCCAAGTATATTTGCATTCATAAGGTTAGGGGTGGCCTTATCATACTCGCCTTCATTGAAAAACAGTCTGCCTTTTAGGTAGTAAGCGGGGGCATATGACGGGTTTTCGCTGATTACCTCTTGTAAATAAGCAAGCTGCAGCAGACTGTCCCTTGTAGCAAAGAATTGTTTGATATTATCTTCAACACTGGGGCCTGCAGTTATGGCGGAAATTTTTATTTCTAACTCTCTTGCTAAGTTATCAGTCAAATCCTCCTCTCTTAGTTCCTGAAATATATTAAGTGCAGCCTCTGAGTTGCCTGTCTGCCAAAGTGAATTGCCTTTGATATTTACAAGTATGTTCTCCTCTATCTTTGTACTTTCAGCGGAGCTGCCCGCAATTTCCATCGCACGTTCATAATTCCCCGAGTAATAGTGAGAATAGGCCAGCCATTTAATCAGTCCGGGGTCAGAGTTGTTGAAGCCTAAAGCTTTTGAGAGCAGCTTTCTTGCTCCTGAGTAGTTGTCATCCATGAACTGCTCGTATGCACTGGTTTTGAGCCCGGCTATCTTCCTTGGGCATGTAGCTTGAAAGATACTCGGCCTTGAAAACCTGGCCTCCGCAATGGCTTTTGTCTCGGGCGGAGTATCTACTGTCCTTAAATATTCAACCCACTCGCCGCTTAGCTTGTCTACTCCTTTGCCGTATACTGAAAAGGAGCCTGTTTTGTATGCTTTCTTATAATCTTCTATGCCGTATGTGTCTATTAAGTAGCGTGAAAAGGAGCCCATCAAGGTATAACTAATCTCAGAAGGGGCGTACCAGAATCCAAATCCGACTATGTCACTGATATCGGGAGCAATTCCCATCTCTACTATGACTTTTGACCATTGGTGAGGAGTAAACTTCTGGCCTCGCCAGTCGGCAGCAACAGCTATACCCTCAAGAAGGCCTATTTTGGGGCTTATTTTTAAAACATCGTGTCCAAATTCTCCCGACATAACATGTACAAGCTCGTGCTTTAGTATCGGGTGGGGAAACGAGTCGTATATAAGATGTATCTCGCCATGGATCGGGTTTGCAATAGTCGTCTCACCTGCACCTGTTAGTTTTTTTCTTATCTCTACATCAGGGTAAATATATGATTTAATTTTTTCTGAGGAATCCAGGGTCAAATAGTCTTTTAGCTGCTTATACCTCCATTCGTGGTCTGATGCGATTAAGTCTATGTTTATTGCCTCTTTAGTTCCGGGATCAAAGTATATGATGAAGTTCTCGGTTTCTAGAGATTCTGAGAGAATGTTTTCTGTTATGTAGCTGCGAGTATAGCTAATTCCGATATTCGGCTCATTTATTTTTATTACAATAATTGATGCAATCAAAACTATGAATATAATGGGGTCCCAAATGTTAATTGAGTTTTGTCTGACAGCCGAAATTAATCTCAGAACAAATAAGAGTAAGGTGCCTAAAAGCACTACGTATAGACGGGATATAATCAATGTCACGGTAATAGGGATAGCTTCATCGTATAATGGGCCAGGGAAGAATCCGAAGATCGGGTTGTATACAAATATCGAGACTCCGTAGTAGAGTTTCACCAGGCCGTTAAGTGCAATAAGAAAAATAATTATGAGCCNNTTTCTACCGAAGATGTAGCCTGACAGCATGCCGATTGCAGCTGAAAAAAACACTGACACTGTGGGGATTAAAAGGAAGAATATGGAACCTTCTTTTATAAAGCAGTCGCCCTTAATGAGTGAGCTTATCAGGCCGATTATAAATGCAATAAGAAGTATCAGAAGGTTTATTATAAAGATCTGCCCAACTGTATTAGAGAGACCCATCTTGGCTATATCTCTTATCTCAGCAGAGCTTACAAGAGCAGATGAGATAAGAACGCTTAGAAATGAGAGTATTACTGCGTTAATGGCTGCGAACTCAAACCCCAGTACGCCAATTAACGGGAAAAACGTAAGCACGATAGATGATAGGAATACAAATGCTATGGAAAATATTACGCTTTTAGAAGAAAGTATTTGCTCTATTATCATTTATACCCTGTGTCTATTGCAAAAAAAGTACTCAGGTTGTAGATGTGTAATAGTCTACATTATGAGAATGCTAGATATACTTTTATCCGCTCTTAAGCTGAAAAGTAATTGGTACCGTTACCCAGCTTGAGATTTCTCTCCCGTCCTGTTTTCCGGGGATAAATATCCAGCTCTTCACTGCCTCGATGGCTTCTTCGTCAAGGATTTTGTATCCTGAGGGCCGAAGCACCTCTATTTTGCCGACTTTGCCGTTGGGCAGCACAAATACATTTAGCTTGACCTCGCCTTCATACCCTCTTTTCCTTGCAACTCTCGGGTATTTTGGTTTTGGGTTATGATTATAGTCCGGATATGCAAGGGTGTTATTGGAACCTTGGGTTCCAAGGCTCTTGTCTATTATAGATTCCCCATTCCCTATTGATGCGGACTCTTTTCCGGTAGTCTGTGCTCTGGTGTTCTCTGTAGCGCTTTTGGAATAAACTTGTTTTGGTTGTGATGCTTGTTTTGTTTCTTTTGTAGGGATCTTGGGGTTTTCTTTTTGTGTGTTTGTTATATTTGTAGATTTTTGATTCTTAATATTTTCTTCAGGCTGTTTTTTATCTAAAGTGATTTTTGGCTCGCTTATTTCTTTTCGTGATTTGCTCTTATTTATTTCTGTTGCCTCTGCCGCAGATTGTCTGTTTGCGGACTCTTGGGAGCCGATTACACCTATCATAACAGTTCCCGACTCTCCGCCTGAGATAGGGTTTTTCAGAAAATACAGCAGTATGGCCGAGATCAGGACCACGTGAAAGGCAACGGATATAATAATGAATTTATTTAGCTTCTTCTTTTTCATTTTGTATGACTTTTGTACTATTATACAAACTTATACAATAAAAGGGATAGTTAAATTATTAGATCCCCGAAAAGGAGAACCTTATGGCGTATATAATTGTAAAGACATTGTTGACTGTGGCAATAATAGTTGCAATCTCAGAGATTGGAAAACGCTATACCACATTTGCGGCACTTCTTGCGGCGCTTCCGCTTACATCGCTACTAGCTATGATATGGCTATATGTAGATACAAAGGATGCGGGACGAATAGCAGATTTATCGATTGCAATTTTCTGGCTGGTTCTGCCAACATTGCTCTTTTTTCTGGTCCTGCCGTGGCTGCTTAAGCAGCAGTATAATTTCTGGCTGTCACTTGTGATTTCAAGCGTAGTTATGGTGGTTTTTTATCTGGGTTATGCAACAGTAGGGAAAAAGCTCGGGCTTCCGCTATAGCTATCGATTGAACTAGGTAATGAGTATCTCTCTAAGTTTTATCATTCCGCCCCTGATCCAGCTTTTTACCGTCCCCAAAGGCTGATTCATACGCTTTGATATCTCGTTCTGGCTTAAGCCGTTGAAGTATGCAAGCTCAATGGACTGTCTTTGCTCAGGGGTGAGTTCTGAGAGAGCATTTTCAATGATCTCTCTTTTCTCTCTAACTTCCGTTGTTTCATCAGGCAATGGGTGGTCGTCTATTGAGTCCGAGTCTGCATAAAGCGGCTCGTTAGTGGTTCTCCTTTTTGTGTCTGAGCGGATTCTGTCTATAGCGCGGCTCCTTGTGAGTGTGATTAACCAGGCTGAAGCCGTTCCTCGGCTGGTCTCATAATCTGGAGCTTTGTTCCAAATCTGCTTGAACACATCCAGCGCAACCTCATCTGCATCGGCCTGGTTGTGCAAGATCCTATAGGCAAGGCCATAGACCTGTGTGATTGTAATATCGTAGAGTTTCTTAAGAGCCGACTCGCATTCTTTTGCTATCTTGGCAATAAGGATAGCAAGATCGCGCTCGTGGTCAGAAAGTTTTTTTTGTTTTTTCTCACCATCAGCCATAATTTGCTCGCAAGTATTTATCAATTCAAAATAATAGCCAATTCTCAGTCTTGAATAAGAACTCGAAAATTCCTTGTAATTATATAAGCTACTGAAAAATTGGGCAATATTCCAATAGCTCATAACTATAATTAGAGAATAATATCCAAAAAGCCTTGTTCATTCGTATATATATTTATGTAGCGGGCGGTATTGTANNGGAGCTTATTTCTATATATGCGCTTGGTGCGCTGGACGGCGAGGAGCTGGAAGAGGTTGAGCGACTCCTTGCATCCGGATCCCCTGAGGCGATCAAGCTTTTGGAGAAGTACCAAAATGTAGCGTCTCATCTCTCATATTCATCAAAAGCAACAATGCCGGATCCAGAGCTTAGAAAGAAAGTCCTTAGTGAGATATTGGGATCCGCCCGACAACCACCCAGGGAAACCAAAATCCCGTTTTGGAAGCGTTTTCAGCTTATTGGATTTTCAGCAGGAGCGGCAGTTGCAGCACTGCTTATATTGGTTTTGTTCTCATCAGACCAATTCATAGATCAAAGACTAGACGCAGAGG
>JABAOH010000694.1_pt2 | contig 11713 bp, 9 predicted proteins | sample 7062181 | NCBI WGS metagenome assembly JABAOH01 (sample SAMN14538630, study PRJNA623070) | marine sediment metagenome | biome: marine biome [ENVO:00000428]; feature: marine pelagic biome [ENVO:01000023]; material: deep marine sediment [ENVO:00002113]; isolation source: pool of 5 deep marine... | reverse complement strand
TGTGCCGAAATATTTTTTTCCTGATATTTTAAGATTTATATACGGGGAAAGAATGAATGTCAAATAAAAAGAGCGGGATAGAATAACAATAAGTTGATCGACATAAACCACTAGCGGCTATTATTTATCACCCGGACTTGATATTCCAAACGAGAAAATGCAGGCTGCTGCCTAAGGAATTGATCTATAATTAGTAGTTTCGATGCCGAATCACATCCGGATTACAATTAACTCCTTTGTCTAGCTCTATTGTTTTTCAGCTTCATTTGGTCTCTAACTCTTACGGGCATAGATGAGCTTGTACATGGCTGGAACAACGACTAGAGTCAAGACTGTAGCAAAGGAAAGTCCAAAGATAATGGTCATCACCAGAGGGTTCCAAAAAACAGGGCTATCTCCGCCGAAGTAGATCTGCGGCCTCAGTTCACTGAACAGAGTCATAAAATTTATGTTTATGCCGATAGCAAGAGGTAAAAGCCCTAATATCGTGGAAAGCGCTGTCAAGAGGACAGGAGTTAATCGCGTAGCACCGGCACTGACGATGGCCTCAATTTTGTCCATGCCGCTGTCGATCAGTTTGTCGGTATAGTCAACGATGATGATCGCGTTTTTGACAACGATCCCGGCAACCGCAATGATCCCCATACCCGTCATCACGACTGAGATGTCCATGCCAAAAATAGCAAAACCTAAAAAGACCCCGGTTAAGCTGAAAACAATCTGAAGAATGATGATCAGCGGCTTGGATAGAGAATTGAACTGCGTTACGAGTATAATTAAGATCAGAGCCGTAGCGATGAAAAAGGCTTTGATCATAAAACTGCCAACCTCCGCCTGAAAATCCTGTTCGCCGGTAAATTTGACAGTATAGCCATCTTTCAATTCGAATCTGGGAAGCTGCCTGCTGATCTGCCGGATAATCTCGTTGGCGTTGTACCCGAAGAGCACGTTGGAGAACAGGGTGATGACTCGCTTGTTGTCCAGCCTGGTGACTCCGCCGTAGCTTGTACGGTTGGTCACATGGGCAAAGGAGGAAATCGGAATTCTACTCATTCCATTATTATCCCCAGGAACCATAATTTCCTGACTGAGTAAGACATCTATATCATCCCGGTATTTTTCATCCAACCGGACCATAACCGGATACTCCTCCTCTCCTTCTTTGAACTTGGAGACCTCTGTGCCATAGATGGCAGTGCGCAGGATCATCCCGACCTGAGCCGTGCTAATACCCAGCCTGTTTGCCTTCTCTCTGTCAATATTGAGGATGAGTTCCGGCTTGCTGATCTCCATGCTGGACTTCAGTTCCTCAATTCCGCGAATGTTCAACGATTGAATAAACTCTTCCAGTCTGTAAGTTGTTCTGATCAGTTCGTCAATATCATCTCCGCTAATTTCTATGTTAATGGGATACCCGGTGGGAGGTCCCATCATTTCCGAGTCAATACGGATTTTTGCTCCTGCTATTCCAGTCAATTCCTTGCGCAGCTTCCCAAGATATTCGCGGGTAGATATTCCGGTTCTGTACTTATATTCCACAAAAGAAATGGTTACCTTGGCTAGCTTATCTTGAGAAAAGCGTTCAAAAAGCCCGGCTCCTGCATTAGAAGCCACATTGGAGACTATTGATTCTACATCAGGATTATTGTGACCGATAGCACTGTAGATCCTTTCTTCGACCTGCTTGCAGATATTGTTCGTCACCTCGATATGGGTACCTTCGGGCATTGTGATGTACACTTGGAGACTGTTAGGGTCACCACTGGGGAAAAACACTACTCTTGGCAACCTGATGCCCAGAAGGATAAAAGATAGGAGGAGTAGAACGACAATCCCGCCGATAACGCCGTACGGACGTTTCCCTCCGAGGAGAAAAGTCAAAGTTTTCCTGTACCCGCTCTTCATTCGAGGAAGGACATAGTTCTGGAATTTGGCAATCAGGAAATGTAATACATACCTGGACAGAAAATAGAGGATGGCTCCAAATGCGAGCAGGTTGGCCGGAAGCATGTTGCCTGTTGCATAAAATACAACGGCCAGGACAAAAGCCGCCGATAATATGAAAATGTTTTTATGACTGAGTTTCCAGCGGATTCTCTGGTTTTCTTCACTGGAGGATCTCTTCATGAAAGATACGGCGAAAACTGGATTAATCATGTAAGCAACCAGCATGGAAGCTGTCAGCGTTATGATAACAGTGTAAGGTATAAAGGACATGAATTTTCCAGCAATTCCGGGCATAAATATAAGGGTAAAGAAGGGAGCCATAGTAGTCAGAGTGCCTGTTAAAACTGGGACAGCCACCTCTCCAACCCCCAATCTGGCAGCAGCGGAGATGGAGAGATCTGTGGTGGTGGTGAAATGGCGGTAAACGTTTTCCACGACCACGATAGAGTTATCCACTACGATTCCCAAAACAAGGATGAAGGACATCAGAACAACCATGTTCATGGTGAAGCCGATGACTGGAATGAGAATGAAAGCGATGACGATGGACATTGGGATAGCAATCCCTACAAACAGGGCATTTGTCTCTCTCATGAAAAACATGAGGACGAAAACCACAACGATAAATCCGAGGATTACCGTGTTGAACAGGTCACTAATGGTGTTTTTCGTCTGAGTGCTGCTGTCTCCTGTCATGGTTATAATCAAGTTTTCGGGAGCTGTCTGGCGGTATTCATCCACGATAACCTTAATCTTGTCGACAGCATAGATCAGATTTTTTCCGCTTTTCTTGATAACATTGATCGTCACCACATCCTGCCTGTTCAAGCGCGAGTAGCTCCCTCTGTCAGCATAGCCGTCCACGACTTCGGCAATCTCTCTTAAGTAAACTCCTTTTCTAAGCTGAATATTCTTGATCTGGTCAATGTTCCTGAATTCGCCGACAACGCGCAGGTTTCTCCGAATACCATCTGTGTCAACCTGGCCGCCGGAAATAGTGAGATTCTCAGAAGCAATGGCATTCTGAATTGTATAAAAAGAAAGGTCTGCAGCCTGCATTTTGTACAGATCGACATTGATCTGGATTTCCCGGTCCAGTGCCCCGACAATATCTGCCCGTGTGATTTCCTCCAAGCCTTCGATTTCATCCTGAAGGTCTTCGGCAATTTTCTTCAGCTTCACCAATCCAAGATCACCCGAAAGGTTGATGAACAAGATTGGGATCTCGGAGAGATCAATCCTGGTGACTTCGGGTTCGCTGTAAAGGTCGGAGGGAAGTTCTGGGCGAGCATCATCGACAGCTTGTCTGACGTCAAGATAGGCCTGCATCTCATCGGCGGTCAGCTCAAATTCGATGAAAATAGAAGAAAAGTCCTGAATCGAGTTACTGCTGATGTGTTTAACACCGTCGATTCCCTTAAGATGTTTCTCGATAGGCCGGGTTATCAGGTTTTCCATGTCAGCCGGTGATGTTCCGGGATGCATAGTACTGACCATGAAATAGGGGAAAACGATTTCCGGAAAATTCTCCTTGGGAGTTGCATCGTACTGCATAAATCCGAATACCACAAGAACCACGACGAATATATAGATTGTAGTCTTATTAGCAACCGATAGGTTAGTTAATTTGAATTCTCTCTTTTTCATTTTTAGTCCACTTTTCTATTGAATATTGGGCATTCCCGCAAAAAATTCATTCTGAACCTGAAACCACGGCCAGCTTTTGACCATCGGCCAGATTTTGATACCCGAATGTTACTACATATTCTCCTACCTGTAGCCCAGAAAGGACCTCAGCTCGGTCGATGTAACTATTTCCGGTCTTTATTGATCTTCGTCGAGCAATCCAGTCCCCATTTATCTGCTCGGCTACAAAAACGAATTGCTCTTGCCCAGTCTCCTGGACAATGTTCAGAGGAACTATCAAGGCCTCATCATTCGTATAATCATTGATTGTTAAAACCGAGAGCATATTCGGCTTGATTCCAGCTTCAGAATTGGGTATTTTCATTTCGATCTGAAACGTTCGGTTTTGGGGATCAATGACCTGGGAAACAGCATTGACTTTCACATTGAACTCTCTCCCGGTGACAGGTATTCTCACATAAACAAGGTCATTTTTATTAATATGCGAGATGTATACCTCCGAGAGTTCAACTCTTATCTTAAGATTGGATAGCTGTACTACCCTGACAGCACCCAGTCCTGCAATTGCCATCTCGCCTTCTTTGATCAGAACCTCGTCGACCGTCCCGGACAACGGCGTAAAAATCTTGGTCAGCTTGTATTGTTCCCTTAAGGTCGCCAATCTCTTTTCCAGACCTTCTTTGTTATTTTTTGCCTGAAGGAACTCAATCTCACTGCCGATATTCTTTTTCCACAGCCTCTGCTGTCTTTCAAAAATTGTCTCTGCCAGCTTTAGCCCATTCTCCACTTCAGCTATACTGCTTTCTAGAACAGATCCGTCCAGTTCTGCTAGGAGCTGTCCCTTGGTGACTTTATTGCCGGCATTGACATGTATCTTTTTCACAATTCCAGAGGATTGTGGTGCGATCAGAACGTTGTTGTCCGACTCAACCGTGCCCTGTACCTGGATAAAATGCTGAAAGCGTCCCTTTTCCACTCGTGAAATTTTTACATTCATCAGCTTTTCCTGTTTTATGCCCGGTGTGGCTTTTTGCGCGATCTCTTGTTTCAATCTCTCTATTTCTTCCGTCAAGGCATCCCTCTGGCTTTCCAATCGAGCCAGCTTTGCCTCATCATTCCGAGAACCGCAGGCGACAAAAATCAATCCTATTCCTAATAGAGCCAAGCATTTTCTGTATTTCATGATCATTCACCTTTTGTTTGAATGGCTTGATAATTATTATTTAACCTGTCCAGTTTATTCTTTGCTGTCAGGAGCCCGGACATAGCTTGAATGAATTCGGACTGAGCCATCAGATATTGGTCATGCGCCTGGGTTAAGTCCATGCTGGAAGCGACTCCTTCGTTGTATTTTATCAAGGTAACATCGTATACTCTTTGGGCAAGTCCCATATTTTCTTTGGTATTCAAATAATTCTCATAGGCTGAATCAAGGGCTGATTTGAGACTCGCCGCTTCCACAGTCAAACCCTGAGATGCCTGCATCTTCGCAGTTCGGGCCTGTTTGAGGGCTATAGAAGCCTGAGCAACTTTAGCTCTCTGGAAACCGCTTGTGAATAGCGGAATATTTATATTAACACCAAGAACCTGAGTGCGGAACCAACGTTCTTCGAAGTTTAGAAAATTAAATGCATCACGAAAAGCATTCCATTGGTAGGAGTAAAAAGCCGATACCGTAGGAAAATACTTAGATCTTTCATTCTTTAAAGCCATTTCTGCAAACTTCTCCTGTGTGTCAAGAAGCTTGTAGTCGATATTCTGTTCGAGATCAAATTCAGTATTTGCCGCTTTCGAAATATCTATCTGTTGAAGAACGTCTTCCAGTTTGTCTGTGAGGACTATCTGTGCACTCAGATCCAATCCCATCTGAAACTTTAAAAGCTTGTAGGCAACCTCCTTCTGTCTGACGACTGCCTGCAGACTGTTCTTTAATTTTGTCACTGATATCTGAACAAGGTCGGCATCCGTTTCGGCGACAAAGCCCTCTTTGTATCTTTCTCTTATCTCATAATGAGTTTTCTCCAGATTGGCCAGGTTCGAATTCAAGATCCTTTCACTCTCTTCGGATACCAGGATCAAATAATAGGTGTTGGTAACCGTCTCCAGGATATCCAATTGTGTCTTTGCATGATTCTGGTCTGCCAGCTGACGGAAAATTTTTGATGTCTTGAGGCCAACTAAATAACTGCCGCTGAACACGAGCTGGCTTAGGGTAAAGCCAGCGCTGGCATTGTGCCTGGTGCCAAACTGGACCGGGATCTTTTCTTCAAATTTCCCTTCGAAGAAATTCGGGATTAACACGGTCGCCAACTCAAGATTGTTCATGTAATCGACTGTCGAACTAAGCTGGGGGAATCCTGAAGATACCGTCTCCCGCACCTTCTTCTCTGCAGCCAGGATATCCATCTGGGATCTCCTGATGTCATAACTGTTTTCAACAGCAAACTCCTGGGCAGAGCGGAGGCTGAATCCTTGCACTTCAGCACTCTGAGCATAGATGAGGTTGGAGAAGAAACAAGTTAAAATTATCCACGTGACTGTGACCCATAGACGGTACAGCCATTTTTGATTAAACTCCGATGTCATTAATTTTGGCATAATTTTTTCCTTTTGTATTTCTTAGTGATTGTTAGGAAACCGGTTCTGCTGAGAACAATTTGTACTCTTTTCGACCTGTGATTCGATTTCCAATGAACCCTTTGCTGTCAGTATTAAGCTCAATAAACTTATGATGATAGGAGAGGGAGGCTCAGCGACCCAAATCCAACCGTAATTTAGAAACTTAGCGTTTATAAATTACTGCATATGAGCGCTATTCGCTTCCTGCCCAACCATTGCTTCGGTATTGAACTTCTTTACAGCAATCGTACGTTTGCACTAAGCCTGCACCTTATAAAGGACTTTTTAATATACCATTTATTACTGCAAAAGCAAAGTCCTTTATTATGTTTAACAACAAGAACTTCGATAAAAAAACGAGCAAAAATGGGGCCAGGCCCCATTTTCACATTCAGGCCCCATTTTCAGTTGCAAAAAATGGGAAAAGCAAGAAATGGGGCCTGGCCCCATTTTCTCTTTTCTCCTCCTGACAACAAGACTGCGCCCGTTTGCGCTCCTGATGAAATTCAGGCATCCCCTAGTATCTTTTTAGCGTATATGTATAAATATTTTACATTTATCCTCAATCTGTCATGTATTGAGGACAGAGTAAAATCTATTAATTCAGAAATTAATCATGCACTTTTATTGGCATATTTTTTGCAGGAAGATTAGAAAATTATATAAACAGAGATTTTATATTAATTAATTTATAAATCGGAGGTATCGAAAATGAAAAGAAAATTAGCTGTTTTATCTATGCTGTTATTCGCCATCCTTACTTTTACAGGCATGAGTCAAGCTAAAGGATTCAGAATTAAACTTAGTGGTGGATACGGCACAATGACTACAGGAGACTACAACACCTTTGGAGCGGGCTTAGACGACATTCTTAGTACTCTAGAGGGGATAGGAGCCTCAACCGAAGGGGGATTCAACAAGATCAACCCCGGATTCGAGTATGAAGCTGAATTCATACTGAACTTACCTGCAGGTTTTGGAGTCGGAATTGGAATTGGATACATTCAGAGAAGTAAAATAACTGAATTGAGTGTCTCAATACCGATGATTGGAAGCACCTCATTATCTATTGACCCAAAGATCAAAGCTATGCCTATAAATTTAAGCGCTTATTACTTTACTCCAGGCATCGCTCCTCTAAAGTTCTTTGTACATGGAGGTATTGGTTATTATTATGGGACACTGACAGCCGATATAAGAGAGGATTCAACGCCTCCAACTTTCTGGTCCGAGCAAGAAGTGAAGTTAAAAGATCAAGGTTTTGGATTACATGGAGGCGTCGGTCTGGAATTTAAGGTGGCTGCCAAGATTGCCGTTTTCATAGAGGGTAGAGCAAGATACTGTAAATTAAAGAGCTGGAATGGAGATGCGACTTATGAAGATTCCGATGGATCTACAGACGCTGATGTAGGATTATTGTGGTACTTTGAAGAACTCGATCAAGATTATGGGTCAGGCGAATGGTTCCCAGCAATTACGATATCCACAGGCCCGCCCTCAGGTCCTAATATTAGAAACGTAAGGGAATTCGAAGTTAACTTTTCAGGTATTTCCTTAAGGACGGGAATAAGAATAAAGTTTTAAGGCTCTATTCTTCTGACTCTTCAAGAACTAAATTCCCCCTTTAGAGAAAAATTCTCGCAAATTTGCTTAAGATTCGATAGAATATCCAGAGAAAACGGCAGATTTGTAATGAATCTGGAGAGAGCCAGTAGCAGTCGCAACAATATACCCGAGGATATTCCCACTCAATCAAGGCTTTTTTTATCCCTATGTTCTTGTCTGTTTTTTTTTCTTTTTATCTCCACTATGCTCGGTCAAACAGGGGGAAAGATGCAAAAATCCAAGCCTACTCTTCCCAAGACTGTCGGAGCCTGGACGAGGCTCGATTCACCCCAACTCATCACTGCTAAAAATATATTTGATTACATGGACGGAGCCGGGGAACTCTATCTCGGCTACCGCTTTGACTACCTCGAATCCTACGAATACAGGGCACAAAACCAGAATAACATCCTGGTCGAGCTGTATTTCATGAAAACATCTGACGATGCTTTTGGCCTGCTCTCCCTGGATTGGGAAGGTAAACCCGTGGATTTAGCAGGCGAACCTGCGGATTCGAACAAATCAGAGCAGGCAAAGGCAGCACCCGAAAGCTTCTCCTGGCCCAGGGCACTTTACGGCGAGGGATTGTTGCGGCTCTGGTCGGATACTATCTACGCCAGGATTATGGCTTCCCGGGAAACCCCAGAATCGAAGGAGGCTGTTCTGACGATAGGTCGCTCCATTATCAAAGACCGCGGGACTCCCCCCATACCTATACTCCTGAAAAAACTTCCAGATTCTTTTGTTGAGAACTGGATGCTTGGCAAGGATAGGACGAGCTACTTCCGCTCTCATCTGGTTCTGAATTCTATCTATTACCTCGGACAGGAAAATATGCTTGAACTAGGTCTTAACTCAGAGGCAGTCTCATCTCCCTACGAAAGAAAAGATTCAGAGGGGAAAAAACGCATTCATTTTCTTTTAGTGAAATACGCTGATTATAAGCGTGCTCGGCAGGCGCTCGCTCACTTCCACCAAGTCTATCTTCCCGAGCATCCTATTATCCTTCAGTCTGGGTCTTCAGGAGAAATATCGAATATCTTTCTTATCGAGGACGGCTGGATGGGCTACAAAATCAAGGACAATACAATAGCGTTCATTTTTGAATGTCCTGACCAGGAAACTGCCAGGACAATCATTAATCAAATATGATAGTGTTTGATCCAAAAGGAGGTACTGCATGCCACGTAAAGGGAAGTCACTGACCCGAAGAGATTTTCTCCGAGGAACTCTCGGGGCAACTCTCGGCACATCGCTAATAGGAACGAAGTGGCTGAAAGCTGGCAAAAAAACAGCCGGCTCAAGCCTGGTAACCGTTGTCCGCGATAAAGGTGCTATGGATGCCAGCAACAATGTCAACCCTCAAGTCTTGAAGATCATGCTCGACCAGACTTTGACCAAGATAACAGGTCAAAAGACTACCAAGGATGCTTGGCTCAGCCTTGTCAAGCCCGAAGACACTATCGGCCTTGTCCCCACCTCACATCTCAATCCCACTCACCAGGAAGTTGTGGACGTTGTCAAAAGCTCGCTCATCGACGCTGGAATTCCTGAGGATAAAATCTTGAATGCTCAGGGAGGTCCGGATAAACCTAAAGCGTGTACGGCCCTGATAGCACTGCCTGCTCTCAAAGCCCACTGGCTGACAGGAATCGGGACAGTTATGAAGATCTATATTCGCTACTCAGGAAAGCCCAGCAACTACCATGATGAAAATAACTCCAAACTGGGAGAGACATGGAATTTGCCGTTTGTCAAGGGAAAAACCCGTCTCGTACTCGTCGATGCGCTTCACCCCCTCTGTGATAAAGGGCCCCAGGTGAACCCCAGATACAAATGGGCTTATAATAGCCTAATCGCGGGAACAGACCCAGTGGCTGTGGATACAGTTTGCCTGCGCATCATCACAGAAAAAAGAAAGGAAATAAGAGGAGAACCCTGGCCTCTCAGTCCTCCCCCGCTCTGTGTAGAGGCAGCAGATAAGGTCTACGGTCTGGGAACGAGCAACTGGAACAACATCAAAGTTGAGATTTCGGGCTGGAAGGAAGGTCTGCTCTTAGGCTAAATCCTCTTTTTTTACATTTGTCATCCATAGAGGACAGAGAAAAGCCTCCTAATTGAAAAATTACTCTGAAATTTTAATGGCACATTTATTGCACAGAAGTTATCCAGAAGAAGAGGCTATGTGGGTAGAGAAGTTATATTATCTTAGTTAAGGAGGCTATTATGAAAAAGTTTTGGCTGTTATTAGTGGTCTTGGTTCTTGTATCCTGTGTCAAGCACACTATTAAACAAGAAGCAACATTTCTGGAGAACCATACTTTTGAGGAGGTGTGGAACGCATCGATTAAGGCAATTAATGATATTGAGTTTATCGTAGATAGCATGGACAAAGATGCTGGGTTTATTGCGGCCGAAAGAGGAAGGCATCTTTTTGAGAAGGCTCCACCAAGGCTATCAGTCATGATCAAGGAAGTAGGTGGAAAGGTCTATGTTGATTGTAAGGTTCTTAAGAAAGAGCAGTATCTCGACATAGGAGGGACAGGAAGAAAGGCAGTCCGCAACTTTATGATTGCCTTGAATCAGAATCTTAATAGGTAATTTCAGATCTAAAGGGACGTTCCCTAAATTACGATGATTGCTGAGAGTTTAGCGGGCGTCCCCCATCTTATTATCAGAATCGTCTGCGCGGTAACTTATCCTTCTTGTTGATCGGATTTGCATCCATAGCCCACATACCGCGACCATGGGTGGCAATCACGATGATATTGTCTCGGGGATGAATGATAAGATCATGAACAAAAGTGGAAGGCAGGTTGCCTCCCAGCACATTCCACGTTTTGCCGCCATCTGTGGTGACATAAATGCCGATATCGGTTCCGACATAGAGGATGTCTTTGTTTACCGGATCTTCCTTGATAACATTAACCGGTCCAAGGGGAATGTTTCCGGAAATATCGACCCAGGTATTGCCGTAATCAGTTGATTTCCAGACATAGGCGGCAAAATCATCATCCCGTTTTCCGTTCTGGGTCATGTAGACTGTACTCAAGTCATAGGCTGAAGCAACCATTTCGGACACCCATTTTTTGTAAGGCAATCCCTTCATGATTTCCTTCCAGGTCTTTCCGCTATCCATGGTGACATGGACTTTGCCGTCATCGGTGCCGACATATATCAGGCCGAATTTTAAGGGAGATTCAGAAATCGAAAAAATCGTCTGGTAAGGGATATCCCCCATTTCAGATTTTGTGTTGTACGTCAGGTCCTTGCTGATTCTTTCCCATGAGTCTCCACGGTCACGCGAACGGAAAAGATACTGCATTCCATGATAGATCGTATTGGAATTGTGTGGAGAGATGATGAATGGCGCTACCCATTGTCCTCTCAGTTTTGGCTCGTTTTCGTACTGCCGGGGAAGTATGTATTTCGTGCCTTCTCTGCCAGGAACGCTGAGATCAGTTCTGTTAATGTGCCCATAGAAACCAGCAGAATAGACGATATTTGGATTCGTGGGATCGATGGCATGACTACTGCCTTCGCCGCCAGGTGCTCGCTCAAAATCCATCGTAGGGATCTTATCTCGACCCTCACTGAGGTTAACAATCCCTCTGAAACTGCCATGGTCCTGCATGGAACCATAGACGCGAAACGGCGTATCCATGTCGTAGGCAATATTAAAAAACTGGCAAACCGGCAGGTTATGGGTAAATTGCCGCCAGGTTTTGCCCTTATCATAGGAGATCACGATACCGCCGTCGTTGACGTTGACAATGTAGTTGGAATTGTCGGGATCGATCCACAAGCCGTGATGATCAGCGTGCATGCCAGGAAGCTCGCGGAATGTCTTTCCGCCATCTTCGGACACGCTCAGCGGAACTCCCATGATGTAGAC
>JABAOH010134934.1_pt2 | contig 11714 bp, 9 predicted proteins | sample 7062181 | NCBI WGS metagenome assembly JABAOH01 (sample SAMN14538630, study PRJNA623070) | marine sediment metagenome | biome: marine biome [ENVO:00000428]; feature: marine pelagic biome [ENVO:01000023]; material: deep marine sediment [ENVO:00002113]; isolation source: pool of 5 deep marine... | reverse complement strand
TCTCGCAGTATAGATTTGCCCCAGCAAGTCACCTGCCGCGTTGCCGCCTAACTTGTTCTTCAACTGCCACCCTAGGACCCCCACCGCCAAAGACACTGCGCGGGCTCGCCGCCTAATGCTGACCGCTCAAGGCCTGAGGGCGAAGCGAACCTGATCAATTATACGGACGCTTGCCTGGTGTAGCCACCAACTACCTCCGTGCTAACACTGCGAGCAGTTGCAGCTTCGCGGTCTGCCCTCCTTCTCGCAGGCGCAGCGTCAAAACGGCAGGACCTTCCCCATGCCACCCCTTCCATCAGGCAGCCCTCTCCGTTCCGGTCTCGCACTCCACCCGACTCTCGTCACACAGCTTCCATCCGCCTCAGCTCACCGGACGGTCGTGCATCAGGAGATGACGCGAACGGCCCGGCCGGCGTCCTGCCGGCTGGGCCGTCCGCCCCTTGGCGCGTCGATCTCAAGAGCGCGCCGACGCTAGCGCGTTATGCTCCCACGCTAGCGCGTCTCGCCCGTGGCGGTGACCGCCGCCTCGTCCTTGGTCGTGTACTTCTCGAACCAGCTCCGCAGGTAAAGCTGCGAGCGCATGAAGTTGGACGGGCGTGAGCTGGTGCCGTGCCACTCGTCGTTGAAGCGCAACATCACGGTCGGCACCTTCTGCACCTTCAGCGCCATGTAGAACTCTTCGGTCTGCGAGATCGGCGTACGCAGGTCGTTGACGCCGGTCATCAACAGCGTCGGCGTCTTCACGTTCTCGGCGTACATCAACGGCGAGCGGCGCAGGTGCTCGTCGGGGTCCTCCCAGGGGAAGTGATCGAAGTTGCGATACCAGCTGGCGCCGTCGGTCGTGCCGACGAACGACAGCCAGTCGATCACCGGATAGTTCGACGACGCGGCCGCGAAGCGATCGGTGTGGCCGACGATCCAGGCGGTGAGCACGCCGCCGCCGCTGCCGCCGTACACGAACAGGTTGCGCTCGTCGATGTAGCCGCGGGCGATCACCTCGTCCACGCCTCTCATCAGGTCGTCGAAGTCCTTATCCGGGTAGGCGCGCTTGATGGCGTTGCCGAAGGCCGAGCCGTAGCCGCTGCTGCCCCGCGGGTTGGTATAGAGCACGACGTAATCAACGGCCGCATGCTCCTGGCGGCTGAAGCTGAAGCCGACGTTGTACATGGCGTGCGGGCCGCCGTGGATCTGCAGGATCAGCGGATACTTCTTCGCAGGATCGAAGTCGGGCGGCTTGATGATCCAGCCCTGGATGCGCAGGTCGTCGGTCGAGGTGTACCAGATCTCCTCGACCTCGCCCAGCTTCACCCCCATCAGCACGTCGTCGTTGACGAAGGTGAGCTGGTTGAGGCGGTCGGGGCGACGAATGTTGAAGGTCACGACGTCGCCAGGCTCGTGGAAGCTCGAGCGTACGCCGACGGCCTGGCCGTTCTGATCGACGTCCTCGACGCTCAGCATGTGAGCGCCGTCGGTGAGCTTGCGGACGTCGCCGTTCAGCGAGGCGGCGTACAGGTTGCGCGTGCCCTCGCTGTCGATGTTGAAGTAGACGGTACGGCTGTCCTTCGACCAGATGAGCCCGCGGGGTGTGCGGTCGAGGTCCGCGGTCAGCACGCGTGGGTTGGTGCCGTCGCGGTTCATCACATAGAGCTTCTGGTCGATGTAAGTGTCGTCGGTGAAATCGTAACCCGTGTAAGCGATGTGCCGGCCGTCCGGCGATATCGTGGGGCCGTTGTCGGGCCCCCGCCTGTCGGTCAGCTGCTTGATCGTGCCGTCGGCCACGCTCACCTCGTAGATCTCCGACTCGCGCCAGATGTAGTCGGCATCTTCCTCGCGCAGGCCGCTGAACAGGATCGCCCGGCCGTCCGGCGTCCAGTCGATGCCGCCGCCGAACCAGCCACCGGCGTGGTTGTAGTCGCCATCGGTCAGCTGCCGCGGCGTCCCGCCGTCCGCGGGGACGACGAACAGGTGGCGGTAGCCGTCCTTCAGGAAGCCGACCCGGTCGCGCCGATAGTTCAGCCGGTCTATGATCCGCGGGTTCTCGGTCCACTTGGCGCCCTCGGGCCGCCCCGGCAGCTTGACGGTCCAGCGGTCGCGCTCCGGCACGAGCATGGTGAAGGCGATCTGTTTGCCGTCGGGCGACCAGCGGAGGCTGGACGGGCTTTCCTCCACCCGGGTGATCTGGGTGATGGCGCCCTCGGCGTCCATCCAGCGGACGAAGATCTGGCTGCCCCGCGGCTCGCCCCGGGCCAGGTAGGCGATGCGTGTGCCGTCCGGCGACCAGCGGGCCGACGAGCCGTCCACCAGGAAGCGGTTTTTGCTGCCGTCGGTGTTCATGATCCAGAGCGCCGACTCGCGCCGGTCGTTTACCTTGTCGATCCAGCGGCGCGTGTAGATGATCTGCCGGCCGTCGGGCGCGATCTGCGGGTCGGCGACGCTCTCCATCTCGAGAGACAGCTCCAGCGTCAGCCGATCTTTTGCCTGCTCCTGCTGGGCCTGGGCGAGTCCGGGGTACACGGCCAGCAGGACGAGGGTGGCCAGGGCAAGACGCTTGTGCATCGCGGCCTCCTTTTGGGTCGGGGTCGGGCACGGCGCCGACCCCATCGATCCCCGGGTGGGTCGAGCTGATGGCGGTTGAAACTATGGGGCCCCCGCTGGCGTAGAAGGATTCAGAGGGGTCATGTCAGTCGGACGGGTACCGGGTCCCGTTTGACGAGGGTTGGGGTCCATGCTGAACTCCACGTCTTCCTGCCTCCCGGACGCCCGCGGCTGGGAGTCACCTGTTTCGACTATTTCGCGACGAGTCAGAACGATTATGACGGTCACGCCGAGCCGGCGCAAACCGCCGGTTCTCTTCTGCGTCGCGCTGCTCTTGGCCGCGCTCAGCGGCTGCGGTGACGACGACGACGTCATCATCGGGCCCGGCGCCTTCCCCGACGTGCGCGGGGCCTGGTCGGGCCAGTACCGGGTATCCGGCTGCAGCCTGTCGGGCGCGGCCGATCCGTTCCTCTGCTCGGTGCTGTTCGCTGTCGATCAATCGCTGATCCTCGACCTCGATCTTGATCAGAGCGGTCCCGATGTTTTCGGTGTGATCGCGCAGGGCGAGCTGGTCGGTGATGTGGATGGCAAGATCGACGAGGTGGGCATCGTGCGGCTGTTCGGTGACATCGGTGTCGCCGCCGATCCGGTGTCGACACGGATCGTCGCCTGGCAGACCGGGCTCGTGGGTGATTCGCTGGTGGGGAGCTGGCGGTTCAACGTCTTCGATCAGACCGATTCCGGCTTCGGAAGGGCCACCGTGGACGCCAACCTCAAGGTCTTCGGTTCGACCGTGGCGAAGTTCTTCGGGTGCCCGGCCGCGCGCAGCCTTACAGCGGACGGTCTGGTGAGCGGTGGCCTGGCGGTTGGCGACTGCCAGATCTCGGCGAGCCTGTTCGTCGAAGGGCTCGACGACGGCGCGTTCTTCGATGTCTACACGTTCGGCGGCTCCGCCGGCGACTCGATCGACGTGGTGCTGAGCTCGGAGAGTTTCGACGCCTTCCTTTTGGTCAGCGACCTGGAGGAGGTGGTTCTGGGCTGGGACGATGACAGCGGCGGCGGCACAAACGGCACCGACGCGGCTGTGACGCTCGTCTTTGAGACCACCGAGACGCTGCTGCTGATCGTGACCTCGTTCTCGCCGGGCGAGGTGGGCGGCTATTCGCTGAGCGCCGCGCTTCTAGGTCCGAGCAGCCCGCTCATGGGCGGCGCGGCCACGGGGCGCGTTCGCGTGATCGGCAACCCGAGCGTCGCCGGGAAGGTGAGCGCGAAGCCGGCGCTGACGGTGGATCCGATTCGGCAGGCGGTGATGGATAAGGTGTCGCGGCCGACGGCCTGGCCGCCGCGTCGCTAGACCGACACGGGTGTGGTGCTGAGGGCGGGGCCCTGTCGAGGCCGGGCCCCGCTAACCCGCGGTGGAGATGACGTAGCCGACCAGCGACGCCTCGGTCGCCCAGTCGAGCGTGTAGTTCATCAGCGTCGTCTGGCGGAGCTGATCCAGATCGCCTTCACCCGTCCGGATCTGCTGGTCGGCCAGCACCAGGTGAACGGCGCGGCGAAAAAGCTGCCAATGGAGCAGCAGGGCCCCCACTGACGCCTCCGATTCCCGATAGCGCCGTCCCAGCTTTTCCGCAAAGGCGTAGCTGGGCACCTCGTCGCTCATGCGCTTCCAGGTAGCCGCCGCCAGGTCCGCCGCCAGCGCCGCGATGTTCTCGGCGGGCAGCGGCTGGTTGAGGCTGCGGTAAGGCAAGTTCGAGGCGACGAGCCCATAGCGGTGCTCGATGTCCTCGGCTCGGTGGATCAGCGCCTCCACCAACGACACGGCCTCGGCCGGTCCCCGCGTCATCCCCTTGCCGGCGGTGATCCGATAATCTGGCACGACTTCGTCCTCCCTGAGAGGGTTTGGCTGTGGCCAGGGTCTGTAAGGCGGGATACGGCGAAACAGCGGGGTTACCTTGCACGGTATCCGGTCTGGCTAATGCCGTCAAGACATGGCGATTTCGGGGGCCGTTTAACGTTTCGCGCCCTTCGTCGTCTAACAGACAGAGAGCGGGAAGAACCGCGCGCCCTGATCCCCCCGCCAGGGCGAAACCAATCAGAGGAGGGGAAGGAGAAGATGAAAACGCGACACCTCAACTTGGTGCTGGCGCTCCTGTTGGTGGGGGGCCTGGCGGCGTGTGACGAGGACAGCAGCAGCATCCTGGATCCCGGCACGCCGCAGCAGACCGAGCTCGACCTCATGGTCGATTCGGATGTAACCGAAGCCACAATCGTCGACGCCCAGGCGGCGATGGACGCGGTGCTGGGCGCTCCGGTACCCTCGGCCGATGTCTACCAGGGCGTGCTGTTCGGCGACCCCGATCCGACCAAGATCGAAGAGGCTCGGGCGCTGCTGGAGCAGGCCCGGCAGAAGTTCGAGGAGGCGCGTCGCGCCTGGATTGGCGGGGACACCGAGCGCGCGGCCCAACGCGCCCTTGAGGGGCGGTTGCTGGTGGCCGAGGCCTACATCCTCGTCTTCGGCGAGGAGGCGTACGATCGGCTGCTGGAACGGGTCGATCATGTGATCTCCTGGCTGGAGCAGCAGGTAGACGACCACGCCTCCGAGCTGCTGGCCCGCATTCGTGAGCTGAGGGACGAGGCCGAGGCGCTGCGTGGCACCGATCTCCAGGCATCGGTGGAGCGTTTGATCCTGGCCTTGCAGATCGCCAACCGCGAGCGGGCGATCCACCGGCAGCAGGAGATCATCCAGCACGCGCGGCTGTCGCTGTTCATGGCGGTGAACTCCATCGGGCTGGCGGTGGAGGTCGTCGGTGATGATCCGACCGAGCAGCAGATCCACGCGCTGCGTCACGCCCAGCACCTGACGCAGGACGCCGAGCAGGCGTGTGGCGCCGGCCGCTACCGCCTCTGTCTATACCTGGCGCGTGAGGCGGTGAACGTGAGCCTGATAGCGGTGGTGCTCGAGTTTGGCGGCCGAGACACCGAGCTGGTGCAGGCGATGATCGACCTGAGCAACCGGGCGATCGCCGCGGCCGAGGACGCGCTGTCGGGCACCGATCCCAACGAGTTCGCGGTCCGGCTGTTGGAGCACGCGAAGCAGCTGCAGGCGCGGGTGCTGGAGATCGTGGATGTCCACCCGCGGGTCGCCGTGCACGTCCTCTGGCACGTGTCGGTGACGGCGTACGGGGTGATCCAGATCGCTTCCGCTGGCTGATCCAAGCGACCCGACAACTGTAACTCGGGGCCGTCGCCCACGTGGGCGGCGGCCCCGCCTTCTATTTGCCGGCCTCGAAATCCAGCAGCCGGGTCTTCTCCGCCGTGCCCTGCGGGCCGCCGTAACCGCCCGGGCTGCCGTCGGCGCGCACGATGCGGTGGCAGGGGACGACGAGCGGGACCGGATTGCGGCGGAGGGCGTTCCCCACGGCGCGCGCCGCCCGCGGTCGCTTCAGCCGCCGGGCCAGCCCGGAGTACGAGGCGGTGGCGCCGAAGGGGACGCGCCGCGTAGCCTGAAGCACGGCGCGCTCGAACTGGCCCAGACCCGACAGGTCCAGTGCCAGGTCGAAGCTTCGGCGGCGGCCCGTGAAATAGTCCCGCACTTGCGAGCGGACTTCGGCCAGGGCCTTCGGGTCGCGGCGCACGCGGCGGCCACGGTAGGTGAGGGTCAGCTCGTCCTCGAAGGCGTCGTCGCTGGCCACGTTCCGAGTGAGCCGGCAGAGCCCCCGCTCGCTGACCGCCGCGTAGACCCGGCCGAACGCGGTCTCGAAGCTGTCCCAGCGGATCTCCGCACCGGCGGCCAAGGCGTTCACCCGTTGCGCCGATTGCGGCGCCGCAGCTCCTGCAGGAAGGTGTGGAGGGTGAGGAACTTCTCGTAGACGATGGGGCCCTTGCCCTTGCGGCCGATCTCGGCCAGCAGGTCTTTGAGCCGGCCGCGTCGGATCACGTAGAAGCGGAAGGTCTCGGCGAAGTCCTCCTGCGGGTGCTTCGAGGCGTAGGCGGTAACGTGGTTCTCGGGCGTCTTCGACAGGTTGCGCTTGCGGAACGAGACCCAGCTCTCGTCCACGCCACGGTACGCCTTGTCGAAATCGCCGAAGGCGCGGCGGAAGCGCTGCGAGCGGGCGAAGCGGTGGTGGTGGTAGAGGAAGCTGTGCCCCAGCTCGTGGGTGATCAGCCCGACCAGGCTGGGCCAGGCGATCTCGTGACGGTAGTTCTTCTCCACGTAAAGCCGCTCGATCTCCACGATCTTCGGGTATTTGGGGTCGACGCCCGACACCCCGGGCCGCACTAGGATACGATACCCCCAGTCGGGCACCCGCACTTTTCGGAGGAGCTGGCGCACGCGACGGATGGCCGGCTGCAACAGGTCCTGACCGGTGGCGTCGTTCCCGCACCAGGGGCAGTAGTCCATCATGTCGTCCACGCCGCTGTCGCAGTGGGGGCAGACCCCCTCGTACTCGCCGTGGAAAGGCCAGTGCTGCTCGCGGCCGCACCAGGCGCAGTAGTGCATCGGGTACTGCAGGCCGCCGCCACAGCCGTAATCGCAGCGGGCGTGGTAGAGGAAGCCCCGCGGTCGTCTCAGCGGCTCCTCGCTGGACGCCTCGTCGCTGATGTCCTTGCCGCACCAGGGGCAGTAAGAGTAGCTGTCGGAAACCAACCAGCCGCAGTAGAAGCACTCGGCCCCGGTGAGGCTACGCTCATCGCCCCACGTCAGCCGCTTGCCGCAGTCGGGGCAGTAGTACCAGAAGCGGCGTAGGCCGCGGCCGCAACGGCTGCAGCGGTTGGCGCGGGCTTCCAGCTCAGTTCGCGCGCTCATAACGCCCCACCGCCTCGCGGACTAGCCTCTCGATGAACGCGTAGTAGTCCAGTCCTATGCGCTCCGCCGCGTTGGCCATGTCTTCGCCGAAGCTGATGTACGGGTTCGGGTTCACCTCGAGAACATACACCTCCTGATCGGCAGTCAAGCGGACGTCGATGCGACCGTAGTCGCGCAGCTCCAGCGCCTGGAACGCGGTCCTGGCCGCGTGCTCGATCTCAGCCTGCGCGCTCTCGCCGATGCGCCGGGCGAAGATGTTCTTGATCCCCCAGCGGTTGCGGTACTCGGGGTCCCACTTGGCGCTGTAGGTGGCGATCTTCTTTTCCGGGTCGGGGATCTTGTCGAAGGTCAGCTCGATGATCGGGAGCAGCTCGGGCTTGTGGTTGCCGATGACGCCGACGTAGAACTCGCGCCCGTCGATCAGCTGCTCGGCGATCGCCGATTGGTTGAAGCCCCGGTGGATGAACGAGACACGCTCGACCAGGTCGGCGGCCGAGCCGACCACCGACGAGTGGGCAATCCCCACCGAGGCGTCCTCGTGGGTTGGCTTGACGATGAGGGGGAACTCGATGTCCTCCGGCGGCTTCACCTCTTCGCCCAGCGGATAGACCTGAAAGCGCGGCACCCGGATGCCGTGGTAGCTCAGGATCTTCTTGCTGGTGGCCTTGTCGCGGGCCAGCAGCAGCGACTCGGGCGGCGATCCGGTGTAGCGGTAGCCCTTCATCTCCAGGAGGGCGGTGACGGCGTAGTCGTAGCGGGCCTTGCCCATGAACGACTCGCAGGCGTTGAACACCAGGTCGGGCTCGAACTCCTCGAGCTTGTCGAGCAGGCGGCGGAGGTTCTCACGAAAGCCGATCAGGAACACCTCGTGGCCCTTCTCGATCAGCGCCTCGGCCACCTCATACTCGGCCTCGGGGATCTCGGCCTCCATCTCCTCCTTGAACTGGTCGTGCTCCCAGCCGGAAACCAACGTGTCGAAGACAACCGCGATCTTCATCGTCCCCCCTTATCCACCGCGCTCATAGAATGCGGGCGCGTTGAAAAAGAGGCAACGGGTGTCGAGGGCTGTCTGAAGTGAGGGGGCGCCGCGTGGCCGGCGGTGGGCGCGGCGCCCTCGAGGGTGAGACGGGGAGGGGACTCGGGTCTTTTGCCTGAGGCCCTATCGGGCTGGCTGAAAAGCGACGGTGAACGTCGCACCCCTCCCCGGTTGCGATTCTAGCGTGATCGAGCCGCCGCACTCCCGGACGATGCTCTCGACGATGGCGAGCCCAAGGCCGGTGCCGACGCCGGGCTCCTTGGTGGTGAAGAACGGCTCGAAGACCCGTTCCTGGATCTCCGCCGGGACGCCCGCTCCGTTGTCGGAGACCTGCAGGATGATCCGCTCTCCCTCGATCCGCGTGCGGACGTCGATTTGAGGCTCCTCTTGGTCCTGGAGAGCATGGCAGGCGTTGTCCAGCAGGTTGAGCACCACCTGTTCGATCTGGGTTGGCTGTCCACGCACCCGCGCCGGCTCCTCGTGGAGCTCGGCCGTCATGTGACCCTGGGCGCAGCGGTGCCTGAGCTTGAAAAGCTCGATCGCGCGTCGGACGATCTCGTTCAGGTCCACTTCCGGGATGCTGACGTCGCGCCGGGTGAAGTACAGCAGCTCGTGTACCATCGCGCCCGCTCGCTCCGCCTCGCCCTTCACCAGCTGGAGCAACTCCCGCTCGCCATCGCCGCAGGTCTCCAGCAGTTCCTGGACCAGGGTGGTGATGCCGGTCAGCGGGCTGTTCAGCCCGTGCATGATCTGCGCGGTGACCTCGCCCACGGCCGCCAAACGCTCGCGGTGAGCGGCGACCTGCATGATGCGTTGGCGATCCGAGAGGTCCCGTACGACCGCCACGGTAGCGGCACCGCGCTCCTCGCCGACGCCGTACTCGCTCATCGTGACTTCGGCCGGGAAGTCGTCGCCGTTGATGCGACGAGCGTTCAACATCAGCGGCCGGGCGTCGGCGAGGACTTCGGCCGTGGGCCCGCTGGCGGTCCAGTGGCCGTCGAGGTGGATTAGCTCCTGCACGTGTCGCGCCTGAAGCTCGAGCGTGCTGGCAGCGAAGATCTCCGCGGCGGCCGGGTTGGCTTCGGCGACGTAACCCTCCGCGTCGATGATCAGCACGGCGTCGCGCAACGCCTGAATCTCTCTTCCCAGGCGCCGCAGGGGTCGTGACAGGCCATCGTGATCTCTGTGTGACACGAAGGTCTCCAGGCTTTTCTATTTCTGTCCGAACCGCGGCCGCCAGTAGTCGGCGGCGGTCGGGTAGACTTGCTCGGTGATGCGGGCGCCAAAGACGACGAACAGGCCATGGCCGCCGCGCACGGCGAAATCCGGGTCGTGAAGGTCGCCGAAGCGGTAGCCGACCTGGACCTCGAAGGCGTCCAGGGGCATGAAGACCAGCGAGGGCGCCATATCCCAGCGTCGCGCGTCGCTCGTGTGCTCGACCAACAGCCGCGTCTCACCACGGAAGGCGAGCCAGCGGCGCACCTCCAGGTTCAGCCGCGTGCCGAAATAGTCGGCCCAAGAGGTCAGCGTCTGCCGGACGCCATCGCCGAGAGGACGCTCGGCTTCGCTGCGGCGCAGGGCGTAACGGGCGGCCAGCTCGCTGAAGGCGGTCGGAGCCCAGATCGCCTCGGCCACGCCGATCAGCCGCTGCTCCTGGCCGTCGGTTGCGAGCACGCCGCCGCCGATCGGGTTGGTCTCGTCCAGCCACTCGAACTTGGTCAGCACGTTCAGGGCGTCGCTGCCGATGGGTCGGAAGGCGAGGCCCCACAGCGTCGAGATACGCTCGCTGACCTGGTCGCCGCCGGCGATCGGCTGCTCGCTCCAGAGGTACTCGCTCCGCGACAGCACGGCGAGCGAACGGTTGATTGCCATGTCACCGGCCAGGGTGAACAGCCGGTTCGATCGGAAGTCGCCGTTCCGGAACTCGCCGCGGGCGCTGGCGCGGTAGGGCAGCTCGGGTGGCAGGAACTCGGCGCCGAGCCCGAACGACCAGTAGTCCTCTTCGTTGCGCAGGAACGGCAGCGCCCGAACCGGGTCGGCGATCGACGCATCGCCCAGACCGACGCGGCGCTCGAACAGACCGTTCAGCGACCAGGCCTGACCCAGACGCAAGCGATTGTTGAGGCCGACCAGCGCCGCGTTGTGGCCGCCGCCCGCGCCGCCGGCGAGCTGGTACGAGCCGTACGCCTCGGTGCCGAAGCCGAGCGCCGTGCGCAGGCCGAGGCTGGTGACCGAGTAGCTGCTCGAGTCGCCGGGCATCTGCACGTGGCGGTGCTGGGTCTCTACTTTGAAGCCCGTTGCCACCTGGTAAGCGGCGCCGCCGCCGATGTAGTTGGGGATCGCCGCGTTGCCGGAGCCGGCGAAACCCTGACGCGTCTCGGTCCAGAGGCTGAGGTCGGGGTCGGGTGTCCAGGTCAGCTTCAGCTCGCCGGCCTGCGAGGCGTCGCTGCTGCCGGGGCTCACGAAGCGATCGGCGGCCAGGCCGGCGTCCACCTGGAACTGCGAGCCCAGCGGCTGAGTGATGCCACCGGAGGTGCGCTCGCGCCTCACGTTCTCGGGGCCGAAGCTCTGCCGCTCGTGGGCGACCCGCAGCGCGCCCGCTCCCACCTTCAGCGCCCCCGCCGCTTTGATCTCCTCGATGCCGCCGCGCAGCGCCAGGTTGGAGGGGTTGTGGTACTCGTCGCCGATCCGGGTCCAACCGGCCGACAGCTCGAGGTCGCCGTCCATCAGCTTCACCGCACCTTCGACCGCCGTGGCGAAACCGCTGGAATCGCTGGAGCCCGCGTAAGAGAGCTCGGCGCCCAGCTCGAAGCCGCCGTGGCTGATCAGCCGCACGTCAGCGCCGGCCAGTTGGCGGTTGCCGCCGCTGGCGCCGTCGTGGATGAAGGTGGCGCCCACGCGCAGCGAGTCGACCTTCGACACGTTGAACAGGGCCGCCGCGTCGGTCGCCGCCCGCAAGCCGACCACGGCCTCCCGGTCGCCGCCGCTCGTCGCCTCGAAGGTGACCACGATGAAGACCGGGTTCTGGTAAGTGTCGGCGGCGGGCACCGGCCGCTTGAACAGCAGCGTGCCGCGCTCGTAGTCGATCTGGTAGTCGACGTAGCGGGCCAGCGCCTGCTGGCTGATGATGCGCTGGGCGTTCTCGCGGGCGCGCGTCTCGATCACGACTTGGTCGGTGCCGGGACGGATGTTCGGTTGAAGCTCGTAGGGTCCCGAGACGCCGGCGCCGCGGATCTGGAGCTGCTGCAAGCTCTGCCGGGTCGAGCTGCCGAAAGCGTTCCAGACGACAGGTCCGGTGGAGAGCCGGGCCGCGGCGCCGGAGAGTGCCCGCTG
>JABAOH010035657.1_pt2 | contig 11714 bp, 1 predicted proteins | sample 7062181 | NCBI WGS metagenome assembly JABAOH01 (sample SAMN14538630, study PRJNA623070) | marine sediment metagenome | biome: marine biome [ENVO:00000428]; feature: marine pelagic biome [ENVO:01000023]; material: deep marine sediment [ENVO:00002113]; isolation source: pool of 5 deep marine... | reverse complement strand
AAGACTCTGGAAAGGACAAAATTTTGAAGAAGAATAAGACACACTATCGCATTGAGTATACCAAGGATGGACCCAAATTCTGGACACTACATTAGGGAGAAAAATATTTTGAAAGAAGAAAATCCCAAACCACAGTTGAATAGAAGATACTTGCCACAAGACCTCGAGGAGTGCTTTTCTAATTCTCTAGCTCACCGCAATATTTTCCCACCTTTAAGCCGAACGCGCAAAAGAAGAGAATCTTCAATTCAGACCATCCACCTTGGTGGTAGTTCTTCTATCGTTTTCCTTGTTTTGACACTGCTCTGTGTATTGGGATTTATCCTGTTTACCCAGAAAGCACTCGTGGGAGCAATAAATATGAGGGATTTGGAAAGCAATGGGGTTAATAGAGTAATCGCTACTGCACCACCAGCTCTTGAATATTTCGGAGAGGAATAATGGACGAGAGCCCAGGAAATTGGCATAAAGAGAAAAAAATTGAAAGCTTGCCGGTTTCTATCTCACGCAGGTCCGACAGGACTCCGAAGATACGTCGGACTCCTTCGGAGCTGAAGCTCCCGAGGAGTCGAACGTCTCTGGGGAAGGGTGTGGCACAGGCAACTACGATTTTATTTTTACTTTTCTTTGCATTTCTGCTTTTTAATTGCTCTTCTGTGGAAGCAGGCACAGCGTTTGTCAGCGAAGGCCATACCCAGATGTCGAACCAGAGAAAGGTTATTGCCAATGAGTATGGATTCTGGGTATTCTTTAGTTCAAATCCTACTCTGGTATCTAATCCTCCTGGAGCAGACGATCAATATTCTAGTGGCAGTTATCCAGACCAGGATGCAAGTGCTGGTGGCGGTGGATTTATGGTGTCATATAGTGCTGATGGTTCAAACTGGCAAGCACCGACTGAGGTTTTTCCTAATAGGCCAGATGCTTTTAGATGCGGTTCGGTTACTTATGACCCCACAACCAGAACTGTCTGGGCGATTACTGGCACACGGAGATGGTCATATGCTTTATATTTCAGGAAAGCAACCCTAAATCAGGGAGGAACGCCCAGCTGGGGTTCAATCAAGACAACGACAAACCTGAATGAAGGAACCTCTAGCACCAATGAGAACGTCTTAGCCAGGGGTTACGTTACAATCTGTAAGGTTGCGGGTGGGGATTATGTTGCCTATGCATCTCCTATTGGTGACGGAGTCGATGATGATGACCGAAAGGTGGCCTTTTCTTTTGTAGATGGTGACCTTAATACTTTTAGTAGTAGCTACGGCCAGCTGGGTGGAAATATAGATGATGCACATTATTATGACGATCCTGTTATTCTCCCGGCAGACTCTAGTACCCAGCTCTTTGGCATATCTGATGCTGGTGATGGTAATGGAGACCAAGTAGAGTCTGACCTTGATATTTATGGATCGATAAGAGTAAGCCCCGCTGATTATGGTGAAGCAACCCAGACTGGTGATAAGTACCTTAACAGGAATAATGAGTACCATATAATCTCAGCAGTGGCTGATGCAAATTATGAGGCCCATATTGTTTATCCATCAATAACCAATGGATACCTACAGTATATAAGATATACAGATAGTAATGGTGGTACTCTCGTACCTGCAGGAACAGATATTGGCAATGGGACAACCGCAAACAGGAACCCATCAGTTGGAAAGGTAAAATATGGCGATGGAAGTGAAAAACTCATTGTTGTCTATGTGAATTCTGGTGGTGAGTTATACGTTGTGGAAAGTGATACATTTACCACTGCTGCTCCTTCCTGGAATTCTCCCTATCTATGGAAGAAAAAGATAGAGGATACCTATGAAAATATTGTTCCCATCTGCCAGTATGAGACAACCTCTCCAGATCCTTTATGTGTGGTCTGGTCTGCAGAAGACGGGAGTGTATATTTTGATAGAATTGCAATTTCCACAAATCCTGCACCATCTATTACCTCGATAACTCCCTCAACAGCGCCCTTTAATGCAAAACAGTTTGATATTACTGTTAATGGTTCAGGTTTTGATAATTGGGGAACAGGCATAACGGCAAACTTTGTTCTCGCCTCGGATACAAATACTGTAGCTTCAGTTGACCAGATTAAAGTCTCCTCGGTTACATATAATGGAACAGGTGAGATAGTAATCACTGCGAGTTTAGGGGATAGCATTCCCACAGGAGGAGGAAATTATAAAATTGTAGTTAACAATCCTGATGCCCGCTCATCAAGTCCTTCCAGTGATACATTTACAGTTCTTGCTCCAGTAATAACCACAATCAGCCCCACATCTGGTGGTCAAACTGCTCAGAGGACAATTACTATAAATGGTTCTAACTTCCAGATCTGGGGTTCAACCAAGCCCACAGTCTCTTTTGGCACCGGTGTAACATTCTCTTCCTGCACGTACATAAGTTCTTCGCAGATTCAGGCAACGATAAATATTGCTGCGGATGCCACCGGGGATACCCGGGATGTCCGGTTAACTAACTGTGACGGCCAGTTGTCAAATATCCTTATTGATTCATTTACAGTCACCGCTCCCCAGGTCTCCATAAGCACGCCAGCAGCCAATGGGGATATTGACATACAGACTCAACTACTAGACATTACCGGAACAGCCTCGATTGTTCCCGCAACTCCCGCCACCTGTCTTGGTGCGGAAGTGCGCATCAGGAGACAGTCGGATGACTATTGCTGGAATGGCGTCTCCTTTGAAGAAGAGCTTGGTAGTGAGTTCTGGAACGATGCTGATGGCACTGATTGGATTTATCCCAGTACTACCTGGGATGACCAGCAGGATGGTGAGACTTATATCATCCAGGCAAGGGGCCGCTCTTCAGACGGAGGGCATGGGTATCAGAAAGTGGAGAGGACGGTTAAACTGGATGCTAATAATCCCACATTAGCCATTAGTGACCCGGTGGATGTGAAGAAGAATAAGCAGACATCAATCAAAGGTCAGGCTACTGATACTGCCAGTGGAATTTCAGGAGCGAATAGAATAGAGATTTGGATTAAAGACCTTACCTTGGGTTCTACTTACTGGAATGGTTCAGTCTGGATTTCTACAACTACCGAGCAGTGGCTTCAAGTAACCACTTATGTTGACCCGAACTGGGTATATAGTATCTCCTTCCCTACAGCTTGCTGGACCGATGAACACCAGTATGAGATAGATGCTCGTGCCTGGGATAATGTAGACCATTTGGGAACTCTCGCTTCCACGCAGAAGTTCTGGTATGATGTGATTGCACCCACAGCCACCTTGACCATGCCGGAAGATGGCAAGTGGTATACTTCAATGGATGAGATTAATGGCACTGTTACTGACAATACTTTAGACAAGGACCCCAAGGGTACGGTATGGTTAAAAGTACAGAATATGGAAAACAATCAATACCTAACACAGGCAAGCACCTGGACTGCCAGTGCTACTCCTATCTGGATTCAGACAAGTTTCCGGGGCACAGGTAAAACGAGGGAATGGTATTTTGATACGTCTGCCGTCGTCTGGGCCAATATGGTCAGTTATGAAGTCGAAGTATATGCTGAGGACGGAGCGGTGGGTCAGCCGTCGGGTCCAAATGAGCAGGCTCCGCCCTGGCCTACAGCAACTTTCACTTACGATGATAGTGTTCCTGACTCAACTATTACCTCTCTTGTACAGGATAGAATCTATAGTAGCGGGCCTACACTGGGAGGAACTGCCACTGATGAATACGACAACCTGGAAGAAATCAGGGTATGTCTCAAGCAGTACATAGGAGGATCTAAGTACTGGAAGGGAGGTCCGCAGTTTGAGGTGGGATACGACACTAACTGCTGGCAGGTGGCTACAGGAACTTCCAGCTGGCAGTATACAGGATTTTCCGACTGGGAAGATGGTCAAAGATACAGGTTCTGGTCCAAGGCATATGATAATGCCGGAAATGTAGAGGATGTCCCTGACTCAAATATAACTGGTGACATTGGCGGGAAATACTTTGGTTACGATGAGAGCGCTCCCATTTCCAGCGTAACCTCTCCTCAACACGGAGATGCTTTCAACGCGGCAACTGCGCCTAGTTCGATCAACGGTGATGCCACCGACCCGGTTAATGGTTCTGGAGTAGACCAGGTTCTGGTAAATATTCGCTATCTACCCACGGGAACTACCTATTATTTAGCCTGGAAAGGATTGGTGTGGGGAACTCCTGGTGATTATGAGATAAATCTCGATGCCTTCCCCTGGTCGGTATCTATGCCTGATGCCTGGGGTCCATCTATGGATGGACAGGCTATTGAAGTGAGAACCCGTTCCTATGACAAGGCTTACCCCGCCAATTATGAATCGCTCACTTCACAATGTACTTTCTATTACGATATAACCAAGCCAACTTCTGCAATCACTTCGCCCAGCGTCTCAGACCCTCTGTATCCTTATTATGCAGATATTTCCAGTTTTACTGGCACTGCTTTCGATTCCTCTCCGGGTACTGCCTCTGGTGTTAAACAGGTGGGGGTGCGGATTAAGAGGAGTTCTGATAACTACTACTGGAACGGCTCTACCTGGACGGCAACTTCCACTTTTGATGTCGGATCGGGAGGTATTACCTGGTCCTATACCAATGTTCCCAGCTGGGAGAATGGCCTTACTTACACGGTCAATTCCCGTGCCGAGGATGAGGCTGGAAATTTTGAAGCAAACTATGGTACTTTCACTTTTACCTGTGACAAAGCTGGGCCTGTTTCTGATGATGGGGCATATAATAGCACATACGACCGGGTCGACGGAACTGCCAGCGACGCTGGCGTGGGAACGGATGATGTGGTCCTCAGAATAAAGAGAAATGAAGACGGCCTCTACTGGAATGTTGACCAATCTACCTGGACAGTATTTTCCTCTACTGCCTGCTGGATGCAGGCAACTACAACTGATAACTGGGCAAACTGGTCGGTCGATACTTCTTCAGTCACCTGGGAAGATAACCATTATTATACCCACACTTCTAAAGGAACAGACGAACTCGGTAACGAGGAAGCCACACCTCCGGCGAAAGGAGAAGAGTTCTGCTTTACTATGCCTGCTACGCATTTTGCCATAGATATGTCTAGCACAGTGGTTGCTGGTGTGGCTGAACCGGTGACAGTTTCTGCCTTAAACCAAGCAGAGGGAGTAGCCAAAAGTTACCTGGGAATTCTCCAGTTCTCCTGCCCCGATGATCCCCAGGCTACCCTGCCCGAAGACTATCAGTTTACTTCCCAGGATGAAGGAACACACTATTTTGACCTGGTAACCAGTAGTGGAGTAACGCTTTGCAAGGCGGGAAACATTATAGTAAAGGTCAACGATAGTGTGGATACTGATATAAATGGACAAGAGACCATCCTGGTAAAGAATGCAAGTCCCAACTATATTACAGTTACTTTTCCCGGCTCGGTCACTGCAGGAACCCTTTACGATGTTACTGCCACAGTTTATGATGAATTTGATAACCAGGTGCAGGACCCTGCGTATGAAGGTACGGTAACATTCTATTCCGAACCAGAGGCTAATGCATCATTGCCTGCTGATTATCCTTTTATCCCAGGAGATCAGGGAAGTCACAGCTGGTTAGTATCCCAGAGCACGGGAGTCATTTTGCGAACAGCAACTCAGACCGGGTGGAAGGTAAAAATCACTGATACTGTACAGACGTCAATTACCGGAGAGAAGACTGGTGTCATTGTCAATGTGGGAACACCTGACACCTATGAGGTTAAGGTGGATACCACCCCGGTGATTACTGCTGGAGACGGAAGAAGTGTCTATGTGAGAGTAACCGACTCCTGTGGCAATACTGTTAAAGACTACGACCAGACAATTGAATTTGACGATGATGATCCTCTGACCAGTAAAGGAAATGGTCTTCCCATAAATTACACATTCCAGGTTAGCGAGCAGGGTGAGCATACTTTTGCAGGCACAACTTCTACTAACACCGTGAGACTGAGGACAAAAGGAACTCGCTGGGTAAAGGTCAACCAGACTGATATTCCTACTCGTGAAGGATACCACCAGAATATTCAAGTTAATCCAGGAGCAGTTACCCATTTTGTAGTACAGATGTCCACTCTCTGTACTGCTGGTGCGGCTGAAGATATTACCATCTGGGCCAAGGACCAATTTCAAAATACAAATGACTCCTACGATACCACCCTCACTTTCGATTGTTCAGTTGCTCCTGATTGGAATTCTCCAGCACCAGCATCTATGACCAACGGCTACTGCTACAAAGCTAACTATGTGGCGGTAAATAAGTCAGGAACTGGAATCTGGGTGAGAGCTGAAGATGCTTCATACCAGGGACAACAGGACAATATTGAAGTAGTAGCAGCTCCTACTGACCACTTGAAAGTGTTTAATTATCCTTCTTCAGTGCAAGCAGGAAGCTCAGGCAATTATGTCTGGGTGGAGGCACAGGATGAATATGATAATAAATATACGCTCTACACTGGCACGGTGACCTTCTCTGTAAGTGATCCTCAGGCTACTCCACTAGGAGACTACGTCTTTCAACTCTCTGATAATGGTAGCCGTCCATTTGAGGTTATCTTAAAGACAGTGGGTAGCAACTGGAATATTAAAGCCTGGGATAAGTATGATACAAGCATAGCTACAGGAACCCAGTCGGGAATATCTGTAACTCCCAAAGCAGCCGACCACTTTGAGGTTGAACTTGCCACCAATCAGACTGTAGGAGTGAGAAGCACCATAATAACTGTGGAAGCACAGGACGAATACGGTAATAGAGACACGAACTATTCTTCAGGCGGTAGCACCTGGACAATTACTTTCTATTCCGATGACACTGGAGCTACCTTCGAGCCGCCAACCTACGAGTTCCTCTCCACTGACCAGGGGTATAAAGAGTTTAAGGATGGTGATGGATACGGAGTTACTTTCTCCACAGGGGGAACTTTTTATGTCCAAGTGCAAGATGATCAAACAACACCGATTAGTGGACAGAAAAATAACATATTCGTCACTCTCAGGCCGGAGTCTGATATCTCCTTCCCCCAGGATAATGGTGAATATAATATCGTCTCTTTCTCCACAATCTGGGGAACGCACTGGGACGATTATCAGGTGATAAGTGTTGAGATTTCCATCCAGAAGGTCCTTTCTCCCGACTGGTACTGGAATGATGGCCTTGGCGACTGGGAAGAGAGGGGAGCAGGCAATCCTTACTGGAATAGTTGTTCTGTATGGGGATCTTCCTGGACTTATGTTGCCATTAGTACTAACAATTTTGCATCAGGAAACAGCTACACTATAAAATCTCGCGCCAGGGACAATCTGAATAATTACGAAGCTACGCCCTATTCTTCAATCAGTTTCCTTTACGATACTGATAAGCCGGTGACCACAATAACTCTTCCCGCCGACGGGGTTCATCGCAATACTTCCTGTGGCGTAAATGGTACAGCGTACGATGAGATTATTGGTTACGATTCGGGATTATCAACCCTCAAGATTCAAGTTAAGGGATTGAGTAACTCTACGACCGAGTACTGGGACCCGCCGGGATGGTCGGGAGGAAGTGAAGTATGGTTAGGAGAAACTGCGGGAGAGGGCTGGTCTTTGACTTCTACTCCCACCTGGAAGAATGGTTATAAGTATGAAGTTCGCGCTTACCATAAGGACGAGGCAGGTAACGAAGAGAGCCCGCCGGCTCTAAGTACTTTCGTATTCGACACAAGCAAACCCGATTCCTCCATCTCTTGTCCATCAGACCCGTTCTATGGTCCAGGACTCACAATGTTCTGGGGCGACTTTGTTGACTATCCTTCTTCGCCTTCCTACTCTTCGGGAGTGAGCAGTATGACAGTCAGAATCTACTGCTCAAGTGGTACCCAACAGGGTAAATACTGGGATGGCGATTCCTGGGAGAGTTTGAGTGGGGATAATGCCTGGCAATATGGTTCTGTATGGGCTTCTACCTGGACATACACCAGCCTTTCCGGTGCCTGGAATGACGGAGCTAATTACATAATCAATTCTCGGGCAATAGACGGAGCTGGCAATTTGCAAGTTACAATCAGCACGGCAACTTTCATTTACGATGAAACTGAACCCCAGACAGTTCTTTCCATGCCCGAGGATGACCAGGGAGGAGCAAGCCCGCAGGAATACGAAAGTATGGATAGTATATATGGCACTGCCTCCGATACTCCCCCGGGAGAACTCTCCAGAGTGGAAGTGAAGATAAGATGTATTGATTCTGGAGTCGGTATCTATAATAAGTATTGGAATGTGGAGACCGACGATTGGCAGGATAATGAATACTGGATTGGTGAGAGTTCAGTTACCTTAACTGGTCAGGACTGGCAATTCGACTCAAGCACAGTGGATTGGATTTCTAATGATGTAGGTGTTCTCTATCAGGTCTGGTGCCGGGCTGTAGATAAGGGAGGAAACATGGACACCACACCGGATGACAACAAGTTCAAATTGAAATCTCCACTTCCTAATACTGGCGTAACTTCACCCGGTGGTGACGGATATTTCGAAGAGCCAACCTCTGCTACTGGCTGGACGGACCAATATACTACCGAGTGGGTGAAAGTTCGCCTCTCTTCAGGACCTGGTTATTCTACTTACTGGGATGAGACTAATGATGTGTGGACATCGACTGAGACCTGGAATTCCGTTACCTCCTGGGGAGGAGCAGGAGAAGACTGGACAATAGATATCTCCACCTTAGCCTGGACTGATGGAGTAAGGTACAATATCACCTCGAAAGGTAAAGGTTCTGCAGGGGAAGAGCCGGGTAAAGTAGGGCAATACTTCTATATTGACCAGACCGAGCCGGATAGTGAAATTAGCAGTCCTTCCAACGGCGACCACTTCCAGTCCCTCAGCTTAATTGAAGGTACTTCCTGGGACACTTCCCCGGGCAAGATGGGTAAGGTGCAACTATATATTAAGAAAGGCAGTAACAGTTACTGGGACGGTGACCAGTGGGTGAGTCCGAGCGTTGAATGGCTCGATGCTTCTGCCTCTGACGGACAATTTGATGAAACAAGTGAGAACTGGGAGTATACTGTTGACCCTTCGACAGGATGCTGGAATGAGGAGGGAACTCATACTATAGCCTGTAGAGCCCAAGATAAGGTTCCTAACACGGAAATAATGCCCTACTATTCAATCGACATTGTAATCGATAAGAGTCCACCCGATTCCACAATCACTATACCTTCTCAATATCTGGTCAATAGTCTGTCAGAAATCCTGGGCACTGGCAATGACCCCGCTCCTACTGAGGGAGAATGGCAAGGGATTCGACTCCAGATATTGAATAAGGACACTACCTGGTACTGGCAGGGGACAATCTGGGATACTCCTGTTAAATGGGTCGATTCAGATACCGATTCTAACTTTACCCTTTTTGATTCTTCCTGGACTTACGCCGGTGTTGACTGGACGGGCGGATACGAATATGAAATCACCTGCAAAGCCAGAGATAAGGCGGGCAACTTAGAGACCTCTCCTTCCCAGCGTACATTCCTCTTTGACGATGAGAGGCCTGTATCGAGCGTTACTCAACCGGCATCTGATGAACATTTGAGTAGTCTGGGTGAGATTAACGGAAGCTGTCAGGATACTACAGCGAAAATCCATTCTTCAGGAATAGAAGAAGTGAAGATTGCTCTAAAAGGACTCACTTCTCCTAATACTGGCTATTATAAAGGAAGCGGAGACTGGACGGGAAATAGCGCTCAATGGTTTGCTACTAACTATTCTACGACTACCTTCATATGGAGAAAATTGACCAGTGTCTTGGGTACGTTCTCAGGTGCAGGTGACCCGGCTGATGGAGGGTATGCAGTTATTCCCAGAGGGTTGGATAAGGCGCAGAATTATGAGATAGATTTTGCCACCCGTACATTCTTCTGGGATACCACCAAACCAGAGTTTTTGAACGTTACTCCCAGCACCAATACTCCCACCAACAGTAATGGCGTAACGCTCACCCTGAGTGAAGTGTTGAAAGACGGTACTGGTATAATAATATATAAGGCTGAGACGGGATTTAATGGTGAAGTGCAGGATAGCACAGATACTTACCATGTTCTCACTCCCCTGGAGTGTGGGACAACTACCCAGCAGACCATAAATATTAGCGGCCTAATCGATGGTAACCGATATACATTGACTGTGGAAGGCAAAGATTTAGCAGATAATTCCGGCGATAAAGTTACTCATTCAGGCATTGTCTACGATAAGACTGAGCCCACAAGTGAAATTAGCTTTCCCAATAACACTTACCATTCTGACGTGACCACAATTCTTGGTACCTGCCAGGATCCTCCGCCAGTAGGAGGAGCGGAGTATTCAGGAGTGGAGGGGGTCCTGGTGCAAATCTCCAGTGGCACTCTCTATTGGGATGGCGACTCCTGGGAGTCGGGTGAAGAATGGCTTACTGCTTCAAGCACAAATAACTGGACTAACTGGTACTATGATGTCACTGTGTCTACAGCTTTTGACAATGGAGGCTCTTACCAGATTAAGTCTCAAGCATACGATGTGGTCTCCAATACGCAAACAGTTGCTGACACGCATTCTTTCACTTATGATGCCATTGATCCTTCCTGCAGTGTTACTTCTCCGGAAAGCGGAAAATTTTATAGTAATTTCGTGAACATCACTGGAAATGCTAGCGATACATTGAGTGGAATAGATTCTGTTGAGGTTCAGATTACCAGTGGAACAGCCACCAAGACTTACTGGGATGGTTCCGACTGGACTACCAGTGTATTGTGGTTACCCGCCAGTGGTAGCTGGTCTTATAGTTCTGGTCCTCCCAAATCCAAGGTGACTACTGGTGCTACTTATTCTGTACAATGCCGGGCTACGGATAATGCAGGCAATCAAAAACTGAGCACCATTGTCAGTTTCTCAGGAGATACTACTCCTCCAGATTCGCAGGTAACCGCACCTCAAAATAATATTCCCATAACCTCACCACCCACTATCAAAGGAACTGCTTCAGAGAATGGTCCGGGAAATATAGATGCGGTAGAAGTCAGTATTATGAGGGAGGATAATGTTTATTGGGATGATAGTATACCTAACTGGGGAAATCCCTATGAGGAGCACTGGAATGTGACCTATAGCTCAACGAGTTATGCTTATTGGGTTTATGAGGGAACACCGACCTGGTCTGCCAACATTGAGTATACAATAAAATCCCGGGCAAAAGACGACGCTCTTCCTGAAGCGAATGTAGAGGTGGTTACATCGAGCGTTACATTCCAGTACGACCCCAGCGGACCCACATCTGTCATTAATTCACCAAGTGAAGACTATTACAAGAGTTTGACTCTCATTTCAGGGACGGCTGATGACGATGGCACTGATGGTTCGGGAGTGGTGGAAGTAAAACTCAGAATAAGGGACTTGACGCAAGGAACCACTTACTGGAAAGGCACAGTAATAAAATGGGAGCCAGGCGAATGGTGGGAAGTGGCAGAAGGGCTGGAGAGCTGGACATACGACAAACTTACTGATAATGACTGGCAAAATAACCATGTCTATAGTATAAATTCTCAGGCAAGAGATGATGCTGGTAACTATGAGCTTGCATTCACCACTAGGACATTTACGTTCGATAATGAAGGTCCGGATTCAACAATTTCCACGCCCACAGCAGGGGGATATTATTCACAAGTGAAGCCGCTTAATGCCATAAAGGGA
>JABAOH010093757.1_pt3 | contig 11716 bp, 14 predicted proteins | sample 7062181 | NCBI WGS metagenome assembly JABAOH01 (sample SAMN14538630, study PRJNA623070) | marine sediment metagenome | biome: marine biome [ENVO:00000428]; feature: marine pelagic biome [ENVO:01000023]; material: deep marine sediment [ENVO:00002113]; isolation source: pool of 5 deep marine... | reverse complement strand
GTACCTTGCCGTTTTTCACTAGAAGCCCTTTAACTTCAACACCAGTGCGAATCTCTACTTTGCCTTTCAGATGCCGACGCATCATACGCAAAGTTTCGGCGCATTTTTCTGTGCCCATGTGGCGTACCTTTTGGCGAATCAGCTTCAACCCAGCGAAGGCTGCTTTACGTTCAATTTCATCGATTTTGTCTGGGTTGGTTCCATAAACATGGCTAGGTGCCCCAAATTTTCGGTAGATGCCGTCAACATAGTCTACGTACTGGGCAAGCTTTTTTTCAGACACGTACTCGTTAAGCCAGCCGCCAACCTCAGTGGACAACGTAAGCTTGCCGTCGCTGAAGGCTCCAGCACCTCCCCAACCCGACAGCAAGGTACAAGGTTGACAGTTAATGCAGCCCATTCCTCGGCTTGCAGGACAACTGCGCTTCTCAAGGTCAGGTCCCATGTCCAACATGAGAATGCTAAGCGGGGTGTTTTGCGTCAGCTCTAGGGCGGAGAATATTCCAGCGGGACCAGTGCCGACGATGATTACGTCATACTTCAAGGAGTATCCCTTCCAAAGCCCAAAACAACATGTAACAAGTAAGATATATGCTCTACGGTTATTTCAGCTGCTTACGCAGCTCCTTGACTTTTCGCAAGAAGAAAGCAATTTGTATTCTTTTAAGGAGACATCTTGCCATCTGTCTCAATCCATTGGAACTTCCTCTGGAGCGTCTTAGGATAATATCGTTTCCAGTCGTAGTCTACTTGTTTTCCCCATTGGTAGTAGATTCTGGGGTCAATGTAGCTTTTCAAAGATGTTGCTAGGTTGTAGTTGCGAGTCTCCTTCTGCGTCTCTATTTTAAGCTTTAATTTATCTATTGCCGCTTCATCGCGCCGCTTCCGATTTTTCAGCTTATATCTCAGTTTTTTCATCTGCTCTCTATGATTGGTTTTCAACTTCTTGAGATGCTGTTTTCGACGCGCCAGTGTTCCTCGTTGAAGTTTGATTCGTTTCCTTAGGGCTTGGACAGGTATGCCTTGTTGCTTCCTCTGTGCAAGTTGCCGTTGCTGAGTCTTCAGCTTTTGCTTCAGCGCCTTCAGTCTTTCTTGTTGCTTCGTCAATCTCTCCGCATATTTTTCCTTCCGTTCTTTGATCTTCTGCTTCAGCTTGATCTGAGTCTTTTTTGCTCGAATCTGCACCATCCTGAGACGAGATTTTTTCTTTTCTAATGATGATTTCCATGTTTTGGGTATTGTGCGCCTGTGGTTGCAGATTTTGGCTGCTTCGAGATTCGCCATTGTGGCAACATACTTCTTCCGGTATTCGGGATCCTCAAGCTTCACGTGTGTCTTTTTCAGTTTCATCTCGACCGCTTTGGACGCATAGTATGTGCGGAACACTTTTGCTGAAAGTCCAGTTATCACCTCATCTAAGAATTCGCTGACGTGTTTTGAGCCTATGCCATCGAAAAGAGTGGACTTGGCGTTAGCTGAGAATTCCTTGAGGTTCTTGGTGGCATCGTTTGGAAGTTTCACTGTGAAGATGTGGGGTACCGAGTCTTTTCCGAGGAAGTTGAAGGTTACAGTGCCATCGCCATTAATATTGATGTGCTCTGGTCGGAGGGTTGAAGCGCCAACAGTGTCTGCTTCATCAGGATCCTTCTCATCACCAACCCTGATTTTGAGATTGTCAATGAGAAAACAGACAGTAGCTATCTTCCTGCGTCTCATGTCATCAGCTTTTAGACCTTCCCTTATATGTCTCTGGACCTGCTGAAGATTTTGCTGGAGCTCTCTTGCCTTGTCAAACTTTTCTATTTCCTTCCTCTGCTTCAGAATGCTAGATTCGGAAAACCCTACGTATTTCATCTTGCCCGTGAGTTTGTCCCGCCATCTTGCGACCCACATGGCATCTTGTTCCCAGAGTATGCCTTTCCAGTTGCCCGGTGGCTTAGGAGCATCGGGCGAGAGGTTGAGTTCAACATCCTCTTCGCGAGGGCCTTCCTTCCAGCGTCCCCTTAGAGGGTGTTTTCCTCGACCCATGAAGATGCAGCTGGGTTCAACAGCGTAGTTGGCTACCTCCACTTGGACGCCGTCAACCCTGGCGTATCCGTAATGCTCCTTGTTCGCCTCTCTCTGGGCTTTTCTCTGAGAAGCCAGTTCTTTCTTCTTCTCTCTGGAGAGGTTTGCTTTCCTTCTTCGCTCTTCTTCCACAAAATAGATGACATCGGTGAAGTCAACTTCGCCGGGCTTGATACTGATGCCCAGCTTCTTTGAGAAGTCGCGGTGAAAATTCTTGGCGAAGACACGGTCCTTAACGTATGGGGTTCCCACTTTCTTGGCCCAGGCGAGAGCCATTTCTTCTTGCTCAGGTGTCAGTTTAATTTTGTTTCCTTTCACTTTGATGGTGAGACCGTTTCCTTTGTGTAGAGGTGGAACTAGAACGCCGTTGTGGTGTAGCTGCTTCATTCAGGGTTCTCCGCCTTAGTAGATTCATATACGGGAAACGCTACGAGACTTAAACCTTACTTATTTCAAATCCATGTCAAAGACTGACAGTAAATAAAGCGAAGGTAGTCTTTTAGCGCACCAGCTAGTCTTTTATGGCTTCTAGTAGGCTCATTACGTTCCACAGTTTAACCCGCGTATAAGGCGGCATGTTAGGGTCCTGCAAAATGTCGTCTAAGATTGATATGGCATTAGAAGCCCTAACCGCTGGCGTATACTCTGTCAACTCAAGGGCTTCTATGGATTTTTTAGCCGCTCGTCTGATGTTACGGGGCGTCGTAGTGTCTTCAGACACCATTCCCAGAACAGTCATAGCCTGGCCGATTCTTTCCTCATATTCCTGCAACTTTTTCTTTCTCACCATAAGAGAAGCCTCCTTAACCACAAGTTTAAGCGATATTCAAATTACCTACTCCTATCTTTCACCTATGTGCTAATTTATACTTTTGCTTCATGGTCTTTAATGTTTAGCAGCTCCTTTTGTAGCATGTCTTTTAGTGAGTGTCTGAGTTCGTGTATGTAGGCTTCTTCTCGGTCTTTTGGGGTTGCGTAGGTTCTGTGAGGTTCTGCTAAGGCTTTTCTGATTAGGACTTGTTCTGGGTTGATTTTCCAGTTATAACCCATGCTTTTTACGATTTCTTTTAGTACTTGTATTTGGCTGAGTTTGGTTTTCGGTCTGATCGACAAGCCACTTGCTACGTAGATGTTGCGTAGGAACTCTATACCTTTCATTTGAATGTCATGGTAGGTACTGACTTTGTGGCCCATCATGTAGTCTATATAGTCTCTGTCAACTCCTAAAGCAGCTAATTGTGTTCGGAAAAATTTGCGTATACTGTGTGGTCTTATGCGATATCTTCTGTAGACTCCTTTAGATATCAAACCAGCCTTTATGTAGAGGTTGTGAACTGTGCGGTATATGGAAGTGTAGTTTAACGGTCTGGGCTGTTTTGATCTACAGTCTCTTATGAGTGGTGATTCGTCTTGTATGCGCGCGCGCATTAACTGAAATAGAAGAATAGTCTAGAAGACTTTTCACCTTAAATTATTATGCAACTTTAGATGAAGTGTTTTACACATCAAGGAGAGACGAAGTATCATTACTTCCTTTAGACGATGTTAATAACTTCAGGAGATATACATATTGAGACCCATTTTTGACATTGTCATAAGAATCTTGCTCATCTTGGCTACAACCAGCATATTTGGGATTGTACTGATTACCTATCTTCGACTAAAAAGCACTAAAATGTTATTGATCGCTACTGGTTTTGGCTTTTTTGCATTGTATGCATTTTTAGGCATTCCCGAGATTTTTGGTCAACCGTTTCATATTGAAGAGAACGTTCATCTTCTTCTTCACTTGATAGCGTTAGTTTTCTTGCTCTTCGGTATCCTGAAGGATTAGTGCAGAATGTTTAAAGATCAAATCTTGGAGAACGAAAACCGGCGAAAAATATATTCCTTAATAAAGTCGAATCCAGGAATTCATTTGAGAGAGCTTCAAAGAGTCTCTAATCTGCCTTTATCAACTGTGAATTACCACACTGAATACCTGCGACGGAGAAAGATTATTCTTAACGAAAAGGAAGGTAATTTAGCAAGGTTTTATGCCAAACATATAGATGAGAACGACAAACGCCTATTAAAAGTTTTGAGACAGAAGAGACTGCGAGAAATCGTTCTCTTTGTCTTAGTCAATCGGAGAGCCAAATCCAAGTTCATAGCGGAAAACTTAGATTTACCACGTTCAACACTTTCTTTTTATCTTAAGTACCTGGTAAAGCACAACGTTCTTGCAAGAGAGAAGGTTGGCTATAATAATATTTACACAATTATAAACGAAGATGAACTTGCGAGAATTTTAGTCACTTACAAATCAAGTTTCATTGATAAACTAGTTGACAAGACCTTGAACACTTGGTTGGAAACACGTTTTCGAAAGTAGTCCAAATCTTGTTCTATTATTTTCCAAAGTCTGTTCTATGGTACTTAATAGTGTGCACGCTAGTGCATAGGACAAAATAAACTGAGAGAAGGGAGGTGAAAACTTGAGAATAAGAACAGTACTGTTTTGTGCTCTTTTCTTCGGTCTCGTAATGATGGCAATGCCAGCAGCATTCGCTCATTCCCATGTAGAGACTGGCAATGGAGGATGCGTAGAACTCCCAGACAGTTATCATGGTGAAGAAGCGCGAGGCTATTCAGCCTTTGGAATTGGGACTGCTAAGGGTGGAGAATGTCATCCCATATTTGGGTGCCCAGACTTTCCGCCAGGCATAGATGCATATCCAACGCAATCTGCTGATTCAGCCATCATAGGTGGCGGTTGTGACTAAAATAGACATCACGCGCGTGGAGGTGACTCCTGAAACGAACCCCTTTTTTGTTTTCTAGTTGCGCATGCAATTTCTGATTAAAGCCATTTTGGGATAAGCTTGATTGCGCGCGCGCATTTAAGATTGCGAGGAGATATTCACGAACCATGAAGAAAAGACTTCTCTTAACTGTGATCATTATCGTTGTTGCAGTTGTCGCAGGCTATTCGTTATGGACCTACACGAATCTCATCGATTACTTGAGCAAGACCAAGCATGAAACGGACAGATGGGCAGTTATAATGGACACGAAAAGGGACATCATAGCTATTGAATCCACAAATGATGACATCTGGAATACACTTGATGACTTACATCAAAACCAGACTGTAATGTGGATCGGTGGCATTATAGAAGAATATAATAACAAGTGGGGGTTTCGCTTCAAACCCGATACAATTGTTGTAGCCCAGATTACCATCGAGGGAGCTCAATCAAATATTCAAGGCATAAGTAGTGACTTGAACTATTGGATTAATGTATGGGCTAAAGAAACCTATGTTTTAGCCAAAGTTACAGAAATATACAAATGATAACGCGCGCGCTAGATCAACTTCAACTTGTGCGCTTGATACCCAGAATATGAATTCGGCGACTTTAGTGGAACTTCACAACAGATAAGTAATGATGAAGGAAATTCTGCTTCAGGAGGTGCCGTTGAATGAAAATTCCCTTTGGAGGCTACGCCGTAGCAAGCGGAGTGATAGGCGGGTTTGTGTGTGCACTTTTTTCTTTCATAATAACAATGGTAACGAATATCCTTGGATACACTAACAGTCCTCTGGTAGCTGATTACCTTGTCTGGTACGCTGTTGCAGGCTTCTTCTCAGGAATGTGCACCGTTTACATTGTACTGAAAGACATAACTGGACGTGGGGTACTAAGACGAAAGCCGCGACGAAGAAATTATGCGGAAAGTCTCACTTAAGTTTGAAACTTCTGTTTGCGCGCGCTTCTCCAACAGTCATGTTTTCATATCGTATAATACTATAGCAAGACGCATGCATGGATGCGTCACGTTTTGGGTTTTGGGCTTAAATTATTAATGCACACACACGCGCGCGCGCATGTAGCCTAAACAAAAAAAGGGGAAACTTGTTATAAATTAGCACCGAGGCGTATATTACCTACTCCTAACTAAAATTCCTTGTGAGGCTATAAAACTTGCCCACAAAACCAAATGAGCTCGAAGCCATGGTTGACCTATTACGCCAAGGTGCAACTTTAACCGAACTCTCATGTCCAGCCTGCGCTTCACCCTTGTTCAAATTGAGAAGCGGAAAGCTCTGGTGTGCCAAATGCCGAAAACGTGTGGTCGTAGTGAAGGAGGGGGAACAGGCAGCAGAAGCAACGGCTCCAATGGTTTTCGGCACGCTTGAAGCCACTGTTCTAGCGAAAATTCAAGAAGTAGAAAACAAGATTCAACAAGAAAGCGACCCAGAAAAGCTCCAGAAACTTAGCGACACCTTATCTACTCTGCTGCAAAATCTTGAGAAGATAAGAAAAATGAAACCCACATGAAGAAGGGCTAAAAGAGGTTGCTGGGGCGCTATCAAAACTTTCCTGAGGTCATTCACGGCACAGCTAGGTTTACCTTTCCCTCTTCCACACAGCAACTGCAACAGGCAATTCTCGAAGTGGCACATCAGCTTAACCACGAAGAATACAACTTAAAGGATTTCACACCCTTCTTGGCGTCTAATTGCAGAGTCAGCTTCGAATTCGGCGTAGCCGAAGACGTGACGTTCAACTACATGGATAAAGAAGAACTTGAACGGTGTCAAAGGCTGATAGAAACCAAACCTTTGCCTATCATTGATATCTTCTCTGTCATCCGCTATCACACAGTCAGTGCTAATGGTAGATTTACTCCGTTAAAGTTTGATTACAACATGCTTCGTTTCACCTTTTCAAGAAAGACAATGGAGTTGCTGGTGTCTCATGAACGTGGAAATCAACGCATCTCCATGGAAGATTTCATCACCTTTCTGGCCGACAAAATAGATGAAAAGCTAAAGGAGAGAGCTCAAAAAGCCCTTGTTTTAAAGTATTTACATGCGCTTTAGATGCTTGAGGACGGCTGCTAGAATGTTTTGCGTCACTTCTCTTGGCGGCTTGTTTCCATCAATTAATACTAAGCGTCTTTGGCGTACTAGTTTCATGTAAACCTCGCGCACTCTGCGTTGATTCTCGAAGGTTTCCATAACCGACCTCTTCCGCCGCATTCTTTTAACGACAATTTCAGGTGGAACGTCGATGTAAATGGCCAAGTCTGGTTGAAGAGCCATCCTGTTGATTCGCTCAATCCAGTCGATGTCTAGTCCCGCCGCTCCTTGATACGCCAGAGAGGAGTAAACGTAACGGTCTGAGACCACAATCCTGCCAGATTCCAGCGCTGGCTCAATTCCACTTTCAACGTGGTCTATGCGGTCAACTGCGAAGAGAAGAGCTTCAACCACAGCTGGAACTCGCCTTCTCAATTGAAGCACATGTCGCCGTATAAAGTTTCCAACTTCGCCTTTGCTAGGCTCTGTGGTGTAGATGGCGTCGAAGCCTCTCCTACAAAGGTTTCTCACCAGCCAGCGAGCCTGCGTTGACTTTCCACTTGCATCAATTCCTTCAATGCAGATGAAGACTCCTCGCTTGACCATGTTCAATGCCCAATTCACTTTAAAACCCTCAAGCATAAATCATTTTTTAAAAAAAGGTGTCATCATTCATCAACACTAAAAATCTTTTTATTGCAACGGTCAAACTGTTAGGTTCGGAAGGGGCCCGTAGTCTAGTATGGATTAGGACACTGGCCTGCGGAGCCGGAGATCCTGGGTTCAAATCCCAGCGGGCCCGCCACAAAACTAGACTGTTTCTGCCAGGTAGATGTTGTGTTTGTTGGCGATTATTCGGGCTTTGACTTTCGCGCCTACCTGGATGTCTTCAGCGTTAATAAGATTCATTGTTCTATCACCTTGCGTTGAAACTGCTAGCTTCTCCCTTCTCAGCCATCCAGGCGCTATCACCTGTAACTTTACCTTTTCAAATTTCCTGTATAGAATAGGAAGCATGAAACGCTTATGTATTCCAAAGTCTTCTGGACGCAGAACCAACTTGATTTTGTAGAGTTTCTCCCATGCTCTAAGCTGGGCGTAGAACTGTTTCCATCTCATTGCCTTTACGCCCTTTACCTTTCGCCCATGCTTATGCACCTCGTACTTCTGTGTTCCCAGCGATAGCCTCTTCTTTCCAGCTCCAATTTCGGATGCTAACTTGATGATTTTCGGGATTTCCTTGTCGTTAACCTCTGGCACCCACACAGGAGACAGAAGCAAGTCTACGGATGTGTTCTCAACGATGTACTTCGCAAAATCAACTATGCGATCAACATTGAACCATTCAGTGTCTGCAAGGCTTTTTGCGAGCTTGGAATCTAAAGCGTCGATGGAAAGGTTAATTCGGGAAAGCCCAGCCGAAGAAAGCTTGTCTAAGAGTTTTTCGTTGAGTAAAGCGCCATGGGTTTGCATGGAAACTGTTTCAACTCCCCTTGTCTGATGCAACTCGTGCACCAGCTCTGCGATGTGAGGATATGTTAATGGGTCGCCAACAGTGTCTATGTGCGCCTCGATTCCATGTTCTCCTTTGAATTTAACGAGGTTTCTAAACTCTTCAATCAAATGGTCTAAGGCTACAACGTATTCGGTTTGTCTTATACGAGACTTGGGACCAGCATTTGTTGAACAGAATATGCATGAAAGGGGACACGTCGATATGGGGCGTACTTGAATCACGTTTGTGCCGCGGTCTATGAGACCAAAGGCTATGCAGCCAACAAGGGGTGTAGATTCGTCGATTTTGACAAGAGCCGTGTGAGCCGCTGACGTTTCAACCAAAGCCTACATCTTCATTTAGCCATTAACAGAATACTCTCTAAGGCGACACCGATTTTAACTGTTCTTTCTCTCGTTGCAACTCTCCTGTTTACAATCAACCTCTTCTCCACGTCAAAGCCTATATCCGCAGCCATCTTCGCTATCAGTCGGTCTGACTCCACAATTCTCTCGGGAAAGACGCCTTGACCCACAACCAAAGCTGCTTTTCCGCCTTCTCGGAGAACCCTGTACATTTCGCCTAAGCATAATTCCATGTCAGAAAAGTAAGCTTCAGCCATGTCTGGCAACCCTAACTTTGGAAAAACATCTCTTTCTCTTTTTGAATCCGTTCCCAAATATGCTTTCGTTGAGTCAATGCCGACTAGCTCTTGCAACAACATCTCTTCAACATCGAAAGCCTTCGTGTACTCCAATTTGTTGAGGTACGGCGGCGACGTTACGACCGCATTGAAACGTTCACTCTGCAAAAAATCTAACTTTCCAGCGTCCTCTTGCTTCACAACGATTTCGCACGGTTTAGACTCCGCCTTTTTCAGATGCCTGATAAACTTCTTAACCGTAGCCTTGAACACTTTCCTTAGAGGAGGATGCTTCCTTTTAGAGAAGCGTATAACAGCGCCGTCTTTAACTGCATAAGAAGTTCGCATAGCTGAAACAATGAGTGCCAAAACGAAGAAATCTTTCGCGACTTTGTCCTCTATCTTTTCAATTTCTGATTTGAGAAACGAGATGTCTTCAAGGGCATATTTAGAAAATGCTCTTCTGAGAAGTGAATTCACCTCTTTTAAATCAGGCTTTTCAAACTTTTTTGAGAAATGAGATCTCTTCTCTTCCTTGAGGACCTTCAGGTCGTAGTTGTAGGTCTTTGCTTGGGAGATAAAGGCGAAAACAGGGTGAGCATCAATGCCGACAGCGTTCACCCCGCCTTCTTTAGCCGCTAGAAGAGTTGTTCCAGTACCGCAGAAGGGGTCGAGAATCCAGTTGCCTTCATGAATGTCAAAATAATTCAACATTAGCTTAACAAAATCGCGGGAGAATGCTTCTTTGAAGTGAAACCAGTTGTAGATGGGCAGCCTTCTATTAGGTTTGAAGGTAACGAGCTTTCCTAGATCGTATCGTTCTTCTGTCCTCATCGCAGTCTCCACTGAACTGTCTCTAGCATGAATACTAAAAGTATTTAGATGTTCTCTGTATATAGTTAGGCTTTCTTAGAAGGATGAGAAGATGCGTTTTTCTCGTAGGCAATTGGCGAAAATGATTGACCACACTTTGGTGAAGCCAACCGTTACGAAAGAGGATGTCATTAAACTTTGTTGGGAAGCCGAAAAATACGGCTTTCAATGCGCTGTCGTTAATCCTACCTTTGTATCTTTGGCAAGACAAATGTTGGGAGACGTCGATGTCAAGGTCTGCTCAACTGTTGCCCTTCCTTTTGGAGCTACCTTACCAGAAGTTAAAGCCTTTGAAGCTCGAAAAGTTATGGAGCAAGGAGCCCAGGAAATCGACATGATTATGAACGTGAGTGCTTTGAAGTCGAAAGATTACGACACGGTCAAAAGAGATATTGAGGCTGTGGTTAAAGTGAAACGCTCACATGAAGATGTCATAGTCAAAGTGATTATCGAAACTGGATGGCTAACCAACGAAGAGAAAGTAACTGCTTGCAGGCTGGCAAAAGAGGCTGGAGCTGACTTCGTAAAAACATCCACTGGGTTCTTTGGTGGGAAAGCCACCGTTGAGGATGTAAGGTTGATGCGGCAAACCGTTGGCAAAGATATGGGCGTCAAGGCGGCGGCTGGAATCCGAACCTTAAAAGACGCGTTAGCCATGATCGACGCTGGAGCCAACCGCATAGGAACAAGCACAGGAGTTGCAATTATAGAAGAAATCCCGAAATAGTCTTGGAGGAACCAGCTTGTCCAAGCCTTACTTTCGTGTTAGTACAGAATTATTGAAAGCGGCTGATGTTGCTATCAATGAAGTCTTAGGCGTAAAAAAGGGCGAGCATGTCTTAATCATCACCAATCCTGTTAGAGACGTTTACCATATATCACAGGCTCTGTATCTGGCATCTCAAAACGCTGATGCTTCGCCTGCGTTGATGGTTCAGCCTAAGAAAACAACCTTTGATTTTGCCGAGCCAGCAGTTATCAACGCTATTAAATCGGAGCCTGAAGTTGTCATTTCCATGAGTGCTGAAAGACTGGGAAAAGACAGGGAAGGATTGGCAAACCCCTACAAGGGATTAGACGGGAAGACCTACACCCACATTTTCAACCAGCTGCTACGCGGAGTTAAAAAGATCAGGGCTTTCTGGTCTCCAACAACGACAATCGACATGTTCACACGAACGGTACCAATCAACTATTCAGCTCTCCAGAAAACAACTACGAAAATAATGGAAGCAATGAAGACCGTTACAGAGATCAAAGTGAAAACCGCCTTAGGCACGGACATAACTTTCGGAATAAAAGGACGACAACCCATGACAGACGACGGCGACTTCAAAACACCTGGAAAAGGTGGCAACTTACCTTGCGGCGAAGTTTTCATTTCACCTGCGCTCGGAACAGCAGACGGTACAATAGTTTTTGACGGCAGCCTAACCCTAGAGAAGACGCTCATAATAAAGGAACCAGTCAAAGTTACTGTAAAAGAAGGCTTCGTCGCAGAAGTTAGTGGAGGAAGAGAAGCTGGGCGGCTTCAAGCTCACATTGGAAAGGCGGAGAAGAAGCCATTCGAGATGTCAAGGAAAGGTGAATTGGCAAAAGAGAAGGCTGCAGAGTATGCGAAAAACGCGAGGAACATCGGCGAGTTTGGCATAGGACTCAACTCAAAAGCCAAGATTGTTGGCAACGTTTTAGAAGACGAAAAAGTTTTGGGCACCATTCACTTTGCTATTGGAAGCAACTATGACCAAGACGCCTTAGCGCTCATCCACTCTGACGGCATAGTCAAAAA
>JABAOH010145661.1_pt1 | contig 11721 bp, 13 predicted proteins | sample 7062181 | NCBI WGS metagenome assembly JABAOH01 (sample SAMN14538630, study PRJNA623070) | marine sediment metagenome | biome: marine biome [ENVO:00000428]; feature: marine pelagic biome [ENVO:01000023]; material: deep marine sediment [ENVO:00002113]; isolation source: pool of 5 deep marine... | reverse complement strand
GTGTCTCTCGAATCTGGCTTCAAGGCCTTCCTCAAAGACGGCCTCCAAGGCGGCCCTGAAGGCAAAGAAGGTGTTGGTGGGAACCGTTGTGGGCTGGGGATGCCAGTCACCCCAGTCCTCCTTGAACTTCTCCCAGGTGAGAAGATTCAGGTACCAGGACCTGACTAGCCCAGCGTCCACCCCCTCCAGTATGGAGCTTCTGATGGCAACGGGTGCGATTCCTGGTGGTGCGCCGAGGCACTTCTGAGAGCCAGCAAAGCAGGCGTCTATCCTCCAGTCGTCGCACGGTATCTCCATTCCACCCAGTGACGAAACTGCGTCCACCACGAAGAGGGAGCCGTACTCGTGGGCCAGGCTACCCAACTCCCTCATCGGATTGACCATCCCTGTGGAGGTCTCGGAGTGGACCGCGAAGAGCGCCCTTACGTAGCGGCTGCTGAGGACCTCCTCAACTCGACGCATGTCGGGCGGGCTACCCCAGCGAGAGTGAATTGAGAAGGCCTCAATCCCATGGGCGTCCAACACCTCGCGGAGTCGGCGACCGAAAAAACCGTTGTCAATAACTAGGGCTTTGTCGTCGGGTCTCAACAGCGTGCTAACAAGAGCCTCCAGGGCGACGTGAGCGGGTCCCACCAAAGGGAACACCTTCGCATCCTTCATGCCAAAGAGGTTCTGCAGGAGTTCCTCCGTCTCGGCGTAGGCCCGGACCCAATCCCTTCCGTAGTGCGGGACCGGAGGCTTCGCTAGCTCCTCCGCGGCCCTCTTCTCTAAGGGAACTGGCCCAGGGATGAGTAGCCTCATGGGCTTCATGCCGACCAAATGATATTGCACCTCATTTACAGCTTTCGGCTTGGTGTCGGTGGCTGAGAACTAGTCAGTTCGCGTCGTGCGGGAAATCCACAGTTCACACCTGGATCATAGCACAGCGAGGGCCAAGATGTAGATCAGGATGGCGACGATGATCGTCACCGCCAGTAGCACCAGTACGGATATCTCTGAGGAGATGGCAGCCCCCGAGCCACGCATCGTCGGCCGTAAAGCAGTTCCATAATAAAACCATCACCTCTGACGGCGGCTGCGAGGCGTAAGGTCGCCACTAAAGGGTTCCGCCGGCGAAACCATTTCAAGGTTGGAACCCTTCTTCGGGCCTGGCGGTAAACTGGACGTACCCTGTGAGGTGCATGGGTCCCACAAACTGTGGGACATGCCGAAGAGGTGGATCGAGAGGGAGGACATCCGAACGAGGGAGGCCTACTGCCCGGATGACGACCAGAATCGGGATCCATTGCTCTGCTGGACCGGGGCTTCTTGGATTCCGGTGCCCGGAAGGGGTGTAGGGTCTGCCTGGTGTAAGGAGGAGAAGAGAGAGGTGTCCCTATCAGACCCTGGGAAGAAGTCGGAGGAAGAAAGGAAGGGAACCGTCACTTACGCCCTTTGTGATTCGTGCGGCAGAAAGGTCGCCCGGCGGAACCGATGGAAATACTGGGAGCCCCTCTATGTCAGGCCCCAACCGCGGCGTGACGTCTCAACCGCGACCCAGCAGGATGGCTAGAAGCACCGATAGGAGCCCACCCGCTGAGAAGGCGGATTCTGCAGCGTGAGCGGCTACAAGGTCCCAGCCTAGGAACGTGAACGTTATGCCCTCGGCCATGCCGCCCATCGCGATGAGCCCGAAGCCAACCGATAGCAAGAGATGGCCTCGACGGCCACCCCTTAGGTACCGAAGGAAGGCGAAGACGGCGAGAGATGCCCCCACCACGATGACGGCGAGCCGCATACCAATCAGCGCGAAGACGATCTCCGTTAGCACAGCACCTCCTCTCTGTGAAAGCAGAGAGCTTCGTGTCTGAGGACCGTAGTGAGACTTGCCGAGACCCTTCTCTCAAGGCGGCTCATCCGCCCCCCCTACCGGGCATGAGGTGGTACGCGAGGAGCATGAGCCCCGCGAGAGTCACTGTGGATTCCACGAGGTGGGCGACTTCGAGGGATGTCCTCAGGAGTTCAAACAGGATGCCTTCGATGAGTAGGGCGAGGGTGAGGAGCAGGAATCCGACGGCGATGTACAGCATTAGCGTCGCCCTATGTTTTCGGAAGGCAACGTAGCTTAAGGCGCCGATAAGAGCCCCGAGGACGACTCCGATTCCCTGAAGCGCCCTAAGAAGTGTGAGATCCACCACTACCGTTCCTCCCTTAGGGACTCGAACAGGTTCAGGATCTTCTCGAAGATGTCCATGTTGGGCACGGCTGTTACCTCTAGAGACTCGCGACGAAACGCGACGTTTACTTCACGAAAGGTGCTCTTGTAGAGGTCGAACTTCTTGCCGTCCTTGGTGACCACCGTCCTGTCTACTGCAAGGAGCCCCTGCTCCTTGAGCTCATTGACCCTTCGGTAGGCTGAGGTTGGAGGGATCTTCTCGTCTCGTATGAGGTCCATCACCGACAACGATCTCCAAGCGGTCGAGGATAAGATCCTTGATGAGTACTCATCCGCAAGAGCTCTCAATAGGGCCTTCTTCAGGTTCCTGTCCTTGATTAGCATGGTAGACGTTTTCCAGCTCTGGTATTCAGCCCCGGTAACCGGAGGAGGGCCTTATCGCTTCCCAGGGTGGGCAACCAGGGGCACCACGTGCTTGCTGAAGGAAGCCATCGAAGATCCCACGTTCTCGAAACCGATAACGATAAGACTACGTATTTAAGGCCCGGGAGTCGCAGGCCAACCATGGAGAAGAGGGGGCGCCTGCGTTATCTGGTCCCCATCCTCGTCATCGTCGTAATCGCGCTGTTCCAGCCCAGCCTGCCTCAGGCGAACCTAGCAGCTTTCATCGAGAGGCTCTCCGGTGATTACTCCTTCAGGGAGCTGAGCAATCTTCTACCAGAAGGCATAGAATCCATCGCCGGAAGCACCACATGGGAAAAAGGTGCCATGCTGGTCGCTCGCACCAACGCCGACCGGGTTGTGTTGGCCGAGTACAATGCTGCGGAGGGGAGGTTGGAGGGGGCGTTTCTGGCTTTGCCGCCCAACTACGCCGTACCGCGGAGCATGGCTAGGTCTGGCAATCTGCTCCTCCTCGGGGGGGAGAGCCTCGGTACTGCGCCCGTGTTGGGCCTCTACGACGGCTCCTCGCGACGAATCGATGACGTCAGCGATGTGTTGCCTTACGAGGCTGAAAGTATCTCGCTAATCGTCGGCGGAGGTCAAACGTTCCTCACGGTGATTCACAACGGAACGGGCTACACTCCCGGGATTTACGAACCAGGTTCAAGAAGCTGGACGTCCCTCGATGCCGGGACCTTTGCGGATCTAGCCAGCGTTACACATGGCACCTGGAACGGCACGGTGTTCTTTGTCGCGGGCGCGAAGCTTGGTGGAATTCCCACCTTGCTCCAGGTCAATCCAGGCGGAGGGGTCGTGGACTTAAGTGGGGACTTGCCCGACGACATAGAGGAACTGGACTACCTGGTGTGGACAGGAGCATCCCTCTATCTCCTCGGAAGGAGACATTCACTCGAAGGGACGCGAGCATCTCTGGCCGTCTACCAGCCGGCTGTGAGGACATCGACATCCCTTAGCTCGGCGTTAAGGGACGACTACACCGCGCTGAGGGCTGGGGCCTGGAACGGCTACACGCTGTCGTTGTTGGCAGAAACAGCGGACGCACGGAGATTAATAGCCTATCATCCAGCCAATGATACGGCACTCTACCTCGACGACATCCTGATCCCGAACTCTGGTCACCGAGATCTTGTCCAGTACAGTGAGACACTACTGCTGATCGGAGGCGATGAGACCCCTTTCATTGGCCATCTGAATCTCTCCGACTGGAGGTGGGAAGATAAGGGGGAGGTCTTCGAGGGACCTTTCCAGACAATACTCCACGCGGAGGTCGTCGGGGGAAGGTTCGTCGTGGCGGGCACCCGCCGGTCGTCGGGAGCCCTCGCCCTTATCGACCCCTCCATGAACTCGTTGGAGGATAAGAGCGAGGTCTCAGGTTTGGATGACACGGCTCTGATTGGCGCAGTTGGTGATGAGGATTGGATTCTCCTGGCGGGAGAGAATGCCAACGGGGGTGCGCTCTACGGCTACGGAACCTCGAACGGCAGCCTGCAGGATTTGACGCCGAAAGTCCCTCAGGGGATGAAGTTGGCGCCCCCCAGCCGAATTGGCGGTGTCTATGCCATTCCAGGGCACAAGGACGGGGAGTCCGGCCTGCTAGTCTACGATCGGGCACTGGACAGCATGACGGACCTTGGGGCACAGGTCCAGCGTTATTTCGATCCTCCCATCGGATTGGCTGCCGGGGAGACTGACTTCCTCATCTTCGGCAACAACGACAGAGGACCAGCCCTCGCCCTTCTCGACGCATCTACGTTGAACATCACGTTCCTTGGGACTGACCTGGATCGGCTGTATGGACCGTCCGGGTTGATCCTCTCAGCTTCGTGGAGCGGGAACATCTTCCTCATCGGGGGGACGATAGACGGCCGACCCCTCCTGGGTGCGTGGAACCCTGCCGGAAACACGTATGAGGAGCTGTCGAGAGAGGTTCCCGAAGACTTCGGCAGTATCACCACCATCGCCTGGACAGGAGATGGGTTCGCTTTGGGGGGCCAGGGGACGGAGGGGGCTTCCATCGGCGCTTACTATCCGCGTAACAGGGCGTTCATCGACCTTAGAGGCTTGTTGCCTCCATCATACACGGCGGTGAATTCCCTTGCAGCGCGAGGAAGCGACGTCCTAATTGTTTCCACTCTGGCCTCGTCGAGCGTCTCCATCGGAGTCCTGAGACTTAGTCCCAGTTCGACGCTATGGGATGGTTTGCCCTCCGTTGTCAGTGAGCCTGCGGGAGCCGTCGTACTGGGGTTATCCGTGACCTTCGCTTCAACAGTAGCTTACATCCTAGGAAGGAGAACGAAGCGCAGAAAGGTTCCGAATCCACCTCCCCCGGCGCCGTATCCAGAAGTTCCCCTCGGACCCCCTGAGGAGTACTACCCGGGCTACCCGGAGGAATTTGAAGCGATACCACACTGGTACGAATGGTGACACTACTTTATGGTCAACGTCTTCAGCGCCCAGGCCTGCACCTCGCCGCCTACAATGAGGGTACAGGGAGAGCCTGCTGGCGAGTGTTGAATCGCTTAGATTATCTTTTCTCAAACCGGAGAATGACCTCCTAACGCTTAAATAGCGACCTACTCACAGCCAACCCGATATCCCTCGGAGGATAGAACGATGAAAGCGATCCCAAAGGCCCTGGCGGTGGGTTTGTTGGCCTTCACCGTGCTCTTCGCGCTCGGTCAGGCACTCGCTGCAGACGTCGCGCAGGATGATGACACCGACAATACACTTGGAGCCACCGTCATCAGCGACCCGCCAGAGATCATAAGCTTCGACATTACGGATGTCTCAGACGCCTCGCTGATGCACGCGCAGCTCGACGTCAACACCACGTACTACTTCAACCTAACAATCTCAGAACCGGACAGCTGGAGCGATCTGCAGTGGTCAAACATTCGTGTCTGGTTCGACGGCGGCAACGACGCCAACACCTTCGACGACCAGACCACTGGGGACAACTACAGGATATATCTCAACTATACGAACGTAGCTCCCATGAGCACACCCGCTCTGAGCGAGTGGACTGTGCCCGAGGGCAACATGAACTATGACACCGGGAGCAGCTCGATCTTCACAAACGTGGTGAATGAGAACTACACATTCAAACTAGCATTCAGCCTCAACAACCAGGTTCGTTGGGGGGCCGACCCTAGCAACCAGGCCAGTGGAGCCTACAACGACCAGAACACTTGGAACGCTGAAGTTCGGGCGAAGGATGTGAGCAACGTCATACAGGTCAGGCAATCAAGCGCCACGAATGTGTACTATGAGTATGGCGTCTTCCTGCACACCAACGTTTCCATCGGAGGAAACTGGGACGCCGGTTCTATCTCACCGGGTGACTTTGGAGTCACCTCCATCGTAACAGTGACCCATGAGGCCAACAGGGCATACAGGATGAGAGTCTGGTTTGACTCTCACCTAACCAGCGGTGGCGACACCATCACTGTGAACTACATCAACATCACAGCAGACGGTGATCCTGACGACCAGATCACGTCCAACACCACCTTCGCAGACACGGGAGTCGGCAACGCCGTCTACATTTGGGGCAGCGCTGCAACGACGCAGGCCCACAACGTTAGCGACGACCAGGAGACGACTGGCGTCAGATTCAGGGTGGACGTCCCGCTCGCGACACCTGTTGGGAGCTACGTAGCGAACCTGACCATCAGGGTGGAGACCCCGTAGTCTCCTCCCTTTACCTAATCTTTGGAAGTGATGTGGCGTGGAGGATGGGATATGCGTTACGGGACAATCGCGGCACTCGCCGCGCTAATGGTGGCAGTCGCAGTTATTAGCCCAAGCACTGCCTCGTCTTCCGAGGGGTTAAGCATATCCCTCAACATCCCAGGGGAAAACCCTGTCCTTAACAGCTTAGGAGAGCCGGTACTAGTCGCTGGTTTCTGGCATGATCTAACCCTGAACCTGGAAGATCCTACTCAAGACCGTGTGACCCTAGAGGCACTCTCCGTCGATTCGGGCCCTGGCTACATGGCCAACCGATACCTCTGGGAGAGGGACGAGGTCAACGATACCTGGTCTGATCCCCTCTACGGATTCTTTGTGGAGCCGGCCCTCTCCAGTTCGGAGGGACAGAAGCTTACGTTCCGTTTGGGCGTCGACACAACGGCCACAGCGGGCAAGTGGGAGCTGAATGTCAATCAAGACGGTGTCTCGCTGGGACGATTCCCCCTTGAAGTCCGAGATCCCATATTGGGATACGGGCTGTCCTCAGCCGACTTCAACTTCCGAGCTGAACCCTTCAAGCAAGCCGAGTTCGATTCTGAGGATTTCGGCCAGTATCTCCGTGTGCTCAACCACGGCAACGTGCCCCTTCGAATGTCGGTGTCCTTCGACAAGCTCCAGGGCAGGATATCCCTAATCAACCCGTCAGACATCGCCCACGTAAACGACGAAAGAAAGTACTATCTCCACCTTGACCTGGACCCCAGGCCCCCTCAGATCATCCAAGTTAAGGGCATCTCTCGCGTCGAACTCACGCAGCTAATCCCATCCCCCGGCGCCTCTCGAATCATCCCCGCTATCGAGGAGGAGTTCGGGCTCAAGGTGACCATCGGACGTGCCGGCTATGCCGTTCGCACCGTCGGCGAAGTTGTCTTCCAGACCCTGGACAGTTTGACGGCCGACTACGGATCCCTCGTCACCTGGCAGGTGTTCCTGACGGGAGACGAGCAAGTGTCCCTCGACATAGAGGTGGTCAACGCCCAGCTTATTGGCGTTCTTGGAGGCGATGAGATGCTCTCTCTTCCAGTGGTTCTCAATCCCACGCCCAACGCCGAGCTACCGCTCACCCTACAGGTCCTTACTGTCGTCCCTTCCACCACAGCGGAGGTGATCTTCACGCTCACGCTGTTGGAGACTGGTGAGGTAACCGTCTACAAGACAATGATTATGGTGGGTGCAAGACCCCCATCTCCACCCCTACAGCCCTCCCTGATGTGGTTCTTCGCCTCACTAGTGTCCGCATCCGTCCTGGCAATCACCACATACAACCACTGGAGGTTTGTCAGCATGAGTCCCTCTGATCTGAGGCAGATGATATCCAAGACCTCCGGGAAGGCAGGTCGTAGACCAAGGAAAGGCCAAAAGGGTGGTGATAATGGCACCTAGGCTCTCGCGGTATTCAGCCATCGCCCTCATGAGTCTCGTCGCCCTCATCTTCACTGTAGCCCTGTATCCCACCAGCCAAGCCCAGCAACCTGGCGTAACTGTCATCAACGTACCCCCAGAGTTCAGCAAGGTTGACATCAGGTCGAGGAGTGGCCTGCACTACATTGAGGTCGTGGTGTCGGACTACAATTCCTGGGCCGACATCCTAAAGGTGGACGTGGAGGTCATGGACGAGGATGAATTCCAGATCGCCCATGTCTTGTACAGGCAGTACCCCGACAACCAAACCACGGTGATTCAGGACGAGTTCCTCGAACCTCTGGGTCAGATACTGGTCCGGGATCAGTCGTCCGTATCCCGGAGCACCGATCCCCAGACGATTAGAGATAGAACGGAACTCCAGATCACCTTCGTCATCAGCGAGGTGTCTGGCAGGTGGCTGAAGGTCACGGCCAGCGACATCGGCGGGCTGATTGCCTACGCTCAGGTGGAATATCTCACGGGGATCATCGCTGGGGCTGCAGCGGTACCGCCTCTCGTTATCATGATGCTAGCCATCGCGGCATCAGTGGTTCTCGTGAGCAGCCGATTGAGGAGGGAAAGAGTTGGCTTCTGAAGGACACTACGTTGAGGACGTCCGATTCAGGGAATTTGCCCTGGCCTACATCAGGCCACGCTACCTGTCCCTTTCGATCCATGCCTTTATCGCATTCTACGCGAGCTTCAAGCTTCTCTTTCTCATCGTCAACGCGACTGACGTCCTAGAGAGGTGGGTCTTCGAACTCACGCCCTTGACACTAATGGACATGCCTGATCTCTACATCTTGGTGTCGGCCGTCCTCATCGCAGGCATCAATACGAGCCTCCACTTCTCCTCGCGCGGCAGCAACAGGTTGCCCACGATCCTGCTGACCATGGTGATGATCGCCAGCCTCATCCTGGGCTTGAGGACTTCGCCGTACTACTTTGACGCCGTTAACGCGGGAAGGCTAGCGGTCCTGGGGGCGCTGCTGGTCACCGTACCGCTGGATCACATCGACCTCATCCGCAGCAAGCTCCGCTTAACTAGACGTCGGCCGGCTGAGGCTGACTTCTGGCCTGCAGCGCCTCAGGAGTTCGACGATGTCATGACCTCGGTGGACGAAGCCCTGGGTCTGCTCGATACGTCACAGGGCGTTGAGGAGGCCGATGAGGAGCTCTCAGGCCTGGCGACGGACCTGCTGGAGGACCTGATGACGAGCATATCTGACACGAGCGCGCAGCCCAGGGAGGTCGAGTCTAGGCCAGACAGCCTGGAGATCGAGAGACGTCGTGTACTCTTCGAGAAACGTCTGGAGGCCATCGACAGGCGTCTCGCCAGCGACCCGAAGGATGTTGATGCCCTTTTCGCAAAGGCCACATACCTGGCGATGCGTGGTAGACACGACGACTCCATGAGGGTCCTGGATGAGGTCACTCGCCTCAGCCCCTACTATCCCGGAGTTTGGCATCTCAAGGCCAAGGTGTACGAGATGATGGGAGACCACGAGAAGGCCGAGCTCTGCAGGAAGAGAGCACGCTCCCTGTGAGAGCCTGGGCGCACCCCATCGTAGGGTTTAAGTCGGTAGCGTTGGTGCTGGCCTCCGATGGTCAGGGTTAGGTCCCTCTTCCACATCATCGAGGTGGCGGCGTTCCTGTCGCTCCTCGTGGTGGCTGGAACGGTGGGGTTCATGCTCTTGGAGGGAATGAGCCCTCTGGACGCTCTGCACCTGACGCTTCAGACCATCACGACGGTGGGGTATGGGACGCCTGCGATACAGACCGCCGAGGGCCGCATCTTCTCCAATTTCCTCATGGCCTTCGGGGTGGGCGGGGCACTCTATGCCTTCTGGTTGCTCATGGATCTCTCCATGGGAACACACGTCAGGAGGGTCCTTGGGCAGATTAGCTATCGAAGGGAGTTGAAGAGGATGAAAGGTCACGTTATACTTTGCGGCTACGGGCGAGTAGGCGCTGCGGCGGCGGAGAGGCTAATGGACTCGGGAGAGACTTCGTCGTCATCTGCCGGGACGAGGCGCACCTTGACGACCCTCCTGAGAGGATCCCGAGAATCGTTGGCGACGCGACGGAGGAGGAAACCCTCAGGGAGGCGAACATAGAGGACGCAGAGACCATGCTCATCGCCTTCGGGGATGACTCGGATACTATCCTTGCCATCGTCACGGCCAGGGCCCTGAACCCGGATATCAGGTTGATAGCCAGGGCCAGCTTCAAGGAGAACACCCGCAAGATGGCCAAGGTGGGAGCCAACGAGATTATCGTCCCGGAACTGGTAGGGGGAAGGAGGATGGTGGACCATGCGCTGTTAGAGAGGTTGGCCTAGCCGGTCCCTCACTCCTTCGATCTTTCCACCTTGGTGACTCGGACCTTACGCCACCACTCCCGAACGCGCTCGACGGGCTCCGAGTATCGCTGTTCCTCCCAGGGATCACCTACCAGGTGGTAGCCTCTTCTCTCCCAGAAGCCGCCGTGCCAGTCCGTCTGGAACTCCAACCCGCTTAGGTACTTGGCACTCTTCCAGGCGTAAAGCTGTGGAACCAGAAGTCGAAGGGGCGCACCGTGCTCGGGTGTCAGAGGAGCCCCGTTCAGCTCGTAGGCGAGAAGGCTGTCCTCGAGAAGGAGGTACTCCAGTGGCACGTTGGTAGTGTAGCCCTCGAGGCAGTGTGCCATGACCTGGACGACCCCGTCCTTCGGGCGGGCCATCTCGACGATGGCTCTGGCTGGAACTCCCCGCCAGGTCAGCTGCTTCTTCGACCAACCCGTTACGCAGTGGAAGTCGGCGACAACGTCGGACTTGGGAAGCTCCATGAGCTGCGCCCAGGTGAGTTCGACCTGGTTGTACACCTCCCCCCACATCCTGAACCTCCATGTGGCCTCATCGAAGGATGGCCTCGTTGGAGTGATGTCGTAGATAGGGAAGTTCCTCACGAAGGCCTGCCCGGGTGGATGGGGCATGCTGAGGTTTGCGCTCTTTACTACACCCTCGCTCATCTTTCAGGTACGGATAGACGCTCATTTCATATCAAGATTAATCGGTTGTACCGCCGGGAAAGATTAAGGACCGTGGGGTGATTGGCCTTCGATGCCCGCTGAGGGGTCTAGACCCAGGTGGACGAACCTCACCCTCGTGGCCCTTTTCGTAGCCCTCTTCGCCCTCGTTGGAGTACTTTCCACGGCACTCGTCATCCAACGGCAGCTCCCGGATGTTGTAGCGTGGCGGGTCGCCATAGTCCTGGTGATTATCCTTGCAGCAGCTCTCATCATCAACCGGAGGTTCAGGACCGTACCCCGGGCTTAGCTGACGGGCAGTTAGCCGAGCAGGGGCTGCTCCAAGAGCCTTTTATTGGCCTCAGCGCGAGTCAGAGCCAATGCTTTCTTATGCCTGACGCGGGTAGACCGGTGACTTGCACGAATGGTCCTTGGCGGAAGCAGTGATCTCGACGGTCATCGAGATCGCCGAGGAGGAGGGGCTTCAGGTAATAATAGAGGTCAACATCCGGCTTGGAGAGCTTCAGCAGGTGGATGGAGTTGGAGCTCTTCGAGTTCGCCCTCTCGCAAGTCAGGACCCCGATGTTCGAGAGGGCAAGATTCAAGATCGAGAGAGAAAGGGCCCGCTTCGTTTGCAGGTCGTGCCGTCACGAGTGGGGCTTCGACGCCGAGGAGGTAGGGGAGGACGCGAGGGAAGCCGTTCACTTCGTTCCGGAACTTGCCCACGCCTTCGCCCAGTGCCCAGAATGTGGCAGCAGGGACTTCGAGATCGCTCAAGGCCGTGGAATTTGGCTGGACAGCATCAAGGGAGAGAAATAGGTTGGTGGACCCCAGGACCAGCCTGATTAAGAGAAGACTCACCGGGATCCGACGCGTCATCGCGGTCTCCAGTGCCAAGGGCGGGGTGGGCAAGAGCGTGGTCGCCGCCGTTATGGCATTGAGCC
>JABAOH010064986.1_pt2 | contig 11725 bp, 10 predicted proteins | sample 7062181 | NCBI WGS metagenome assembly JABAOH01 (sample SAMN14538630, study PRJNA623070) | marine sediment metagenome | biome: marine biome [ENVO:00000428]; feature: marine pelagic biome [ENVO:01000023]; material: deep marine sediment [ENVO:00002113]; isolation source: pool of 5 deep marine... | reverse complement strand
ATTGCGGGTGTCTGAGCTCACCAACCTGACGATGGTGCAGCTCAACCGCGATGCCGGCTTTGTGCGCATCATGGGCAAAGGCAGCAAGGAACGACTCGTGCCGATGGGCGAGGAGGCAGCCAACTGGCTTTCGCGCTACCTCGTCGAGTCGCGCCCGGTGCTGGTGCACGGTCGGCAGAGCGACGCGTTGTTTCCGACCACACGCGGGGCGCCGATGACGCGCCAGGCTTTTTGGCACAACATCAAACGCTATGCCCGTATCGCCGGCATCGACGAGACGTTGCTGTCCCCGCACACGCTTAGACACGCGTTCGCCACGCATCTGCTCAATCACGGCGCGGATCTGCGCGTGGTGCAGATGCTGCTAGGTCATGCCGATCTGTCGACTACCCAGATATATACACAGGTCGCACGCGCACGTCTGAAGCAGCTGCATGCACAGCACCATCCGCGCGGTTGAGCACAGGCGCCGCCCGAAACAAAAATCTGTTTCAAAATGGAAGACGGCTGCGCAAGCTTTTGCGCTCTCGAGGTCACGCACAGGACGCCAAGTCGCAGATCACGCAGAGAATGCCTTAAAAAGATTGTCTTTGCGTATTCAGCGCCTCTGCGACCTTTGTGTTTAGCCCAGAGCGCGACGAATAGCCGGGCTCTTTGCGATCGGTTCTAGGTCAATGCAGGGTATAGAGCCGGTCCACGTTGGGATCGGCGGGGTCCATGCGGAACACGACAATGCCGGGAATCTGCTTGTAACCGAGGATAAGCGAAAGCTTGTGGATCAGCCGTTTCCAATTGACCGACTCGATCCGCAGCCGCAGCACGTCGTTGAGGGCGGGCTTAAGAAACTTTGGCTCGTCATCGAGACGCGGAAGCGTATGAAAGCTATCCCAGGTCATGTAGGCCAGCCCTAGAGTCAGCAGCTTGATGGTCCAACCTGGGTCCGCACTCCCGAGCCAGGTCAGTCCAGCAAAGATCGTCGCGATCAACGAGTACAGACCATGGCGTAAAATCTGCGAACGCGTCCGGCGAACATCCTCGAGCGCCGTACGTAAGCTAAGCTCGGCCACGCGTGAGTCGACGAGGTGCGTGTTATGCAGATCTTGAATCATGCGGAGAATCCGCAGAAGCCGCTCACGGTGACGCTCGTTTTCAACGCCGAACGAGGCGATCGCAGCGCGCAAGGCCTGCTCAATGGCACGGGTTTCGGGACTGGGCGGGCGCTGCTTGTAGCGGTCGACCGCGTGGTTGATAAGAAATCGAAGTTCCAGGACGTGTGAAACCTCGAGTGGGAAACGCAGTCCCAGCAGCGCGTTGTAAAGGGCAGGAAAATCGCTGGATGTGACCCGCAGGTTATTTACGTTTTGTGTTGGTGCTCCCGCATCCATGTGTTGCCCCCCCGGTCCCCGCAACGAGCATGCGTGCGCGCATCGACCCCCGATTATAGCGCCTGTCGTGCAAGAGAACACGCCCGACAGTGCATGCCGGAGCGTGCAGACGCTGTGCACACAAAAAGCTTAACCTATGCGCCCGCGCTTCGCCAGGTGCACTGCTGCGGGATGCAGGCATGCGTTTTGCGTGCCAGCGCTGGGCTGCATTGCGCGATCAAGATTTGGCGCAGCGACTTTAACCTATTCGCCACTGTGTTATCCTACCGGGCGCTCTAAGCCCCGAAGCAGCCCCGTGGCAGGGATCACCGAGTCGGCTCCCGCCGACCATCCGGAGGACATATCGTATGGCGAAGAAACGCTACCAGGTTGCAATATCCGACGAAAAGGGTGAGACCAACCTGCCCGTGATCGAAGGCGTGCTCGGTCCGCCGGCCCTCGATATCCAAGGCCTGCATACCAACCATGGGTTGCTGGCGTACGACCCCGGTTTCCATTCGACCGCAGCCTGTAAGAGCGCCATCACCTTTATCGATGGCGAAGCCGGCGTACTGCTGTACCGGGGCTATCCAATCGAAGAATTGGCCGAGTACAGCAATTTCATCGAATGTGCCTACTTGCTGATGTTCGGTGAGCTGCCTACAGCAACCGAGCTGACTGACTTCTGGGATCGCGTCCGCTACCACAGCCTGCTGCACGAGCAGATGCTGCGTTTCTATGATGGCTTCCGTCGCGATGCCCATCCGATGGCGATTATGGTCGCCGTTGTCGGTGCACTATCGGCCTTTTATCACGACCACATGGATATCCATAACGCCGAAGACCGCGTGTACGCGGCGATTCGCCTGGTGGCAAAAATGCCGACCATTGCGGCGGCTAGCTACACCTACAGTATCGGCCGCGCCATTCGCTATCCGCGCAATGACTTGAACTACGCGTCCAATTTCTTGCACATGCTGTTCGGCGTGCCAAGCGAGAATTACGAAGCCGATCCGGTGCTGGCACAAGCCATGGACCTGATCCTGCTGCTGCATGCCGACCACGAGCAAAATGCTTCGACATCGACGGTACGGCTGGCGGCCTCCTCCGGGGCCAACCCATTTGCCTGTATTGCCAGCGGTATCGCCAGTCTTTGGGGGCCGGCCCACGGCGGCGCCAATGAGGCCGTGCTGCACATGCTGACGGATATCGGCACGGTCGAGAACATCCCCAAGGCGATTGCGCGCGCGAAGGACAAGGACGATCCATTCCGCTTGATGGGTTTCGGACACCGGGTCTACCGCAACTTCGATCCGCGCTCAAGAGTGATACAGAAGACCGCGCGCAAGGTCCTCCGTCACCTCGGCATCGACGATCCGCTGCTAGAGGTTGCCATCAAGCTCGAGGAAATTGCCTTGCAAGACAGTTATTTCGTCGAGCGCAAGCTTTATCCCAACGTGGACTTCTATTCGGGGATCCTGCTACGTGCCATGGGTTTCCCGACAACGATGTTTACTGCCATCTTCGCGCTTGCCCGAACGGTCGGCTGGGTCAGTCACTGGCTCGAGCTGACCGAAGAGAGCCACGGCCTGGACCGCCCGCGGCAAATCTACATCGGGCCTGAATTGCGGCACCATCCGAAGACGAAAAAATAGCGGTGCCGCGCCGGCGACAATCGTCCTTTGCGTCCGGGCACGTCAGGAGCCGACGGCTGTCTGGGTCGGCGGGTGCTGCGACGTGAAGGTCTTCACAAGGTTGCGGCGTTTCTCATAGGCTTCACGCGCGATCGCCACGTCTTCCAGGAACAAGGGGAGTTCCCTTAGCAGGAGTGCTTGCGGACCGTCGACCAGGGCCTTCTCCGGCGCAGGGTGGAAATCGGCAAGAACCATATTCGCACCGGCGATGACGCCTTGGGCCGTCACGTGCATGACGTCGAGTATCCCGCTGGGATCGCGCTCGCGCGAGCCCACGGAGTGGGAAGGGTCGATGCAAACAGGCATGCGTGTGAGCCGTTTGATCACCGGCACATGCGCAAAGTCGACAAAGTTGCGGTGGGGGTCACCCAGGTTCGTTTTCATCCCGCGCAGCGCGAACACGATCTTTCGATTGCCCTCGCTGGCTAGATACTCAGCGGCGTTAAGTGACTCTTCCAGGGTGATGCCGAAGCCGCGCTTGAACAGCACCGGAAACTCATGCTGGCGGCCGACGATTTTGAGAAGCTCGAAGTTCTGTGTATTGCGGGTGCCGATCTGCAACATGACACCGGTCGGCTGGCCCGTATCCGCTAATGATTGGCGAATCTCATCGACATGGGAGTCGTGAGTGACCTCCATGGCGATAACCTTGATGCCGTACTTTCCCGCGAGCTCGAACACCCAGGGCAGGCACTTGGCCCCGTGTCCCTGGAAGGCGTAGGGGTTCGTGCGCGGCTTGTAGGCGCCCATGCGGGTGCACGGCTGGCCGAATTCTTTCAGGGTGCGCATCATCGCCTCTACGTGCTCCGGTGTGTCGACGGCACAGAGGCCAGCGAAAACGTTGAGATTGTCCTGGTCGAAGCGCACACCGTTGTAGTCGAAGCCTGTCGGCCGGCTGTCGTCCTTGTGGCGGCCGATGATCCGGTATTCCTCCGACACGCGCACGACGCGCTCCACCCCAGCGAGGCTCTCGATCTCCATCTTGTCCAGTCCCGCGGTATTGCCGATCAGGTAGATCTCGATCAGCGTCTGCAGCGCGCCGACTTCCTTATGTACACGGGTGGTAATGCCGGGGCGGGTTTGCAGAAAGGCGATGACGTCTTGGTACTCGGGACTGCCCTCTTTGACGTCGGATTTTAGTATTACGATCATCGTGCGATTCCTGCCTTTTGCTTCGTCTCACGCTGTCACAAGCAAAGCACTATTGTAGCAACTGTGTTGCCATAAGTATCTGTTTAAAGACGTGATGTTCCTTATTCGCCGTAGCGCTGAGTGAGCGCGGCATAGGCATCGATGCGGCGGTCGCGAAAGAACGGCCACACGCGCCGAACGGCTTCGATACGTCCGGGATCGAACTCGCTGACCAGCACCTGCGGCGTGTCGCTCGTCGCCTGCGCGAGGATCTCGCCTTGCGGACCGGCGATAAAGCTCGAACCCCAGAACTCGATGCCTCCGGTGCCGCTAGGATGGGGCTCGAAACCCGTGCGGTTACACACAGCGACCGGTAACCCGTTGGCGATCGCGTGTGCGCGCTGGATGGTCAACCAGCTGTCGTGCTGGCGATGCTTCTCGTTTGCCTCATCGGCCGGATCCCAGCCGATGGCCGTGGGGTAAAGCAGCAGCTGTGCGCCGTGCAGGGCCATGAGACGCGCCGCTTCCGGATACCACTGGTCCCAGCAGACCAGCACGCCGAGGGTGGCCAGCGAGGTGCGAATGGGCACGAACCCCTGGTCCCCCGGTGTAAAGTAAAACTTCTCGTGATAACCGGGATCATCGGGTATGTGCATTTTGCGGTAGCAGCCCGCCAGGCTGCCATCGCGATCGAGGACGACGGCCGTGTTGTGATAGATGCCGGCGGCGCGGCGCTCGAACAGCGATGTCACGATCACCACCGCCAGCTCTTTGGCAAGCGTCGCAAAGCGCGCAGTCGTCGGTCCCGGCACAGGCTCGGCGAGGTCGAAAAACCGCGACTGTTCGCTTTGACAGAAGTACCGCGAGCCGTGCAGCTCTTGCAACAAGACGAGCTGGGCGCCTTGGGCGGCGGCGTCGCGCACACCCTGCAGAGTTGTCTCGAGGTTATGCGCGCGATCCTCGGAGCAGGCGTGTTGGACCAATGCGAGTTTGAGTTTTTGCATGATCGCTATAGTAGCATCTTGCGCCGTCGCGGCTTGCCGGGTTCAGCGGATGACCCCGGCAGGAAAGTGCATGATTGCACAATGCAGACTTCCTAACTGCCGGATTAATGGACGGGCATCGACAGGGATCAACCGGCGTTGCGGAAAGCAAGCGGCCAGACGCTCGCACGCCAGCGCGTCGGCGGTATCGGCGCCATAGACGGGGACCAGCACGGCGCCGTTGATAAGCGCAAAATTGGCGTAAGTCGCCGGAAGCCGGCGCCCCGCGCCGTCATGCACCGGTGGCGGGGCAGGGAGCGGCACCAGTCGGTAGGGCTTGTCGGCGCGGGTGCGAAGCTCGGCGAGTTCCTTTGCCATCGCTTCGCGAGCGGCACGCTGCGGATCGTCGTCAGGCCCACCGTCGACGTAGGCGATGGTGCCCGAATCACAAAAGCGCGCCAGCGTGTCGATATGGCCGTCGGTATCGTCGCCGACAATGCCCCCGTGACGTAACAACAAGAGACGCTTGACGCCGAGGCACTCCGCGAGGCGACGCTCGAGTGCGCGCTGCGTGAGCCCGGGGTTGCGGCTGGGCGTAAGCAGCGAGCGAGCGGTCGCCAACACCGTACCGCTACCATCAAACTCGAGGCCGCCGCCTTCCAGGACCAGGTCGATCGCGTCGAGCCGAATTTTCCCGAAGGCACCGGCGCTGTGGAGGCGACGCGTGATCGCGTTGTCCAAGGCGTGCGCATACTTGCCGCCCCAGCCATTGAAGTGGAAATCGAGTAGGCGCAGCTCGCCTTCGTGGTCGATCGTGATGGGCCCATGATCGCGCGCCCAGGTATCGTTGGAGGGGGCAATGTAAAGGCCAACGTTACGCTCGTTGACCTCGCTGGCACGCAAGCGCTTGTGGACGTGAGCAAGATGTAACTCGTCGTAGCAGACAATTAACACCCTTTGGCGGACACTGATTTCACGCGCCAGCGCTAGATAGACTGGCTCGACCTCGGGCAGCACCGTGGCCCAGTCGCTGTGCTCGTGCGGCCACGTGAGCATGGCGCCGCCTTTGGGGTTCCCATTCCGCGGGCACCCGCGTCCGCGGCAGTGCGTCGGCGGCAACATTGCTCGGCTGGGCAGCTTTGCTCAAGGGTGTGAGGTGTCCTCTGCCTGTACGTTCCAGCCGACACCGCGATGCAGTGCCAAAGCATGAGCCACGCTATCCATTTCGTTAGGGTCCAGGCGTGCGTGCAGCGCGGGTATCACTTCGTTTTCCATCATCGCGACGTGCGCTTCCCAAAGCTCCACGTACTCGGCGATCGGCTCGGCAAGCCTGGTGTGCCGATCCGCTGCTCTAGTGCCCACGAGTGCTGGCCGAAGGGCTCGCCAGCGGGCCTCGATCTCGGCAAGTTCATCTGTAAGTCTCATTAGCGTCTGCGCGAGCGCGGCCTCGTCCTCGCTGTCATCACGCACATGCTTCTTGAGCAGTGGCAGCACCGCCTGCTCCAGATCCCGGAGGTAGAGCGGGGCCCTTGCATCGATAAAGGCGATGGCTTCCGACCAGCCGGTCTTGGTTTCACCTTGCAGGCAGGCGCAGGTGCGTTCCAGCTCTCGGGCGAATTCGAGCAACCCGGCGATAGGATCGATGGAACCGATATTTTTGGCTTGTTGCATCTGGGCCATGGCGTTTGACGACTGTGTGCAAGTATATTTCAATTCCCGCTTGCGCCGGCAGCCCGGCGGCGATTGAGCCAGTTTGCAGGACCTGTCCCTATGCCACTTGTGCAACCCTTCAAGGCACTGCGACCCGCACCCGCGCATGCCCATGCCGTGCTGGCACCGCCTTACGACGTGCTCGATACTGAGGAGGCGCGGGCGTGGGCGGCCGATGATCCCTGGAGTTTCCTGCACGTGTCGCGCCCCGAGATCGACTTTCCGGCAGGCACGGACCCGTACCGGCCCGAGATCTACGCCCGGGCCAAACAGAATCTCGCGCGCATGATCAACGCTGGCGTGTTGCGCTATGACCCGGCGCCCGGGTACTACGTCTATCGTCTACGCATGGGGACGCACCAGCAGACGGGGTTGGTGGTCGCTGCCTCGGTGGCGGCCTATGAATGCAACCGCATCCGCAAGCATGAGCTGACCCAAGCGCACAAGGTTAATGACCGCGCCCACCAGATATCCACCATCAATGCCCACACGGGTCCGGTGGCCATGTTCTACCGTCGCAGCAGCGACATCGACTTGTTGATTGAGCAGGCGATCGCAGCCCGGCCTGATATAGAGGTTGCCATGGATGGCGGGGTCCACCACAGTCTTTGGGTCGTCAGCGAACATTCGTTGGTGAAAACACTGACGGCGACGGTCGAACGCGTAGGTGCGCTGTATATCGCTGATGGCCATCATCGCACCGCTGCCGCCGCACAGGTGGCTGCCGAACGCCGCGCGACAGATGGTGGTCAAAGCGGTGAGCGCGGTTACGAGTATTTTCTCGGCGTGATTTTTCCGGCCGATGAAATGCAGCTGCTCGAATACAATCGTGTCGTTAGCGATTTGAACGGTCGAACAACTGCGCAGTTTATCGACGACCTTCGCCGTGAATTTATCGTCGAGCCAGCGCCGCGCGCGTCAAAGCCCGCACGCGCGGGTGAGTTTGGCGTCTATCTCCCGGGCCAGTGGTACAGCATGCGCATCAAAACAGAGTCTCGACCGCAGGAGCGCCTGGCATCGTTGGATGCCCATTTGCTGGCACAGGCGGTATTGGCGCCAATATTGGGTATTACGGATCCAACGGCGGACAAGCGGCTCGATTTTGTAGGCGGGGCGCGAGGATTGGCTGAGCTTGAACGGCGCGTCGACCGCGGCGAGATGGCGGTAGCGTTTGCGCTCTATCCGCCATCGGTCAACGATATCATGGGGGTGGCCGATGCAGGCGGGGTGATGCCGCCGAAGTCGACCTGGTTCGAGCCCAAGCTGGCCGACGGCCTGGTCTCTCACGTCCTCGATTAAAGGCCGCAGTGCGCATGCAGGCACGCTCGCCGGCGCCTGCGGCAGAGCAGAGGGGGATCTTCGCGGCTTGCAGCACACACGGTTGCCTCCCTGGCCTATCCTGAAGGTATTGCGAAGGACGAACGGGTGCTGTAGTGTCAATCGGCTTGGGTGCGCCGGGCGGTTGCCTGCGGCTGCCCTCAAGGCGGGGATTTCATGTCTGACAACCAAAGGCGCCTGCTGGTCAGTCCTCGGGTGGCGCTGGCCCCCGAGGTGTTGCAGCGACTTTCGACCCTAATTGTTCCTGGACCGCTTGTTACGAGCGATGGCGTGGCCGAGGAGCCGGCGCAGACGCTGGTGGTCGCGACACCGCAGGAAACCGAGTCAGTGCTGGCCCAGGCACGTGCAGGACCCAGTGCGGCGAAGCTAGCCGTCATCCTGTGGCGCGAGGAAACGGATGGCGTGCTGGCCAATGGCTTGCTTGAAGATCCTACCGTCGTCGGCGTCCTCGATTCATCGGCCCCCCCGGATACTGTCTACGCGACACTGAGATCGGGTCTGGCGCTGCTTGAGCGCAGCGCAGACTCCCGAGCGGCAGAGATGCTCGAGCATGTACTCGAGGTCGGCCGCGCCCTGGCCTCGGAGAAAGATCTTGATACCCTCCTGGGTCTGGTCCTGACCCATGCCCGCGAGCTTNNCACCGATGCGCGTTCGAACGCGCAGAAGACCCTGGTCGGCGACTACAGTATTGCCGGATACGTCGCGCGCACCGGCGAGGTCGTCGTCGTCGATGATGCCTACGCCATTTCCGAGTCGGCTCCGTACCGGTTCTCGCCAGCAATGGACAGCAGTATCGGCTATCGCACACGTTCCATGCTCACCGTGCCGTTGAAGAACAAGGGTGACGAGGTCGTAGGCGTATTGCAACTGATCAACCGCAAGGATCGCGCAGACGTTACACTGAAAACCCCGAAGGATGTCGTCCAGCACGTGCTGTCTTTCGACGATCAGAGCCGGGCGGTGGCCTTGGCGCTCGCGGGGCAGGCCGGTGTCGCTTTGGAAAACAGTATTCTCTACGGCGATATCGAACGCCTGTTCGAAGGCTTTATTCGGGCGTCGGTACAGGCTATCGAGGCGCGCGACCCCACGACCGCCGGTCATTCTGAACGCGTCGCCGATTTCAGCGAGCGCCTTGCTCAGGCCGTTGATCGCACCGACCAGCACGGGCTGCGCAGGGTCGTTTTCAGTCGCGATCAAATGTTGGAGCTGCGCTACGCAGCCCTGTTGCACGATTTTGGTAAGGTCGGTGTGCCTGAGGACGTGCTGGTGAAGGCCAAAAAGCTTTACTCGCCGCAACTCGAGATCGTCAGGCAGCGCTTCAAGTATGCAAGTGCCGCGATCGCACGCGATGCCTATCGCAAGCTGGTGAATCGGCAGCTCGAAGGACCACTGAGTGCGGAGGAGTTCGCTCAGCACCTGCAAGAAATAGAGCAGATGTTGGGGAGCGAAGGGAAACGGCTGGAAGAATTTCTACACACTGTTTTGCGCTTGAATGAACCGAATATTTCCCCACAAACGGTTGCTGCAGAGCTCAATACGGTGGCCGAGTACACTTTTCCCGGCGAGGACGGTGAGGAGACTTCGCTGCTGCAGTCTTTTGAATTCGCGCAGCTCACCTTGACCAAGGGCAATCTCGATATCGAGGAGCGGGCGAAAATTGAGTCGCATGTGCGCCATACGTATGAGTTCTTGCGCCTAATCCCGTGGACCAAGAATCTCTCACAGTTGCCAGCGATTGCTTACGCGCACCACGAAAAGCTTGACGGTAGCGGGTATCCACGGGGACTGACTGGGCGCGAGATCCCGGTGCAATCGAAGATCATGACGATCGCGGATATCTATGATGCGCTTACAGCGCGCGATCGACCCTACAAGGCGAGTCTGTCGGCGGAGAAGGCGCTGGACATTCTGCAAATGGAAGCACAGGCAGGCAAAGTGGACGCGAGGCTGCTGGACGTTTTCATCCATTCCCAGGTCTACCGGCAGACGCCCTGACCACGTCACTTAGTTCGGATCCTTTTGCTGTTGTATAATGTCGCGCGTTTGTCGCCACAAAGCTGTTTTGGAAACGACGCGATGACACTCAGATAGTCGGCCCGGATGAGCTCATCCCCGCAATCTCCAGCATCGTCGCCAGCGCAGGCACGACGGTTGCGCGTCGGTGTGATCGGTGTGGGTTACCTTGGCCGTTTCCATGCGCGAATCTATGCCGACATGCCGGACGTCGAGCTGATTGGCGTAGCAGATATCGACGCACAGGCTGCGCAATCGGTCGCGGAAGCTCATGGCTGCGCGGCCTACACAAATGCCACCGAGCTGATCGACAAGGTCGATGCGGTCAGCATTGTCGTACCGACCTTTGCTCACTTGGCCGTCGCACGCCCTTTTCTGGAACGCGGAATTCATACGCTGTTGGAGAAACCGATTGCGCCTACGTACGAAGAGGCCTTGAAGCTCGTCGAGCTTGCCGAACGTGACGGCGTTATCTTGCAGATCGGCCATCTCGAACGCTTTAATGCCGGTGTCATGGCGCTCGCGGAACGGGTGCAGAACGCGAGATTCATCGAGGTGCACCGCTTGGGACCGTTCGTGGATCGCGCCACGGACGTGGATGTGGTCACCGATCTCATGATCCACGATATCGACATCGCGATGTCGCTGGTTAAGGCGAAGATCGAAGACGTGGCAGCGGTCGGGATACCGGTGCTGACGCGGCATGTCGACATCGCCAATGCGCGCCTCGTGTTTGAGAATGGTGCTGTTGCAAACGTGACCGCGAGTCGCGTGTCAAACAAGAAATTTCGCCGTATCCGGGTGTTCGGCCAAAACAGCTACTATGGCCTGAACTATATCGATCAGCAGCTCGAGGTCGTACAGGCGAAGCCGGCCGGTGAGGGCGAACGCCCCCAGATCGTGAGCGAACAGCTTGAGATCCAGCCACGCCCCCCCTTGGATGTCGAGCTCGAGCACTTCGTGCACTCTGTGCGCGGTCAGCGCCCGCCGCTGGTCGATGGCCGCGTGGGGTTGGAGGCGATACGTGTGGCGGAGCTGGTGCGCGAAAAGATTGCCGCGAGCCAGAGCTAGGTGATCTGGCCTTGCTGACGTCCCCATGAAGCAGTACCAGGAATCCTGTGAGCGCAACAAGTCGCCGATTCTGGCTGTACTGAACCAAGTCTTGACGCGCGAGGGGTTGGTGCTGGAAATCGGCAGTGGTACCGGTCAACACGCTGCCTACTTTGCCAAGCATCTTCCGCATCTGCGCTGGCAGCCCACCGATCTGGCTGAGAATCTGGCCAGCATAGATGCCTGGGCCGCCGAGGTACGGGCCGCGAATCTGCTTCCTCCGCGGATCCTCGATCTGTGGTCGGATACCTGGCCCATCGAAAGTGCGCAAGCCGTAGTCTGCATTAACACCATCCACATTGTGGCCTGGCCGGCCGTGCAGCGACTGTTTAACGGGGTCGCGCGCGTGCTCGGACCCGGCGGCGTTCTGTTCGTCTACGGA
>JABAOH010002774.1_pt3 | contig 11725 bp, 10 predicted proteins | sample 7062181 | NCBI WGS metagenome assembly JABAOH01 (sample SAMN14538630, study PRJNA623070) | marine sediment metagenome | biome: marine biome [ENVO:00000428]; feature: marine pelagic biome [ENVO:01000023]; material: deep marine sediment [ENVO:00002113]; isolation source: pool of 5 deep marine... | reverse complement strand
GAGATTACGACTCTGGTAATCCCCACATACAATGATTCAGAGGAGGAGATAAAGGGGATCGCCAGATTTATTTTGGAATTGGGTGCAGACGTACCCTGGCATATCAGCCAATACTACCCTACTTACAAGCTCAACGATCAACCCCGTACGCCTATTGAAACGCTAGTCAGAGCCAGAAATATCGGGCTCGATATGGGGTTGCGGTATGTCTACGTGGGCAATGTACCGGCCGGGGAATGGGAAAACACTTATTGTTATCGATGCGAAAAACTCCTGATCGGGAGGACCGGATATCATATCAGCAAGTACCATGTGCAAAACGGAAAATGTGGGCACTGCGGGGCTCGAACTGATGGGGTATTTGTGGCGTAACAACCCGGAACATCTAATGGAACAGACAACTCCCTTGTCCCTTCGCTCCAACGGTTCCGAAGTGACCCTTTCAGGGTTCGCAGGCGGGGAATACCTTCCCCTTCCAGCCTCTGAAGGGCTGGCTTTCCCCTTACGTTCGGCTGAGCCCTTCGGTCTGTTCTCGGCCATGAGAGCTCGGCGTGAGTTCGGTCGAACGCTCGGGCCGAATTGGACTCAGGGTCAAAGACTCACGTCGAAGCCTGTTCACCCCCGATGGGTACCCCACTTCTCCAGCGGACTGCGCTCAAGGGAAAGGGAGTGTCCACGAGTCCCCGGCACTCTAGGCGGTAAGCATCGAGCAAACGAGGGGATAAAATCCCCACTTTTATTTTTGCCCGTGTTTCGGTAAAATCGTAGGACTTTAGAACAGGGAAGGGATTCGATTTATGCTCGATCGATTAGATCGATTGTTGGAACGGGCCAAAGGAGACCTGGAGGATTTGCGGAATCTAGTGGAGCTCGATCAGTGGCGAGTGCGGTACCTTGGGAGGAATAGCGAGCTTACGCAAATCTTTCAAGAGATCGGCAAACTTCCCGGAAAAGAACGTCCCCTTGCAGGCAAGCGGGCCAACGAAGTAAAATCCGCTCTGGAAAGTACCTATGGAGAGCGCCTTGGGGCACTGAAGACCCTCCAGCAGGAGGCCCTTCTGGGAGAACGTGTGGATATCACGCTCCCCGGGCGGCCGATCGATGTGGGCCGGCTCCATATCAGCACTCAGACCCTGCGGACCATTTATGCCATCTTCGCGAAGATGGGGTTTCAGATCTTCGAAGCTCCCGAAGTCGAAACTGAGCTCAATAATTTCGAGCTACTCAATATGCCTGCAGGACATCCCGCCAGGGATATGTGGGATACCTTTTACACCACGCGGGAAGGGGTTCTGCTGCGGACCCATACCTCACCCGGGCAGATCAGGGCAATGCGGCAATTTTGCCCCAATCCCATACGGGTTATCCTTCCGGGGAAATGCTATCGATACGAGCAGGTTTCCTCTCGTTCGGATTTTATGTTTTACCAGGTGGAGGGGCTCGTCGTGGGGAGGCGGATTACCCTTGCCGATTTGAAGGGCACCATGATCGAGTTCGGGCACCAGATGTTTGGGGCGGACCGAAAGGTTCGTTTCCGCTGCAGCTATTTCCCCTTCACCGAGCCCAGTGTCGAGGTGGATATCGACTGCATTTTATGCGGAGGCAAAGGGTGTTCGGTATGCAAGCAAACGGGGTGGTTGGAGATCCTGGGGGCAGGTATTGTGCATCCGGTTGTTTTGGAAAATGGGGGCTATGACCCGGCGGTATTCAGCGGTTTCGCCTTCGGCATGGGACCTGAGCGGATCGCGATGTTGAGACATCGTATCGACGATATCCGCTACTTTTTCAGCAATGACTTGCGGTTCCTGAGCCAGTTTTGAAAGCCTCCGGATGCTTCGGGTTCGTGGCCTCATGAGAGATCTGAAAAACTGGAAAAAGGAGCTCTGAGCGTGAAATTATAAAGTGTTGCAGTTCTGCGGTGCTGCAGTCATGCGGTTAGGGCGCTTTGCATTCTGACAGGGTATGAAACGAGGTAGCGCTTCAGTTTTCTGTTTGCGGTAANNCCTTATTTCTTGGGCACGAGGCATGAAGGTACCCATCAGCTGGTTGAGAGATTACGTAGATATCACGATGGACACTGAGGAGTTGGCCGAACGCATGACCTTGGCTGGCCTGGAGGTTTCATCGATTGAGGATATTGGATCCCAATGGGATCGTGAGAAGATCTTCGTGGGCGAGGTCTTGAGGGTCGAGAAACATCCCAATGCCGACCGCTTGACCGTGGTCACGGTTGATTACGGGGCGGGCAAGCCCATGAGCGTTGTTACCGGGGCCCCCAACCTCAGGGTTGGCGAAAAGGGGCAGAGGGTGGCCTTCGCCCTCGCAGGGGCCCGGCTCATAGACGGCTATTCGCAGGAATTGAGATATACGACGCTCAAGCCCAGCAAAATTCGCGGGATCCCCTCCCAGGGGATGGTCTGTTCCGAAAAGGAACTGGGCTTATCCGATGAGCATACGGGCATATTGCTTCTCGACGAGGATGCACCCGTTGGGACCCCCCTTGCGGAGTATATGGGGGATATTGTCTTGGACCTCGACCTAACCCCGAACTTGGCGCGATGTTTCTCCATGGTTGGGGTAGCCCGGGAAGTGGCAGCCCTCACCCTCCAAAAGCTGCACGTGGACACTCCTGAGATGGAGGCCCTGGGAGAACCGATCCGAGACCAGGTCGAGGTCGAAATAGTTGACCCTGATCTCTGTTTTCGCTACTCCGCCACCCTCATTAAGGATGTCAAGATAGGACCCTCCCCCAGATGGATACAGAGGCGCCTGCTGCTAGGGGGCATGAGACCCATTAACAACATCGTGGACATCACGAATTACGTCATGCTGGAGTGGGGACAGCCCTTGCACGCCTTCGATTACGACAGACTCCGCAATCGGAGGGGCAATGTGGGAGTATCCGATGAGGGTCCCCCCGTTATTATCGTCCGGCGTGCAAAACCGGGAGAGACCATAACCACACTGGATGGCGTAAAGCGGTCCTTGACCGAGGATATGTTGCTCATCACAGATGGCGGTGGGCCAGTCGCTATTGCCGGGGTGATGGGAGGATTTGAGAGCGAGGTAACGGAAAGGACGAAGAACATCCTTTTGGAGGCCGCAAGCTTCAGCCATGTGAACAACCGTTACACATCGAAGGCGCTCAAGCTGTCCAGCGAGGCATCGGCTAGATTCGGCCGGGGTGTTCCAGCCTCTATGACCATCCCCGCTGCAAAGAGGTCCACAGACTTGATGAGGCAACTCGCAGGAGGGACCATCGCTCAGGGAGTAGTTGACATCTATCCCGTCAAACAGGAGAAAAAGGTCGTGGAGATTACCGCTCGCGAGGTCGAGCGGATAACGGGGATCGAGATTGACGACGAAGGAATCATGGAGATTCTGGAGGCCCTCGAATTTCCATGTGAAAAGACGGGAGACGTCATTTGCGCCACCGTTCCCGATCACCGCCTGGACATCAGCCTTCCCGCCGACCTCGTGGAGGAGGTGTCTCGGATTTACGGTTACGATCGAATCCCCGCCACATTGATGGCGGATGAGCTACCTACCCAGGTACGGAACGAATCGCTGGAAAAAGAGGAGTTCGTGCGAGATGTGATGGTTAGATGTGGGTTACAGGAGGTGATCACCTATTCCATAACAAACCTCGAGGCAGTTGGTAAGGTGGACCCGGGAGATGCCCCTCCAAGGGAAGCCGACTATATCAGATTGGCCAATCCCCTGTCGAGCGAAAGAGAGTTCATGCGGCGAACGCTGATGAATTGCTTGCTCGAGACGGTGAGGGATAATGTGCGATATACAGACCGAGTGGCAATTTTCGAGGTGGGGCGGGTTTACCATCCCGTAGAGGGGGAGATCTTGCCCCGTGAGTTGCTTCGCTTGGGAATTGCCATGACCGGGCCCAGGGAAGCTCCATCTTGGTTGGAGAAGGAGACGAGCCCCATGGATTTCTTTGATCTCAAGGGTGTGATCGAGATCCTGTTGAGCAAGTTGGGGATTGGGGGGTGGCATTTACAACCGGCCGAGAGGTCCACGTTCCATCCCGGTCGCGCTGCACAGTTGATCACAAAAAAGGGAGAAGCGGGGATACTGGGCGAAGTTCATCCCAAGGTTCTTGACGCCTTTGACCTTTCGCAGGAACCCCAGCGGCCCGTCTGTATGGCGGAGTTGGACTTGGAGATGCTCCTTGAAGATGCGTGCCTCGCCGTCGATCTGGCTCCTATCTCTCGGTTTCCATCCCTCAGCGAGGATTTGGCCATTGTCGTCGATGAGGATATCCCGGCCCAACGAGTCCAAGAGGTGATCCAGAGGGCCGGAGGGAAATTTCTCGTCGAAACCAAACTGTTCGACCTCTATCAGGGACCCCAGGTTTCGCCCGGCAAAAAAAGCCTGGCCTACTCATTGACCTATCGGGCCCCGGACAAGACCCTCACGCCCGAAGATGTCAGCCGCATGAGGGGCCGAATCCTTCGGGCCCTGGAAAGGGAACTCCAAGGGAGATTGCGGGTTTAGGGTGCCGTATCGGGTTCCTGTATGACCATGCATACCTGCCGACACTTCTTCGGCATTTTCGAAAACGGATGCTCTCTCGCTATTCCGCCGTGATAGTTTTAAAGCGGATTCGAGTGGCTCGTGTAGGAGGGGCATCCGAACTGGAGATCTCAATTGATGCCTCCGCTTCTTTCGCCTTGATCCTCAGGTTTAAGACTCCTCCGGAATAGAGGTGGACAATCTCGTCCTTCGTCAAGGAAACCGTTGCGGATATCCTGGGGGTCATCGTCTCCTTACCTCCTTGTGTCAATACTACCTAACGGATCGTTATTATACCAACAAATGGCAGACAACGGACTGAGGATTCCTTTTCAATCTCTCCTTCGTGGCCCCTTGTCCAAACTCCATTTCGCTCCCTGAAAGGAATCTTTGACCATTCCAAAGTTCGCTCCATTGCACATGAGCCCTTGCGCCCAAATTCGTTCCAAAACTCGTCCTTCAAGCTCAGACATTGAATTTGCGGCCGTTTCGCTTCACCAAAAATGGCTAGCTAAGATTCTTTACTGTTCGCTCCAGGCCGCCAGGGCAGCGGCCTGTTCAGGAGTGATCCTTCTCCAGTAAATTTCGGGCATGGACATCGATCTCGCCAGAAACCCAATAAACCGAATAAACCAACCAAACGATCTGAACCAAAGAAACGAGATAAACCCAACAGACCCAATCTTCTATCTCTGTTTTGACAAGATGATCCCAAATGGTTACACTTCTCACATTGAAATCTCTCAAAATAATAGGGGACCAATTCATCGAACGCATCCCATGATTTTCATTGCGGGAGTTCATCCAAGAACCAAGACGATTGATAGCAATCCAAGGTTGTGTCCTCTCTGCGGTGAGGCCCAGGCCTATCTCAAGAGGATTGATCATTACCTGAGCGTCTTTTTGATCCCCATCTTGCCGGTAAGCCGGGGCAAACCCCTCATCATCTGCGAAAGATGCGGGGGCATTTCCGATGAAATGGGCCACGGCATCGGCACGAGAGCCACAACTGGCGATTTACTCTGCAGGCGTTGCGGTAGAGCATTGAGGAGGGAGTTTGACTACTGTCCTTATTGTGGCAAACTCGTTTAGAGGTTGAGAATAGTCGACGATGAGGGGGAGCCGATGGAGGATTTCCTGAAGAAGTTGGTATCCATTCCAGGAGGATCGGGTTTTGAGGAGGATGTGGGCAAGGAGATGTTCCGGCAATTCGCCAAAATCGTCCCCGATGTTACGGCGGATTCCATGGGCAACGTCGTTGCCCGCATCGGCCCCTCGAAATCGAAGAGATCCGTGATGGTCTGTGCCCATACCGATGAAGTGGGAATGTGCGTAAAGTACATCAATCCCCAGGGGTATATCTATTTCGACCTCAATGGAGTGATAGACGAGAGGGTCCTGCTTAGCCGAAAGGTTGACATCGTCTCTCGGAAAGGTGTTAAAACGGGAATCATCGGGGTGAAGGGGACGCACCTATTGACCTCTGAAGAACAGAAAAAGCCGATATCAGTCCACGATCTTTGGATCGACGTGGGAGCCAGAACCGCGGCGGATGTGGGCGAGATGGGAATTGAAGTTGGGGATTTTATCGTTTATCACCCGAACTACCAGGAACTGGGAAGGGGATACATCGTCAGCAAGGCCCTCGATAACCGAATGGGTTGTGCCGTTCTCAGGGAACTGGCCATGGAACTCAGGGCATCTTCTCTGGATTACGCCATCTACCTGGTAGCGACGACCCAGGAAGAGATTGGATCCCGAGGTGCCAGGGTGGCGGCCCAATCCCTGAGGCCGGATCTTGCCTTGGTCATCGATACTGTTCCAGCAGGGGATCCCACGACTCCCCCGCAGCAGACAGCGGTTCAGTTGGGCCTGGGGCCCGTCATCCGTGCTATGGATTTCTTGCCCAACATTTTGATGGGGACCATATACTCCCGGAAGATCCGAGATCGACTCATCGATACCGCCAAAAGGCATGACATTCCCTTTCAGACCGATATCCTCCGGACGTGGACGGATGCGGCTACCATTCATATGGAGGGGGGAGGAATCCCGACCGGTGGCATATTTATGCCCAGGCGGTGCAGCCACTCGCCGACCGAAATCGCGCATATCGAAGATATGAAACGTACCCATAGGCTCGGCCTTTCTTTTTTGAGGGAACTCACGAGCAAGGCCATTGAGGAGATGAGGAGAAGGATCTGAGCTTCAAAATGAAGAGCAAAGAGAGGGGGGAGGGGAGCATGGCGGATCGGATTGGGTTTATTGGGCTGGGGATTATGGGCAACCCCATGGCAAGAAATATCCTGAAAGCCGGATACCCCTTGGTGGCTTATAATCGAACCCCGGGCCGAGGGAGAGAGTTGGAGGCGGAGGGCGTTCCCTTCTGTACCTCTCCCAAGGAGCTTGCCAAAAGGAGTGATATTGTCTTCGTGATGGTATCTGATTCCGCTGCCGTGGGCGAGGTGGTTCTTGGTGAGAATGGGGTGGCAGAAGGGGGTAGAGCGGGAATGGTCGTTGTAGACATGAGCTCCATTTCTCCCATTTTCACCAAACAGATCGCTACGAAATTGGGAGATAAGGGAATAGATATGTTGGATGCCCCCGTAAGCGGCGGCGAAGGGGGAGCGATCAATGGGACGCTTTCCATCATGGTGGGCGGGAAGCCCGAGGTCTTCCAGCGGGTAAGGCCCATTTTCGAGACGATGGGAAAGAATATCATCCATGTTGGAGAAAATGGGGCAGGTCAAACCTGTAAACTATGTAACCAGATTGTCGTTGGCCTCACCATCGAGGCAGTTGCGGAAGCCCTGGTTTTTGCCGCGAAAGCCGGGGTAGATCCGAGTAAGGTCCGGGAGGCATTATTGGGTGGATTTGCCCAAAGCCGCGTCCTCGATCTCCATGGTCAGCGGATGTTAGAGCGGAACTTCAAGCCAGGAGCCAAAGCCAAATTGCACCAGAAGGATATGGAAAACGCACTGTCCTCGGCCAAAGATTTGGGGGTCCCATTGCCGGGGACGGCATTGGTCGGGCAAATGTGGAAAGCCTTGGCGGCGCGGGGAAATGACGAACTCGATCATTCCGCCCTGGTGACCATATTGGAAGGCATGGCGAAGACCGAGGTCCGCAGTAGATCAGGAAAATGCTCAAGGGCGTAAATTACACCTTCTTTGGGGGCCAGCGGTGATGAAAAAAAAGAGAACGAGGGGACCCGTAAGGGTGATAATCATGGGGGCGGCAGGAAGAGATTTTCACAACTTCAACGTCTGCTTTCGCGATCGAGCGGAGTACCGGGTCGTTGCCTTCACGGCAGCGCAGATCCCAACCATCGAGGGGAGGTGTTATCCGGCTGAGTTAGCGGGGGAACTCTACCCAAAGGGAATTCCGATCTATTCGGAATCGGAGCTCGTTTCCCTGGTCCGTTCGGAATCCGTTGACCTGGTGGTCTTTTCCTATAGCGACATCTCCTATGTAGATCTGATGCACCGCGAAGCCGAGGTGAGCGCCGCGGGAGCCGATTTCATGATGTTGGGGGTCGCTCACACGCAATTGGAGGCCAGGGTACCCGTTGTCTCCGTGGGAGCGGTAAGAACCGGGTGTGGCAAGAGTCAAACTACCCGGAGGATATGCGACATCCTGGCCCAAAAGGGCAAAACCGTGGTCGTAGTTCGCCACCCCATGGCATATGGAGACCTTGTCCGGCAAAGGGTCCAGCGGTTTGCGAGCCGAGAGGATTTCGACCGTTTTCACTGCACCATCGAGGAGCGAGAGGAATATGAACCCCATATTGAAAGAGGCTCGGTCGTATACGCGGGCGTCGATTATGAGGAGATTCTCTCACGAGCTCAGGAGGAGGCGGATATCCTCGTATGGGACGGAGGAAACAACGATACGCCCTTTTTCAAGCCTACAGTTCACATCGTGCTCGTCGATCCCCACAGGCCAGGACACGAGCTCCAGTATTACCCGGGGGAAACCAATATGCGCCTTGCTGACGCAGTGGTGATCAATAAAGTCGATACGGTAGATCCCCGAAATCTGGATCGAATGAGGGATAACATCCGGCANNTCATTTCGGGGAAGAGGGTCCTCGTTATCGAGGATGGACCGACGGTGACCCATGGGGAGATGCCCTATGGTGCAGGGGTTGTGGCAGCTCAGAAATTTGGTGCCAGGGGCTTGGTGGACGCCAGGCCGTTCGCAGTGGGGAGCCTGCAGGAGACCTTTGAGAAATATCCCCATTTGGAGAAGGTTCTTCCGGCGGTTGGATATAGCACCGAGCAGATCGAGGAATTGGAAGCGACCATCAACGCGACGGAATGTGATTTGGTGGTTAGCGCCACCCCGGTCGACCTGTCCAGGTTGATTACGATCGGCAAGCCGTTGATAAGGGTTCGATATGAATACCAGGGGATCGGCCATCCCAGATTGGAAGATGTGCTCATCCCTGTATTGAAATAGATGTTTTTCAGCCAAAGTTTTGAGTACCTCATTGTTCCTTCGGTCCAATGCCTCAGAAGTGACCCTTCCAGGGTCCCGGGGAACATGTGCGCCTTCAGGCCTCTAAAGGGCAGGCCTTCCCCTGCCTGCTCACCCTCGGTGGGTTCCATACTTCTCCAGCGGACTACACTCAGGGACGACGGAGTACTCAAGAGAACTAAAGAAACCCAAACAAACAAAATAAACTGATAAACCATCTAAACGTTATAAACGAGGAGATTGCCATGGAGAGAGAAAAGGTTGCACCGTTCATAAAGGTTACCCCTCCCGGCCCAAATGCACGCAAATGGGCTCAATTTCATAAGAAGCATGCCGCTCATTCAACATATTTCTACGATTTTATTTGGGATCGATCTAAACCAGCCATTGGGCCATTCTGTATGGATGTAGATGGCAATATCATCATGGACTTCGTTAGCCATGTGGCGAGCTCTCCGTTGGGCTACAATCATCCCATCCTTGTCGAAATGGCGAAGAAAATCGCCGCAATTGACCCGGATCGATATGCCGGGACCGACTTCATCGGCGCCTTCGGCGAAGATCCCGACAACTGTCCCATTCCGACACCATCCCACCTCCACCACAAGCTCATGGAGATCTCCGAACAATTCGGTTTCAACAGCGCCTTCTTATCCAATTCCGGTGCAGAGGCGGTTGAAAACGCCATCAAGATCTGTTACGACTACCGTCGAAACCATGGATATGGCTTCTGCTTTTACGGGGCATTCCACGGGCGAACCTTGGGGGCCCTCTCCCTCAACCGGAGCAAGAAGGTTCACCGGGATTGGTATCCCGAAATCCCCAAGATCGTGGAGCTTCCCTTCTGTCGGTGCCGAGAAGGCTGCGACTGTGGTTGGAAGATATACTCCATCAGAAGGAAAGGTGTGATCAGCCGTCTGGCCCAAGTCCTCGATCCGGATATCGGTCTTATCAACCCGGAGGAGGTGGCCTATATCATCATCGAGCCCATCCTAGGTGAAGGAGGATATGATATAGCGAATCCCGAGTTCATCCGGGAAGTGGCCGAGATTGCTCAGCGCGAGGGAATTCCACTGATTGTGGATGAAATCCAATCCGGTTTAGGGCGTACGGGAAAGTGGTGGGCAGTGGAACATTTCGGCGTGGTACCAGACATCATAACCTCTGCCAAGGCCTTGCGGGTGGGCGCTACCATTGGGAAAAGCACGCTCTTTCCCCGAGAGGAGAGGAGGATTTCCTCGACATGGGGCGAGGGCAATGCCATCAGCTCAGCCGTGGGCTATCAAATCATTCAGATCATCCAGGAAGAGGATTTGCTCAAGAATGCGGAGGAGATGGGAAACTACTTCCTCGCCGGTTTACGCCAACTCCAATCCCGGTTCCCCGTGATCCACGATGTTCGAGGTCTCGGGCTCATGGACGCCATCTCGGTAGAGACCGATGACCTGCGGAACCGAGTGATTCGAAATGCCTTACAAAAGGGGTTACTGCTAACATCGTGCGGGTTCGAATCAATCCGCTTTCTCCCTCCCCTCAACGTAACCCGCAGGGAGATCGATATCGCCTTGAACATAGTCGAAGATGTCTTTTCAGAAATAGTAACCTAGCCGTCGTTACCATAACCCGTAGGGGGGAAGATGACCCCTCCCGAAGGAGGCACAATGGATCTTTCACAGTTCGATGAGATGGAAATACCAGCCTTAAAAAGCTACATCGAATTTCTGCTGTGGCACTACCGGGTAGTGGATGCCTTCTGGTTCATCTACGTCGGCGAGGAATTCGATCAGCAGACAGCGGAACGAATCAACGAGCGAGTATGGGGGAGGGTGGCTGGAATGGCCGCGAGGAACCTGATTCGGCGCTTTCATATCGAGGAGAAGGGACTCCAGGGGTTCGTCAAGGCCTTACAATACTTCCCCTGGCATATCCTGGTGGGCTACCAGATCCAAGAGGGGGAGGACGAGGTAATTATAGAGGTCCCCAGTTGTCCCACACAGGAGGCACGGCTCAAACGGGGACTGGGTGAATTTGTCTGCAAGGAGATGCACCGGGGGGAATTCACAAATTTTGCCCGGGAGATCGATGAGCGAATTCAGGTCGAATGCCTCTTCGCCCCCCCTGATCCCCATCCCGACGACATGTTCTGCAAATGGAGGTTTACCCTCGAGAAATGAGGGGGATGAGGAAAACCCATGGCCAAAGCCCGTGGTGGCAAGAGGGGAGGGTGGGGGCAGTACTTGTAGGAGTTTCATCATGCTTATCATGCCGGGGCATGTGGATGAATCAGTCCTTGGTGCTTCCTGGGGAGGCGCCNNAGCCAAGGAAAACGAGCCCGAGCAGAGGGTTTTAGTACCCGCTATCTGGGGTTGGGTGGCAGCATATCCATTGGTGAATATGCTGGGGAACCCAAATGTGGGGCCATATCCCTTTTCTACCGCAATAAAGATGAGATCTACCCCGAATTCAAGGGGAAGGGTCTCCGAACCCTCTATCCGGGAATCGATCTGTATTTCGTGGCCTCCGATGGTGGGACTTCCAGCATTTTTGTAGGGGAACAACTTCCAGCATTGCTTCCCGGAGGCGACGAACGCACGAATGTCACCTTGACGGGTGGGAGGAACGATTTTCTCTCCTCCCTGGGCCAGGAGGGGCTATTGCCCCCGGTGTGGTAGAGGATTTCCCCTCGAATCTCACGAGGGTCCTCGAAGTCCTCAGT
>JABAOH010076062.1_pt1 | contig 11726 bp, 6 predicted proteins | sample 7062181 | NCBI WGS metagenome assembly JABAOH01 (sample SAMN14538630, study PRJNA623070) | marine sediment metagenome | biome: marine biome [ENVO:00000428]; feature: marine pelagic biome [ENVO:01000023]; material: deep marine sediment [ENVO:00002113]; isolation source: pool of 5 deep marine... | reverse complement strand
GGCAGATTAGGTAGGGTCAAAACGAGCGGCAACAAAGAGTTATCATCTTTCATTACGTGCGAAATATTATGAAGAATCATAGGAAGAGCAAGATCAAGAAGCTTCGGAAAAGTGGCTTTCGAGCTCGCATGAGGAGCAAAACTGGGCGAAAAATACTCAGCAAGAGGCGTTGACCCACAGCCGTTGGCCTAAACGCCGGAACGAATGAGTAATTCTTGATATTTGCCCGGCACATCCGGCAAATTCACAACACCCAGTCCTCTTACCTCATCAATGGTCTTTCCATGCCGGATTGGTGGTACTGGAAATCTACTGTAATTACAGGTGCATTAGGCCGATATAGATTTGCGCGCACATAGTGTTATGAAGATAGAACTATCGTAATGAAAATAGATCTGCACTACGGAAAAGGTCTTGTGCCACTGCAAATTCCTGGAGCCAACGTGGGTGAAATTGTTCGCCCCTGTCAGGATCAAGGAAAAGCAGATAGCCGGACGATACTACAAGAAGCTGTGGCAGCGGAAGAAGCTGATAAATTTCAAGATGGAATTGCCGGTAAGTGCCTATCTGTGCTGGTTGATGATGGAACCCGTGACGAGCCCTTTGATGATATTTTCGGACAGGTCTTTGGTATATTCCGAAAGAGCTCAAGGGTACGGTTCTTGATCTGCACCGGAACACACAATCCCGAGACTCCCGAAAATGATAGAATCCAGGGACAAATAGCCAAAGCTGCCAACCAAGCAGGTATTGGACATTTCGAAATACATATCCACGACTGCGAGCACGAAACGTTTAAGAAAGCTGGCGAGACATCATACGGTACAGAGGTCTTTTTCAATGCCTTAGTTGCCGATGCAGACGTTTTTGTTGTGTTGTCAGACGTAAAAGTCCATTATTTTGCAGGATATTCCAATCCGGTTAAGAACTTTATGCCTGGGATATGTTCATATGAAACAACTGAGCAAAATCACAGTTTGGCGCTGGACGAGAGAGCAACGTTCGGCGTCCATCCATGGCACCGAGATGGGAATAGAAGAAACAATCCAGTTGCTCAGGATCAGCTCGAAGGTATGAAGTTGATTGTAGGAAACCGGCCGGTCTATGCGCTTGTGACAATTAGCACGTCGGGACGTTTGCATTGGGCTCGTTTTGGACCTGTTGATAAAGTTAGCAGCAAGGCCTTTAGTATGACGGATAAGCGGAATACTCATATGGTTATGCCAGTTGAGCGACTTATCGTTTCACCTGGTGGATTGCCAAATGACACAAACCTTTACATTGCCCAACGAGCTTTGGAGCTGACGAAAAGTGCTGTGGCAGAGGGTGGTGAGATACTATTCTTGGCAGAGTGTCCAGACGGTATTGGAGATGAGCGTACGCTTGGGGGCTTTTACAATCGTTTGACAGCTCCCATTGATGAAATACTTAGATCAACCGAGAGTCAGTATGTGTTGTATAGCCACAAGCCATACAAGCTTGCTCGAATGATACAGCGCCTACGGCGAATCTGGATTTATTCAGAGATACCTGACAAGCTTATCGAAGCAGCGCATTTGCATCCCACCCATGAGCCGCAGGCGGTTGTGGATGATTGGCTTACTGAACAACCGGATGCTAAGACTACAGTAGTAGATGGCGCCAATAAGATCGCCCTATATCCCCTCAATAGCTGAAAATCACTTTAGCGAAAAGCTGATTCTTCTTCGTCTCCGAAAAGATCCACGCCTCCCAGCCCCTCGTCTTGCCGACAGTCGTTACATATCGGAGCAACGGTAAACGCCCCTTATTCACGCGTCCGCACCTACAACCAGTGTACAACTATACAACCCCTTATCTCGAAATTTGAAAAATTCTCGACTCAAATTTTAGACTTGACAGGCCTGGCTTCATAGAGGATTCAATGGCCAGCGCGACCTCCTGCGCAATATTGGAGCATTCTTCACCAGATCTGACCAATAGAGTATACACGAATGTTGATCCGGTCTTGTGGCATGTGGTGGGCCAGATATCTGTGAAAGAACTTGATCCAATGGGCTGAAACGACTATAATTGACATGTAACCTTAGCCATCATGCTCCTGCGTGATATCTCGCTTTTTCCTCTCCCTCCGCAGCGCAGGGGCTTTTCTATTTGTGAGTAACTGAAAAAGAGTATTTCTGAAAAACCCAGTTTGTGTGCGGTGAAGGTGAGAAAGGGTGACATTTCTATACTGAAAAGCAACCACAAATTGATACGAGAGTTGAAAATAGGCAAAGTAACTTTAAGAATAATCAAACAAGACTCTTGACAACCGTGCAGAAACTATCATAATAGATTTATATCGAAGATTAGAAATATTTTTTCTAAGGCAAATGAAAAGGATGGCAGGGTGATAAGAACGCTATTCTTGATTTCCTTGACATTTTCCCTAACCAGACAAGAGTGCCGATTTTCCAAGCCAAGAAAGGATGGGAAGTCTCGGCTTAATGTAGTAAACCACGTACAAATTATCTATGGAGATCAAAATGATACGAAACTTTTTGTTTGGGCTGTTCTTGGTTATCCTGCTTGCTCCTTCGGTGGGAGCAGATGAAGAAGCCGAGAAGAAAGAAAAAACGAAATTCAGCACCGGAACCTTCAGCGGAATCTCATTGCGAAATATCGGTCCAGCCCTGATGTCAGGGCGGATTGCCGACGTCGCCATTGATCCAGAGCAACTCAACACCTGGTACGTCGCGGTGGGTTCCGGCAATATATGGAAGACTGTCAATGCTGGCACGACTTGGACTCCCATTTTTGACAAATACGGTTCCTATTCCATCGGTTGTGTGGCGATCGATCCTTCCAACCACGACATCATTTGGGTTGGCACCGGTGAAAATGTTGGAGGACGGCATGTCGGTTATGGCGATGGTGTATATAAAAGTCTGGATGGCGGCAAGAGCTTCAAAAACATGGGGCTTAAGGATAGCGAGCACATCGCCAAAGTCCTCGTGGATCCCCGCAATTCCGACACTGTTTATGTCGCGTCCCAAGGGCCGCTTTGGTCTTCCGGCGGAGATCGTGGGCTCTACAAAACTACGGATGGCGGCAAGACTTGGGAGCAGATTCTCTCTAAGGGACCCTACACCGGCGTGACCGATGTGGTGTTTGATCCCCGCAATCCGGATATCCTATACGCTGCCACCCATCAACGTCATCGCACCGTCTGGGCATTGGTCAACGGCGGGCCGGAAACAGGAATATTCAAATCCATTGATGGAGGCCAAAATTGGAAGGAGTTGAAAAGCGGTTTGCCCGATGACGATAAGGGTAAAATTGCTCTGGCTGTTTCACCAATGAAACCCGAGGTGGTTTATGCCTCTATTGAACTGGCTGGGCGTAAGGGCGGCTTCTGGCGCTCGGAAAACGGCGGGGAAAGCTGGAGCAAGATGAGCGATTACATCAGCGGCGGCACCGGGCCGCACTACTACCAGGAAATCTATTGTGATCCGCATCGCTTCGATGTGGTCTATCAGGCGAATGTTCGGTTAGGACGCACCGAAGATGGCGGCAAGACTTGGGAGACCGTCGAAAGCCGCTGGAAACACGTGGACAATCACGTCGTGGTTTTTCATCCGAATGATCCTGACTTTTTGTTGGTCGGTTGTGACGGCGGGCTCTATCGGTCTTTCGATCGTGGGGAAACATTCGAATATTTCCCTAATCTTGCTTTAACCCAGTTCTACAAAGTAGATGTTGATTATGATGAACCATTCTACCATTTGGTGGGCGGTACCCAAGACAACAACACCCAGTATGGCCCGAGTCGCACGGGAAACAATTCCGGCATTCGTAACAGTGACTGGCAAACGATCATCGGCGGCGATGGGCATGACTGCGCCATTGATCCCGAAAATCCGAGTATCATCTATGGCGAATCCCAGAAGGGATACTTAAGACGCTTTGACCGGCGCACCGGTGAGGCAATCGATATTCGCCCGCGTCCGGAGAAAGGCGAGGAAGACCTGCGGTTCAACTGGGACTCACCTATTCTTATCAGCCCTCATTCCCACAAGCGTCTTTACTACGGCTCCAAGAAACTCCACCGCAGTGACGACCGAGGTGATTCCTGGACCACTATCAGCCCCGATCTCTCCCGCAACCGGGATCGTTACAAATTGAAACACATGGACCGGGTTTGGAGCATAGACGCCGTTTACGATACAGGCGCCATGTCACAATATGGCAATATCACCTCCATCTCCGAATCTCCTTTGCAGGAAGGCCTCATTTACGTCGGGACGGATGATGGTCTCATTCAGGTGACTGAGGATGGGGGCCAGACCTGGCGAAAAGTGGAACGGATTTACGGCATCCCGGAAGAGGCATTCGTCAATGACATCAAGGCGGATCGCCATGATGTGAACACAGTATATGCTGTATTTGACCATCATAAAACGGGAGACTTCAAACCTTACCTGATGAGGAGTAATGATCGCGGTAAAAACTGGCATTCTATCACGGGTGATTTGCCTGAACGACAAATCCTCTGGCGGTTTGCTCAGGATCATGTGAAGCCTGATCTCTATTTTCTTGGAGCCGAATTCGGTCTTTATTTCAGTCTCGATGCCGGAAGCAAATGGATCCAGCTCAAAGGAAATGTTCCCACGATCTCCTTTCGAGATATCGAGATTCAGCGTCGGGAAAATGATCTGGTGGGCGCCTCTTTTGGGCGCAGCTTCTTTGTGCTGGATGACTATTCCTTCCTGCGCGAGATCAGTGAGGAGGTGCTGAACGAAAAGGAGTTTATTCTGTTCCCCATCCGAAAAGCCTTGCTGTATGTGTCTGCCCGCGTACTCGGGAGTGAAAAAGGAAGCCAAGGGGATGGGTTTTTCACCGCGCCCAATCCCCCGTTCGGCGCAGTCTTTACCTACTATCTCAAAGACTCGTTTAAGACGCTTAAGGAATCCCGCCGTGAAAAAGAAGGCAAGATAAAGAAGCAGGGTGGTGACAACGTGTACCCCGGATGGGATGTACTGAATGAGGAAGAACGTGAAGAAAGTCCGGTTATCACCTTTGTTATCAAGGACATGGAAGGTATTGTTGTGAATCGTGTCACCGGACCGACCTCCGCTGGTTTCCATCGCGTGAACTGGAACTTGCGTTATTCAGCCCTATCATCCACCGGTGGCAGCGGACCTTTTGTCACTCCGGGGAAATACACAATAAATGCCGAAAAACGCATCCGGGACGAGGTTACGCCTCTTGGGAGCCCACAGACGGTTGAAGTATTTCCTATACTCACTCCCTCCATGCCTGCCCAAGACTGTGAAGCGGTTCTCCAATTCTATATGACCGCCGGCGAACTCCAACGGGCCATTCGTGGCGCCAACGGAAAAGCAGTCGAAGTCTTAAGCCAATTAGTCGAAATCAAAAAGGCACTAAACCAATCGGGCAAAGGCACTGCTCAACTGCTTGAAGAAGCCAGAGGGTTGGAATTGGAGTTGAAGGACATCCGCGAATTACTGGTCGGCAACACCACTAAGTCGCGATACAACGAACCAGACCGCCTCTCCATTATGAGTCGGGTCAATTCAGCGATGAATGCCATGGGTTCAACCTATGGTCCAACAAAAACGCATCGGCGAGATTATGAGATCGCGCAAGAAGAATTCGAGACTGTCCTTGGCCAATTGAAAGAATTGATCGAAGTGGACTTCGTGAATCTGCAGAAAAAGCTGGAAGCGGCCGGTTTGCCGTGGACGTCCGGCCGGCCAATTCCGAAATTGAAGAAGTAAGCCGCGTCCCTACTGAATCAAAGTCTATTGTACGTAAGCCAGGGTCATCTTACATGGCTGAAATTCTAGGGAGGGGCAATGAGACTTCATTGGAAATTCGGCTCTTTTGCAAAGGCACGATATCGGCTTGACAGGCGCACATCTGTTCAATTATGCTCTGACCCTGCTGGCGCATGTCAAATATCTTGTTCGACGAGTCTTCAATGCTTAGTATAATTTGAGAATGACGCAAAAAAAACAAACCAAAAAGGCATTCACACTTATCGAGCTTTTAGCAGTAATAAGTATTATTACCATACTCACGGGAATTCTGCTACCGGCCTTAAGTAGTGTCAGGAAGTACGCTCGTTCGGCAGTCTGCCTGGCAAATGTTAGACGTTTAGCATTGGCTGGTGTGATGTATGCACAGGCAAACGGAGCATTTCCTCCCCACAGAATGAAAAAAAGGTGCTTTTCTGATCCACATAATTTTGTGAATAAATACGGCAGGGAACGACCCCGTTGGCAATGGTTCTTCGACCAGGGAGTAGGGCCGGTAATTGACCCTTCCCCCTGGGTAGAGAAAAAAGGTGATATTTTCACTGATGATGACACTTTAATGATGACCAATGATTACTTTATATGTCCTTCGTTTCGTCATTATGAATACAGTGTCTATGACATTCGCAATGGCTCATATGGCTATAATTATCAATATCTTGGTAATGCCCGAGACAGACCCGATTTGGGAAAATATCAAAATTTCCCTGTGATGGAATCAGCAATTAAAATACCGTCGGCTACCATTATTGTAGGTGACGGGCGGGGCAGTGAGCATCCCCATGGCCCACATTCATATAAACTTGATCCACCTAAAATAGCTTTAAGTACCGGCGCGATATATTTTGGCAACTGGAAACAACCAACAATTGAGGAACAACATTGCCCTGCTGAAGCTCGTCATAATCATAAGGCGAATGTCTCATTTCTCGATGGGCATGCAAAGAGTATCACCCTCGAAGAACTGGGCTATGTTGTCGATGAAAATGGACTTGTTATTGCCAACCATCCTGGTGGGGACAATCGCCTTTTTAGCGGCACCGGTCAGGACGATTCCTGTTACAAAAAGTGACTTCATTACTTTACCAAAAACCGATTATGGCTTTCTATGAATTGCAAACTAACGAGTCGTGTTGATACGTATTGCGCGTAGGGTACAAAAATTCGTATATGGGTACAGTCGTAGCAAATAGACAGCGAGTGCAAACGTTTTCAAAGTAGATGATCTGAGAGGATGTTTTGATCAGATGGCAGCAAAACCACTCTGTGTGCTGGTTCTCAATTCTAAACCGAAAAGCCATAACATGATTGATATTTATTTCAAGATGGTCTTTTACTTCATAAAAGGCTTATACAGCGAGTCATATAACCGGAAGATGTTGTTTAGTTTTTGATATGAGTCTATAATAATTTGAGTATTGCTATGTTACCTTCAACTATTGTGGAAGTTGTGGAAAACGGAAGCTGTTGAGCGGTAACAACACACCATTAAAATGGCCCCATTTTCACGCGTCGGCACCTACAACCCTGCTACAACCCGAAAGCCTGTTATGTACCAATTTCGCAAAAATAGCTTCCTCATAAGTGACTTATAAAAATGTCAAAATTTGGTGATGGATACAATGGACGTTTTGGTGATTGCCATTATTATAGCCGTTTCTGTAAGTGGGGCCAAGATCATAATGACGGGCGAGCCGATTCCTGAAAACATGCTGGCATGATAATGATATCCCCCAAGACGAGAGCGTCGATTCTGTGAGCGCAAAGTGTCTGTGACAAATTTATGTTGATTTGTGGGCCACCAGAGATACAATGATTGTGTTGCAGTTCTTCATATAAGGGAAGACTGATTATGAATCAGCACAGAAGAGGATTCACGTTGATAGAGTTGCTGGTGGTCATCGCTATTATTGCACTGTTGATGGCCATATTGATGCCGGCGCTCCAGTTAGCCAAGGAGATTGCCACAGGGTCAGTCTGTTTGGGCAACCATAAAAGTTTGGCTATCGGATGGATCATGTATGCTGATGACAACGACGGCCGACTGATGGCCAACGGTGCCTGTTACGATCGTCCAGAGGACAACAGCCCGTGGGTTCATCGGCCCAAGAATATACATGGCAATGATCTGGCCTATAATCCGGCACCAGAGACCATTACGAATGAGGACCGCTATAGGGGGATAATGGCGGGAACGATGTGGAAGTACGTCAAGGATGTGGACGTCTATCACTGTCCCGGTGACAATCGCAAAAGCACGAGGCGACCTCCACGTGACTGTTTTCGCAGCTATTCCATCTCCTACGCATTTGGACCTCTTCGCGCCAAAGATCTGACTCCACGTGGTGGGTATCAGTACTATAAGAAAATGATCCAGGTTAAAAATGCGGCACTGTACTATGTCTTCGTCGAAGAGGAACATAACGGCAGCCGCTATGGGGAAAACGAAGGTGGATGGCACTTGCCTTTTAACAGCGGTGGAAATCGCATACTCAATCCGAGTAGCTGGACCTTCTATGACCCTTTGGCTTCTTACCATAATAAATCAAGCACATTTGGCTTTGCCGACGGCCACGCGGAAAGGCGCACATGGGTGGACAAGCGAACCCTCGATTTCATCAGAATAAATGCGGAAAACCCGTCCTCCCATTCCGGCATACGTACGCCTTCACCCAACAATGAAGATATCCACTGGTTAATAGAGCATTTTGTTGACAAAGGCCGTGTCGAATAATTGCCTTAGTCTTCCCGTGATACTTGCAGAAAACAGTTGAGTGTTTGTTGCGCAGGCTAATAGCCTAATTGACAAAAGCCAAACTATCCAATTTTAACACATCTGTTTGGAGATCCCTATGCGTCCGGTGTACTTTGGCCGGTCCTTTCAGTGAATCAGTGGAAGTGTTATGGCCAAAGTTTATGGGAGCTTTCAAGTCGAACCCAATCATTTCTTCTCACAAACCATTATATTTACGTAACTCACAGCAACTTACTTATAAGTTAATGGGACAGTAGTGATATTGTAACGGGATTGAAGAAGGAATCTTACTCCACCGGATGTACTTTGTACAAACCGCCGCCATGTAGTTGCAGCGCCGGCGCGAATTGATTGTGAAATGTGCCAGTATCAGTGCGTAGCCACAAGTCTCGAATCTCAGCATCTGTTTCTATGCCGATACCGGGCAATTCTACCTTGATGCGCGCGAGATACTTGTCAAGATTAAAGGCTGCAACGTACTTGTCTTTTGATCGCGGCACGTCGGCAGCCCAGATGGCACACTTTTCATCCCTGAGAACTTGCCGATTATCCGTATTGTTTTGGTTCACGGCCAAAACTTCCGGTTTATTCAAAAGCGACAACGTGAACGTGTCGATCTGCTGCAAATAACCGCCGATCATCAGTGGCTATCGGAAGATGCACCACAAAGAAAGCAACGTGTACTGTTCGTGCTGGGTGAAGTTCGACCTGCGATGTGGTCCGAGCCCCGGACGGATTCTGATATCCAATCGTCTGATTGGAAGCATGTCAGCATCAGGCCAATGCCCACGGTCAATATGCATCTGCCACTCGGCGCAAAGATCAAACATTTTGAGCAGCACATCCCGGCGACAGTTTTTGGGGCGGTGATGAGGCAGATACATTACTTTTCGCGGCTCCTTCAAAAAACCCACACCCGCAGCCCCATGCTTTGCTATTGGTCGTTCCGTATTTTCATCTTTCTCTTCGAAGCATCGAAAGCAACTTCAACGCTCCACTCACCAACATCCACAGCCGGAACAGGAATGAAAGTGACTCCTTCGCCTCACCACCAATGTCTTTAATGACCATCTGAGCGATGCCAAAAGAAGGACGGAAAACAGTTCGCCACTATTTTTCCAGAACCATCAGACCGTATGCCTCAAGTTTTGGAATGATTGCCTCCGTATACTCCCTTCGAAAACGGCTTTCCAAGGGAACCGACTCTTCGCCAGGTGAGTACCATTTGACCTTTTTTACGGTCTTTCCTCGTAAACGGATGCGAAATGGACCCACTGGGACCACGCGATCCAGCGGCGTCTTGCCGGTTCCGTTCACCAGATGTACCGTGATTCCGGACTTTATCCTGTAGGCAGTGACGTTCACCGTGCCGGGCGCATCAGTCGTCAATGGCCGCCGTTCGGATGAGTCCGGATATATCATCTTTTCGAGGATCGCGCTGTAGTCCGGAAGGTCGTTTTTCCACATCATCGTCCCGAGACCACCGGCAAAATAAACCACTTGGCCTTTGTCAATCTTCGTGGAATACAATACGGGGCTGTCGCCCTTTTCGAGGACGGGAAACAGCTCGGGAATGTGGCTCCCGCCCGGCGTGGGGCTGGAATAGTACCAGACGTGGGAGTTTTCGGGAGCAACCGCGCGGCGGATTTTTCCAGACAACATGACCGGACCCGGCAGTCCGGACTGCGATGATGGATGTGGAACTGCATAAGCGCTCTGGGTGGACTTCGACTCCCACTGCCCCCCAAGGAAGCTGGCAAACGCGGCAGGCATTGGTTTGTCGGGAAATGCATCCATCAGAACAAGGCGGCCGCCGGTCTTGATGAAAGCAATCAGCGATGCGATGTGCGATGGGTCAAGAACCGTCGCCGAAGGAAGAACGATTGTGCGGTACCGGCGCGCGAGGTCCTTAGGAATGCGATGGGCAAGCACGACCTCGAATAATATGTGCCGGGAAACCATGGCCCGGTACAGCCCCAGCATTTCCTCTCTCAGCGTTCCTTCATCGCCTATGGCCTTCTCTCCTCCAGCCCAAATCAACGCAACGGGCGCAATGGGTTCGGCGGATGTCAGATAGGGCTCACACCGCTCCATAAATCGAAAGGCGTCGGCGATCATGGAAAACGTACGCGGGTCGGGCATGTTCCCCAGCAGGCCGTATGTGGGCGCCTTGATGCCGGCATTGTGGGCCAGCGCCTGGTAACAATAAAAGGCATACTCCTCAACGGGTTTCAGGGACAGTTTCCCTTTGTGATAACCTACCTTGAGGTTGACGAGGGGCAAACCCGAACTCTTCGATCTTGACGCGTGGCTCCAATCCGCCGTCAGCCCCACCCACCAGCGCAATTGGTAGAGGTCCTCATCGTCCGGCCTTCCAGCAGTCGAGAGCAGATTGGTATATCCCTCGGCCAGAAGTTCGTGGTTGAAACCGCGGCTAATCCCCCATCCCGGGCTCTCCGGACTGTTGATTTCGGCCATGAAAAGAGCCTCGGGATTGCCCTGCTGAATGATCTGCCTGTACTTTTTCATTTGGCTGGCTAACCTCTCCTCCCGCCACCAGCGTTGGGCTTCTTTCCCGGCTGGTATGCTGTATTTCCGGATTGTTGCTTCGTCAAAAACCGTTCCGCCAAAACCGGGTGCGTTAAGATGAAAGCCGTCGACTTCGTAGCCGCTGAGAATTTCGCGCAGCGCCGGCATCGCAAATTCCTCGTTTTGGTAACCGCCGAGCATCATTGTTTGATAAAGACGACCTCCTCGTTCCTTTGGTTTTCCGTCCGCCCCCAGATAGAACCATTCTGGCCGGCTCTCGAAGAGATCCTGGCGGGCTTTACTGAAATCAAACCGGGCAATGACTCTGATGCCATTGGTCTTGGCTTCTTCGATCACTTCCTTCAAGAGGTCCCGGTCCTTCATATGAGGACTTTTCACGTGATGCGGAACTTGCGTCTGATAGAATGCGTATATCCCTCCGGTGCTGAAGACAACGGCCTCGGCGTGGAGAGATTTGCAGTCGGCTATAAATTGCTTGACGTCAAAGTTTTCGGCTTCGGCCTCCCGCATATTGGGATGGTATATCCTCAACGGTCGATTCTTCCACCATGCCGAGTCGCCAGTTTCCGAACAAAATCCGAAAGCGGAAAGAAGACTGCAATTGAGTACCAACAACCATG
>JABAOH010007235.1_pt2 | contig 11729 bp, 25 predicted proteins | sample 7062181 | NCBI WGS metagenome assembly JABAOH01 (sample SAMN14538630, study PRJNA623070) | marine sediment metagenome | biome: marine biome [ENVO:00000428]; feature: marine pelagic biome [ENVO:01000023]; material: deep marine sediment [ENVO:00002113]; isolation source: pool of 5 deep marine... | reverse complement strand
TGGAATAGTACAAAATTGGTTCTTGGTACTTATCAGTCTCTTCATGCTTATTGTAGGAACATATGCTGCATATAAGAAATATGGGTTGAAGCGTGTTCTACTGGGTAAAAAGAATGAAGAAAAAGAATTGATATACTATAAAGATGGTGTAATAGAGTGGAAGCCTACTCTGAAGTCCTGGTACATTATTGTCACTGGGGGGATGAATGGGCTTACCCTCTTCTTAATCTTCTTATTATTGGTGTTATCGTTTGTGTATGTAAGGGATATCCAGGCCACAAAGATTAATTCTGAGATATTATGTCAGGAGTTTGGGACTGTGTTCCCGACTGAAGAACAACTAACCACTTACACTGGAGAGATTAATCTTGATGATTTATTGAGGGTAGAAGATGAGGGAAGAGAAAGAGATACTTGATGCGATACATTTCATTAAAGAGAACTCGCCAAAGTTGCATTTGTATGTTACTGGGAAATTATTAGAGTACACTGAACGGGGTTCTTTTAGACTGAAGGCTGAAAAGGCCCGAAAAGCGTTAGGTTCCATATTCCATATCAATAAGAAGTCTCAATTACGGATTTTGGGTGAGCTTGAGGAGTATAAATTAATCCTTAGAATAAATCGAAAAGAATACCTAATTCCTATCACTGCTGATGACTATGTTGAGATGTTTGAATCATAATATGGTTTATTTGTGAACTGTTTGCCTTTCTTTAGTTTCTCTGTTCGTTCTCTGATTGATTTTTCCTTACAATTGTCACATATCCTTGACCCTTTTGTGTTAAATCTGAACATTTCGTCACATCGCTTACAAGGTTTCAAGTATGTCTGTAACTGTCTACTTCCCATCTTCTTCATCTTCTTTATGCCAAGTATACTTTTTACATGCTTCGCAGTATAAATGTCCTTCGTTACATCTCTCGCAGATATCTTTTCTCCATTGGGTTAGGTCCTTTATTTCTTTTTTATTCCGGGTGATGTCTCCTTCTTCTGCATAGACATTGATTTCAAATGGTATTGGGGTAATCTTTGCGTGTCCTGATGTTTCAGTTAATCTCCCTTTCACCCAGAGATTATCTTCCCTTCCGATACCTTTCGTGTTTACTAATTGTAGATTACATGCATCAATGTCTGATCCTTGTAAATCTCCGAACCTTGTAGAGTATGTTTTCCCATCAATCCTGATTACAATGTAATGTCCTCTGATTGCTTTATTCGTGACAGCAGTCATGGTATGTGATACTTTCTGTTCGTTATTCATCTTTTCGCCTACTATATCTACTATGTCTACTGGTATTTAAATGTTTGTTGATATTTACGAAGAATGTTTCCCATTTTGGACATATCGTAATTACGAAATTTTATGTTTATATTCTTCAATTATTTTGTGGACAGCAGACTTAGAAACATTTTTCTTATTTCTGGACTTATCCCAGTATGTGACTTGTGCTGAAATTTGCCTTATACTGAGGCCTTCTTTATACAATTTCAATACCCGTTCTTGAATATTGTCTAGTGGTTTTCTCCCCCATTTCTTTTTGCTATTCTTGTGTGCTGCTTTTACCCTATCTGATCTCTTCTTACTCTCATCTTCAGCCATCCAACCAAGTAGACTAATAAACAACTCTTGCATAATTTCATCAAACGGTGAAGGAATGTCATAGAAAGTCTCAAAGAATTTTTGTCTATATGAATGAACTTCACACTTATAGATCTTGCACAATTCAAAGAACTCTTTTAGTTTTTTCCTATTTCTAAATAGCCTATCCCAATCCCAAATTATCAATCTCTTTACTGTTCCCTTCTTTATTGCAGCTACAATACTTTCAAATATTGGCCTATCCTTATCTTTGAATGCAGACTGCTTCTCTTGAAATAAGTCATAATCTCCCTTAACGATTGTTAGACATTCTCTTAACTGATTTTCAGGGTTCTGATCTTCTGTGCTTGTTCTAAGGTATATTACTTGTGATTTCATTTTTCCTCTTCTCCTTGCTCATGCAGTAACACTCTGTAGTTCTCTATTGATGTTGATGGCACTTTCGCTATCTTTCCCGATTGTGCGTATGATAATCCATATTCTTGTTTACAGTGTTCTACTAACCTTGCAAGTCCTAGTTTCACTTTGATATCTTTCTCCTTCTTCTTTGGGTCCTGAATATTCTTCAGACTTTCTTTATGTTTCATTTTATCATAACGAACATCTTCAAAAGGAAAATACTTTGAGAATGTGGACCAATCAACATTTGGATATACTCCTGCATACGAATAGCGACCTGCGTTTTTTACTATGAGTTGTTTCATTCTATCTGCATCATAGACACAATACTTTGGAGTTCCTGTCATCCCTCCAATCCTTTTCACATGCACTAGGAAATCTGCTCTTGATAATGGGATTGACTTCTCTAATTGATGAACTGAGTTAATACAGATGATAAAAAATATCCCTTTACTTCTAACCTGAGATAATGCTACAATGAGTTTAATGTTATCCTGTGAGTTTGCTTTTCTAGAATTAAAGACCATCCCTTCATCTAGGATGATGACTTGTCCTGGGTACGAATTTTCAATCAGCTTCATCAGTCTTTCCATATTCCATGCATAATTTCTTTCTAGTGTCATTGTTGGATCAAAGAACAATGCTATCTGTGATGCTACTGTTGATTTTCCAGATCCAGAATTATGTGTAACCATCCAATTATCTGTGATATAGAACTTACTTTCTCCAGTAATTGAAAATCCGTAGACTTGAGATGGCTTTCCTTTCTTAAGTTCAATCTTTATTCTTTTTGCATCTCCTCTTGCCTTCCTATTTTTTTTACCCTTTTTCTTATGGGTACATTTTAATGGTAATTTATTATGGTTTGTAAATTGGATATTGAATCTGTAAATGTGTGTTTTAATCCCTGTTTTCAGAACAAAATCTCTTCTTTTTAATGTTACTCTTCCACCAAGGCTATGAACTAGATATTGAATATCTTTCGCTAGTTGTTCCGATTTAGTTGAATATTCAATAGACTTATTCCATGTCATATATCCATCGGTATCAATTAAACCTGCCAATAATTCCCATCTATCTTTTATCGAAGCAACTAAATATTCTCTTGGAATAAATTTCTCTCCACTCCTTTTATTATAAAGTCCTAATCTCCTTAATTGATTTGCAAGATTAGATTTTTTTGAAAAAGAATAATCTTTACAATTTGCATTTACTTTATTACAATAAGAAAGATATTTCTCCGACAATGATTTGATAATTTCTTCATTCGGGGAGGATATCCTAACTAAGTGCGTTGTTGTGTAACTTCCATCTCCAAGCCAAACTCCTAAATCATATGCAGGTAATTTCAGTTTATCTCCCTCAATATTAAAGTTAATCTCTGGGGTTGTAAATGAGATAATTGGGATTTTATATTTAGCAATCTCTCTGGCTTTTCGAATCTCAAAGACTTCTTTTTGTTCTGTTTTTGTTTTTGTAATTCGCTTTCCTTTCTGCCTATAGATAGGCATCATATGGTTTGCAGAACAAGAGTAAAGTTTTCTCTTCAACCTATTCTTCTCCCAGACTTCATAAACCTCTTCTTCAAAATGATTGTGTAGTTTTATGACTTTCTCAAAAGTATGGCCTCCTTCCTTATTTGGAGAGATAACTTCATCCCCTATTTTAATCTCCTCTATATTCTTCCAATCCCCATTCGACATTAAAACCTTTGACCCCTTTGGCTGACAATATCCGTCCACAATCATCACTGAAGATGTCATCTTGTTCCCCCCTCCTGATCGAATATATGCTTCCTTATTCTTCAGGACCGTTTTCTTGACATTAATCAAATTCTTTAAAACAACTTCTGGAAAGAAATATTGGTGAGGTATTTTTTCTAGTGGTGTCCCTTTTGTTAATAGTCCTAATAACTTAGGATGCGTTGGCCTTCCATCTTGTCCTTTAAATCTCTTCTGCGTGATTACTACCATTAAACAAACTGTGATGTATCTCTTAGGCTAGGCAGATACATTGCGTTTCTATCCAGTTCTCCTATTAAGACTTCACTATACTTTACTATTATCTTATACATTTGCTTCTTATTCTTAATACTATGAGCCTCAGAATACCAATTATCTAACTTTTTGAAGTTTTCTTTTTGTGGTTGTGCTATCTTTGCGACAGGTATCTTCCCTTTAATTGTCTTAAATTTAACAAATGATTTATCAAATAACCCTCTTTCGAGGTATGAAAATGCTAATGTAATATCATTATAGATCCCTTCTGCGACACTTTGACCTATGTTATACTTGCTTGAGAACTTATTATTCATCTTTTTCACCTACCATTCTTGAGTAATACTATTACATTTCTATCCTATATAAAAGATTGGGTGGTCCAATGCCTCAAACCACCGTCACCCGTTTCTAAGGCATCTGGGCCTTATAAATGTTCTTCTAATGTATCGCATATCTTTGCCTGACCTATTCACTACCTGTGGTGCATGGTCAAACATGGCTCTATGCGTATGCCTTACTTTTCAAAGTTCTAATTAAGGCACTAGAAATTTTATTTTCGTCACTTTGAAGTCATAAAAATTTTATGAGCCTATATTTGCGTACTTTTGGGTATAATAAAATTTTGATTTCCATAGTTTTATAATATAAAATTTTGAGGTATATAAAAACCATGTCATAAAATTATAATATCTTACAATAGGAGTTATAAAACTACACAATAGAAACATTTATAAAGGGTTTATTCCATAATTCAGTATGTCCAGAGAAATTTTAAAAGAAAAACTGCAAAATGTGGTTAATAAATTAAAAGATAAAAAGCAAGATATCAAAACAAAAGACGAGTTTAAAATTTTTGAGGGTGCTTTAATTGAAATTATGCAAAAATTAGAAGTACATGATTTTGGTATTTGTGAGATCTGTTTTAAAATTGATGAGATTGGAAGGGGTGACCATTTCTTTTATAATGAGGATTTAAATAAATGGTTATGTGCTTTTTGTGATGAGAATTTACATAATTATAAAACAAAAAATCCAGATTTAATAAAAAAGCATTTTGATGATATTTTAAGTAAATTTGCAAAAGGAGAATTTAAATAAAATGTCAGCTTGGATAATGTCAAACGAGAGTATTAATAAAATAGTAAATTCTATTTATTGGTATAAAGGCTTATTTAGGACTCATATAGAAATAGAATTAAAGAATAAATTTAATATAACTTTACACCATCACGAAGATAAGGTTATAAATGAAAATTTGGCTTTATTGGGGCAATTATTAGTTAATTTAAATCATGAAAGTGTAAATTATAGGTATGATGAGAAAACAGAGCCTTTTAATTTTGAATTTTCAGATACAGAGCCTTATAATAAAGTGCAATTATTAAAAAGTATAGAGTGTTTTTTATATCAGTCATGCGAAAAACCTAATTATAAGCAAAATAAGACTTATTTATTTATTGAGGATATAAAGAACTGTCTACAAGATGAAATTATAAACGGGCTTGAGGAGTATAAAAAAGCAAAATGGGAGTAATATAAAAAAATGTCATATGAAGTTTATAATCAAAGAGTGAAAGAAGAAATATTTTTTAAAATTGAGAGTGAAAATAAGGCACTAGAGATTTTTAATCATACAATCCCATTATTAGAAGATTATTTCAAAGACAAACAGAATAAACAAATATTAAAAAGCTCTTCTAGTGTTACATATGGAGAACTATTTAAGAAATATAAAGATGATGTTAATAAAATTCTTGATGAGTGTATTAATAAGTTTTCTAATGATGATATAAATATAAATTTGTATTTATCGAGTAGTATATATAATATTTATTTAGAGGTAAGATTGAGGTACAACAATAAAAGAGAACATGGTTTTTTATATTATGATACTTCAAAGTATATTATTAGTATTGAGGAATTGCGATTAAAGGAATTTATAGATTTTAAACCGTTTGAATATATCAATAAAGAAGATACATATAATACTTTTTTGGAGTGTATAAAATTAAAAGAAGAAATAAAAGAGAAGGAAAAAACAATTTATCCTTATTCTATTAGGAGTTTAATAAAATGAGTTATGAAAAAGTAAAGAGCATAAAAATAGATAAGGCACTTAATAAAGTATTTATTAATTGTGCATCTAATAATGTTAGACCATTAACCTATTCTAATGAGGAATATACTTATTTTAGTGATATTTTGAAAAATCAAGGCATTACTGCTGTAAAAATAGCATTACTTAAAAGTTATGAGGAAGGAACACTCCAAGAAGGAAATAATATTTATACAAAGGCATTGAAAGTATTGAGGTATGTTTTCAAGGAAGAATATAAAACATTTAATTGGAGAAATAATAATTTTCCTAATGATAGTGATGAGAATAAGGCATATAATGAAAGAAGAAATAGTCAAGAGTTCAAAGACTTATTAAAAAAGGCTTTAGACTACAAATATCCTAAAGATGTTTTTCTTATTACAAAGGATTATTTTGGAGATGAAATTTATGCAAAGGTATGTCCAACTTGTATTAAATGGAGTAGATTTAAGGACAAAGCAACAAAGTTTAATTTTGAAGAAGAAGCAAGAGATCATATTTATGAGAAATATAAAGAAGAATGGAAGGTTATAGAATGGAAGAAAGAGTAGATGGTATTTGTTTTGGTTGTGGTGAATATTGGGTAGACTGCACTTGTGAGGAGAGTGAACTAGAATGAAATTAATCAAGGCATTAAGTCAAGATGTACGATATCAAATAAATCTTAAATTATATGATGGTTGTTATGAATATTGTTTGACTGATACAAATGATTCTGATGAGATTTATGCAATATTAGAGGAGAGTGAATTAAATGAAGACATTTGAATATATGTGTGATATGGGAAGCATAAAAATACTATTCACTGATGATAAAGATAAAGAACAAGGCAGTTGTTTTTTTATGAATCGTTTTGGTGATGGTGTATTTAATGTTTCTGTTGATTTATCAGAAAATCACGAATATACTCAAGGAGAATTTTTAGGGCATTTTACTGTTATTGGTAACGCTTATTTAATGTATTCTGATTGTGATAACGAAAACAGACAATATAAATTTCCAAAGGGGAGATATTTCGTTCACCTTATTAATGATACTGATTTTTATATGTATAAATATGATGAGGATTTACATGCATAATATGGATAAAGAAGAAAAGAGAGATTTAAGGCGTTTGGCTAAAATGTACGAAGCAGAAGCCAAGAGAATAGAGAGAATGGCTAGAAGGCAAGAGAAATTAATACGAAAAGGGAGAATTGTGGATTAATGGAAACTATGATTATTAGATTATGGGATAATGAGGTATGAAGAACGATGACACTAGATAAATTCAAACAAAAATTAAGTACTGAATGTCATAGATTATATTCTGATTTACGGGACGGAAGCAGATTAAAGAAATTACAGAAGAAACAAGGAAATTCTTTAAAGGATATTGTCTACATGGGAAAGAGTAATCCTTCTATGCTATTACAGAGTTGTCTTATCAGTTATGGGAAGGCATTAGAAGTTGCTACAATGTCCTATGCAAAAGAGATGGGTGCGAAGGTATACAATAATAAGAAATTTCTTTCCTCTGATGTTGATATTGTATTTAGAATAAAGACAATGGTCTATAATCTTGAATCAAAGTCGAATATTGAGCTAGATCTAGGAAAATCAAAGAAAGCATTAGAAACATTACAAAGGAAACACAAAATTGTCTTTAATGGGCTTGACTGTCATACTGAAAAATGGATTGTACTATCCAAGTTTGTTGTTTGGACTAAAGAAACATCCAAAGATGCAGAGAAGGTCGCAAAAAAACCAATAACAGAAAAATATTTGATGGGGTTCAAGGACTTTTTTGAGTTATTTCATGTAAATGTTAATAAAGATGATTTCTTCAAAGTATTACAGGATGTATGGGAAAAGGAGGTAGAAGAATATTTTTAAGATGAAACTCAATAATGTAAAACCGACAAATTTTGATAATCTATATACACAAGAGGAAGCAATTAAATTCCTCTGCGATAATGTTAATCTGAAAAAGAAAAAAGTAGTATGGGAGTGTGCGAATGGAACAAATAATATATCCTCATATCTAGAGAAGCAAGGGTTCAAAGTAATAAAGACTGATATAGAACAAGGAACAGACTTTCTTAAGAGTAATTATGATTGTGATGTAATAATAACTAATCCCCCCTACTCATTAAAAAACAAATTTCTAGAACATGCATTTAGTCTAGGAAAACCGTTTGCGATGTTATTACCTCTTACCACTCTCGAAGGGGGATTTAGGAGTAAACTATTCAGAGATAAGAATATACAGGTACTAATCCCAAATAAGAGGTTTGATTTTACAGGAAAAAAGAACTGTTGGTTTGCAACAGCGTGGTTCTGTTGGAAACTTAATCTTCCTGAACAACTAAACTTCAAAGAGGTATGAAGATGTATAAGAATAGACTACTCAATAGGTACAACAAATTATATGAAGATTTAATTAGTACTTTTACTGATAAAAAACAGTTCACTACTCTAAACAAATTATTAGACTTGGAGAATGAGATTAGTAAAGTAGAGAACGAATAATACTCATGTTAAGCGATAAAGATCTAAAAGAGATACAAAAGAGGTTAGATGACATTAATAAGAAGTCATGGTTTGAGAGATGGAAGTATCGCAAAGTAAGGAAAGAGATAAAACAATATTTGCGAGAACTTGAACTCAAGGCATTAGAACTGGATAGTACTAATCTACGGGCAGATATCAGGGCAACAGAGAAGGCTATCAGACTAAAGAATAATAACATTATCTTACATACTGCGAGAGAGGATCTTGAAGCAAATAGTTAGTTTTATTAATTCTAGAGTATAAGGCATTAGTATGGTACAGAAACGAAAGCCAAAGACATCGAAGGTTGTTGCTATCGCAAAAAAGACAATCGGTTCTTCTGATTACGATAGGGATAAGGTTCGTAAGGCATTAAAGCCTGGAAAGAGAATTTCCCGGGAAGGTAATGTATATTACGAAAAACGAAAGAACCGGGCAGATGTTAAGGGTGGACTTCTAAAGAAAATCTTCAAGAAATAACAATGCCAAAGAAACTGGAACGCTGTGTCAAGAAAGTCAAGGCGAAACAGAAAGGCAAAAAGAAAAAATATAATCCTTGGGCCATCTGTATGGCTGCTTTAAAGAAGAAGTAAGGCATTTACCATTATGTCATACAAACATTTAAATACTTGTTATTGTAGTAATTTGTATGTTGTCCGAACAAGATAAAGAGAAATTGTATAGTATGCGATTACTCAATGTGTTGCATGATTCTGAGATTGAGTTCATTGATTATATTCTAAAGCATAATGAGTTACCTGACTATTCTGATAATAATCGTATGTATCGTGTGTACTTGAGGTTACGAAAGAAGTATGCTCAGAGTAAAACGAAGGCTCATGTATTGAATGACTTATTATCTATCGCTGATGGTCTGACTGTCTCAAATAAATCAATTGGGGGAGATATTGATTAGTAATGTTTGGGACAGGACTATTTTTTGGTGTTGATTTCTTGTGAACATACAAAATTTCTCGGACTAAATAGCCCTCCTCACATCTCCCCACTTATACTATGGCGAGTAAAGAAGACATGATTAAGGAAGTGAAAAAGAATAGTAAGAAGCTGGTAGACATTGTTATACCTGAGTTATACAAGGATTATTCTTGGACTAATGTGAGATCCCATTTAAGAATGTCAAGAAGGATGTTGCGTGATGTGAAAGAAGATAAGGAACAATTCATGGAGGAATTTAAGGATGCCCTCCTCTGATATTGAATTCTTATTGAAGTATGCGAAGGTTGGCGTACTCGCAGAGATGGAGACTTTAGATCCAATCGAGAGAGAGGAATTGAAACAAGAGTACATTAGAATAAAAGCTAGTGTATTATATAACCCTAGCACAGTTGATGGAACTACCAAAAACAAAGACGAGAAGCCCTCTGCTGTCGTAAAATGGTTCAAGGGTATTGGTGACAGGCAACGGGCATACCAAGAGAAAAATAAAGATAAGGGACCATTGATGAAATGACATTAGATCAAAGGATTGATGCGTATGCGAAAGTAGTTGGAGAATTTAGTGATAAAGGGTTACCTATTAGAAGTCAGGTACGGGGTGACTTGAAGGAGTTAGAGTTCTGGGCAGAGAGGGCTGGTGTTAGTTATACTGAAGTAAAGGATAGATATTTTGCTCGTTGTCGGCATTATATTGACAAAGGTAAGGAGGATTATACTGATGGCTTACCGTTCACTGATTAATACTCTTGCAGGGATAGAAGGAGGAATAAGGTATCTAAGCTCATTTGAAAGACCCCTTTCAATTTTCATACCCAATACTCCCGACCAGTTTTACACAACAGTGTATGTGTCACCCAAATGTCGCATTCACCTTTCTGGTATTTGATTCCCTGCAAGAACTCCAAGCATAATCCCCATCTTGACCCCTCGGTCAAGCTCTGGGGAATTCATATTCAAAATGGAAAATCAAATAATAAACGACTTGAAAGAGAATTCGAGATTTACTGATAAAGCGAACTCGGAGGTTAAAGGATGAATAAAGAAGAAAAGATTTTGCTATTTGAAACATTAAAGGATTTAATGATTGCAAACAAAGATAAATTACCTATGAGATTTGGGAGTATAAGTAACTTAGATAATATAATAGGAAAATTAAAGAACACAATGAGAGATGATAAGAAAGAGTACGAAATAGCAAAGAATGCTTGTGAAAACACGGGTTGCTTTCTTCCAGAAGAACATTATTTTCATACTGCTGTTACAAACACTCCTGCATTTATTAGAGAATATTTCTATCAGAAAGGTTGGGAAGAATGCCAAAAAGAATACGAGGAGAAAAGCGAACTTACCCATATTCCCCAGACAAAACCTCGAACAGCAAAAGGAGAAGGTGCGATAAATGCTGAGTCCGTTTCACCTCTTACACGACGGAATGAGGACAAAACTGGGGATTCAAAATCAACTGATGATAAAATAGGAGATGTGCTTAATGAAGATTATTAAAGACTTTCGGGAGAAGTTTTATGGATAAGTGCCATGTATGTAAAAAAGGTATTAAATATAATTATGATACTTGGTTATGTGAAATTTGTGGAAACCCTCACCATCCAAAATGTTCAGGAGAATCTCAGGAAGGTTATGGGGAATATCCTCATGAAGACGAGTATAGTATTTGTAAAAAGTGCGTAAAAACTGTCAAGGGTGATTCAAATGGAAATTAATAAAATTCATCAAGGAGATTGTTTAGAATTAATGAAAGAAATTAAAGATAAATCTATTGATATGATTTTGTGTGACCTTCCTTATGGAACAACTCCTTCAAGTTGGGATTCAAGAATTTCAATGGAAAAGCTATGGAATGAATATCAAAGAATTATTAAGGAAAATGGAGTAATTGTTCTTACATCTCAACAACCATTTACAAGTTTGTTAATCTGTTCTAATCTTAAACTATATAAATATAATTGGGTATGGGAAAAAGATAATGGTACTAACTTCTTAAATTCTAAATTTCAACCATTAAAAATAACCGAAGATATTTGTGTTTTTGGAAAAGGTGCGACATCTTTTGTAAGAAATGGGGTTAATATGAGTTATAATCCTCAATTTACTGAAGGAAAGGCGTATTCTTGTAAATCTGG
>JABAOH010001903.1_pt3 | contig 11729 bp, 11 predicted proteins | sample 7062181 | NCBI WGS metagenome assembly JABAOH01 (sample SAMN14538630, study PRJNA623070) | marine sediment metagenome | biome: marine biome [ENVO:00000428]; feature: marine pelagic biome [ENVO:01000023]; material: deep marine sediment [ENVO:00002113]; isolation source: pool of 5 deep marine... | reverse complement strand
AAGCGTCAGCGGCCTACGCAGCGTGTTGGATAACGTGACGCTGGCCGACAGCGGGAAGTTCTTCAACGCCAATGGCTCAGTAATACCGTGGTGACGCCCGCCCGCGTGGCGCACGCAGAGCCCGCGTCCATGCCACCGCATAGCGCGCAGAATATTTTCGGTCGCGCGCCGCGCGAGCGTCACGTCCCTTTGATCACCCCGCAGGCGATACGGCCGCCGGCGCCGCCGATGGGCTGGGTCATGTGATCATCCCGGTTCTCGTGGATGATGAACGCCGAGCCGTCGTCGTCCAGCAACGGCGCTGAACCACCCCTGAGCGTGACGAAAGTCGTAAACAACTCCGCAGTCAGGTTGCCGTTAAGTGCAACGAAGACATTCGGTAGATCACCGCGGTCAGGTCCGTCGGGATTGAGCAATCCATGTGGGCGTTTATGCGGATTGACGTGCCCCTTGGCCGCTTTGAAGTCCGGTTCACACTTGCCGACGCTGTGAAGGTGTATGGCATGTGGACCGGGCGGCAGCCCGTTGGCTTCGATGAAAATAAGCACACCCGCCGGTCCTTGTTCGAGTACGGCTTTGCCAATCACACGGCCCTCGGCGTTGATAATCGCTGCCGAAGCTTGCTCTGCGGCAGGCGCAACGAGCGGCGCAAATCCAAACAAGACAGTGGAAATCACTAATACTGAGTTTTTCATTGGCTTAATCTCCTGCGTATCACCATGCCGATGGGGTCAGCATGTTGAGGCCGATTTTACCCGGGGCAGGCGCTGATGGCATGCGGGCCATTGCGCAAAACCGGATCGAATGTGTTGTTTACTGCCTTAAGCCGTGCAGCGCTTTGGCATAAACTACAGCCGGAAGGTGGATCATGAACTATGCGATGGCAACAATCATTTTACTTCTGGGCACGCTGCCAATGGCAGCGGCGGCGAGCTGTCCGGCGACTCTCGACTTCGAGCTGCGCACGCTGGCGGGGGAACAAAAAGTAAGACTGTGTGAGCGTTACCAAGGCAAGGTGGTGTTGGTGGTGAATACCGCGAGCAAATGTGGTTTTACCTACCAGTACGAAGGCCTCGAAGCGCTGTACGAAAATTACAAGGACCGCGGCTTCGTGGTGTTGGGTTTCCCATCGAATGACTTTGGCGGACAAGAACCCGGGACCGAAAAGGAAATCAAGCGCTTCTGTCGGTTGACTTACAGTATTCGATTTCCGATGTTCGAAAAGATCCATGTCCGTGAGCAGCAGCCACATCCGCTGTACCAGAAGCTGGCCGGTCTGGCAGGGGAATATCCGGCCTGGAACTTCCACAAGTATTTGCTCGGGCGCGATGGGTCGCTTGTGGCGAGCTATCCCAGCGATGTCGAACCCACCAGCTCGCGCCTCGTTGACGCCATCGAAAAAGAGCTTCGCCAAGCAGCACGCTAGAGTTGGTCCTATCTCGTAAGAAAACGGCGCATCTGCGCACGCTACTGCGATTTCGTTTTTTCGCGAAGAAAGCTTTCGGCGGCGGCATATATGCGTTCTTTGCGCCGTGCGTCGAGTTTGGCGAGCGCCCGGCTCATAACGCTCAAGCGCGGATTGGCGGCAAAATAGTCGGCGTGCTTTTCGATAAAACGCCAATAGAGACCATCAACGACATCACACCACTCTCCCCGCGCATAATCACTCATCTTCAATAGGTAGTTGGAGCCACAGACATACGGTTTGGTAGCAAAAAGACCGCCATCGCTAAATAATCCCATGCCGTAAACNNCGTAAACATTCGGTCCCATTACCCAGTCAGAGGCGTCCACATACATCTCCATAAACCAGCGGTGGGCTTCGGCTGGACGGACCTCGCAAAGCGTCATCAGGTTTGCAATTACCATTAGCCTTTGAATGTGATGCGTCCAGCCCAGGCGCTGCGCAGTGGCGATCGCATGGTCTAAAGGCAAAATGCCGGTTTGCGCGGTATACCAATGTCTTGTCAGTCTTCGGTGATGCCGCCAGAAATTGCCTTTTTCTTGCTCGTCACTGAAGTTCTGATAAATCCCGCGAATGAAGTCGCGCCAACCAATAAGCTGGCGCAGAAAACCTTCCAAACTATTGATGGGGACACGGTTTTTTCGAGTGTAGTTCAGGGTTTTGTCGAGGACCTCGCGCGGCGTAATTAAACCGAGATTCAGACTGGGACTCAGCACGCTGTGAAACAGCGTATCTGAGCGCCCCGAAAGCGCATCTTCATAATCGCCAAACCAACGTAAGCGGTTCTCCAGAAAATCGTCGAGCCAGCGCAATGATTGGCGTCTTGTCGTTGGTAGCCAGAATGTGGAAACGTCACCTGCATGTTCAGTAAAACGACTTGCGACAAGTTTCTTGACCACAATAACGTGTCTATCGGGTGTTGGCGCGGCGATTGGCGGTACGTGGAGAGTAGGCGGAAGCCTTCTGCGATTTTGCGCGTCGAAACTCCATTTACCCCCTACTGGGGTGCCATCGCGATTAACCAGTATGCGCTGGCGCCGGCGCTGCTGGCGATAGAAGTCCGCCATGAACGGTTTCTTGCATTGGTCCAGATAGTCACGAAAGTCAGCGCGTGAGCAGAGGAACATTGGCGTGGGGAGCACATTCTCGACGAGGCCGTGGTCATGCGCAAACCGCGCCATACGCTGTTCCATGAATTTGTCTTCGATTTCGAAGTGGGTAAGCTCGGTGAAGTGTCCAGTCGCCAACGTCTTTAGCAACTTTTCTTCATAGGAGGTGCCATCGGCCTGGTCGAGAGAGTGGTAGCGCAGTGTGAAATGTGCTTTGCGCAACACGTCCGCATAAGCGCGCATGGCGGATAAGAACAAGAGGAGCTTGTGCTTGTGATGAAGATAGTAGGTGCAGAGCTCCTCGTCTTCCGCCATAAAGAAAACAGCGTCTTTCCACGCTCTGAGGTACCGGAGTGGGAACAGCTGATTGCCGAGAACAATGAAAAGAGTGCGGCGGCTCATCAAAAGCGATGTTGGGGCGTAGTTACACCGATGGGCTTTGAAGCTAGGCCCGTCGGGAACGTACCTGCCCCAGGGCCAAACGAAACTGTGTCAGATCTTTGCAGCTTGACGCACCTATCTTGTCCAGCAGATCGCTGTAACTCGAGAGCGCTGCACCGCCAACCATAAGCGCCACGCGACTGGGTAACGCACTACGCAACCTATGTATCTGATCGGAGAGCTGCGGATCATCGGCGGGATAGACGATGCTGAGCGCGACCGCGCGCGCATCGCTGGACCTTGCCGTATAAGCAATCTCCTCTGTCGGCAGGTTCGGACCGAGATAGATAACCTTCCAGCCCTCGCTAGCGGCGGCCACCGCTGCCATTAAGGCACCGAATTCATGGTTCTGGCCCGCTGGTGTGGCGACAACCACGGTCGGGCTCGACCGCGACACGAGTGTGCTCGTACGCAGGCGCGAGAGAAAATTATGCAGGATCGCCGTTGCCATGTGCTCATGCGCGACGCGCATGGTGCCATTGCGCCATCCCTCGCCGATGTGCCGGAGCAATGGCGTGATCACTTCATCCAAGAGCATAGGCGCGCTGAGCGCGACCCGTGCGGACTCGAGCGCGGCCTCAAGCGTTTCGGGTTGCATCTCGACCACTGCCCCCAGGCATGTCTCGAGGTGGCGACCGACGGGGGCTGCGGCAATCGGCGCCCGTTCGGCGGCGCTTGTCTTGACCGGCAGCGACTCGTCGGCAGCGACCAATGCGGCGAGAGCTTTGTCCGTCAAACGCGCCACGTCGCCGATGCGGCGCCCGGCGCGGGCGGCCCGGTGCAGTAGGGCGAGCCGTTTGACGTCGGCGTCTGAATACAGCCGTCGGCCGGTGTCTGTGCGGATGGGCGAGATCGCCGCATAGCGCCGTTCCCAGGCACGAATCACGTCAGCCGTGAGGCCCGTGCGACGTGCCACCACCTGTATAGGATGTCGCGGCGCAGTGAGGTCCTCGCGTGCCCGCGCACTTTTTGTGCTTGTCGCCACGGGGCGAGTATAGGTCAAGATACTGTCTTAGACAAACATTTGACAACTCGTCTTTGTCCAGCTATTATCCTGGACATCTATGCGACACTATGTGGAGGCAATGATGCACGGCTCGAGGAAAGCGCAAATCGCCATCACTGCGCTGGCGGAACTCGCAGGACAGCAACCCACCACTGTCGTTCCGCTGTCGCGCTTGACGCGGCAAGTGCCCGCGTCGATCTCGTACTTGGAGCAAATCTTCGCCGCCCTTCGCCGGCGGGGGCTGGTGAGCGGCCTACGGGGAACGGGGGGCGGCTACCGTCTCGACCGGCCCGCCGACCAAATTAGCGTCGCCGATGTCGTCGAGGCGCTTGACGGCCAGGGCCTAGGCCCGCCGGAACGGCGACCGTTGTCGCGCCACGACGAAGCCTGGCGTGAACTCTTGCGGCGGGTGCATGGGCAATTGCGCGTTATCACGCTTGCCGATTTGGTAGACAAGCGTGGGTCGCCCAGTCTGGCTGCCTGACGCAGGCACATCACAGCATCGTACGGTACTTGGCGCCGCTTGCGGATTCTCGGAGAGCCAGCCAAGAGAAGAGTTACTCAAACTTTACGTTAAACATGATGGAGGTATGTAACTATGAAGCTCGTTAGTTCTGCATCACGCACGATCGTTGCCGGCACGTTCATCGCGGCGCTTTCGGCCGCGGCTTTCGCGGGTGGTTATGGCAAAAAGTCGACGCAACTGGATATCGTCGATACGGCGATTTCGGCAGGCAGCTTTACTACCTTGGTGACGGCGGTCAAGAAGGCCGGTCTTGTCGAAACACTCAAGGGAGAGGGGCCGTACACCGTCTTCGCACCGACCGACGAGGCGTTCGCGAAAATTCCCGCGGAAAAGCTGAATGCCTTGCTCGCAGACAAGAAGGCGTTGACCAAGGTTTTGACATACCATGTCGTCCCCGGCAAGGTGATGGCCAAAGATGTGGTCAAGCTGGAATCGGCTAAGACGGTCGAGGGCCAGTCGATCAAGATCGATACGGCGATGGGTGTCAAGGTCGACAATGCCAAGGTCATCAAAACCGATATCCTGGCCAGCAACGGCGTCATTCATGTCATCGATGAAGTAATCTTGCCCAACTAGGGCATCGCCTTGCTTCGACAAGCGATGGCCGGGGAGAAATCCCCGGCCAATTTTTTTCTTGTGGTTTCAGCGTTTCATCAACAGTCTGTTCACAAGATAACTGCGGTGCCAGCAACATGCACGGGATGCCTACCCTTTACCGCAAGCTCTGAGATCGTCATGATAGCGAGAACTTTTTGCTCCATTCAGACGGTAAAAAAATGCGGCCACTAGTCTGGTTCCGAGCCGACCTGCGCGTGCACGACAATCCCGCGCTGTATCAAGCCTCACGCGCGGCCGACAGCGGTGTGGTCGCCGTCTTCAACCTATGCCCGAAGCAGTGGCTGGAGCACGATTGGGGCGCGATGAAGGCCAATTTCTTGCTTAGAAACCTCAGCGTGTTATCGGACGGTTTGCGCAAACTGAACATTCCACTGCGGTTCGTAAGAACTGATACCTTCGCGGCTACTCCTGCGGCGTTGTTACGGGTGGCAGAGCGATACCGTTGCGATGCGCTCTATTTCAACGAGGAATACGAGGTAAATGAGAAGCGCCGCGATGAGGCAGCCACCTTGCTATTTGAACAAAGCGGACGCCAGGTGTTCAGCTTCGCGGATCAAACCATCATCGAACCGGGCAAGGTGATCAAAGCGGATGGCAGCTATTACACGGTATTTACTCCTTTCAAGAAAAAATGGTACGAGGTCCTTGAGCACAGTGGCGGCCCCGGGGTTTTACCGGGCCCGAAGAAGCAGCCAGAATTGGCAGCGGATCCGGGGGCGATTCCGGCGACCGCGGCCGGCTTCGGCGAGACCGATCGCGAGGATCTGTGGCCAGCAGGCGAGAGACATGCCCGGGCGCGCCTGCGCCGCTTCCTTGAGGAACGGATTGAAGATTACGGACAGGCACGAGATTTTCCAGCGAAGAATGGCACTAGCACGCTTTCGCCTTACCTCGCTAGCGGCGTGATCTCACCCCGCTACTGTCTGCAGGAAGCGCTGGAGGCCCGCCGCCACCTAGGTTCCGCCCGTCGCGAAAGCGTAGTGACCTGGATCAACGAGCTCATATGGCGTGAGTTTTACCGGCATATTCTCGTTGCATTCCCGCGGGTCAGTATGAACAAGCCATTTTTGGCCGCCGCCGAGCGGATCAAATGGCGCAGCGATACGGGCCAGTTCAACGCCTGGTGTGAGGGGCGCACCGGGGTGCCCTTTGTTGACGCGGGTATGCGCCAGCTTTCGCAGACCGGCTGGATGCACAACCGCGTTCGCATGGTGGTGGCGATGTTCCTGACTAAGGACCTGTTGATCGACTGGCGCTGGGGCGAACGCCACTTTATGCGCCATCTCGTAGATGGTGATCTCGCCAGTAACAATGGTGGTTGGCAGTGGTCGGCATCGACCGGTACCGATGCTGCACCGTACTTTCGTATCTTTAATCCTTACACGCAGAGCCGACGCTTCGATCCTGACGGTCATTACATACGCAAGTTCGTCCCCGAGCTCAAAGGCATCAGCGCTCCGGGCATTCATGAGCCACATTCTGACCCTGCCCTGTTGAGGGTGGATTATCCGCAGCCCATCGTCGACCATGGATCGGCGCGAAAGTTGGCATTGCAGCGATATGCTGTGCTTCGCTCGAAGCGCAGTTAGACTCACGGCACTCAGCACAATGAAGACGCTCATATTGCTGGCACATGGAAGTCGTCATCCGGCGACGGCCGATGAGGTGGCTGCCTTGGCGGCCCAAGTGGGTGCGACGACGGATTGCGACGTGCGACACGCTTTTCTCGAGATTAGTCGCCCGACCTTAATCGATGCGATCGCTCAAGCCATTGAGGATGGCGCCAAAGGGGTAGATGTGCTTCCGCTGTTCGTTAACACAGGTAACCACGTCGTTCGCGATCTACCGCAACTGATCGCCGAAGCTAGGGGACGATATCCCGATGTGAGACTTGAATTGTTGCGCCACGTCGGTNNGCGCCACGTCGGTGCCCACCCCGCCTACACAGCGCTGGTTGCGACGATTGCCCGTGAGCTGGGCCCCTGAGCAAGGTCTTTAAAAACTGACCGCCTCGCGTGCGATACGGATGACGGCCTCGGCCCAAACATCTTCGCTGTTGAGTGAAGGAACCAAACGCAGTTCCTCACCGCCGCGGGCGATGAAGTCTTCGCGCGCCCTGATGCCAATCTCTTCGAGCGTTTCGAGACAGTCAGCGGTGAAGGCGGGGCTGAGCACCGCAAGGCGGCGAACGCCGGTGGCAGCTAGCTCGTGTATACGCTCGTCAGTGTACGGGCGGATCCAGGGGACGCGTCCCAGACGCGACTGGAAGCTCGTCTCGCACTCGTCACGCACCAGCCCCAAGCGCTCGGCGAGCGCACGCGAGGTGGCGAAACATTGGGCGCGGTAGCAATCCTTATTGGTTTCGGTAATCGCGTCGCAGCATGTCGGGCTTTGCAGACAATAGCGCCCGCCTGTCGGATCCGCTTTGGTCACTTGCCGTTCCGGCAGGCCGTGATAACTGAATAACACCCGCTCCGCCTTGGCGTCCTCGAGCACCGGGCGAGCCAAGTCGGCAAGCGCGCCAATGAAGGCGGGGTGATCGTAATAGGGCGGCACGATCTCCAATGACGGGGCGTCGCGATATTTGCCGGCCTCGCTCATTAGCTTCTCGATAGCGGAGCCCCAAGTTGCATCCGCATAATGCGGAAAGAGCGCAAACACAACGATGCGTTCAACGCCATTTTCATGCAGGCGTTGCAGGGCCGCCGCTATGGACGGGTTTTGATAGCGCATCGCCAGCTCGACTTGCCACTCCTTGCCGAGCCGGGTGGCGAGCTTTTGTGCAAGGTCGCGGCCGTGCAAGAGCAGCGGCGAACCGCGCTCGGTCCATATCTGCCGATAAGCCTCCGCCGATCTAGGCGAGCGCCACGGTAGGATGACCCCATAGAGCAACACCTGCCTGGCGATCGGGTTGATGTCGACGACATGCGGATCGGAAAGAAACTCCTTGAGATAACGGCGCACAGCCGGTACGCCCGGGTCGTCCGGTGTGCCGAGATTGATGAGCAAGAATCCCTGCCGCGCCATTAGATGTGTTCTTGCAAGCTCACTGGTTCTAGACCGACCTCGTCACAAGACCGCGTCGAGGCCCGCGATCAGCCGGTCTACTTCGTCGAGAGTGTTGTAATGGACCATACTGGCGCGTATGACGCCTTTTCGTTTCGCCACGCCCAATGCCTCTATGCAACGGGGAGCATAAAAATTTCCGGAACGAATGGCGACACTTTTCTCCGCCAGTCGTCGGGGGATCTCTTCCGAATTCCGGTCCTCGACGACGAAGGAAAAAGTCGGTACGCGCCGCCTCTTGTCCTGCGTGGCAAGACCGAAGAGGCGCACTTTCGGTTTTGTGAGCAGAAAATCAATGAACCGTCGCGCCAGCGCCTGCTCATGATCGGCGAATAGCCTGAACACCTTCTGCATACGTTGCCGCACGCCCGCTTGCTGTCCCGGAAAGTGGTGGTCGTAAAGCGCATCGAAGTAGTCGACGATACCACTTAATCCCGCCGTCAGCTCATGGTTCACGCCGCCCGGGTTGAGTTTAAGCGGAATGTCGTTCTCGCCTATGAAAAAGTGATTCTGGCCCTCGGCGGTTAGCAGGTGCTCGCGCTTGCCGTAGAGTATAGCCAGGTGCGGACCGTAGAGCTTGTAAGTGCTGAAGATCAGAAAGTCGACATCCAGCGCCTTCACGTCCAGCGGCCGATGGGCCGCATAGGCGACGGCGTCGACGCACACCCTTGCGCCGGCCTCGTGCACTCGGCGTGTGATCGTTTGCACGTCAGTGATTGAGCCCGTGATGTTCGAGCAGTGGGTGAAGCACACGAGGCGAGTGCGCTCGGTGAGCAGGGCCTCGAGATCTGCGATGGCGAGCTCGGCGGTGTCGGGAAGCATACGCCATTCCTTGATCACTACGCCGGCGCGGGCGAGGCGTCGCCACGCGCCGATATTGGTCTCATGGTCCAGATTGGTGACGATCAGCTCATCACCCGGCTTGAGTCCGGAACGCAGGGCGTGCGCGAGCACATAGACGTTGGTTGTCGATGACGGTCCGATGACGATCTCCTCGGGGGCGGCATTGATCATTTCCGCCATCAGGCGCTGGCTCTTATCTATGCGCTCAGTCGCGAGCGCCGAGGCTGCGTACACCGCACCCGGTTGCACCTGGGTTTCGCTCATGTAGCTGCGCACGCGATCGATGACGCTTTGCGGGACCAGGGTTCCACCGGCATTTTCAAACAAGGCCCATCCGTTGAGCCCGGGAAAGTGCTGGCGCACAAAACCGCTATCCAGCTGATTTACGGCACTCACATCGCACTCCTTCTTGTGCGGGTTGTCATGGCAAACAAAGGATGGAATTATTTCATAGCTGACTGGCTAGCACGATTTTTTAGGCGCCGGCTCGTCGTCAGTTTCTAGGCCCCGCACCGCTCAGCGACCAAACATATACCCGCCGGTGCGAAACGACGCAAGCAAGGATAGCGATATGCAAGCACGACCCCTCGGAGCGGACGCCCCAGCTGTGTCGGCGATTGGCTTTGGTGCCATGCCGCTTTCTATTCAGGGCAGGCCGGACGCAACAGCGGCGGGGCGCGTCATCGAGGCTGTACTTGACGCAGGCGTCAGCCTGATCGATACGGCCGACGTCTATTGCCTCGATAACACTGATATCGGCCACAACGAGCGCCTGATCGCCAAGGCACTGAAGGCGTGGTCCGGGCCCCGCGATAGCGTGCTGGTAGCGACCAAGGGCGGGCTGTCGCGCCCGAAGGGACGCTGGGAAAGTGACGCCCATCCGCGGCGCTTGCGACAGGCTTGCGAGCAGTCGCTGGAAGCGCTCGGGGTGGAATGCATCGCTCTTTATCAGCTGCACGCACCCGATCCACGGGTGCCATTTACCGATAGCGTCGGCACGCTCGCAGATTTGCAGCGCGAAGGCAAGCTGCGTTGGGTCGGTCTGTCCAACGTGTCCGTCGATGAGATCAAGATTGCAGAGTCGATCGTGCCAGTGGTGAGCGTGCAGAACCGTTTCAACCTGTTTTATCGTGCCCCGCTCGGCGACGGGGTGGTGAACTACTGTCGCCGGCGCGGTATAGCCTTTATCGCTTACAGNNGTGCTTGCAGCGATTGCCGAACGCTACGAGTGTTCCGCGCACGCCGTGGCGCTTGCCTGGTTGCTCGCACAGGCGCCGAACATCATTCCGATTCCCGGGGCACGCAGTGTGGAGCATGCGCTTGACTCGGTGCGCGCTGCGGACCTCATGCTCGAAGACAGCGACCTGCAGGCGATCAGCGAAGCAAGATTCTAGCCGGCGCAACAAGTGTTCGTAGCCAATGGCATGTGCCGCAGGATTTATCTTTATCCTTGCTTGAGCCTGCCGAATCGGGGTAGAACTATCAAAAATGAAGGAGTAGACGATGAGACGCATTGCCGTACTCGTGGTCCATGGCATTGGTGAACAGACTCGCTTCGAGTTCCTTGAGACGATCGCGAGCAATCTATACCGTGCTGTGCGTCGCAACCGGCAGCGTCGCGCAAAAGCCTATATCGAGCTGCGCCGCGGCGATCAGGCGATGCGCGGCGCGGCTGCCGAGAGTTGGCGCGTCGCGCCAGCGGTCGTAGGTTGGCAGGTGCCGGGAGGCGAGGACATCGAAGTCCAGTTCCGCGAAGTCTATTGGGCCGATCTCGATCTGCCCGTCAGCTGGCGTGGCTCCTTCAAGCTGTTGTGCTGGGCTTTGGGCATATCCGGCCTGCGCTTTTACACCGATGCCCGCGTGGGTCCGGCAGCGCAGCACGATATGTGTGAACCCGAGTATCCGCAACGTGGTTCAGCGCGACTGTGGGCGCGAAGCCGGTTATTCTGCGTCTCATGGCTGTTCTTTTACATCGTCATTTCAGTGTTCCTGCTCGATTGGTTGCTGTTGCGACGCGCCCCCTTGTTTAACGAGTTTCGCAAGCTCGTGCACAACTACCTCGGTGATGTAAAGTTGTATCAAGATTGGTTTCTGCGCGATGACGACACGCTGGAAACCGTGGGCCAGAAATCGCGCGTCGCCATACGTGGGCGGATGATTCGCGCCCTGGTCGCGACTGCGTCGCAGTTTCACGCGACGCGCACGACCGACAGACTCGACGGTTATTACATCATTGCCCATAGCCTGGGGACGGTGGTGGCGCTGAACGGCTTAATGGAGACCGCCCTGGCGTTGCCCAATTACCTGAGCCGGGAGGAATGGACGACATTGCCTGCGAAATTAAGGCGGCAGGCGCCCAAGGCGGCGCCAACGGTGCAGATGCCGACGCGGCGACCGTGGCTTAAGCCCAAAGACGCCATCCACCGTGGTCGCCTGTTCGAAGGTCTGCAGGGACTCGTCACACTGGGCAGTCCGCTCGACAAGTTCGCCGCCTTGTGGCCCTGCATTGTGCGTACCAACGCGCAGGGATTGGGGGGCCAACGACTGGTGCCTTGGATCAACGTCACGGATTTGCAAGATATCGTCGGCAGCTCGATCGATTTGTTCAAGCGTTGCCCGCCGGCGAACGGGATCGGCGGGCTGAAGAAGATCGAG
>JABAOH010000689.1_pt1 | contig 11736 bp, 10 predicted proteins | sample 7062181 | NCBI WGS metagenome assembly JABAOH01 (sample SAMN14538630, study PRJNA623070) | marine sediment metagenome | biome: marine biome [ENVO:00000428]; feature: marine pelagic biome [ENVO:01000023]; material: deep marine sediment [ENVO:00002113]; isolation source: pool of 5 deep marine... | reverse complement strand
TTGTGAAAGACCAAGCCCAAAAAGAGCGGTTGGCGCGCGCAGCGCTCGGGCAGACTTTCATCGCTGAGGCGCCAGTAGCCGTTGTTGTGTGCGCGAATGTCGCCCGCACCTCTCAACGTTACGGTAGGAGGGGCGAGGAACTTTATTGCATTCAAGATACAGCCGCGGCAACACAAAACATAACTCTAGCAGCTTATGCACTTGGTTACGCGACGTGCTGGGTGGGAGCATTTGATGAAAATGCTGTTGCGGAGGTAATCAAAGCCCCTGCGGGTGTGAGGCCCCTCGCCATTGTGCCAATCGGCAAACCAGCTGAGAAACCTAGCCCGCCGCAGCACATGCCGCTGAGCAAGATCGTGCATGAGGATAGATTTTAACCGAGCAATCCAGCGCCTTTTCGGTTCACACTTGCAACGATAACAGCGCCGGGCTCGAGAAACTCAAGAAATGTTCGAGTTACCTGTTCAAGCTTCTTCTCCCTCACCAGTGCAAATGCTGCTTTCCCTAGCATCACTTGGCTCACTCCAATTGCACCCGTTCTTGAAACAGCTTCAATCAACGCGCGAAGTTCATCGTTTAAAAGCTCGAGCCCTTCTGCAAATTCACGCGACACTTTCATAAAATTTTGGAGATTAGGCTTTTCTAACAATTTTTTCATAGCTAAACCACCGAGCCGCTTCGAACGCTCACGAAATTCCTCCTCGCGCAAAAGTTCCGCAGTCGGCAGCCCGGTAAAGGTGCCGCAAACCACCTTTACATCTTTCGGGAGGTGAATTTGCTTCCACTTGCCATGTGGGGGGGCACCTGGTTCCAGCCCGATTACCAACCCGCCGAGTGCTTGCGCACCCACGTCACCAAGCCCCGTGTGACAGGTCACTTCAGCGACATGTGCTATCTCCGCAAGCCTCTCTCGCGACAAGCACAAACCCAAAACTTTAGAGAGTGCCAGAACGGCGCCGAATGTTCCAGCACCACTCGCTCCATATCCCGCACCTATCGGCACTTGGCATGAGTGGGCTACTTTGACCTCAAGTGGTTCACGCACAACGCCCAAGAGCGTCTCAATGGCCGCCAAAGTCGTCTTTGCTGCTGGTGTTCGCTTATTGTTTATACGCACGTTTACGCTAGTTCGAGTGGCTGGTTCAATTTTGACCTCGGTGAGCACGCCGATATCAAGGCAAGGGCCACAATTACGCGAGCCCATTTGCTTTGGATCGCTCGCCTCGCACACCTGAAAAAAACCTGAAATATGCGCTGGCACGAAAGCCGATGCCTTTCGCATTAATCACGCCCTCGAAGCCTCGCCATCGCAGCATCTAGGATTGCCTTAGCTATTTCAACCTTCGTCGCGCGCATCACTTTAGAACCAGAGGACGTTATGATTATGACTTCGTTGGTCTCAGAGCCAAACCCGGCTCCCGGCCTTGCCACATCATTTGCTACGACCATGTCGAGTCCCTCACCCAGCTTTTCCTTAGCCGCCGTTAGAAGCTCCTCATCACTCACGTTAAACTCCGCCTTGAACCCCACTATAAAGGCATTTGGCGCGAGTTTTCGTGCATCATCTAGCACACGGGGCGCTGGCACCAGCTTGAGTGTTGGCGGCTCAAAATGCCTAAGTTTTTGCTCGGCTGGTCGCTCGATTGCGAAATCCTGTGCGGCCGCAGTGGAAATGAGGATATCGGGANNCTTGAAGGTCTCACACATTTCTCGGGTGGTCTGAACATGCACAACTTTTACTTTCGAGGGTGGTGCCTCAGTCCCCGGGCCATAAATCAGCACAACCTCCGCACCCCGAGATGCCGCAACTCGGGCCACTGCCACGCCCATCTTGCCCGAACTTCGGTTGGTAATGAATTTGATGGGATCTATTGGTTCAACTGTTGGACCCGCGGTAACGAGCACTCGCATACCCTCCATGTCGCGATGGGCAAAGAGTTCGATGACGGATTGCACGATCTCGTCAACGCTCGCCAATTTTGCTTTCCCTTCCTCGATCTTGGGCTCGAGCAGGTGCACGCCCGCCGAACGGAGCTTCGCCAAATTCTCCTGAAACAGCTTGTGCTGGTACATTGATTCGTGCATCGCCGGAACCGCGACGATGGGCTTCTCCAGACCCAAAGCTACGGAGACCACCGAGGTCACAGGTGTGTCGTCGATCGCGTGCGCCACCTTTCCCAATGTGTTTGCTGTAGCTGGTGCAACTAACACTAGGTCGGCCCACTGCGCCAGCTCGATGTGCTCGATCTTGCCGGTTATCTCGGTAACAACTTCGTTGCCAGTCGCCCAGTGCATGAGTTGGGGGGTTATCAGACCTGTCGCACTGGACGTCATGCATGTCCGCACATCGGCACCATGACGCATGAGTTCTCTGGCAAGTTCTGGGCATTTAACGGCTGCCACGCTTCCCGTTATGCAAAGAACTATCTTCCGCTTTTCAAGTTCCTTCCCCTTTGTGCCTTTGATGTCATGTGAGGGGTGCATTTAGCTCACCTTTGATTAAACAAGATTTGCTTAATTTAAACACTTGTCTCTTAGGCCACCTGAAAATTTTTCAATAATTTACCATGAACGTCAATTTCATCATATCGGACTCTTATCGACGAGATTGGCTTTCCGTCTTCGGCTAGCACAAATGGAATCTCGATGATTTCCAGTGGCAGCAGCCCACGCGACCTCCTGAGCTTGTTCAGCTCTTCAGCGCGCGCTCGGGTTTCGGGGCTCACCACTATCGCCTCAAGATCAGGGTCCCCCACCGTGGGGCCAAACGCGTCAGAAATAACCACTATATCAGCCCGCTCGAGCCATCTATTAGTGCGCAGCAGAGCCTCCAGCGCCTGCTTTCGCATACCGAGCGGCTGAATGCCAGCTGAGTCCTTTTGGAGTAGAAGTTGCATCTCGTCTGAGCAGATGCCTATGAGCACGCGTTCCCCCGCCTCGAATGCCTTGGCCAAAATCGCCTTGTGCCCATCGTGCAGGTAGTCAAATGTCCCGCCGACGACTACTTTTTTGAATTTCATAATAACACCGATTATTGCTTTTTGAGTCGCGCGATGTCGCTCCAGCGCTTCGAGAGCTTTCGATGGGTAAACGGTTTCGCAGTTGGGCCGAGGTAGGTGGCGACTGTTTGTCCCCTACCCAGCAAATAATATTTTGAGGTAGTCAATCCATCCAGTCCAACAGGCCCCCGCGCGTGAATCTTACCTGTAGCTATCCCAACCTCTGCCCCCAGTCCGTAACGATATCCGTCACTGAACCGTGTAGATGCGTTGAGCATTACGCTTGAAGAATCGACTCCGGTCAGGAACTTGAGCGCAGTTTTTCTGTTTTTGGTAATTATCGCATCGGTGTGTTTGGAACCGTATGTATTAATGTGGCCAATCGCCTCATCGGCACTGCCCACAATTTTAATTGAGATTATCAAATCGAGATACTCCGTTTTCCAATCCTTTTCTGTCGCTTTCTTGATGTCATGCAGAATTTTCCTCGTTCGCTCACATCCTCTGATTTCGACCTCTGCCTCTTTATATCGTCTAGCTAATGGTGGAAGAAAACGCTTGGCTATCCCACGATGCACTAAGAGCGTTTCAACAGCGTTACACACGGCAGGATACTGAACCTTAGAATCATAACATACCTTTAAGGCCTGCTCCAAGTTTGCTTCCTTGTCGACGTAGATGTGGCATACTCCCTCAGTGTGGCCGAGCACAGGTATACTAGTGTTGGCTTGGATGTACTTCACGAACTCCTTGCTTCCCCGCGGGACTAGTAAGTCTATATGCTCATCAAGTTTGAGCAGCTCCCGTACTTCTTGTCTCGCCTCAATGAGCTGGACCCATTCGCGTGGGATTCCAGTTCGTTCAGTAGCACTGCGGATGAGTTCAAAAAAAGCTTCATTCGAACGCTTTGCTTCTTTACCTCCTTTTAAGATTACAGCATTCCCCGACTTGAGGCACAGAGCTGACAGTTGGGGTAGCACATCAGGCCTAGCCTCGAATATTGCGCCGATCACTCCAATCGAGCATGAAACTTTGTACAATTCTAGGCCGCGGTCGAGTTCCATCGCGTAAAGTGTTTTTCCAACAGGATCTTCAAGCCTCGCGACGCTTTGCACCATCTCAGCAATGTCGCGCAACTTGTAATCACTAAGCTTGAGCCTCTGGACGAAGGCTTTGGAGAGTTTCCCCCGTGCTAAGAGGCGCTCAGCATTTTCAACATCCTCAGCATTTGCCTTCAATAATGCTTTTTTGTGTTTAGAAATAGCGGACGCGATTTTTAGAAGTGCCGTATTTTTTTTATTGGTTGTAATGTTTGCGAGTTCGAGCGATGCTCTGCGAGCAGCCATCGCTTTTGAGATGACTGAGTTCATTTTTTCCTCCTCTCAGACAGAAAGAGCGTACCTATTTCTTCACCCGCCATCACTCGCTCAAGCACGTTTTTCTTCTCGCCATTAGCTATCACCACAGGTATTCCTGCTTTCGTCACAATTTTGGCAGCTCTAATCTTTGTGCGCATGCCGCCAAAGCCACGGAAATTTCTGCTCGCAAGCCGCTCGACCTCTCGCGTAACCCGCTTGACGGTTCGGATGAGATCTCCCCGCTTTCCCTTCTTGGAATAGCCTCTGTAAAGTCCTCCTACATCTGAAAGTATTATGAGAAGATCGGCCCCGGACCCCACTGCCACGTGCGCCGAGAGGGTGTCATTATCGCCAAGCCTTATTTCCTCGACCTCTACGCAGTCGTTCTCGTTCACGATAGGCACCACACCCCATTTCAACAAAGTCGCGAGGGTGTTTTTGAAATTTTGATAACGCGTGGGGTTTGTGAAATCCTCTCCTGTCAGCAACATTTGTGCAACTGGTTGCTCGTACTCTCCAAAATATTTCGAGTAGACCTGCATCAAAACCCCCTGCCCGACTGCCGCAGCCGCCTGCAATGATGGCATCGTTCTCGGCCGACGTTCTAAATTAATGCGCCCTACACCCGCTCCTATTGCACCAGACGAAACGATGATGATTTCCTTTCCGCGTGCGCGCAGCCTCATGGTCTCCTCGACGAGCTTCCCGACCTTGCCGGGGTCGAGTCGGGATCGTTTGTCGGTAATACTACTCGTACCAATTTTAACCACGATTCGTCTTGCTTCCGATAGATTCTTTCGTTCTTTTATCACGTCCATCTTTCCCACCTACAGCGGACCCAATTTTTCGAGTTGCGCAAGAACTCGCTTCCGTATCTCATCGACCGGAGGAAGCTTTGCGGCGATTTTTCCTTTTTTAATCAAGGGAATTAAAACTTGCTTTGTTCTCCCTCTGCAGCTCGGGCACTCAGGAGATGACTCACGAGCGGGTAGGAGCACATCCGTCAAGCATTTGGGGCACCTCCACACTTGTTTTAAACCTCCAATTTTGCCGCGTTTTGCAACTGGTTTGCCCTCAAGCTCGACAATATCCATCGCGAAATCGATTGTCGGGGCATTGGTTAACGAGGTCCCGACACCAAAACCATCAGCTCCGGCCTCGGCTAGACCTCTTATATTATCATCATTGATCCCCCCAGAGACCATTATCTTGACGTGGCCGTAGCCTCTGGTATCGAACTCCCACCGGACCTCCCGGACTATCTCCGCAAGATCACCTTTCCTTGAGCTTGGGGTATCGAGCCTAACGCCATGCAACCGCTTGCCGAGTGCCTCAGCTGCCATGAGTGACTCAATTTTTTCATCAAAGTAGGTGTCGGCGAGTGCTATCCGTGGCACCTCGGGAGGCATCACCTCGTCGAATGCTCGCCAAGCCTTGACCTGATCGCCGAACGCTATTACCAAGGAGTGAGGCATCGTGCCCATCGGTTCCTTCCCGATTGCTTTTGCCCCCACTAGGCTCGAAACCCCATCGAATCCCCCAATATAAGCAGCGCGGTCGAGCATGGGGGCGAGTGCCGGGTGCGCTCGCCGGATACCAAAAGACATGAGGAATTTGGTGCCAACGATTTTTCTTAGCCTAGCTGCCATCGTCGCCACCCCCGAGGCGTGACAAAGCAACCCCAGCAAGGGTGTTTCAAGCTCGCAGAACTCCCCGTAGGGTCCCTCAATCACCACCACCGGCATTCGCATTCCACGGTAGTCATGCGGGCGGAAGACACTTCCCTCTGGCATTGCGTAAACATCGACGGAGTGACCTTCGAAGAGTTTGGCGACCTCATCAACCCCACAGAGCACGCTCCACGGCCACCCCCGCGGCAGGTCATTCGCCGTGACCTCTGCAACGACTTTGGTCTTGCTTAACTTTTTGGCATCGAGGATTTGCTTAGCGCGTGCGAAGTAAACATCAGTTGTTTTACCTCGCTTGATTTCTTCATCAGACGCCACATGGAAAGCTCGCATTTTATTCCCCCACGCTTTTAATGAGTTCATTCGAATTGGTTATATTTACTCCGTAAACGCGCTTCATGTACTCGAGCGAGGCGTGATGGACACTCTCGTCTGGCGAGGCCACGCAATCCTCTGGCACCGCTATCTCATAACCCCGGAGGAATGCCCCGGCGGCGGAGTTTTGCACGCAGATTTCCGTCACCACGCCCGTTAGCACGAGCTTCTTCACGCCCATCCCGCGAAGCATCTCATCCATGTCTGTATTAAAGAAGATATCGTAAGTGTGCTTCTCTATAACGCTGTCCTTTTTCGTGGGGTTGAGTCCGGACACCACCTGCGCGCCTTCGCTCCCTGCCATTGCGTGCTCCTCCCACAGTTTGAGTTCGGGATCCTCTGGTGTATGAGCGTCGCAGACGTAGATTACCGGAATGCCTCGTTCATGGGCGAAATCGAGCAAACGTCTGATGTTTGGGACTATAGCCTTTGCTCGTTCGAATCCCAACTTCCCCCCAACGAAATCGTTGAGCATGTCGATTACGATGATTGCTAGCTTCAATCGCTCCCTCGATAAAGTTTATGTCAAAAGCATAAAAACTTGGGTTATGAAGTCTTAAAGGATCCTTCAGATTTGCACGAAAAGATTTTAAGAACTCGAGGAGGCGGCACAATAGAATATAACTCTCTCTTTACCGCTAAATAAAACTTCAAATTTGTTAAAAACCCACGCCCAAGCAATGGTTCCAATTCCTGAATTTTCGCTTTCTCGCTTTCAAAGAATTTTCAAAATCTATTACTTGAACTTAAGATTCTCTCTCTATTTCATCAATTTTAATGTATTTTTCATATGTAATTATTGTGCAAGCCCATAAACGGGAAGATTTAAATATATTTTTTTCCTTATTCAAATTGATGGCAGGAAAAAAATTAGGTTACAATATTCGATTAAAAACCGAAAAAGTAAATGTTGACGTCAAAAATGAATACCTAGAGATGGCCAAAAGAGCTGATGATGCTGGTCTTTACTATCTGGCTTTTCCGGAATTCTTTGGGAGATTTGATCGAAACAGAATCCATGTAGTACCCTATATGGCCGCTATCGCCGCTCGAACCGAGCATGTTAAGCTTGGTACTGATGTTTTGCAAATACCACTTCTTCATCCAAAACATATCGCTGATATCGGTGCAAGCTTAGACATCATATCCGAGGGACGTTTCATACTAGGAGCAGGGGTGGGAATGACTGTTCCTGCTGAATTTGAGAATTTTGGAATACCAATGAAAGAACGGGGAAAAAGAACCGATGAGGCGCTTGACATAATAAAGAAGTTGTGGACAGAGCCTGCAATCTATGATTATAGGGGAAAATTCTTCACCCTTAGAAATGTCTGCAGCCCCCCATGTGTTCAGAAGCCCCATCCCCCCATATGGATTGGAGGAATGACCGATCCTTCTCTCAGGAGGACAGCGCGATATGGCAATGAATGGGCAGGAGGCATGTCGTGGTCAGTGGACACTGGTATCGGTGGTATACCGGAAGAGAAGTGGAATGTCATGGAGCGCGTGGAGAAGTTGAAACAATACTGCAAGGAATCTGGAAGGGAGTTAGTGTTTGGACGGGAGCCCAAAGGACCCAAGGAGGTTGGGATTAATCAGAGAATCAACATTAACATCAATCCGGACAAGGAGAAAGCTTTAGAGGAGGCGCGACACTTCTGGACAGATGTCAGAAAGGGACGGACTCAAGGAGGAGGCTCAATCGAAATGAAATTGAGATATGCAGCCGTTGGAAATGCGGAGGACGTGATCGAGAAGCTTGAAGAAGTTTACAAGACCGGAGCCTACTTGGCAGTTCTTTACCCCCTGAGTACGGATTCGAAGTCCCAGTGGGAGAGGGTAGAGAAAGAGGTGCTTCCGAGTTTGTAAATTTTATATAGGAAAAGATTTTTTGTATAAAAATAGGCTTAATTATTAAAGTAATTATTAAAGTAATTATTATAAAAAAACTATACAAAATAGAAAGATTTAAATACTCTTTTTTCAATTTGGATTTGATGACCGAGAAAAAGTTAGGGCTTTATCTTCTGAATACGGGTTCTAGAAAAGGAGGTACTTTCGAGTTTATAAATTAAAGAGGTGAAATCATATGCCGAGAGAAAAGACCAAAGCCTTCATAAATCCTTTCGAAGTCCCCACCATCCCGGGTACCGAAGGATGGGAGAGAATGTACCCGGAACAATCGATAATGCCGAAAGAGAGGAGAAAAGAAATTGAACAGATGAGTATATTTCATGAAAGACAGCATTGGCCAGGAGTACTTAAGCCTTTTGATGTCGATGCTGTACATGCTCCCGCACTTAGAGGTCTTGATACTTTTCAACACCGAGTATTTGTTATTCCAAACGCCAAGGGTTTCTTTTTCTGGGTAATAAACGGTCGTCACTACGGCGCTGATATTCCACCTTATACCGATCCAAAAGTGATAGAGAAAAGAGTTCCGCTATTCTTACAAAGGATGATCTATGCTTGGTTTAACTGGAATAAGATATATCCCAAGTGGAAGCGTAAAGCGATGGCATTGCTTAAAGAACAATATGATCTATATGAACAAATCAAAGATTTGCCTGAACTCGAAGATATATCTCATTTTGCGATGGGAGGGGGAATTACGAGTGGCAGGAAGCTTGTTGAGCAATACGAACAGGCAGTTCGTATATACCTTACATTATTCGAGGGGTACCAATATACATTCATAGGGGCTGCTTACGCTACCGATATGGCATTTATGGAGTTTTGCCATCAGGCTATTCCAGGTATTGATGATAGAACTATTGGAGAAATGATCACGGGTGCTGATCTTGAGGCCTTCCGCCCCGACGAAGAGGTAAAACGTTTGGCTCGCTTGGCGGTCAATTGGGGCTTAGCCTCGGTGGTTAAGAGGTCGAGAAAATTCGAGTCAATGCGTTCGGAATTCGAAAAAACCGACCAAGGAAAGAAATGGTTAGGAGAGTTCGAGAAGATTTCTTTCCCCTGGTTCTACATGATGGTAAGCGAGGGCGTATTCCCACGGTCAAATGAACCATGTTGGATAGAGAATCCAGATATCATCCTCGGATTCCTGAAGAATTACATCGAGAAGATCGAAAAAGGAGAAAAGATCGAGAGGGATGTAAAAGTTTTGAAACAGAAGAAAAAGCAGACCGTCGAAGAAAACTTCAATAAGCTTAAAACCGATGAAGAAAGGCATCGGTTCAAAGAACTCTATAACCTTGTAGATACATTTTACGTCTTTGTTGAAGAACAAAATATGTACATAAAGAGTTTCACTTATGCGCTTTTCCGGAGGAATGTAAGAAAGTTTGCGGAGCTACTTGCAAAGCATGGAGTGATTAAAGAGCCAGATGATATCTTTTACCTCAAATTCGACGAGATAAGAAGGGCTTTGGAAGTACTAGTTTGCGCGTGGGGGTCTGGAGAGCCATCAATAAAACACTGGATTAATGAGATAGAGTGGCGAAAAAAGGTTATTGAAAAGTTCGAAAAATGGGATCCCATTATTTTCCTAGGCCCATGGAAGAAACCCGCTATGGAGCCATTTGTTGTTATTCTTGGTGGTGGAATATCTAAAGAGATTTTAGACATGTATCGAAAGCCTCTCAAGCTTGAGGAAGTGAAAGAGATAAAGGGTATTGGCGTTTCTGCAGGTAAGACACAAGGAAATGCACGTGTTATTATGAAAGCCGAAGATATCAGCAAAATAATTCCTGGAGAGATTTTGGTTTGTCCACACACACAACCTGCTTGGACCCCTGCATTTTCTATAATCAGTGGAGTTATTACGGATACGGGTGGAGTTATGAGCCATGCGGGAATAGTTTCCAGGGAGTATGGAATACCGGGAGTTATGAACACTTACATAGGGACAAAGGCTATCAAAACTGGAGATCAGGTCGAAGTAGACGGTGATGAAGGCATTGTTAGGATTTTAAGCAGATAATTCGTTATTTAAATTGATGACGGAAAAAGTTAGGTTAACATCCAGTCGATTTTATTACTTAGAAACTCGAAAGGAAAATTTCGGTCGGGAGAGTATGAAGGCAATTCTGTTTGATCTAGACGGCGTTTTGATAAATTCGTTCGATTCTTGGTTGGTCGCTTTTAACGAAACTCTAGAAAAGTTTGGTAAGAAAAGGATAAGTAAAGGGGAATACAAGAAGAAATATTTGGGACATGAACTCAGGTCCACTTTTGGAAAGTTTGGTTTGGGTGATGACGCGGTAGAATATTGTAAAACTCAGTTCATGAACAACATTAAAGAAATCAGGATTTTTCCGGAAGCGAAGAAAATTCTAGAGTCGCTGAGTAAAAAATTCAAACTGGGTCTCGTTACCAACTCCTGGGCGGGCTTTGTTCATAAAACGTTGGAATATTTTGACCTTAAGAATTATTTCGATGTCATCGTTACAGGCGACGATGTGGAGAAGGGAAAACCAGATCCAGAGATTATAATCAAAGCATGCAAATTGTTGGGTTTAGATCAAAGTGATGTGATAGTTGTGGGGGACGAGAGGAACGATGTCCTCGCTGGAAAATCCGCTGGTTGCACCGTAGTCGGATTAAACGTGGAAAGTGATTTCAAAATCAAAAAGTTACCAGAGTTGGCGAAGTTCATAGATACAATCATTGAGAAGTCGAGATCGAATAGTCAAAAATAGGTTCATAACCTCATTAAAATGCACATTTTTCAAGTCCAAAAACCATTTTTTTAACGATACAATTTCGTTGATTGGAGTAAGAGTAAAGTTCTTATTTTCTAGTATCTTTAAGTGTTTAGACAAAAATAACAGAGTCGTGCTAAAATGGAACAAAGATGGATGATTCTAACACTTGCTTTCTTTATGGCTTTCTCATATTTTTTCGCCTTTCAGTCTTACCCGCCAATGATACCTCAAGTGATGGAAGAGTTTGATATCTCTCATGTAGAAGCAAGTCTGCCAATGTCCTTAGTCTCTTTGACAGGAATTTTCCTTGCTCTGCCTACTTGGGCGTTCATATTCAGATGGGGACCTAAGAAAATCGGGGCATTAGGTCTTGTCATCTGTAGCATAGGTGGAACGATTTCTTCACTAAGCAACTCTTTCTTGCCGATTGTTTTAGGAAGAGTCATCCTTGGAATCGGAGGAGTATTAATTATCGTAGTTAGTTTTTCGATAGTAGCTAATTGGTTTCCCAAGGAACAGTCGGGAAGAGCGATGGGGATTAAAGGGATAGACATGCCTATTGCTGCTATACTTGCTTTAAATTTACTTCCTATTGTGATAATAATTCACGGATGGAGAACCAGCTTTATCGTCTCCACAGTCCTTCTTATCA
>JABAOH010143224.1_pt1 | contig 11737 bp, 6 predicted proteins | sample 7062181 | NCBI WGS metagenome assembly JABAOH01 (sample SAMN14538630, study PRJNA623070) | marine sediment metagenome | biome: marine biome [ENVO:00000428]; feature: marine pelagic biome [ENVO:01000023]; material: deep marine sediment [ENVO:00002113]; isolation source: pool of 5 deep marine... | reverse complement strand
GCCGAGCGGTGGTCCGAGTCGCATCACGACCGGGCGATGGCTCCGGTCGACGACAGCACGGTCCTCGGCGATTTCGACGACGTCGAACTGGTCTACAACGGAGTTACCACGACCTTTTTCCGTAAAGACGGCAAGTTTGTCGTGCGCACCGACGGCCCCGACGGGGCGCTCGAGGAGTTCGAGGTCGCCTACACGTTCGGCGTCGAGCCGCTCCAGCAATACCTGGTCGAGTTCCCGGACGGAAGGCTACAGACGCTGCCCGTTTGCTGGGACACGCGGCCGGCGGCCGAGGGCGGTCAGCGTTGGTTTCACCTCTACCCCGACGAAGCGGTCGATCACGACGACGTGCTGCACTGGACCGGGCCGCTGCAGAACTGGAACTACATGTGCGCGGAGTGCCACTCGACCGACCTGCGCAAGAACTACGATCTGGCCGAGAACCGCTACGAGACGACCTGGGCGGAGATCGACGTCTCTTGCGAAGCCTGCCACGGTCCGGGCTCTCTCCACCTCGCCCAGGCCGAGGAAGAGAACGCCGGCAACAAACCCGGCGGCCTGGTTGTCTCTCTCGCCAACGACGGATCGTGGGTCTTCGATCCGGATGCGGTCACGGCGCGTCGCGAACCGCCACAGTCGACACACACGCAGGTCGAGACGTGTGCCCGTTGTCACTCGCGCCGCACGCAGCTCACCGATGACTACCGCCACGGCCGACCGCTGGCCGATACGCACCGCATCGCGCTGCTCGACGAGCCCCTCTACCACGCCGACGGCCAGATCCTGGACGAGGTCTACGTCTACGGCTCGTTCCTGCAGAGCGCGATGTACCGGGAGGGCGTCACCTGCACCGACTGTCACGATCCCCACACGGCCGAGCTGATGCTGGACGGCAACGCGACCTGCGTGCCGTGTCACAAGGGCAATCACTTCGACTCACCGGCGCATCACTTTCACCCCGTGGAGTCGACCGGGGGATCCTGCCTCGCGTGCCACATGCCGCAGCGGACCTACATGGTGGTGGACCCGCGGCGCGATCACAGCTTCCGCGTGCCGCGCCCCGATCTCTCGGTGAGGCTCGGGACGCCGAACGCCTGCACCGATTGCCACACGGATCAGACTGCGGAATGGGCGGCCGCGGCCGTGATCAAGTGGTATGGCGACGAACGATCGAACGAGCCGCACTATGCGGAGGCGATCCACGCCGGGCGCACCTGGCAACCGAACGCCGGCCGCGATCTCGTGGCCGTCGTCGACGATGCCGAGGTACCGGCTATTGTCCGCGCCACGGCACTCGACCTGCTGAAATCCTTTCCCTCACCCGGGGTCGCGGAAGCCATCCGGCCGGCGCTCGGGGACGAGTCGCCGCTGGTGCGAGCGGCGGCGGCCGAGACGCTGGTGCTGCTGGAGCCGGAGGCACGGGCGCGAGCGGGCGCCCCTCTGCTGGACGATCCGGTGAGGACCGTGAGGATCGCGGCGGCTCGCTCGCTCGCCGAGACGCCGCTGGACCGGCCAGCTCCAACGCTCCCCGGCCTCGACCGTGGGCTTCGTGAATACGCCGACGTCCAGACGTTCAACGCGGACCGGGCCTCCGGACGCATGAACCTCGGTTGGCTGCACGCACAGCAGGGGCGTCTCGGGGACGCCGAGCGCTCGTATCGTTCCGCCGTGGAGCTCGAGCCCGCATTCTCCCCTGCGGCGGTCAACCTGGCGGATCTCTATCGCACGCAGGGCCGCGATGGTGATGGTGAGCGGGTTCTCCGCGCCGCCCTCGAACGCACGCCGGAGGACGCCGACCTGCACCACGCGTTGGGCCTGCTGCTCGTGCGCCGGAAGGACTACGCTTCCGGCGTCCAGCTGCTTCAACGCGCCGCGGCGCTGGCCCCGGGCCAACCGCACTACACCTACGTGTACGCCGTCGCGTTGCACTCGACGGGGGACGTCGCGGGCGCGCTGGAAACCTTGAGACGCGCGCACGAGCGATATCCGGGGCACACCGACATCCTTCTCACCCTCGCCATCTTTCATCGTGACGCGGGCGATGAAGATGCCGCCGCGCGTCATGCCCGGCGGTTGCTGGAGCTCGCACCCGGACATCCCGGAGCGACGGCGCTGCTCGCGGAGCCGGGCCTCCGTCCTTAGATCTCGCCCGTCGATCCGGCGGCTAGCGGTAAGCGTCCTTTCGGTGAGCGACCCTAACGATCGTGACAATCAGTCGTCGGTCGAGGATCGTGTACAGGATTCTGTAGCGGCCCTGTCGCACCCGGTACTTATCGGCTCCCGAGAGCTTCTGGCAGCCGGGTGGGCGAGGGTCCTCGGCCAGAGACTCGATGCGGCTCACGACCCGGCATCGATCTCTCCGCGTCGGAATCGCTTCGATCTCTTTGACGGCCGACGGCTTGATGAACAGCCTATAGCTTGCCACGCCGCTTGAGATCCTTGACGACGGCCTCGAACGGAAGGTCGGGCTCCGGCTCGCGCAGCTCGAACGCGCTCAGATCGTCGGCATCCTCGGCAAGGCTTGCCTTGATCGCATCGTTGACCAGTTCAGATACCGATCGATCGGTCTCGGCGGCCTTGATGCGCAAGGCCCGGTGGAGGTCCGCGTCGAAGTAGATCGTCGCCCGTTTGGTGGACTCGCCCATCCGAATAAGTTAACGCTATAACGTTATAACGTCAAATGGTCGTTGTTTGATACCATTTTTGGTGGTATTATTAATACCATGATTACTACCATCGACACCGCGGGGCGACTGGTCGTGCCCAAGGCGATCCGCGAGGAGGCGGGCCTGGTTCCTGGAGAGCCCCTCGAGGTGACGCTCCACGACGGGCGCGTCGAGATCGTTCCCGCGCCGCGGGAGGTGCGGATCCGCGAGCGCGACGGTCTGCGGATCGCGGAACCAACCGGCTCGTACGAGACCCTGGACGAGCAGACCGTGCGGAAGACCACGGAGCGCCTACGAGGCGATCGAAAACGGCGTTGACCGTCACGGCCGTGGACACGAGTGTGCTCGTCGCCGCGTTGCTGGCGTGGCACGAATCGCACGAGCCGGCCAGGGATGCCCTGCTCGACGCGTTCCGCGATTCACTCGTCGTTCCCGCTCCGGCCCTGGCCGAGGCCTACGCGGTCATGACTCGACTGCCGGCGCCTCATCGGATCTCACCTGCCGACGCCTGCGAGCTGTTGTCCGGGTCGCTGGAGCAGCGCGCCAAGGTCGTCGGCCTCAGCGAAAAGGAAACCTGGCGCTTCCTGCATGGAAACGCCGGCCTCGGCGTCGCCGGAGGCTCGACCTACGACGCGCTGATCCTCGCCTGCGCGCGCAAGGGCGGCGCCAAGCGCGTGCTGACGCTCGACCGCCGCGACTTCCAGCGGCTGGCGACGGGCGAGATCGAGGTCGTCGTCCCGGACTAGGCCGGCGGACTCGCCGCCCGGAAGAAGATCGCGTAGAGCACCGGGACGACGATCAGCGTCAGGACCGTGGCGAAGCCGAGGCCGAACATGATCGTCACCGCCATCGAGATGAAGAAGGCGTCCTGGAGCAGCGGCGCCATGCCCAGGATCGTCGTCGCCGCGGCCATCACCACCGGGATCAGGCGGCTGACGCCGGAGTCGACGATCGCCTGATACGTCGACTTGCCGGAGGCGGACTCGATGCCGATCTGATCGATCAGCACGATCGCGTTCTTGATCAGCATCCCCGTCAGGCTGAGCAACCCCAGCAGGGCCATGAAGCCGAACGGCTGCCTCGTGACCAGCAGTCCCAGCGCGACGCCGATCAAGGCCAGCGGGACGCAGAGCCAGATGATCGCCGTCTTCTTCATCGAGTTGAACAGCGCGATGATGATGAAGACCATGATCCCCAGGATCGGCGGGAAGTTCCCGGCCAGCCCGGCCTGGGCCTTGGCCGAGTCCTCGGCCTGCCCGCCCCACGACATGTAGTAGCCGGGCATGCCCGCGAGCGGCAGCAACCGGTTGTACTCGATCTTGATCGAGCCGGGCGTGTGACCGGACGGGTTCACGCCGAGCGCGGCCAGATCGACGCCGAGTGCCTGCTCGATCTCGACCTTGACGTCCTGCAACACCTCACTGGCCAAACCCTTGTCGGGATCGGCAAACACGGTGAGGGCCCGGCTGCGGTTGCGCCGCCAGACGTAGGGATCCTCGAACTCCGTCTCGAAGCCCGAGACCACCTGTCCCATCGGGATCATCGAGCGCGCCGCGGGGCTCCAGACGCGGACCGCGTTGAGGTTGCCCAGATCGAGCCGCTCGGACTCCGGCGCGCGGGCCACGATGCGGATCAGCTCGTCGCCCTCGCGGTAGACGCCGGCGGGCACGCCGTCGACCGCGTTCCGCAGCGCGCGGGCGAGGGTCGGCCGCTCGATCCCGGCGTTGCGCGCCTGGACCTCGGCCATCTGCGGCCGCAGCACCTTGACCTTGGAGCGCCAGTCGTTGCGCACGCTCTTCGTGTCCGGGTGGTCGTCGAGGATCTTCTCGGCCCTGGCGGCGAGCTCCCGGAGCACGTCGGTGTCGGGGCCGAGGACGCGGACGCGGATCTTGCCCGGCTCGCCGGGACCGTTCATGAACTTCTGTCCAGCGACGATCGCCTCCGGGAACATCTCCGGCATCGCCTGTTCGATCTCCTCGATCAGGCCGCCGATGGTCTTGTAGTTCTCGACGGTCACGAGGGCCTGGGCGTAGCCCTCCCACGACTTCTCGGCGGCATACGTCAACAGGAACCGGGTGTGCCCGCCGCCGACCGACGTCGCCACCGTCGTCACGCCGTCGAGCCCCAGGATGTACTCCTCGGCACGCGCCACGCGTTCCTCGGTCTCCTCGATGCGGATGCCCTCGGGGAACCAGAAGTCGACGGTGAACTGCGGCCGGGTGGAATCGGGGAAGAAGCTCTGCTTGAGCATGCCGAAGCCGACCAGCGAGGCGGCGAACAGCAGGACGACGACACCGACGGTGGCCCAGCGGGCGCCGATGCAGATCTCCAACCCTTTCTTGTAGAGCTGGAACAGCTTGCCGCCGTACGGATCCTTGCCCTCCGACCCGCCGGAGGAGTCGACCTTGAGGAACGTGACGCAGAAGAGCGGCGTGATGGTCACCGCCGTGAACCAGCTCATCATCAGCGAGATCAGGATCACCGAGAACAGCGAGCGGCAGTACTCGCCCGTGTTGTCGGGCGACAGGCCGATCGCGCCGAAGGCGGCGACCGCGACGACGGTCGCGCCGAGCAGCGGCATCGCCGTTTGCCCGACCACTTCCTTTGCCGCGGTCAGCCCGTCCGTCCCCTGCTCCATCTTCACGCGCATCCCGTCGGTCACGACGATCGCGTTGTCGACCAGCATGCCGAGCGCGATGACCAGCGCGCCCAGCGAGATGCGCTCGAGGATGATCCCCTGCATCTGCATGATGATGAACGTACCCATGATCGTCACCAGCAGGATCGAGCCGATGATCGTGGCGCTGCGCAGGCCCATGAACAGCATCAGCACGACGATCACGATCGCCACCGCCTCGGCGAGGTTGATCAGGAAGCCGTTGATCGACTGGACCACCGCGCGGGACTGCAACGAGATGATGTTGAGGTCCATCCCCAGCGGCGCCTGCGACTCCAGCTCCGCGAGGCGCCGGTCCACGCCCTCGCCCATCACGACCACGTTGCCGCCGAGGACGGTCGAGATGCCCAAGCCCACCGCGCGCTCGCCGTTGTAGCGCAGGATCTTCGACGGCGGATCCTCGTACCCGCGCGAGATGTCGGCCACGTCGCGGAGGTAGACCAGCCGGCTCGACCCGCCGCCTCCGCCACGAATCAGCAGGTTGCCGAATTCCTTCTCGGAGGTGAACTCACCCGTCGGATTGATCGCGACACGCTCCTCGCCGAGGACGGCGCTGCCGGCCGACGCGACCAGGTTCTTCGACGAGAGCGCCTGCATCACCTCGTCCGGCGAGACGCCGAGCTCGGCCATCTTGGCCCGGCGCGTCTCGACGTAGACGACCTCCTTGCGGTCGGCGAGGATCGCGACGCGCTTGACGTCCTGGACCTGCAGCAGCTCGCGCTGCAGGAACTTGGCGTACTCGTACAGCTCCTTGTAGCTGTAGCCCTCTCCGGTGATCGCCATGTAGACGCCGTAGACGTCGCCGAAGTCGTCGTTGACCAGCGAGGGACCGGCCCCCGGCGGCAGGAAGCGGGCGGAATCGCCGACCTTGCGTCGCAGCTCGTCCCAGACCTGCGGCAGCACGCTCTTGTCGTACTTGTCCTTCATCGTGACCTTGACGTAGGACATGCCGCGCGACGAGCGGGACTCGACCAGCTTGAGCTGGCCCATCTCCTGGGCCGCCTTCTCGATGACGTTGGTGACCTCTTCCTCGACCTCGGCGGCCGAGGCGCCCGGGTAGGGCGTGAAGATGATCGCGTCCTTGATCGTGAACTCCGGATCTTCGAGGCGGGATAGGTTCTGGAACGAGATCGCGCCCACGCCGACCAGCACGATCGTCACGACCCAGGTGACGACCTTGTTTTGAATCGAGAACTCGGCGATGTTCATCTTTCTATTCGTCCATCTTCCGAACGGCCATGCCCTCGCGCAGGCGGCTGACCGCACTGATCGCGATGACCTCTCCCGCGGCGATCCCCTCGACGATCTGGATCCGATCGGTACCGACCAGGTCGCCCGTCGTGACGTCTCGTTTGTGCACGGTCATGTCCGTGTCCACGACCCAGACGTAGGAGGATCCCGACTCGTCGGCGGCCACGCTGACGGCCGGGACGACGATGGCCGTGTTGACCCCGGCTTCGTCGTTGCGGCGACTGAAGACCTCCGCGGTCATCCCCGGGAGCACGTTGATGCTGTCGGGTTGCGGCATCACCAGCGTCGCGCGGTAGGTGCCGGTCTGCGGATCGGCCTGGCTGGCCAGCTCGCTCAGCTCCAACGGAAACCTCTCGTCCGGCGCGGCCTCGAATCTGGCCACGACGTCTCGCGTTCCCGCGTCCTCGGCGCGCAGCCGCGCGATGATCGATTCCGGCAGGTCGACCTCGATCTTGATCGAATCGACGCCGACCAGACTGAGGATCGGTTGCTTGGCCTGGACGTCTTGAAAGTTCTCGACGAACTTCTCACCAACCTCGGCCGAAAAGGGGGCGCGCAGGTTCGTGTCGTCCAGGTCGGCTTTGGCGTCGTCGAGCGCCGCCTTGGACACGTTTCGCGCGGCTCGCGCTTGATCCAGCTGCGCCCTGGACGCCGCTTCCTTCTCGTACAGCGCCGACAGCCGCTCGATGTCGGCCTCGGCCTTGTCGAACTGGGCCTGGGCGCTGTCGACCCGTATGCGGAAATCACGCGGGTCGATCTTTGCCACGATCTGTCCCTTGCTGACCTTTTGCCCCTCCTGCACGGAGAGCTCGATGAGCGGCCCGCCGACGCGGAACGCGAGGTCGACCTGCTCCCCGGCGGTGACACGGCCGGGGAACGAAACCTCGGCGCCCGACGCGGTGCCGACGGTGAGCATCTTGACGGGGCGGGCGGCCGGCGCCTGCTCGGCGACCTCCTCTCCGCCGCCGCAACCGGCAAGCACGATCGAGACGAGCGCGGTGGCGGCCACGCCAAATCTTTTGAGTGTCATGGTTGTTCCTCGGAAACCGCGGAGAGGACCCGCGTGACGAAAGCATCCCGCTCGTCGGGTGAATGATCGATCTCGAACCAGGCGAGCGAGCGCTGGAGCTCGACGAGATCGCCCATGAGTTCGTAGATCGCGGTATTGGCAAACTGGTCGGCGGCGAGCTTCTGGTTCTGCGCGGCCAGCAGATCGGTCACGTTGACCGTTCCTTGCGAGTACTGCTCCTGGACCAGCTCCAGGCTCTCGCCTGCAGCTTGCGCGGCTTGCAGCCCGAACTTGATGCGCGGGAACGAGCTCTCACAGCGTCTCACGGCCGTGCGCGTGCGCTGCTCGATCAGCTCCGCGACCAGATCTTGACGCCGGTTCAGCCCGTCGACATCGGCGCGCGCGCGGCGGAGATCGGCCTTGCGGCGACCCCCTTCGAACAACGGGTAGGCGGCGTTGACGCTGACCGCGTAGGTCTCGTCGTCCGGGAAGAGCGGGCCATCGGGCGTCGTGAGTTGATCGGAATAGGACAGCTCGGCGAAGACGCGCGGCACCGTGTACCGTCTTCTGAGTTGATCGACCTGGATCTGCCGGGCGTCGATCGCACGATCCAGGGAGCGCATCTCGGGCGCATTCTCCAGCGCGATCTCCACGATCACGCCCCGAACCTGCTCGACCTTCGTGAGGTCGTCGAAGATCCCGTCGAGCCGGCCGGCGAACACCGGAAAGACGTCGGGGTCGATCACCGGCGGATCGGGGACCCAACGCTTGCCGAGATCCAGACCGAGCACCTGGTTGAGCGCGATGCGCGCGGCCTCCACCGTCTCGGCCGCGCGGAACAGCGACGTGCGCCGCTCGGCGAGCACAGCATCCCAGCGCAGCACCTCCTCGCGCCCGGAGTAGCCGACGTCCTCGCGCAGCTTGGCCATCTCGAGGTTGTCCTCGGTCAGCCGCAGGTCGCCGGCGACGATGCGGTACTGCGCCTGCGCCAGAGCCAGTCCGTAGAACGCCTGCCCCGCCGCGGCCAGCACGTCGAGCCGCTCGGTCTCCCGGTCGGCCTCCGCGGACGCGGTGATCCGGGACGAGGCCTTGTAGGCGCTCCAGATCGAGTCGTCGTAGATCTGCTGCCGCATGACGAGCGAGCCGAAAGCCGCATCTTCGCTGGAAGTCACGTCGGTATCGGCGTGGGTGTAATTCAGATTCGCCGACACTTGTGGCAGCAGGCCGCTCTTGGCCCGGTCTTCATCGTGCCGAATGGCTTCGACATCCGCGTCGGCGACCTGCAGCGAGCGGCTTCCGTCCTGGACCAGCGCAAACAGCGTCTCGAAGCTCAGCGGTTCGGCGTCGCTCTTCAGCTCGTCGGGGTGGACGAACTCGGCGAAGATGCGCGTTTCGCGGCCCGGCGAGAAGCCGATGGTCGCGGCCGTGCGGGCGTTGATCTTCAGCCGCGTGTCGACGGAGAGCAGCACCGGCAGATCGGCGGTGTCGCGGCCGCGCATGATCCGGCTGAGGTTGAGCGCCACGCGGCGCACGAGCTGCTCCTGGATGTCGGGCGTCACGCCGGCCAGGGCGCCGAGCTCGACGTCCGGGTGGCCGCGCATGCTGAAGGTGGGCACGTCCCACTCGTTGAGCTGCGCGATCAACGCGCTGCGCTGATCGGTCGTGAGACGTTGCAGCCGCGTGAGGTAGACGGCGCGGGCGTCGCGCAGCTTCGCGACCGAAGCGTCCAGGTCGGTGGTGATCGGGACGACGGTGAACTTCACGCCGAGCTGGGCTTCGTATCGCTCCAGTCCGGCCGCGAGCTCGTCGAGGTTGTTCAGATCCGCGGCGGTCACGGCGACGTGCAGCGCCTCGAACGGGACGAGCTCCCGGAACGCGGCGACGTCGGCGCCCGCCCGCTGCGGGATCGCGACGAAACTGAGGTTGGGTTTCAGCGATTCGCCGTCCGCGGAGTACGGCAACGGGAAGACGTCCGAGCGTTGGACGAAGGCGCTGACCACCGGCTTGGCCAGGGCCTCCTCGGAACGGCTTGCCGCGTAGGTCACGAGGGAGCCGACCGCCAGCACCAGATCCACCTCTCCGTCGTCGAACGCGGCTCGGAGCGCTCCGGCCGCGTTGTCGTAATCCCATCCCGCGTCGAACGCCGGATCCGTCTTGAAGCGAACCTCGGTCCCCCGTGGGGTGTGGTTCGTCAGCTCCCGCTCGATGAGCCCGACCAGGGCTTCTTCGGGTCCCGGCCCGTCGCGAACCACCGCGATGGTGACTTCAGCCGCGCTCGCGGCCGGTAAACCGGCAATGAAAACGAGCGCAAGGATGGCGATCGCTCGATGCTGCTGACTCACGATGGGTCCTCCCGGGGAAGAGGCGCATCATATGCCAGGGGTCCGTTCGAGGGTAGTCCCGCCGTCTTCGGCCGCATCCTCGCGTGGCCGCGGCTGCATGTCGATGACCNNGCTTGCCCAGCTCTCTCCGCAGCGTCGCGGTTTCGAGCTTCGCGAGATCGTGCAGGAATGCGGGGCCCACCGGCCCGCAGCCTTCCGGCAGGAAGGGTGCGACGGCCGGGTCCTCCACAAAAGCGATGCCGTTGTCCGCGACCATGACACGTTTCGACACCGGCAGCACCATCTTCCCCTGCCGCAGCCGGTCCCTGGGATCCAGCCCGATCAGCGCGCTGAAGGCGCGGGCTCGGGCGATCTCCGCATCCAACCCGGAGACGACGCTGAAGTCGTGGTACTCCTGCATCTGCACCAGGTCGACGGCGCTCTGGATCCAGATCTGCACCACGCCCTCGGTGCCCTTCACCTTGCGCAGCACCGACACCGGCACCATGTCCAGCCCGAGCGCGCGGTCGAGCTTGTACGCGGCTACCTGGTGCTGGTAGCGTCGGCGGCCGACCCGCCCGGCGGCTGCGGCCTCCTCGGCCGTCTCGCGGCCCCACCCGTAGACCGCCCGCAGCCTCATGTCCTTCAGCTCCAGGTCGAGCAACTTCGCCGGGACGCCGTCGAGATCCAGCTCGACGATCGACTTGATCTTCGCCTTCAGCAGGAACCTCTCGAGCACGTGATCGGCCAGGTCCTCTTCGCCGGCCGGCCAGCCTTCGCCCTGCATGGGCTCGACGTAGGGTCCCGTCAGCACGCCCATCCGCGGATCGAAGACCCGGACCTCCCCGTTCTCGAGGATCGCGGCCAGCGGCGGCTGCCCGTAACCCATCCCGACATCGATGCGGTACACGGTACCGTTGAAACGAGACGAGATCCGGCCGCTGCGCGTCACGGTGTGGCCGACGACTTCGGCCCGCGCATCGAGCAGGTCGAGCACTTCCTTGACCCGGGTCCGCTCCAAGCGCTCGTTCTCGACCGAGGTGCCCCGGTACCAGAGTGGCCCTGCCGAATCGAAGGCCACGCCCTTGTTCGCGTCGAGCACGGCTCGCGCCGCCCGGGTTCCGCCGGGGTTCTCCGCGGCGAACATGATCTCGCCGAGGTCGTGGGGGAACGACGCGGCATTCCCCAGCTCTCCCGACGCCGCGATAAAGGAGCGGATACCCTCGCTGACACGCCGGTTGATCCCCTCGAGCCCGAGCTTGGCCATCCTTCGAGTCAGGCCGCCGTGGACGAACAGGACGCCGTTGATCTTGACGACGGTCGGCTGCTCGAGGAGCCAGGAACCGTATTCGCCGTCGGGCTCGAAAGCGCGGGCCCGGGCGAAGTAACCGGGAGGAAACTTCTCGGCGAATGCTTCGCGCTCCCCCGCGCCCTGGCCTTGCTGGGCCCGGCGGAACATCCGCATCCCTTCCTTCCGTTCTTCCTCGGTCTCGTCCTTCGCGAACTCGTCGAGCAGGTCGGCGTTCCAGTAGCGCCGGTCGCGTGTGAGGTTCATGACCTCGTGGTTGCCGAGCACGACGTGCACGCGGCCACCTACGGCCTCGGCTTGAACCTGGAGTCGTCTCGCGAGGTCCATCACACCGCGATCGTTCGACCCGCGGTCGGTCAGGTCGCCGCAGAAGACGAGGTGTTGATCTCCACCGCTCCAGTTCAACGTCGCGTCGACGATCTCCGTCCCGCGGAGCAACGTGACCAGCTTGTCGTAGGAGCCGTGAACATCACCCAGGATCACGACACGGGATACCTCATCCCATTC
>JABAOH010119461.1_pt2 | contig 11737 bp, 7 predicted proteins | sample 7062181 | NCBI WGS metagenome assembly JABAOH01 (sample SAMN14538630, study PRJNA623070) | marine sediment metagenome | biome: marine biome [ENVO:00000428]; feature: marine pelagic biome [ENVO:01000023]; material: deep marine sediment [ENVO:00002113]; isolation source: pool of 5 deep marine... | reverse complement strand
GGATCGAATCCGGAGACGGGACCACGGCTCTCGATCTCGGGGAAGGGGCTCTCCCCGGATCCTTGGTCGTCGGTGGGGTAGATGTAGGGGCTGGTGCGAGCCTCCATGACCTCCTGGGGCGAGGGCCGGTGTTCGAAATCCTCGGCGGATGTGGCGGCGCCTTCCCGAGGGGGATCGACCAGNNCGGGATCGACCAGGGTCTACCGCACGTCGCCTCCCAGCCGTCACGGGTGGGGTCAGCCGGCGACGGTGAGGGAGTTCAGGATGTGCGCGTAGATGTCGAAGTCGGAGTCCTCGACGAGCTGCACTCCGAGGAATACGAGGTAGTCGGAGTCGCCGCCGAAGTTGGCCAGCAGGTAGGCGATGTCGGTGTCGGTCCCGTCGCAGTCGAACAACAGCAGGCTGGCACCCCGGAAGGCCGGGCCGTCGAGGACCTCGCGATCGCCACCCTCGCACAGCTCTTGATCCTCCCCGGTGTAGAGGTCGATGACCTTGCTCAAGTCGAGGATCGTCTGCTCGTCGGCGGGGAATGGGATGGCTCGCACCAGCAACCCGGGGCTGTCGAACGCACCATCGAAGCCCGCCATGTTGGGCGAGGCGAGGATCGAGGGCCACACCACTCCCGACTCCAGGGAGAGCGGGGTGGTGTTGATCTCGTTCCACGTGTCCGGCACTTCGGCGCTGATAGTGCCGGTGTCGTCAAACAACCTCACGTAAGCGAGGACGGGAGCGGTGGTCGCAGGCGGCGCCGTCGACGGGGGAGGCGTGGTGGCCACCGTGGTGGCGGCGGCGGTGGCCGCGGTGCCCGGCAGCGTGGTGCCCGCCGGCTCCTCCTCGGGGGAGCCGCCGAGGGTCCGGGCCAAGAGGAAGCCGCCCGCGCCGAGTGCCACCACCACCGCGGCCGCCAGAGCCGCCACCGCGGCGGGACGGCGGCGCCGGTCCTCCTCAGCATGCGGCACCTCCACGGTCTCCTCCGGAGCAGCAGCCGGTGCCACGGTGACCTCAGGCGGGGGTTCGGCCGCGGGAGCCGGCTCGGCGGGCTCCTCTTCGGCTGGGGCGGCTGTGGGTCGGGATGCGAGCCGGGCCCAACCCCGGCCGGCTGCCCCCAGTGCCACCGTGTGCTTGGGGTGGGCGTCGAGCGCCACCGGGCGGCCGGTCGCCTCGCGCACCATCTCGGCGACGAGCGGCATGCGCGAGGATCCTCCCACCAGCAGCACTCGAGACAGGTCCCCAAAGCCGAGGCCGGCGCTGCGCACCGTGCGTCCCAGGGCGGCCAGCGTCTCGCGCAGCCGGGGACGGATCATGTCCTCGAACTCGGTGCGGGTGAGGCGCACCTCGGTGTGCACCTGCGGCAGCATCACCGGGATGGTGACATCGGTGTCGGCCGACAATGCCTCCTTGGCCCGCCGGCATTCCTCCCGTAGGCGATCCAATGCCGTCAGCGTCGCCGGCTCGTCGGGATCGAGCCGGTCCATCGTGTCGCCCAAGGCGCGGGTGACGTGATCCAGTACCGCCTCGTCGAGGTCGATACCGCCGAACCTCTCCATGCCTTCGGGGGTGCCCAGCAACTCGAAGCCGTCCTCGGTGTTGCGCAACACGGTGGCGTCGAAGGTGCCGCCGCCGAAGTCGTACACCGCCACCACTTCGCCGGGATCGACTCGCTGCTGCTCTGCATAGTGCAGCGCGGCCGCCACCGGCTCGGGGATGAGCTCGACCTGTGCCACGTCGGCGAGACGGGCGGCTTCCTCCAGCAGACCAAGCTTGTAGGGGCCGTAGTTGGCGGGATGGGCCAGCACCACTGCGCCGGGCTCCTCGCGGCGCTCGGTAGCCACCTGTTCGACGATCGTCCGCAGCAGATGGGCCATGAGGGCCTCGGCCCCGTACGGCGTTCCCCCCAACAGGATCGGCGTCGGATCGCCCAGGCGACGCTTGAACTCGCGGGCCGTCCTCCCCGGCTCCAGTACGGCGCGCCGCTGCGCAGGCTCGCCGGTCAGCACGGTGCCGTCGTTGCGGAGCACTACCACCGAAGGCATAGCGGCAACCTCCGAGGACAAGGCGAAGATCTCAGCGCGGTCGCCCTCGGCTACCGCCGCGGCCGAGTAGGTCGTCCCCAGATCAACGCCCAGGGCGTAGGACATGGGCCTCCGTCTCTTCGTCCTGTCAGCAGCGTAACCAGCCGGGGATCGGTCCTGAAGCGCCGGCGGCGGGGGTAGGGTCGAGCATCATGGGTGAGACCGCCCAAACCGAGGCTGCGGAGGCGGTGCCCGAACGGGTACGGGAACTGCTCGCCCAGGGCGCCGCTGCCTGCCGCGCCCATGGGAGGGCAGTCTTGGAGCGGAGGCTGCAGATCGCGGCGGCCCGCCTCGACCGGCCCTCGACGGTGCTGTGTGTCGTCGGCGAGTACAAGCAGGGCAAGAGCCTGCTGGTCAACGCACTGCTCGGCGAGTCGGTCTGTCCGGTGGACGCCGACCTCGCCACCTGCGTCATGACCGTCCTGCACTACCGCGAGGAGCCCCAGGGCAAGGTGCGCCGAATGGAGGCCGGCGAGCCGATCGTCGAGGAAATCCCCCTGGAGACGGTGTGGGAGTACGTCTCGGAGCAGGGAAACCCCGACAACCAGCGCGAGGTGGAACTCGTTGAGATCGGGCTTCCCAACGCGGTGCTCCGCCAAGGGCTCAGCGTCGTCGACACCCCGGGCGTTGGCGGCTTTCGCGCCGCCCATGCCGCCACCGTCCTGGGGTTCCTGCCGCTGGTCGACGCGCTGTTCTTCGTCACCGACGCTTCCGCCGAGCTGGCCGCACCGGAAGCGAGCTTCCTCAAAGCGGCGCTCGGCGTCTGTCCCACCGTCCTGGTGTGCCTCACCAAGACCGACCTGTACCCGGAGTGGCGTCGCATCGCCGCGCTGGATCGTGCACATCTCGACGCGCTGGGGGTGTCCGCCCCGATTGTGCCGCTGTCCTCGACGCTGCGGCGGCAGGCGCTCGACGGCGACGATGCGGACCTCAACGCGGAGAGCGGGTACCCCGAGCTGCTGAGCACCGTGCAGACGGAGGTGATCGAGCGGGCCGAACAGCTCGCCGCGAACCGCGGACTCTTCGACCTGGAGCAGGCGCTGAGACCGATCCTCACCACGCTGCGCGCCGAGCTGCAGGCGCTGGAGGACCCGGCGCGGGCCGAAGCCCTGCTCGCAGAGCTGGAGGCGACCGAGGCGCGCCTCAAGGAGCTGCGCGCAGCCGGATCTCGCTGGTCTGTGGCGTTGGGCGACGGCTTCGGCGACCTTCGTGCGGACGCGGACTACCGGCTGCGCGCCTCCCTGCGGGCGATCCTCCAGGATGTGGATCGGGAGATGGACTCGATGGATCCTGCGGCCGAGTGGGACCAGTTCGTGGACGGTCTCCAGGCCCGCGTCGCCGCCGCCACGCAGGAGGTATTCGATTCGGTCTATGCGGCGGCCGATGAGATCAGGGACCGCATCGCCGCCATGTTGCGGGAATCGGAGCTGGAGCTTCCTCAGCTCGCCGGCGATGAAGGTATCGACGTGGAAGAGGTCTGGGAAGCGGTGGACCGTTCCCTGCGTTCCAGGAAGCCCGGGGCGGTCAAGTCCGGCTTCGCCGCCCTGCGCGGCGCCCAGAGCGGGATCATCATGCTGGGCATGGTGGGGCGCATGGTGGGCATCGCTCTGTTGAGCCCCCTCGCACTGGGCCTGGGGGCGGTGTTCGGAGTGCGTCAGCTCGTCGACGAGCGCAAGCGACACTTGGAGCAGCGCCGCCAGGAAGCTCGCAACGTGGCACGACAGTTCCTCGATCAGGTGCAGCTAGAGGTGGGCAACCGTGCCCAGGGGATCATCCGCGAGCTGCACCGCCAGCTGCGCGACCAGTTCGGCGAGCTCATCCAGGTGCTTCTCGATACCTACACCAAATCGGCGGCGGCGGTCCGCAGCAGTGCCCAGCAACAGCACGAGGCCCGCAGCCGCCGCGCCGAGGAGGTGCGGGCCGAGGTGAGCCGGCTGCACGGTTTGCTCGAGGAGGCGGCCCGTGTGGTCTCCTAGGGAAGAACCGGCAGGTGCACCGGGGATGCCGGCAGGTGTCACCCACCCGGGGTCCGGTTTCAAGGTCGAGGGGGAAGCATGGCGGACCGCGGTCCGCTGATCGAGGGCGTCGCGCGCCTGCTGGACCCGGTGCGCGAACTCGCGAATCGGGGTGAGGAAGCCGCCTGGGTGGAGTCGATTGCGGCCCGGCTGGGAGAGCCGCCCCGCATCGCCATCGCCGGTCGGGTGAAGGCCGGCAAGTCCACCCTGCTCAACGCCCTCATCGGCGAGCGGCTCGCTGCTACCGACGCCGGTGAATGCACCCGTATCGTCACCTGGTACCGCCAGGGGGTGGGCTACGAGGTCACCGCCTTCCTCCGCGACGGCGGCAGCCGCCCCCTCCAGTTCCGCCGGGAGAACGGCACGCTCGACATCGACCTGGGTGACCTCACTCCGCCCGATGTGTCCCGCCTGGAGGTGCGCTGGCCCTCGCAGCGCCTGAGCCGGATGACCCTGATCGACACCCCCGGGGTGGAGGGGATGGACGACACCAGCGCCGGACGCACTCGGGAGTTCCTGGGTCTGGACGACGAAGGGCACAGTGAGGTGGACGCGGTCGTCTACCTCATGCGCCATCTGCACCGGCACGATGCCGAGTTCCTCGAAGCGTTCCTGGACCGCTCGGTGGCCCGTCCCTCGCCCGCCAACGCGGTGGCCGTGCTCTCCAGAGCCGACGAGCTGGGAGCCGGGCGACTCGACGCGTTGGAGACGGCGGAGGCCATCGCCGGCCGCTACGCCTCGGACGATCGGGTACGCGGCCTGTGCGCCACGGTGGTGCCGGTGGCAGGCCTGGTCGCCGAGACCGGCGCCACCCTGCGGGAGGAAGAGACCGCGGCGCTGCGGGAGCTGGCGTCCCTGGACGCAGATGAGCTCGGCGCGATGCTGCTCTCGGTGGACCGCTTCTGCCGGCCGGAGTTCAGCCCGCTGGCTCCCGAGCGCCGCGCCGAGCTGCTGGCCCGCCTGGGACTGTTCGGAGTCAAGTTCAGCCTCCAGCAGATCCGCCAGGGCCACCTGGCCACGGCCAGCGAGCTGTCGCGAGCCTTGATCGACGCGTCGGGCATCCGGGGATTGGCAGCGGTGCTCGACTCGCACTTCGCCGATCGCGCCCAGCTCCTCAAGGCCCGCGCCGCCCTCGGTAACCTCAAGGCTCTGGTCACCGTTGTGGCGGAACCCGACGAGAGCCGGGTACGAGGGCTGCTGGCGGCCATCGAGGAACTGGAAGCGGGCGCGCACGAGCTTGCGGAGCAGCGTCTCTTGCACATGATGCTCTCTGGGGCGGTGGAACTGAGCGACGAGGAGCGTGGCGAGATCCACCGCCTGCTGGCGGGTGCCGACGCGGCCTCGCGGCTCGGATTCGAGGCGGATCATCCAGATGCGCCTGCCTTGGAGACGGCAGCGCTGGGGCGGGTCGACTACTGGCGGCGCAAGGCCGGCCACCCGCTCGCCACTCGAATCATGCAGGAGGCGGGCGAGATCGTGGCCCGGTCTTATGAGGGCCTCATCGGCTCCCTGCGGGCCGGTGGCCGGGAGGAGCCACCGGCGGCGAGCGGGGTGAGCAGATTCCTCGCCACCGCGCTGGCCTTTCACCTGGCCGGCTCCGACGAAGCCGGAAATGGAGGTCTGCAGGATCGCACGGTCCGCGAAGTGCTGGAGGGCGCCGGGTGCCGCACCATCAGGGTGGTGGCCGACGGTTACCTGGCGGTGTTCGACTCGGCCATCTCGGCCGCCGCAGGCGCCCGGTCCATCGTCCAGGCGGCTCGAGACGGTGCCGTGGAGGCCCGGCTGGGCCTCCACGCCGGCGAATGCGAGCTACGGGGAAGCGAGGTAGGTGGCGCCGCCCTGCACATCGCCTCCGCGCTGGCAACGCTGGCCGAGCCGGGGGAGGTGCTGGTCACGGAAACGGTGCGGGACCTGCTGCAAGGAGCCGACCTGGAAATCCTGGACCGCGGCTCCCGCAGCGTGCCCGGACTGCCCGGCGAGTGGCGTCTCTTCGCTCTCGTTGGCTGAGCCGGCGGTGTCCACCGAGCCGCGGGGGAGTAGCCTGCGCGCGACCATGGCTCCCCCCGTCACCCCCGAAGAGGTCAACGACTTCATGGCGAAGGAGATGCCCTCGTCGCGGGAGATGGGCATCAGCTGCGAAGAGGTGGGTCCCGGCTACGCGGTGGCCCGCTTCGCGTACAGCGACCGCTGGCTACGGCCCGGCGGCTACATCAACGGGCCCACGCTGATGTCGCTGGCAGACTCGGTGTTCTACTTCGCGGTGTTCGGGACGGTGGGTATCGAGCCGATGGCCGTGACCAGCGAGCTGTCGATGAACTTCCTGCGGCCGGCCATGGACAAGGATGTGCTTGCTCGAGCAGAGCTGTTCAAAGTGGGACGGCGGGTGATCTACGGGGAGGTTCGGCTGTGGCTGGACGGCGAGCCCGACCGGCTCGTAGCGCACGCCACCGCCAACTACGTTCGACCCGGCTCCTGAATCCCCGCGGCGGGGCGCGTGGAGGCGGCTAGCCGGTCGCGGCGCCGAGCGGCCTCCTCGCCGCACCCAGGCCACCGTCAACCCCCGGCTACGATCGGATCGCCATGGCGGCACCGCTCGCATCCCTCGTCGACCGCTGGCGTCCACAGTATCTCCCGGAGATTCCCGGTCGGTTGGTGGTGCCGCCGGGTGCCCGCGCCTTCCTCGCCGCGGGGCTGGCCGCCCATGCCGCCGGGCCGTTGCTGGTGGTGGTCCCCGGCGAGCGGGAGGCCGAGGAGCTGTCCGAGGACCTGGCGCTGTTCACCGATCGGGTGTGGCTGCTGCCGGCCTGGGAAACGCTGCCCTTCGAGCACGTATCCCCCAACGTGGTCACGATGGCCCGGCGGGCACAGGCCCGCCACCGGCTGCGCGGCGGGGGCCCCGGCGAGGTGGTGGTGGCATCGGCGCGGGCTGCGGTGCAGCGCCTCAGTCCCTCGCCCGTGGAGCCGGTGGCGGCCCGAGTGGGGGAGGAGACGGGTTTCGAGGCGCTGGTTGCCGCCCTGTCTGCCGCGGGCTATCACCGGACCGATCGGGTCGAAGGGCGCGGCGAGGTGGCGGTGCGGGGCGGCATCGTCGACGTGTTTCCCGCCCAGGGCGAGGAGCCGGTACGGCTCGAGTTCTGGGGGGACCACCTCGAAGAGGCCCGGTACTTCTCGGTGTCGTCGCAGCGCAGCGTGGAGAAGGCGCCGGGGCTGGTGGCCTACCCGGCGCGAGAGTTCCGCCCCGACGAGAACGTAGCGGCTCGCGCCGGCCAGCTGCTGGAAGCCGAGCCGTGGGCGGCAGCCTCCTGGGAGCGTTTCGCCGAGCGTCTGACCTTCCCCGGCATGGAGTCATGGATGCCCTGGCTGGCGCCGGCCGCTTCCCTGGTCGCCGAGCTGCCGGCGGCGGGCCGACTGGTGGTGTTCGACAAGTTGCGGGCCCGGGAACGAAGTCGCAATCTGCTCGACGAGGAGGCAGAGCTGGCCGCGGCGCTGGCTCCGACTTGGGGGCACGGGGCGCCGCCGGCAGGAGAGCACCCTGCGCTCTACCTCGACCTCGACGAGGCGCTCGAGGGGATCCCGCTCCTCGACGCGCCGCCGGTCGCCGGCGGTCCCGGCGACGAGATGCTGGAGACCCGCGGCTTGGAAGCAGTCCCCGGTGACCCGGAGAGCGTGGCGGGAGCGATCGGACGCTGGCTGTCCCGGAAGGTGCCGGTGGTGGTCGCCATGGACGGGGAGGCCGCCGCCGACCGGGTGGCGGGCGCGCTACGCGAAGCGGGTCTCGACCTGCCGCGTCGCAACAGCCTGGAAGCGGTGGAGGCCGCGGTGCTGCCTGCCGGCGTCCACCGCGGCTTTATCCTGCCGCGGCTGGGGGTCGGCGTGCTCGGCGAGCAGGAGATCGCGGGGCGGCGCCGCGCCCACCGCCGGCCCGCCCGCCTCCGGCGCGAGGACGGCGCCGCCGAGTACCGGGACCTCACGCCCGGCGACTACGTGGTGCATCACCGACACGGCATCGGCCATTTCGAGGGTTTGGACACGCGCACGATCGCCGGGGTGGAGCGGGATTACATCGTGGTGGGATACGCCGCCGGGGACAAGCTGTACGTCCCCACCGACCAGCTCGCCGCCATCCGCAAGTACACCGGCGGCGAGGCACCCAGAGTGTCGCGCATGGGAGGGCAGGATTGGGCTTCCACCACCGGCCGGGTTCGCCAGGCGGTGGCGACGGTGGCCCAGGAAGTGGTGGCGCTGCATCGCGCCCGCCATGCCGCCACCGGCTTTGCGCACCCGGCCGACACCCCCTGGCAGGCGGAGATGGAGGCAACGTTTCCCTACGAGGAGACGCCCGACCAGCTGGGAGCCATCCAAGAGGTCAAATCCGACATGGAAGAGGGCTCTCCGATGGACCGCCTCATCTTCGGCGATGTCGGTTTCGGCAAGACGGAGGTGGGGATTCGCGCCGCCTTCAAGGCGGTGATGGCCGGCAAGCAAGCCGCCGTGTTGTGCCCCACGACCCTCCTCGCCCAGCAGCATCACCAGACCTTCTCGGAGCGGTTTGCCCCGTACCCGATCCGGGTGGAGGTACTGAGCCGCTTCCTCACCCAGAAGCAGCAGCGCAGCGTGGTGGAGGGTCTCGCCACCGGCGAAGTGGACGTGGTGATCGGCACCCACCGCCTGCTGTCGGAGGACGTCCGCTTCCGCGACCTGGGGCTGCTGGTGGTCGACGAGGAGCAGCGCTTCGGCGTCGCCGCCAAGGACAAGATCAAGCGCCTCAAGGTGGGAGTCGACGTGGTCACCCTCACCGCCACTCCCATCCCCCGCACCCTGGAGATGGCTCTCACCGGCATCCGCGACGTGAGCCATATCCGCACAGCACCTGAGGACCGCCACCCCATCCTCACCTACGTCGGCCCTTACGACGAGCAAACGGTGTCGGCGGCCCTCCGCCGCGAGCTGTTGCGAGAAGGACAGGTGTTCTACGTGCACAACCGGGTGCAATCGATCGACCGTGCGGTAGCCAAGCTGCGAGAGCTGGTGCGCGACGCTCGCTACGCGGTGGCGCACGGGAGGATGAGCGAGGGGCAGCTCGAGCAGGTGATGCTCGACTTCTGGGACCGCGAGTACGACGTGCTGGTGGCCACCACCATCATCGAGTCGGGGCTCGACCTTCCCCAGGTGAACACCCTCATCGTAGAGCGGGCTGACCTGCTGGGCCTGGCGCAGCTCTATCAGCTGCGGGGCCGGGTGGGGCGCTCCAGCCAGCGAGCCTACGCCTATCTCTTTCATCCTCCGGAGCAGTCGCTCACGGAGGAGGCGCACCGCCGCTTGGAAGCCGTCGGGGAGCACACCGAGCTGGGATCCGGTTTTGACCTGGCGCTGCGCGACCTCGAGATCCGCGGTGCCGGCTCGATGCTGGGCGAGATCCAGTCGGGCCACATCTCGGCGGTCGGCTTCGACTTGTACGTGCAGCTGGTGGCGGAGGCGGTGGGTCAGCTGGAGGGCACCCCGGTGCCCGCCGAGGCTGCTGCGGAGGTGCGCATCGACCTGCCCGTGGATGCCCACCTGCCCGACGAGTACGTGACCACCCAGCAGGCGCGCCTGGAGGCCTATCGACGCCTGGCGCTGGCCGCGACCCACGAAGAAGTGGACGACGTCGCCGCGGAGTGGGAGGATCGCTTCGGGCCCCTCCCTGCCGCCGCCACCGCGCTGTTGGACATCGCCCGGCTGCGGGTGGAGGCGCGGCGGGTGGGGCTCACCGAGGTGGTCAAGGCTCGCAACGAGGTGCGTCTGGCGCCGGTCGACCTGTCGGCCTCGCAGCAGGTGCGCCTGCAGCGGCTGGCGCCGCGGGCGGTGCTCAACGCCCCCTCAGGGGCCCTCTTCGTGCCGGCGCCGCCCGACCGGGAAATCGTGGCGGCGCTGATCGACTTCCTGCGCGCCATGTGGCCTCCCGAGGCGGGTTCGTCGCAGTCCCCGGACTCGCCTACCATGATCCCTCCTCCCGAGAGGTGACCTCTTTGCGCAGGATCCTTCTCTTGCCGGTCGTGGCCGCGCTGGTCGCGGCGGCCTGCACGCCCGGCGATCCTGTGGTCGCTCGTGTCGACGGCCAGGCGATCCTGCTCTCCCAAGTGGAGTCGCTGCGCGTCACCGACGGTGAGGCGACCGTGCCGCGAGAGGACTTCAGTGTCGACCTGCGCAACGTCATCGCCGAGAAGGCGCTGGTGAGTGGCGCCGACCGCGACTTCGGGATCGCGGTCACCCAGGAAAAGGTGGACGCTTCCTACCAGGAGCTCGTTGCCGAGGTGGAGGCACAGGGAATACCCATCGACGTGTTCCTCGAGCAGCAGGGCCTCACCGTCGCCGTCGTCGAGCAAGTGGCCCTGCAGCGAGTGCTGTTCGCCGAGCTCGGCGAGCACTTTCGGGCCGAAGTCCCGGCGGCCACTGCCGAGGAGGTCGAGGTCGCCTACGAGGAGACCCTGCAACAGATAGCCACCGTCTGTGCGCACCACATTCTCCTCGAGACGGAGGAGGAGGCGCGCCGGGTACTAGAGCGCCTCGACGAGGGGGAGGATTTCGAAGATGTCGCCGTCGAGGTGTCGGTCGACCCGTCCGCCCAGACCAACAGCGGCAATCTCGACTGCAATCCGCCGGGTGGCTTCGTGGCCGAGTTCGCCGACGCGCTCATGGAGGCTCCCGTCGGTGCGTTGCACGGACCGGTGGAGAGCAGCTTCGGCTTTCACGTCGTCCGCGTTGACTCCCGCGAGGTGCCCACGCTGGAGGAGCAGCGCCCGGTGATCGAGCAGCAGCTCCAGGACAACCTCCTCAACGAGCTGATCGGGGATTGGGTGCTGGAGACGTTGCGCGCTACCGAGGTGGAGATCGACCCCAAGTACGGGACATGGGAGACCGACCCGCAGCCCCGGGTCGTGCCGCCGCAAGGCTGAGCAGCGGCTCCATCACCATCGTCGGGCTCGGCCCCTCGGGCCTGGAGAGGGTCAGCGGACGACCCAGGGAGCTGTTGCTCGACGGGGAGCGGCAGGTGATCGTGCGCACCCTGCGGCATCCGGCGGCGCAGCAGCTCGAGGCGCTGCGACCCGTGGCGAGCGGCGACGATCTCTACCAGGCCGCGGCCACCCTCGAAGACGTGTATCCGGCCCTGGCCGATCGGGTGGTGGCCGCCGCCGCCGCAGGAGCGGCGGTGGTGCTGGCTGTCCCAGGGAGCCCGCTGGTGGGGGAGGCCACCGTACCGCTGGTGCAGCAGCGAGCCGCCGCCGCGAGCATTTCCGTGGAGGTGGTGCCCGGGGAGTCCTTTCTCGACCTGGTGCTCGCCGAGGTGGGCGTGGACCCCCTGGCGCGGGGCCTCCAAGTTCTCGACGGCCGGGATCTCCCCGACCCGCTACCCCTCCACCTTCCCACCGTCATCGCCCAGGTCGACGTGCCCGCCGTGCTCGACGAGGTGCGCCATCGCCTGGGCCGGGTGCTCCCGGGCGACGCGTCCGTGATCGTGCTGAGCGATCTGGGCTCGCACGACGCCCGGGTCGAGACCGTTCCCGTTGCACAACTGGCCCTCGAGCACGCCGGGCTGCGCACGACGCTCTACGTCGACCCGGAGCCGGCGGGGATCTTGGGCGTGATTCAGACCATGCGCCGGCTGCGCGC
>JABAOH010021239.1_pt4 | contig 11742 bp, 11 predicted proteins | sample 7062181 | NCBI WGS metagenome assembly JABAOH01 (sample SAMN14538630, study PRJNA623070) | marine sediment metagenome | biome: marine biome [ENVO:00000428]; feature: marine pelagic biome [ENVO:01000023]; material: deep marine sediment [ENVO:00002113]; isolation source: pool of 5 deep marine... | reverse complement strand
TCCTTCGGATTCTTATCGATGCCTAGATTCTTTGAGTTAGCCAACTAGTAATAGTAAAAAAATCAAATCGATCTAAACGAGGATCGGCAGCAGTTGCAAGTCATACGGCGGCTTTGGCTGGTGATGCCCGGCTTTATGATTCTGCTTTTCATCAGACCGGAATAATCATTGCTACCGACTTCGAAGATGGATTTGAAATGACAGAGACCTTGGCTGATCAACCAATTACTAAAGGTAATTGCATACTCATCGTGGCGGACATTTGGTGGCACTGGTGTGGTGACCGTGGATACCTGTAGGGAACTTGGCTTGTCCGTCCCTTAACCTCCTGAAGACACGAAAAGGCTTCTATGCGAGGCGTTTCCGGCCATTGCAGTGTAGATAATCCTATTGACCTCACAGATGAAATAGATGCGAAAAGGTATCAAATTGCTCTAGATGCACTTTTAGGATTAGATCATAATGATGCAGCCATTGTAGTTGTAATGATACAAATAGCTTTACTAGATCTCGATATTGTAGATCGACTTGTTGCGATTATTCGTAAATATAACAAACCACTCGTAGCTTGTACGGCTGGTGGACGGTACACTATGAAAGGTGGAGAACTTCTTGAAAATGTGGGATTTCCTGCCCTTCCTACTCCTGCGAGAGCCGTAAAAGCCATATGCGCACTTGTTAAATTTGGTGAAATCAAACGCAAAGTTGAAAAAAAGACTAACCTTACAAAATTGGNNACCTTACAAAATTGGACTCTTTGTGGTTAGAACCAACTATCTCTTTTTATGGTGTGTTGGTCTGCTCCCCGATCCGATTCTTCGACATCCTTCCACCATTTTTTACTTGTTCCCTTTTTTGCACGTTTTTCCCAGTTTTTCGTCTTTGGGTGCTCATCAATAGTTTTCAATAATTCTTCGATTTTAGCAACTACAGTATTACTTTCATTTTTTTCAATGAGTTCTTCTGCACAATATTTCTTACAGAACTCCAATGCCTTTCTTAAATTCGCCGTTGCATCATACCAAAATCCCCAATCATCGGACAGGACTTCGGCTATGTAGATTTCATTGATTGTTTTTGGATCCTTATCTGTTGTCCCCACTTCATGACCAGCAAATAATGTGATGAGGTCTTTGATATCTTTTTCATTAATATCATGAATTTGAGTCTTTTCTAAAACAAGATCTGCTAAGGTTATTGTGGGTTTATCAAGACTCAATCGATGAAAGTCATTTTTATGTGCGAATTGAATTTTATGGCTGAAGTCTAAACAGTCTAAAAAAACATCTACATGATATGGCTTTTGAGGATGATGGTAAATGTAGCGGTCTTTCGCTGCAAGTAATGCATACCGATCAACTTCGAATCCTAATTCTTTCTCAAAGAAATTCTCGATTTTTCGTCTTTGAGACTTTGGACCAATTAAGTCAATATCCGTGAAGCTCATCTTTCCTTCTCCAAGCCTATCTAGTGTATGATGTAAACCAATTTTATTTGGCGTTTGCATTCTGATAGCTAAAGCTCCTAAAATGCGAATTGTAACGCCGTATTCCTCGGCTTGATCGACGATGTGGATGGCTTCTTTCAGAAATTCTTTATCAGACATCGGGGCTTTTGGAGATTCATTCATCGAAATATATCATCCTCATATTTTTGGTACAAATGTTTTTACTATGTTTTATATCCTAATGTTTATCTAATTCTGCGAGCCTGTTAAAGATTGGAGATAATTGTTTATAGGCTTCTTTATAGATGGGAAAGAGTTGTGAATATATGTAATATGCATCCTGTTTACATTGTATTTGGGTTTTGATTGGAATTACTTCTAACAGTGATTCGAAATCTGGGAACACATCTAATGCAACAGCTGCAGTTAAGGATGCTCCGATTGAACCCGCGTTTAGGGGTTCCTTTACAATTCGTATTTTTCGACCAGTAACATTTGATATAATCTGCATCCATAGTTTACTTGCTGCTCCTCCACCAACGCCAGAAATATCTTGAATGTGGAAGGGAGCGGTTTCCTCGACTGAATCAAGGATCCATCTGATGTTAAAAGCAACTCCCTCAAGAATCGCACGAATTAAATGACCGGCTGTATGGCCAAGCTTAAGTCCCAAATAGGTTCCTCGAGCATTATGGTCGTTAAGGGGAGAACGCTCTCCTGACATCCACGGCGTAAATAATAATTGATCAGAGCCAGGAGGCACTTTGGTTGCCCATTTATCCATGGTCGAATATGAAAGCGCTTCGGGATTAGGTAAATTAAGGGTTCTTCTCAACATGTCTCGTAGCCAGCGTAACGCGGCTCCTCCTGTTTCCATTTCACCCATGAGAATTTTCTTTTTAGGATCTCCCGAGCACATAGTGAGGTATCGTTTTTGTGGATCTATTATGACTTCTTTTGTTGTTACTCCTATCCACGTAGCTGTTCCAATGCAAACATGACTATCCCCCTCCTTGACGGATCCTGACCCAATAGCCGCAACCGCAACATCGCCTCCTGTTGCAATTACAGGAGTTCCCGTAGGCACACCAACTTCTTTGGCTGCTTTTTGAGTAACCTCGCCTATTATTTCCGTGGAGGGATAGGCGTCAGGAAGTTTCTCAGGTGAAATCCCTGTGATTTCACACACTCGTTCAGACCATTTATGCTTGTTTATATTAAACAGTCCATAAAGTGAAGCATTGCTCCAATCTGTCACAAAATTTCCTGTAAGTTTCAATTCGAGATAATCTTTACAATCCATGAATTTGTGAGTTTTAGCATAAATTTGGGGCTCATTTTCTTTTATCCATAGGATTCGACTGACAATGTCTTTTACAGAAGGAGCCATTCCAAGAACTGGGTAAATCTCATCCACAAATTGTTGAAGCCAATCGCCTTCTTTAGTAGCACGTAAATCAAGCCAATTAATTGAATTACGTAAAGGTTTTCCTTTTTGGTCGACAGGCATGATAGTTATCATTTGAGCAGACGGAGCCAATGCTAGAATTTCATCTGGAGATTTTGCTTTCTTTGCCACTGCCTGTGTAGTTTCACAAAATGCTCTCCACCAATCTTTTGGATCTTGCTCCACCCAATGTGCTTTCGGATAAAGGAGAGGATATTCTCTGTATTCTGAAGCCAGTACGTTACCTTTCAGATCTGTTAAAACAGCCTTATCACCACTGGTTCCAAAATCATGCGCTATTATGTAACCATCTTTTTCACTCATAATTGCTACTCCCTTTGAAGGAAACGAGTATCTTATGATTTGAGAATTTTCTTTATCGCTTCAATAAATCGTTGGTTATTCGCTTCTGAACTAACGGTAACGCGGAAATAAGCGCCTCCAAGTCGGTGACTGGACATATCCCTTGCAAAAATTCCCATCCCTAATAATTTTTCAATTATCTCTTGAGTTTCATGCCCTGTATCACCAGCATTAATTAGCACAAAATTCCCACTGGATGGGAACGTAGTTATCCCAGGAATTTTGTCTAGCTCTCTTCGAATGTAATTCACGCCTTGGTTATTTGCTTGAACCCGCTCACGGAGATAATTAGGATCATCAAAGGCTGCTTCTACTCCCCGTTGTATTGGCATTGAAATGTGAAAGGGTTGTCTTACCCGATTGAAATACTCTATCACGTTTTCATCAGCCATCAGATAGCCAATTCGTAAACCAGCCAGACCCCATGCCTTTGATAATGTTCGAATGAAAACAACATTTCGGTACGAAGCAATAAGATCCGTCATATTTTGATTGATAAACTCTGCATAAGCTTCATCAACAGCAATAATTACATTATTTTTTGCTAATTTCTTAATATCTCTTTTTTCACAATAATTACCTGTAGGGTTATTAGGCGTACAAACAAACACAATTTTTGTTTTCCTAGTAATATTTCTCTCCATCTCTTCAAAAGGATAATCGAAATTCGGAGGATCCATTTTAACGGAGATAAGCTTAGCACCATGAAGATTTGCGAACTTTTCATAAGCAGAAAACGTAGGTGAATGAATTATTACTTCTTGGCCCGGTTCAACAAATGTCCGAATTAAAACATCAATAACCTCCATGGAACCTGAACAAACAGCGATATTTTCAGGTTTCATCTTCACATGCTGAGCAAACCGTTCGCAAAGTCCTGAAGGAGGGGCCGGATAAAGATTCGTTTCTTCTATCTCTTGAATCATAGCCTCAATAACCGCCTTTGAAGGCTGAATTGGGTTTTCATTGGACATCATACGGAGCAGATCTCTGTTAGACCATGCTCGTATGAAATGACTAACATTATAACCAGTTGAGTTTTTCACACACTCACGAACTAGATACGATGGGTCAAACACAGTGAGCACCTACTTGTTTCCTAGGCGTAATTATCTTTTTGAGTTTACGTATAATCAAGCTTCTGGATGTTCGTGTCGATTTGTGTAATTAATACTAGTGGTTGTCGACAGTACAATTAGAAGTGTGTTGAATATTGGCTAAAAAAAGAAAGGGGGGGGAGGGATTCAACCCGATTACTCAGGTGGAATCTCCGCCTGTGCCATACTGATTGTAATGCCCTTAGCCTTGTGGTAGAAGTAACTGATATAGTAGATAATGGGTGCGATAATGAAGGTCACAACGACTGCTAGCATAAATGACCAGTCAATTGCACCTGCTACCGCAGGAGATACGGAAGCATATCCAATGAAAACTGAGATTGGAATCGAAATCAATGAGAATAACGAGATCAGTGGAATACCTGCAATTTTCTTCTTAGCAAAGTCTGGAGCAAGTTCGAAGATATCCTTTCTACGCCATGGAAAGATAATTCCTGCGATGCCCACAATGACCATCGCAATCCACCAGGCAAGAATGCTGTAGGTGAAGTAATCGAGTGCTGTGGTGTAGATGTAGAGTATATTCATTATCATAGTGATGATGAATGTCACTAGAATAGCAACCCATGGTGCCCTGAATCGCTTGTCTACCAGTGAAAGAGAACTGGGAAGTACTCGGTCAAAGGACCAAGCGAAAATGTTACGGACACTTGAAATGAATAGACCAAGTGCAGCCCCAAAACAGCCAAAAGCGAAACAAACCGTCAGAAACGGCGGAATAAAGGGAATCGTTGTGGCAAACATTGATAGAATGTTCCCTAACGGTTCTATTGGGAATAGGTTCCACCAAAGAGGATCTCCAGCTACGTCTAGATAGGCTATGCTATTGATCACAACAGGACCAAAGGAATAGTTATAGACCGCATATAGGCCAAAGGCAGTGAAACCGAAGATGAAGAGTGCGCCAATAATGGCGATAATATGCGACCGCGTTACTCCCTTGATTTCTCCAGCAATATAAGCAGAGTTTGTATATCCAAGGAAGTTTAACGTTGTATATGTTGTCGCCATAAATGTCACTCCAATTCCAACCGGTAACGCTGCCGAGACGACCCAGCCTGCCGCTGAAGCTGTAGACACTATGCTTGAGAACGACAAGACCCCTCCAGTTAATAGCTGCATACGGGCATCAATTAGGGGGGCTCGGGCTCCAGCAATCATTACGCCAGACCATACCATTAGACCTATGTAGCCCATGATAATGGCTAGCCATTCTGCTCGGAATTCCCACTTGGATCCAAGGAAGGAGAGGACGGCCATAAAGATGATTATCACTGTGCCTATCGCTAGTTTTACCTCGTTTATGTTCAAAACGTTGAAAATAGCTAATCCTGTTGGATCGCCTGTCATCGTTCCCCAGGTAAGCCAGATGGGTGAAATGCCCCATTCAACAATCCATGATGCGAAGGGTCCTGCCCACGAAAGAAGGATCAAGGTGAGATACCAGTTTACTGCAAATCCAACGGCGGGATGGATGACTCGACTTACCCAGACATAATCGCCACCTGATCGAGGCATCGCGACGCTAAACATAACGTACATGATGGCGTTCGGGATCATGAAAGCGATAGCAATAAGCGATGAAAGAGGCATCCATGCTCCTGGTCCATGAAGACCCACTGACCACATCTGATAAACCCAAGGCCAAAAGATACCTGGAATCAGAATGCACATAACTAGAGCGTCCCAAGCACTGACATTGCGAACAAGACCGGAAGCTTTTCGAACGAAGATTTCTTCTCCCATTGTTCATTCAACTCATGAATGATTTTTTTATGGGTGTTGTCTGGTTTCTAACAGTATACCAAACGCCACTCCTTCGTACCCACTTTGTATAAAACCGTTACTCAAAAAAAAGAAATTGCAAGATATTCAGGGAGTTCTTAATCTTTTAGTGTTACAATGGATATATACAAATGGTATTTTTTTATTTTAATAATTTTTAGTATTTTTTTTATATAATTCACTTGAATGTTTTATAAAAATAAATTGTCATTAAATATTATAGACGGTTCCGATTATTATTTGATTAAATTTTTCAACAGGTGGTTTTAAATAAGAAACTTCAATAAACGATTGGTACTAAATTTTGAGCAAGTTATTTTTACTCATAAGATCGCTATGACAGATTATTAGCATTCTAGTTGGAATTTTTCGATGGATTAGAAGGGTGAACCTGGTGACAGTTGAGAATAATGCTCATCGTATGCAATTACCTGGACATGTTGTTATTGGACCGAATGTGGTTGATCTGTTGGGGGAAGTTGTGCATCAGGTTGTAGAGACGAGACATGTAATTCTGGTTACAGATAAGGATGTGTTTCGCATTGTGGGCAAACGGGCTTTAAACGCCTTAACAGAGGATAAATTTGATGTTGAGATTCTAATGATTAAGGGGGCAACATCCAATGCCGTTGAAGAAGCCCAAGAAATTATTCAAAAACACAAGGCAGGGCTTATTGTTGGGTGTGGTGGAGGTTCAGTTATTGATACGGCAAAGTTAAGTTCTGCTCGTGAAAATCGGCCTTTCATTAGTGTACCCACGATAGCATCTCATGATGGACTTTCAAGTCCTCGAGCATCCATTAAAGAAAAGGGGAAATCTGTTTCTATACAGGGTCATTCGCCGATAGCTATTGTAGCTGATACAAAGGTTGTAGCTGAGGCTCCGTTCCGTTTTACTTCAGCTGGTTGTGGTGATTTAATTGCCAACATCACTGCTGTACGTGATTGGAGGCTTGCTAATACTTTGGGTTATGAATATTATGGAGACTATGCGGCTTCTCTTTCGCTTATGTCCGCTAGGATTATTATCAATAATTCTCAAATGATAAAACCCAATGATGTGCAAAGTGCACGACTTGTTCTTGAAGCCCTTATTGCCAGTGGTATTGCAATGGGAATCGCCGGCTCAAGTAGGCCTTCAAGTGGTGCTGAACATAAGTTCAGTCATGCACTTGATCAACTCGCACCCGAGCCTGCTCTGCATGGAGAACAATCTGGCTTGGGAACGATTATGATGGCATATCTTCATGGAATTAACTGGCAGGAAATTCGTGATGCGTTATCAGCTGTTCGTGCTCCAACCACAGCAAAACAGCTCGGCATTGAGTCAAAATATGTTATCAAAGCTCTTGAAATAGCGCATAAAATCAATCCACAACGGTATACTATTCTAGGAGAAAATGGTCTCACTGAAGAGGCGGCTATCCGACTTGCCCGAAACACAGGAGTTATTGAATGAACTCTTTAGCCTTTCTCAAATGTTTACGGATTCGAAAATCTTTTAATCAACAGAGTCAGCTATCGCTCCAAGATTCTCTTGTTGCTCATCGAATTCCGATCTAAAGCTGAGAATTCTAGTGGTGATTTATGTAAATGAAAACGCGTATTTTTTTCACGACAGATATTCATGGTTCAGAACGTTGTTGGAGGAAATTCGTTAACGCAGGACCTTTTTACAAAGCCAATGTGGTGATTATGGGTGGAGATATCACTGGTAAGGCAATCATTCCGATTAAACAAGATGGTGATCAATATTCGACAACGTTCATGAATAAGACATACGAGATTAGTTCGCAAGAAGAGTATGAACAACTTCTTCAAACTATTAGAAATAGTGGGTATTATCCATATGTCGCATCTACGAATGAAATCCAGAAATTACACGAGAATAAAGCCGCGGTTGATAAACTATTCAGTAAAGTAATGCAAAATGAACTAGACCGATGGCTGAGGTTGGCAGAGGAAAGACTTGGTGAATCAGAAATTAAGATGTTTGTATGTCCAGGTAATGATGATCGACTTGATATTGACGCCACATTAAACTCTTCTGACTACGTGGTGAATCCTGATGGGAAAGTTGTGATGATTGACAACGAACACGAAATGATCTCTATTGGGCATGGAAATGTGACGCCTTGGGAATGTCCACGAGACCTTCCAGAAGATAAATTAGAGGAACTCATTGAAGCATTGACCTCCCAGTTGAAGAATCCTGAGTTATCAATCTTTAATATGCATGTTCCTCCATTTGATTCAACTTTAGACCTCTGTCCTGTATTGAAAGAAACGATCAAAGGAGAACTTCAGGTGCAAACTAAAGGAGGTCGAATTGAAGATCATCCCGTGGGGAGTAAAGCCGTTCGGGCGGCAATAGAAAAATATCATCCTTTGCTTAGTTTGCATGGACATATCCATGAATCAAGAGGGTTTCAAAAAATCGGGAAAACATTGGCTATCAATCCTGGTAGTGAATATCTTGAAGGAGTCCTTCGCGGCGCTATCATTGATATTGAAGGAAGAAAGGTCAAAGATTTCATGTTAACTCAAGGATAGTCGCTCATTCTATTGAACCAATTCTTCTCCGAATAATGCATTTGCCGCTATCTCTTCCAATTCTCATCGGCACTAAACAGTGTCCAAGGATAGGGTGTAATATTACGAGTATATGGTTCCTGCCATCCATATTCTGGGTGTTTTGAAAAAAACTCCTTTGAATCAAAATGAATGTTACACGCAGGACCCCAGTGTGCCCACCATGAGCCATTTTCATTTAAGGTGCTCGTAACAACTTTCGCATCCGTTGCCCCAAATGGTTCAAAAGGACCACATTTCCATTCTTTCAATCCCCTTTCATCAAATTCTGTATGACCACAAATAGTATTCGCCGAAGGTTGGTCCTTATCTAAGGATACATCATAGTGGTCGCTGATTATCTGTTTTGCGATACTAATATCTATTTTCCCATCAAATTTTTCCATCAGTTGAAGGAGACGATGGGTTCTTGATGCACAGGAATGAGCGGCTTTTTCATCAAAACTTACTCCAACACATTCTGATTTTACAGCATCATCCAACGCCCAATTGGCACCTACAAAATACCCGTTTCGAGTTCGACGAATGGCGTGCTCAAAGATTCCCAGTTCTAACCATCCAATTTCATCTGTTTTAGCATCTCCAACTAAATAGGCGTTAGCCCATCCCCCATTATTACCTTCAATCATCATTTTCATCCACTCATCAATTGAATCTGCAAACTGAATTGCCAATCGACCTCGAACAAAATAGGGAATTTCATCTAGTTTGAATTTACTTGCTCCAGTAATTGTTGTCTCTGCACACATAATCCCTGCTGCATTCATATCCCAATCAATTGTTGCACCACCTATCGCTCCAGGCCATGTATGAATAAACATTTTATGACCTTCAGAGGGACTCAGGCTCATCATGATGTTATAGGTCGTTCCAATAATATAGGAAAACCAAGTGTTGTGACAAAGAACGATTCGTCTATCTTTTGTTGCTTTTCCGGTTGCGATGAAGGCACTACAATGACCACTTTTTCTACTGGTATCTCGTTTTTTTTCGTGCTCCTTTGCATAATGACAAGAAAGTGTGTCACCATATGCGTTTATTGCGAGAATGTCTTTCCAAGAGGTATCCTTGATACCTCGGAGTCGCATTCCTGCCTCAACACCTTGAATCTCTTCTTGAAGACTCTCTGGTGTCATGTGCCAACATATCTTTTCTGCATCAGATCGGAACTTCTTCCAAGGGTAATTTTCTGCCTTGTCCAGAAACATACCAGTCTGTTTAACATTTGCCTGAATCTCGTGAGCGAGCCAATATCCGTGTTGGAATCCCATTTGTCTGTTGTCACCACAAAGATGTATACGGATCCAACCATTTACATCAGTTCGATAAGAACCACATAGTAGAGTTGAAATCTCATCATTTTTTGGAAACCAAATTGGAGTCATGAGTCTAAATATCTACTTTTAGTCTAAAGTGTTTATGGGAATTATAAAACTTGAAGATTCCATTTGCGTGAATTACTTATAGAAGTTGCTTCCAAAAGCACTGCGCTAAATCATCATACCAGGTGAAATTAATTGGAACCAAGTCAAATGAAAATATTCGGGTCTGCTAGTCGATATGTTCAGGGACGTGGTTCTCTGGATGAACTTGGTGCACATATTAGTAAAATTGGCCAACAAGCGTTGATTTTGGGTGGAAAAACTGCTTTGAGTATAACGAAAAAGCGAATCGAAAAGAGTCTTCACCAGTTTGACACCAGCATCGTAGCATTAGATAATACTGTCCGAATGACCACTTATCCAACAATTGACCGTCTGAGTGAGATTGGAAAAAAGGAAAAAGCTGATGTCATCATTGGTGTAGGTGGTGGAGTAGCTGTTGATACTGCGAAAGCAGTTGCGTACAAGCTAAAACTACCCGTTGCATGTGTACCAACACAATGTGCAACCAACGCTGATGCTAGCGCCTTATCTGTCATTTATACTGAGAAGCATGAATGGCTTGAATATCTCTTTTATCCTAAAAATCCAGATTTAGTTTTAGTTGATCCAGAAATCCTTGTCACAGCTCCAGCCAAATTTACGGTCTGGGGAATGGGTGATGCACTAGGGGCTAATATTGAAGCAAAAGCTTGTGTTGCTCAACCGAATGCTTCCAGTCTTTTGTTTGGTCGTCCTACTGCTGTTTCACCTTGGATTGGAGAGTTATGTGAATATAATTTACTCACCTATGGATATCGAGCAGCTAAGGACCTTGAACAGAAACTAGTTACTCCATATGTTGAACGAATCTTCGAATCCATCAAACTTCTAAGTAGTCTTTGTGCTGAAAGTACAGGTTTAGCCGCAGCACATGCTATTCATAATGGTTTGACGTTTATCTCTGGAGTAAAAGCTAATCATGGTGAAATTGTGGCGTTCTGTGTATTAGTACAAATGGTGCTAGAAAACCGTGATCCCCAAGAAATTGAGCGCATAATGAGATGGGAACATCAAGTAGGGCTTCCTATCACTCTTAAGCAACTTGGAGATATCAATGTTGATGACCTTAGTACTGCTGCTGAAAAAGCCTGTGACCCTAAGGATACGATGGGAAATATGCCAATAGCAGTTTCACCGGGGATGGTTCGAGATGCCATCTTGGCTATCGATAACTGGGGTACAGAATTCCACGATTCACACTAAATATCCTCTACTAATGGAATTTATTACGATATTTGAATCCTAAAAAAGAGTTCAACTGAAGGTGATCTAAATGGGAGTAGTTAGGAAAGGATTGAAAATAGTCAAACGTGATAAGAACGCTATTGGTCAAGCACTCCGGTTAGCATATTATCCGGTAGTGGCTATTCGTGCTGAAGGTTCTATAGTATGGGACAAGGATGGAAATGAATACATTGACTTTCTAGGCGGAGCAGCTGCTCTTCCTATTGGTCATCGGCATCCCGCAGTAGTGAAAGCTATTCAAGAACAAGCGGATCAACTTATTCATTACCCACCTCTCTACGGGTATCATGAACTAGCTGTTGAGCTTGCTGAAAAATTAAA
>JABAOH010020160.1_pt2 | contig 11744 bp, 9 predicted proteins | sample 7062181 | NCBI WGS metagenome assembly JABAOH01 (sample SAMN14538630, study PRJNA623070) | marine sediment metagenome | biome: marine biome [ENVO:00000428]; feature: marine pelagic biome [ENVO:01000023]; material: deep marine sediment [ENVO:00002113]; isolation source: pool of 5 deep marine... | reverse complement strand
GTAGTAGAAGCAAGCACCGTGTTGCGGGCATTTGCGACCCATGCAATTGCTGTTATCGCTGGCGACTTCTTCCCACACGTCCTGCACCGGCCGGTAGAGCAGGTCGGACCGGGACCCATCGTGGGTCTTGCGGGACCATTCGTCCAACGTCCGCAACTGCCTCATCTCTTCTTCGCTGGAGAACAGCGACCCCCCACGCTCGACCGCCGCCATCAGGCGGCGCCGGCTAAGGTAGTTGCCACGACCTTTCACCAGCACGGCGGTGAATTCGCGGGGGATTACGCTGTTGAGCAGCGGCAAGTCCTTGGTCAGCAGCTGCTCCTGCAAACTAATCGTGTGCGTGGAAATAACGACCCGCAGTGGCCGTTCGCGCCCTTTGGCTTCCGCATCGTCCGGCGGCGAGGATTCGTCAGCGGTCACCGCCAGGATACTGGGCACCAGGTAAGCAAAACTTTTCCCGACTCCGGTGCCCGCCTCGACAACCAGGTGCTGGTGGTTGGCCACCGCGCTGGCGACCGAGCGGGCCATTTGAATCTGTTCGGGGCGTTCTTCGTAGCCGGGCAAGCGAGCGGCGATCCGGCCGTGGGAACCCAGAATGTCATCAACCGTCAGGGACATGCAAGTTTCAGACGCGGGACTTGACGCCGCGCGGCGCGATCACACCCGACTCCGGGCTGCTGGCCGTCGCATACAGCTTTTTGGGAATGCGGCCGGCCAGATACGCCAGTCGGCCGGCAGCAACGGCTTTTTTCATCGCCAAGGCCATTCGCAACGGATCGGCGGCGTGGGCGATACCCGTGTTTAACAACACGCCGTCCACACCCAGCTCCATCGCGATCGCCACGTCGCTGGCCGTACCCACGCCTGCATCGACGATCACTGGGTAGTCCGGATCATCGGCTTTCAGGTACTCCAGGCAGATGCGGATACTGTTGGGATTAAGGATTCCCTGACCTGACCCGATCGGGCTGCCGGCCGGCATGACGCTCAATGCGCCCGCCTGTTTCAATCGCAGCGCGATCACCGGATCGTCGGTCGTGTAACACAGGACCTGGAAGCCCTCATCGACCAGCCGCTGAGTGGCTTCGATCGTGGCGACCGGGTCGGGCAACAAGGTCTTCGTGTCCGCCAGCACCTCCAGTTTGACCCAGTCGGCCCCGGGGTTGTCCAGGCCTTGCAAGATCTCGCGGCCCAGGCGAGCGGTGCGGACCGCGTCGTCTGCAGTAAAGCAGCCGGCGGTGTTGGGCAACAGGGTATAGCGGGAGGTGTCCAGGAAATCGAGCAGATTATGGCCGGACTCGTCGATCAGACGCTCGCGGCGGACGGCGACCGTAATGCATTCGGTGCCGGACAGCTCCAACGCCTGCTGCATGATTTCATAGCTGGAGTACTTCCCGGTTCCCACAATCAGGCGGCTGTTCAGGGAATGAATGCCCAGGCAGAAAGGTTCGTCTCGGGGAGTGGTCGTGGTCGTTTGCATGGCTGAATTTTCGCGTTTTTTGCTGTCGGGTTTCAGGATCAGGGTCGGATATGGAAAGTCGATTTTTTTGGAGTCCGGAACAAGCGGTGTGTAGGTTCGACCGAGGGTTGCCGGCTTGAGGCTCTTCCTGCCACAACGGCGCTGCCCTAGTACACGGCTCACTTGCTTGTCGCTGGCCTCACCGTTCAGCCACCGCCAACCAGGGTTACGATTTCCAGTTGGTCATGGTCGACCAATTTGTGCTGCGGATGTTGCGTGCGGGGGACCAGCTCAAGATTGACCTCGACCGCCACGTGGCGTGTTTCGATCCGCAGCAATTTCAAGAGCTCAGCGACCGTCATCCCAGCTGGGACCTGTCGCGCTTGGCCATTAACAAAGATTTCCATCAATTTACCCGATGTGCAGGGTCCACCACCGCTTTACCTCGCAACGGGCCCTCACGAAAACTCGTTTCGTCCAGCGGCAACAGTTCGCTGTGGAAAGTTTTTCGAGCGGCTGCCAACCGTCCCTGAGCCGTGGGCAGCGCGTAGGCCACGCACTTCCCCGTGGACAGTTCGACGACGTATAGCGCCGATTGAGCCAGCGTGCGGCTGGCCTGGCGCTGGAAGGAGGCCTGGCCCGCGACCATCAAAAAACGCGGGTTCTTGGGTCGGGGCTGTCCGAAATCGTCACGGATGTTGCGCTGATAGAACGCCTGAAACCGACTGGTCTGCACGTTCAAGGCCGCAGCCCTCNNGCGCGTCCAGAAACGCGACATATTCCACGTCGTTCTCCATCCGACCGGTTGCCACAATCGAGCCCTCCTGGCCTTGAGCCGCGGCGGCCAGCACGGGGACCTCCAGAACGCGCGAGGAATGGGCCAGCCCGACGATGCAAGCCACCATGACAGCACCGGCGGCGGCCCCGGCCGAGCTGGATACGATGGCCGTGGTCCACAGCGATTTGCATTTTTCTGTTCCATCCTTCATTCCCGCTATCCTCCCTGTCCGTGGGGCAAGGGCAACCGGCCCCAATCGCCTGCCAACCCAGCCTCCGAACCGCTTGGCCAAAATATCTCGACGGTAATCCAAATATCCCGCCGGTAACGTAGTCGCCCGAAGGGCTGGCCGGAAGACCGTTACGCATGCCAAAGCGTCTCTGCCGGCGGTCCTTCGTCCTCCAGTCCCCCTTCCCCCCTCCAAAATCGTACCGGTTTCGCGGAAGGGGTTCTAGTTCAGCCAGCCGCAGCGATCCATTCGGCCGGTAAGGCAGGCGGCAGCGGAAGCGGCGGCAAGTTGATTGGCGGCCTTTTTGCGATCGGTTTCGCTGTCCCGATGGCCGCGGCTGGCAAATCTGCCCCGCCTGTACTTGAAAAGAATCATCGACCCGAGCGGCATCGATGGACCGGTTTTGCCCGCCAGCGCCCCTCGCCATGCGGTCCCACCTCCTGCGGCCCTTGGCGACCGGCACCATTTTTTCTGGTGACACCTGGAATCTTTGGCAGCTTATGTTAAAACGTCAGCCGGCCCACTGAAGGAGAGCATCCCTTTCCGTCGGTGGCCGATGGCCCGCCATCAGGGAATCGATCCAGATCTGTTTTGCACGGGGGAACAAGTTATGGCCACCAATGACGCACTCGGTCGGAAACTTCGAATGGGGCTGGTCGGCGGCGGCAGGGGGGCTTTTATCGGCCGGGTACACTGCATCGCCGCCGTTCTGGACAACCGAGCAGAGCTGGTGGCGGGCGCCCTCTCGTCGGATCCCCAGTGTTCCCGGGACTCGGCAGCCGATTACGCCATCGCGGCAGATCGCGCCTACGGCTCGTTTCAGGAGATGATCGACCGCGAAACGCAATTACCCCAGGATCAGCGGATCGACTTTGTTTCGATTGCCGTGCCAAACCACGTGCATTTTCCGGTAGCCAAAGCGGCGGTCGGTGCCGGCCTGAACGTGGTTTGCGACAAACCGCTGACGTTGAATCTGGCGGAGGCCGAGGAACTGGGCCAGCTGGTTGACCAGTCCGACGTCGTATTTGCCTTGACGCACAACTACACCGGTTATCCGCTGGTACGGCAGGCCCGCGAGATGATTTTGGGTGGCGAGCTGGGCGAGATCAACGCCATTCGCGCTCAATATATTCAAGGCTGGCTGCGGACGCGACTGGAAACGGAAGGCCAAAAGCAAGCCGCCTGGCGGACCGATCCGGCCCGCAGCGGCGCTGCGGGCTGTTTTGGCGACATTGCCACGCATGCCTTCAACCTGGGACGCTACATGACCGGGCTGATCCCTTTCGAGATCAGCTGTAACCTGAAGACGTTTGAAGAAGGCCGGCAGTTGGACGACTATGGACACGCGTTGATTCGCTATGAAAACGGCGGCCTGGGGACCGTGACCGCCTCGCAAATCAGCCATGGCCGGGAAAACGACCTGCAGATCGAGATCGACGGCACGAAAGGCTCGCTGTTCTGGCGGCAGGAAGAGCCCAATAAGATGGTCTTCCGCCAGAACGGCCGGCCCCATCAGCTGTATACGCGCGACCCCAACGCGCCGTTTGCCAGGCCGACCGCCGCCGCCGCCAGCCGCCTCCCGGCGGGGCACCCGGAGGCCTATCTGGAGGCGTTCGCCAACATCTACTGCGCGGCCTACGACGATATGGCTGGACGAGCGACCGGAAAATCGATCGAACGCCAAAACACGATCTACCCCAATGTAAACGACGGCGTGGAGGGGATGTACTTCATCCAGCAATGCGTGGCCAGCAGCGGCGAAGGCGGCCAGTGGCTGCCGCTCCGCCACCCGCGGGCTCGACGCTAGAAGTGACCCTCGGCAGGGACAGCGGACGGGACGAGCAGTCGGGCGAAGCGCAGTACCGGCCCAGGCCCTCGCCCTGGCCGATCCCAGCCTCAAACAGACGAACCCGTGTTCCAGCCATGCCCGGTCTGCCCTTCGCCGAACACAGAGGAGACGAACAGGAGATGCCGCCGCAGGGGGCCCCCTGCGGGGCCTGCGGTGCGCCAGCCGACCTGGACGACCATTTCTGTCCGGCCTGTGGTAGCCCGCTGGGAACCGATCCGTCCCAGCAGCCCGTCGCAGCGGCAGCTCCGCGCTTCTTCCGCTGCCAGAATTGCGGCGGCCAGATGGCAACCGATCCCGACCAACGCAGCTACACCTGCGCCTTCTGCGACTCGACCTACGTCGTCGAATTCTCGCCCGACCAGACCGATCGGCAACGGCCAGAATTTGTCATCGGGTTTGCCTTCACTCGCCAGCAGGCAGAAGAACGTTTTCGCCACTGGATCGCCAACACCCGCTGGTTCCAGCCCGCCGACCTGACCTCGGCCCAAATCGTGGCACGCCTGCAAGGCGTTTACATGCCGTTCTGGTCATTTACCATGCTGGCTCAAAGCAACTGGTCCGCGCTGATTGGCGAGCACTGGTATCGCACAGAGCGGTACACGGTGACGATCAACGGCAAACGGGTACGGCGCACGCGGCGCGTCCAAGAGACCGAATGGTGGGACCTGGCCGGCCGGCATCACCAGTACCACAGCGGTTACTTGATTTCCGGAAGTGGCGGACTGCCGCAGGAGGAGGCCGAGCGGATCAAGCCGTTTCGGCTGGAGGCCTTAAAACGTTACGAGCCGTACTTTCTGGCCGGCTGGCTGGCGGAAGAATATGCCGTGCCACGCCACGTGGCCCTGCAGCGGGCCCAGGAGGCTTTCGGTCAGCAAGAAAAGCAGGACGTGGCTCGCTTCCTGCCCGGCGATCGTCACCAGAAGCTGCAAGTCCAGACCGAATTCTCACACGTCCATTCCGATCTGATCCTCCTTCCGGTTTACGTGCTGACGTATCGGTATGGCGACCAGCTTTATCGGTTTTTGATGAATGGACAAACAGGCAAGTTGGCCGGCGACAAGCCGGTCTCGCCGCAAAAAATCGCGGCGGCCGTGGCCGCCGGGATCGGCCTGGTCCTGCTGCTGGTCCTGGTCTTCCTCTTGTGGCGCTGGACGCTCTGATCCCACGCCACGAAACGCTCCGCGAGCCGAGACCAGCGTCCAGTTCCCCCAGGCGGCGTGGACCACCACGTACGGGTCGTCTGTCAGGCCGAAAACATCGCCTTTCCCGCCGTCGTTCCCATCGACCCGACATTCGGCCAGGCGTCGATTCACCGACCAGCAGAACCGGCCCCACCTGACGATTGCCGAAACTCGCAGCGGGTGGGGAGATTTGAGATCTCAGCCTGGCAAAACGACTCTCCCGCCCCAGCGACCATACGGGCTGCCGAAATCACTTGCGGAAAGTCCAGCAACTTGCCAGGGCGTGCCCGCCATGATACACTTGTTTCAAACGGCTGTTTTATTCACTCAGGGATCGGGACGATGGGCAGGGACACGGTTCGCGACGAGCTGCTGAACGCGGCGGGGGAAATCTTCGCCGAAAAAGGGTTTACGGCGGCCACGGTCCGCGAGATTTGTCACCGGGCGGGTGCCAATCTGGCGGCCGTGAACTACTATTTCGGCGACAAGGAGCGGCTGTACATCGAAGCGGTCAAACACGCTCGACGACTACGAGCCCAGCAGCAGCCGCTGCCGGAGATGTCCAGCGACATGCCGGCGGCTGAGCGGCTACGGATCTTTGTCACCACGCTGGTGCGGCGGATCGTCGGCACCGACGGGGCTCCCTGGCAATTGAGGCTGTTGATCCGTGAGATCATGGAACCAACCCAGGCCTGTGAAGAACTGGTCCAGGAGGCCTTTCGCCCGGACTTCCAGTTTTTGCTGACGATTTTGAACGAGCTGACTGGCGACACGTTACCACTGCATCGGCTGCAGCAGTTGGGATTCAGTCTGATTGGCCAGATCGTTTACTACCGAGTGCATGAAAAGATTGTGGGAATGCTGGTCGACCCGGACCAGCTGGCCAAGCATTACCAGCCCGATCAACTGGCGGATCACATTTCCAGCGTGATCCTCTCGGCGGTCGGGGCGGAGGTTAGCTGCTTCACGAAAATGAATTCATCTGCCACGGTGGGAGAATCTGCCTGACCGGGACATGCCGCCTGATTGGGATAAGGTCGAGAGAGCAGGGGGGGGCGCGGTTGAGGGCAAAACTTCGCACATGCCATCTGGCAACGAGACAACAAAGGACCAACCTATCAGCGAGTTTTGGATGACGACTGCAACAGACAACATGCCATCCCGACTGGCGCGGCTCGGCTTGCCGCTGATCATCCTGATGTGCGGTATCGCCGGTTTCCAGTTGCTCAAGAGCCTGCGAGGCGAGGCGGAATCGTCTGCGCCCCCTCAGCGGGCGCCGCTGGTCCAGACCGTCCAGGTCCGGGCGCATGCGGAGGGTCTGATCTTTGAGACCGATGGCCAGGTGGTTCCCTACCGCGAGGTGGCCCTGGCGGCGGAAGTCGCCGGCCGCGTGAAAAAGAAATGTCCCGACTGCGAAACGGGCCGTTTCGTGCTGAGGGGAAATCCCTTGCTGCAGATCGACCCTCGAGATTACGAGCTGGAAGTCGAGCGGATTGGCGAACTGGTTCGACAGGCAGAGCTGAGCCTGGACGAACTGGGCGTGGAAGAGGCAAATACGGACCAGTTGATCGAGTTGGCTGAAGAGGAGCTAAAGTTGCGGCGGAAAGAGTTGAAGCGGGCAGAGACCCTGGTGCAAAAAAAAGCCGGCTCCGAAAAAGAGCTCGACGCCGCTCGACGCGCCGAACTGATCACGCGCAACGCGCTGCGCCGCCTCTTGAAGGAACGCAGCCTGCTGGAAGTCCGCTCGCTTCGACTGCAGAGCGAACAGAAACGGTTGGCCGCTGAGCTGGAGAAGGCCCGCCTGAACGTGCAGCGGTGCCAGATCGTGGCACCCATGGACGGCATCGTCATGCAGGATGCCGTGGAGGAAGACGGCTACGTCACGCCGGGCACCCTGCTGGCCAGGATGGAAGATGTCTCCAAGGTCGAGGTCCGGTTTAACCTGCAGATAGATCAGCTGCAATGGTTGTGGCGACATACCCATGTGTCGCGATCGGGGGGGGAAGTCGAGTCGGGGCGAAGCTACCAGCTGCCGGATCTGCCGGTAACCGTTTCCTATCAGGTCGAACAGCAGAGCTATGAGTGGCAGGGGCGACTTTCGCGGTACGACGGTGCGGGCATCAATGCGGCCACCCGCACGGTCCCCTGCATCGCCCAAGTCGACGACCCGCGGCAAGCGCAGCGGGTCCGCTCGCAAGGTGCGACGCCCCCCACCGCTCCACCAGCCCTGATGCGCGGCATGTTTGTCCGGGTCCGTCTGCACGTGCCGCTGAAAGAGTCCCTGCTGACGGTACCTGAAGGGGCGATTCGGCCAGGCGACCGGTTGTGGGTCGTCCGCGACGGCAAGCTGCGGATCCAAGCGGCCAGCGTCGTCCAGATCCGCGACGGCCAGGCTCTCCTGATGCCCGCTGGCACGGACGTCTCGGTGGGCAGCGAGGTGGTCACCTCACCGCTGCCCTTCGTCGTCGACGGCATGGACATCCGTTTAACGGAAGCCCCGCCCCACGTGGCGGAAAGCGGTGGCGGCGGGCGGAAAGGAGCGGCCAGATGAGATCGCTGGTCCGCTGGGCGATCGATAATTCGCCCGCCATGAACATGCTGATGATCGGCGTGCTGCTGACCGGCACGCTCAGCTTTTGCTTCATGCGCCGCGAGATTTTCCCCGAGTTCGACCTGGAGATCGTGCTGATCAACGTCCCCTACCCAGGCGCCAGCCCGGAAGAGGTGGAAGAGGGCATCTGCCAGAAGATCGAAGAGGCGGTTCGTTCGATCGACGGCATCAAAAAAATGACCTCCGTGGCCAAGGAAGGCTCCGGTTCGGTCGTCCTCGAACTGCGGGCCGACGTGGACGACGTGGACAAAGTGGTCACCGAGGTCCGTAGCGAGGTGGACCGCATCCCCAGCTTTCCGGAACTGGCCGAAGACCCGGAAGTCCAGCAAATCACCATGCGCTATCCGGTGATCAAGGTGGGCGTGCTGGCCCCCCAGGGCCGGGAGGCCTTTGACGAACTGGAGTTGCGGGCGGTGACAGAGCGGATCCGGGAGGACCTCTTGCACCTGAAGACGGTGACGCAGGTCAACGTGCAGGGCTCGCGCGATTATCAAATCGATATCGAGATGGACGAAAATACCCTGCGGAAATACGGGCTCACCCTGCAAGAAGTGGCACAGATCGTCCGCCGCGAGAACCTCGAACTGCCCGGCGGTACCCTGCGGGCACGGGGCGAAGAGATCTTGCTGCGTGGCAAGAACAAGCAGCTGACAGGCCCCGAAATCGCTCAGTTGCCACTGGTCACCGATCCCGGCGGCGTCGTGCTGACCATCGGCGACTTGGGGACCGTCCGCGACGAGTTCATCGACACGACCGCCGTCTGCGAAATCGACAATCGCCCTGGCCTGGTCCTCTCCGTGGACCGCACCACCAGCGAAGACATTCTGGCGATGACCGCCGAGGTACGTCGTTACGTCGACGGGGCGAAACTGCCGGGGGGCTATTCGCTGGTGACCTGGGGCGACCGCTCAGTGGACGTCAAGGATCGCCTGGACATGCTGATCCAGAACGGCATCATGGGTTTGTTCCTGGTCTTCCTGGTGTTGGCCGTCTTCCTCGAACTGCGGCTGGCGTTCTGGGTGGCCCTGGGGATTCCCGTCGCCATGCTGGGTGCCGGCGTGGCCCTGTTTGCCACCGGCCAGACCCTGAATATGCTCAGCATGTTCGCCTTCCTCATGGCGCTGGGCATCATCGTCGACGACGCCATTGTCGTCGGGGAAAACGTCTACGCGCACCGCCAGATGGGTAAGGGGTTTATCCAGGCCGCCGTGGAAGGAACGGTGGAGGTGATCCCGTCGGTGGTCGCTTCGGTAACAACCACGATTATCGCCTTCTGCCCCATGCTGTTCGTGGCTGGCATCATGGGAAAATTTATCGCGGTGATGCCGTTCGCGGTGATCGCCATGCTGGTCATTTCCCTCATCGAAAGCACCTTTATCCTGCCATGCCACCTGGCCCATCGCGACAGCCTGGTGTTTCGCATCATCGGATTCGTCTTGGCCCCCCTCCGCTTCCTGGTCCGCTTGTTTAACGTGGTCAATCGCGGGTCGACGGCGATTTTAGAGAGGCTGATCAACCAGTCGTACGTCCCCTCACTGCAGTGGGCGCTGCAGAACCCGCTAACGGTCGTCGCGTCAGCCATCGCCATCTTAATGCTTACCGTCGGCATCATCCGCGGCGGATTCGTGCCGTACGTGATCTTCCCCAAGCTGGATTCGAACAACCTGGAGGTCAAGCTGGCATTCCCCGATGGCACACCGGCCGAGGTCACCGACCGGGCCACGCGGCAGATCGCCGATGCCTTGTGGCGTGTGAACGAGAGGTACGAGGCGGAGACCGGTCCGGTCGTGCAGCTGATTCAACGGTCCGTGGGCCAACAACTGGGCGCGGCCGATCCGGTCCGCGGTGGACTGGGCAGCGGCAGCCACGTCGGTTCGCTGGATGTCGAGCTGGTGGATACGACGCGCCGCGATGTGACCAGCCAGACGATCCTGGCCGAATGGCGAGCGGAGGCGGGGGAGATTGCGGGTGTGGAGAGCATGATCTTCGACGCGCCCCACTTCGGCCCCGCCGGTACCCCCATCGAATTCAAAGTGCTCGCCTCCTCCGAACAGGTCGCTGAACTGGAACAATTCGTGGAGCGCTGCAAGGACAAGCTGGCCACCTACCCGGGAGTCTTTGACGTCCGCGACGACTCGAAACCGGGCAAGTGGGAATTGCGGATCCGCGTGAAGGAGCGGGCCAAGGCGATGGGGATCAGCACGGCGGATCTGGCCGAGACGATCCGGGGCGCCTATTACGGCGTGGAAGTCATGCGGCTGCAGCGCGAGCGGCACGAAGTGAAACTGATGGTCCGCTACCCCCGCGAGGATCGCCGCTCCCTGGCAGATTTTCGCGACCTCCGCGTCCGTGTGGGGGACGGGGCCGAGCGGCCGGTGACGGAATTGGCGGAAATCGAGGTCCAGCGGGGCTATTCGGAGATCAACCGGGTCGATCAAATGCGATCGATCACGATCAGTGCCGACGTGGACGAGGCGGAAGGGAACGCCCGCGACGTGGTCGCCTCGTTGCAGCGGGATTTTGTGCCGCAACTACTGAGCGAGTACCCGGGGGTACGGGTTCGCTGGGAGGGCCAGAAGGAACAGACACGTGAGTCCCTGGGCAGCCTGCTGGTCGGCTCGGCCATCGCCCTGGTCGCCATGTTCTTCCTGCTCGTACTGGAATTCCGCTCGTACCTGCAGCCGCTGCTGGTGATGATCATTATCCCCTTCGGGCTGATCGGGGCCGTGCTGGGCCATTTGGTCATGGGGTTGCCGGTGACCCTCTTCAGCTTCTTCGGCCTGGTGGCCCTGACAGGCGTCGTGATCAATGACTCGATTGTTTTGATCGACTTCATCAATCACCGCGTCCGTGGCGGGATACCGATCGAGCAGGCCCTGATCGATGCGGGCCGCCGCCGCTTCCGGCCGGTGCTGTTGACCTCGCTGACCACGATCGCCGGCCTGCTGCCGATCCTCGTCGAGACGTCATTCCAGGCCCAGATCCTGATCCCCATGGCCACCAGCCTCGCCTTTGGCCTGGCGCTGGCTACCGCCCTGGTGCTGATCCTGGTCCCGGTCTTCTACCGGCTGTACCATCACGCGTTTCCCTACCAGCAGCCGGCCGGCGAGGATCGGGACCCACCCGCGGCCCCCGACCACCCGCCCGCCACCGTACGGGTCCCCGCGGCCAGCGAAATGGAATCGCTGGAGTACAGTGCCTAGGCGCGGATATTTCCTCTGCTCCTGCTGCGTTGCCAGACCCCTAGCTGTGATCGAACGGTTTGCCAAAGCGGTAGCCAACGCCGCGGACCGTTTCCGCCAGATCCGCCCGAGAGGTCCAGCTTGCGCCGCAGGCCACGGATGGGGACGTCCATCTCCCGCTCCAGCACCAGGGCATCCTCGCCCATCGCCGTCTCGATCTACGCGTTGCGCGTCAACACCCGTCCCGGCTGTCGGATAAGGGTTGCCAGCCAGCCAGCGAAATGCCGAGCGGGGCAGGTGCACCCGCTTTCCCTCGAACATCACCTGGTGCTTGGCAGGATCGATCACCACCCCCTGGCTGGCCACCGCGGCCGGCACTTCGTGTCGGCAGCGGGCCTGGATCTGGTCCCTCCGCAGCTTCACGACCAACGGCTTGGTCACGAAATCATTCGCGC
>JABAOH010094160.1_pt1 | contig 11745 bp, 7 predicted proteins | sample 7062181 | NCBI WGS metagenome assembly JABAOH01 (sample SAMN14538630, study PRJNA623070) | marine sediment metagenome | biome: marine biome [ENVO:00000428]; feature: marine pelagic biome [ENVO:01000023]; material: deep marine sediment [ENVO:00002113]; isolation source: pool of 5 deep marine... | reverse complement strand
AGGTTGATGCCGCCGCTGCCGGTCTCCGCGAAGATGCGGGCGGAAGCGTTGGCCGGCAGGATGATCGTCACGCCACCGCTCCCGGTGTCGACCATATGATCGCCGCCCTCCAGCTCCATCAGGTCGAGAGTGACCGAGCCCGAGCCGGTGTCGATGTTCGATTCGCCGGCATAGATCTCCGTCGTGCGCACCGAGCCACTGCCCGTGTCCACCTCGAGCTGGCTGGCCCGGGCACGCTCCACCGTGACGCTGCCGCTCCCGGTGTCGATGCTGACCTCGTCGCCCTCGACGTCGCTCACCTCGACGCGGCCCGAGCCCGTGTCCACGTTCAGGCTGCCGCGGATCGTGCTGGCGGCCACAGAGCCGCTGCCGGTGTCGATGTGGGTGTCACCCGAGATGTTCTCGGCCGTGACCGGCCCGCTGTGCGTATCCAGGTCCACCGGCGCCTGGACGTTCATCGCTTTGAGCTGCCCCACGGCCAGCTTGACCCGGGTGGCCACGCCGCGCGGGACCAGGATCTCCAGGTCGGCCCAGGCCTCGAGGTCGCCCCGGCGCCCGATCTCGATCCGCTCATTTCCCGACACGTGTGAGTAAAGATCCTCGAGGAACGAACTCTCATCGCTCCAGCTCCTGAGCCTGAACTGGGTGCTGCCGCCGTGGTCGCGGTCGTAGCGGATGCTCTGCGACTGGTTCAGCGGATAGACCACGTGGAACTCCGCCGCCCCACCCCGCTTCACCTGAAAGTCAAGCGTGCCGGCGTCGCTTCCGCCCGGCGTCGCCCGGATGACGATGCGCGAGCCATCGTGCCCACGGACGGTGACCTCGCCGGCCAGGTTGGTGACCAGCAGCCGGTCTCCCTCGAAGGAGAACTCCTGCTGCGCCGGGGCCGGGCCGACGGCAAGCAGTACGAGAACGCCCGCCAGCGCCATGCTCAGCGTTCGGTATCTCATGAACGTGCCTCCGTATGGACAGGCGCCGCCCCTCCTGCGGAGCGGCAAATGTGGCTGAATTCCCACCTGTTGGACATGTCGTTCGGCGGATGGGTTGGAATCCCGATTTTCGGGCTATCTAAGCGTCCGTACGCTGGGCGGATGGCCCCGGTTTCGCCGCCGGCTAGGGCCCCAAAGGCCGGTCAGACCACCGGGGCGGGCGCGGCCAGTCGGTTGTAGAGCCAGGCGAAGACGGCGCCGACGATCGCACCGTCCAGCAGTGCGTACAGCGTTGCCACGATCACCGAGCCGAAACCGCCAATGGTGTATCCCGGATACAGTGAACTGGCGAGCTCCAGCAGCGCCTGGCCGTAGCCGGGCCAAATGAGGTTTCCGATGCCAACCAACAGGACCGAGGCGCCCCAAACGACGCCTGCGGTGATCGCGAGGGCTTTGACCGAGAGCTTCATTGTCGCCTCCAGGTGAAGCGGGAAGGGAGCGGGCACCAGAGGTGCTACGTCACTTCACCTTTCAGCCTAGGGTGGGAGTCGGCGATTGTCGAGCGTCGCCGGCGTATCGACGCCCACGATAGGTTTAGTCGACTTCTGGGCGATAGAGCGATAGGTGGATGCTGGGCCAAAAGATCCAGGACCTGTTCCCCGTTCGAGGTCTTCCCCCCGCCTGTGATCTCGTGACCCAGCACGTTCTCTATACCTGTGGCGCGGCTCCGCCAAACAGTCACCCTCGCCTGTGTGTAGATGCCTTCTCGCCGAAAAACGTTAAAATGAGGCCGCGCCCCGATGTCTTCCATCGGACGGGCGCGATCGGGAAGGCTGTTTGGGCCGCAAGCGTGGTGACGGAACAGGCGGGTGACCTAGAGACATGACCGAGCCAGAGCTCGAAGTCAGAAATGACTGGGCGCCGGAGCCCGCGCCGCCGGCTCGGTCCGAGGGTCGGCCGCTCGGGTGCGGCGCCGTGCTCGCGGCGTTTGGAGCGGGCCTCGCCTCCGCGGTCCTCGTCGCTGGGTTGGGCGTGCTGGTGGCCGGCGAGTCGCTCGCCCTGGCTTCGCTGCTGGTCGAGGTCGGCTTCCTCGCCGGGGTGATCGCCTACCTCGGGGTCAGCGGGCGCCGCGTCGCCGGGGCGCTGAGGCTGGGCCCGCTGCCGGCCCCGGCGCCGACCTATGTGCTGGCGCTCAAGCTGGGCGTGGCGCTGCTCCTGGCTAATTTCGCCGCCACGGCGCTGCTGGGGCCGCCGCTTCGTGACATCGAGTTCGTCACTCAGGTGGAGGGGATGGCCGAGCGCATCGCCCTGGCCGTGAGCGTCGCGCTGGCCGCCCCGCTGATCGAGGAATCGCTGTTTCGAGGTCTTCTTCAGGGCGTGCTGGAGGACCGGATGCGCCCCTGGTTCGCCATCTCTGCGGCTGCTCTGCCGTTCGCGCTCCTCCATGGGCCCGAGCCGGCGCTCTTCTTCTTCTTCTGGAGCCTCCCCGTCGGCTGGGTGACCTGGCGAACCGGGAGCGTCCGGCCGGCCGTGCTGGTGCACGCGGTCAACAACCTGGTGGGACTGACCGGACTGCTGCTCAGCGGCACGGTTCGACCGGAGGAGATCGAGCGGACCGCGGGCACGATCGCCTTCTCGCTGGCGCTGCTGGCGGCGGCGGCGCTCTGGTCGGTACGGCTCTGTCGCCGGGTGGGCCTTCTGATGGGCGAGGGGAGTCCGTTACGGGCGTGAGCGGGACGTCGAAACCCCAAGGCTATTCGCCTCGTACGGACGCGTGTCGGGCCTTATAGCTCGGTTAGCGACGACGAGTTATCAGCGGGCAGGTGCGGACGGCGCCCTCGTCGCCGATGCTGAGGTGCGATGGAAGAGGTCACCAAACGACGCTTGCAGTTTCTGGCGGGATTTGCCGTTTACTTCGGCGTTCTTTGGCTGCTCTGGAATACACCTATCGTCTATCCCCTTAAGATCTTCGTGGTTCTGCTCCACGAGCTGAGCCACGGGGTGATGGCCGTAGCGACCGGCGGTTCGATCGAGCGGATCGTCGTCACGGCCAACCAGGGAGGCCTGTGCGTGTGTCCGGGTCGCAGCCCCTTTCTGATCCTCTCGGCCGGATATCTGGGCAGCCTACTGTGGGGCGCGCTGATTCTGCTGGCCGCGCAGGCCCGTGGAGCAACCCCACGCGTCGCGGCCGGGGTGATCGGCGTCCTGGTGCTGGCGGTGACCGTGGTCTACGTGCGGAACGGCTTCGGCATCCTTTTCGGCGTGGCCTTCGGCGCCGGTCTGATTGCGGCGAGCCGTCGGCTGCCGATCCAGGGCAACGCGGTGTTGCTCACCGCNNGATCGCCCCGAGGTCATGTCGGACGCCCGCATGCTCGCCGAGTTGACTGGGGTTCCGACGGTGGTCTGGGGCGTGGTCTGGATCGGCGTCGCCCTGCTGATCAGTGGTTTCTTGTTCAGATGGGCCTTTCAGCGGGCCGCGGAGGGAACGGTCCGGCGGCGCGAGGTGTTCCAGGTCTAGCGCCGGCGCCGAGGCGGCGCGCGGCCCGATAGAAGAACGAGAAACGGGGCGGAGGTCATCGGTCTCTGCCCCGCTCACATCCCAAGCTGCCAACGCGGCCGCTTACGCTCCCCAGTCAGAACCTCGAGCCGGGAGGGTCCACGTCCGCTTTGCGCCAGGCGGTTGGCAAACGCTCCCGAGCGGCCTCGGCGTCCGCGGACTCGCGGGTCTGGGGGTAATCGCACAACCGGCTTAGCAGCCGGCTTGATGGTTCAAATACAATCGCGAGGATGTCAAGAAGATCATCGGCTGGGCCGCCCGCCAAGGGCGGGAAGGGCGGGTTCGCCCTCAGAAGAACGCGCTCCCCGATACGTAGATCACCGTTGGAACCACACCGAACTCGGAAGGGAGGGTCGTGGGTACAGCCCCGAAGTCGTCGTCGCCGAGTCCAAGGAAGAGTCCGGCGCGAAGCGTCACCTCGTTCGAAGCGGAGTAGGTGGCGCCGGGCGCCAGCAGCACGCTCTCGTCCCCCAGGTTGGCGAGGACGAGCAGGTCGACGGCGAAGAGAGGGTGTAGCTGATAGACGGCCTGGGAGACACCCACATCCCGGCCCAGCACCTGAAGCTCGCCGCGCACGGATGGTTTCGAGAACAGCACCGCGGCCAAGTCTCCGGCGCTTGCTGCGCCGAAACCGTCACGTTGATACTCGAAAACGACGTAGAGGTCACGACCGCGCAAGGCTAAGCGGGTGTCGAGCCCCACCGTCGCGCGCAGGGTCGGCTCATCTTCATCGTCCTCGCGCAGGCTAGCCTCGGCTCGCAGCGCGACGCGCCCGACTCCGCCGGCCGCGCCGAAGCCGAGCGCCGGTTCCTCGTGCAGCGCTCCACCCCAGGCTGACAGTTCCCAGCCGCGCCAGGTCGCTCGACCGCGGCCCAGCACCGTGAGTGACTCGCCGATTGGCGAATCGGCCAGCCTGGCCGCCAGCTCCAACTCGCTGAGCGGTCCGGGGAACGCCTGCAGGCGCAACGCGTCCACACCGCCCCTGTACTCGCGAAACGGATCGGCGGGATCGAAGGGCGCGAAGGGATCGGCCGGTGTGAGGAAGAGCGTGGTCGCCCAGGAGATCGTCTGGCGGCCCGCCGTGATCTCGAGGAAATCGGCCGGCGCCACGCGGGCGTTCAGCCGGTCGAAGCGGTGACGCCAGAGCCAGTGGCTCGTCTCCTTGAGCGTCCAATCCAGGTTCAGCCACTCGCCGCCGCCCGGCGCGACGCCGGCGAGGAGCGCGCCAACGGGTGCGCCCACGGCTCGCTCGCTGTAGGAGAGCAGATGCTCGTAGGCGACCTCGAAAGTCAGCGGTCCGACCTGTGGCGTCGTCATGAAGCGCAGCCGCTGCAGGTCGCCGAACCCCCCGGCGGCGAATGCGGTGGAGTCGTTCCAGAGCGGGACGTTGAGGTAGTAGCCGCGGACGGTGGGGAGCTGAGCGTTCAGAGGTCCGCCGCCCAGCAGCGAGATCGCTGCAGCCAGAGTTGCGCCGCGTATCACCGCTCCGGCGCGGGCGACCGGCGCGCCGCTCCATGACGCGCGGGTCGTGGGTGGCGAACACGAAGGTGGTGCCGAGATCGCGATTCAGCTCCTCCATCATGTCGAGCAGCGCATCGCTGGCGGCCGAGTCGAGGTTGGCGGTCGGCTCGTCCGCCAGCACCAGCGCCGGCTCGCCGACGACGGCGCGGATCACGGCGACGCGCTGCTGCTGGCCTCCGGAAAGCTTGCCCGGGCGCCGGTCCTCCAGACCGGTCAGTCCGGTTCGCTCGAACAGCGCGTGCACGCGGCGTCGCCGCTCGTCGCTGTCGATGCCCTGAAGCAGCAGCGGGAACTCGGCGTTCTCCATCGCGGTGAGCACCGGCAATAGGTTGTAAGCCTGAAAAACGAAGCCCACCTGCTCGAGGCGCAAGCGCGCCAGCTCGCGGTTGGACATCTCGGTGAGATCCCGACCGGCGATGCGTACGGCGCCGCGCGTGGGGCGCGTGAGGCCGCCGATGAGGTTCAGCAGCGTCGTCTTGCCCGAGCCGGACGGCCCGGCCATGGCGACGAACTCGCCCGGCTCGATACGCAACGTGATCCCCTGGACAGCGGGTACGTCCTCCGGCTCCTGCTCGAAGATCTTCCACACCTCTTCGGTGGCGACGCCGCTCTTGTTCTGCTCGTTCATCGTCGATTCCATCCTGCGGTTCGCGATACGCTTGGCTCGCCGCGGCCCGGGCGTCGGCTCCGGCTCACCGTTCGAATTTCATCGCCTCGGCGACGTCGATCCGCGACGCCCGCAAGGCCGGATAGACCGATGCCGCGATGCCGATGACCATGATGAAGACGAGGCTCTGCACGATCCTGCCGATGCGGAACATCGGAATGATCACCGGATCCATGACCACGCCCGAGAAGCTCCACTCGTCGCTCCAGGCGAACGAGAAGTCGAGTCCGTCGCGCCAGAAGAACCAGGTGATCGCCAGGCCGAGCGCGATGCCGACCAGCCCGCTGAGGGTCGTCAGGATCAAACCTTCGATCATCACCAGGCCGCCCGTCTGCTTCGGCGTGAGCCCGAGGGCCTGCAGCAGGCCGAATTCCCGGTGCCGATACATCACCGACATCAAGATCGTGTTGACGATGCCTAAGGCGATGATGCCGAAAAGGACGATCTGCCAGACGTAGTTCCCCAGGTCGTCGAGACGCACGGCGGCGCTCAGCTCCGGCATCGCTTCGCGCCAGTTCAGCACGACCATGTCTCCGGCCGAGATACCATCCTCCAACTCATCACGCAGCGTTCGGGCGATACGTGGCACTCGGCGGCTCGAGTCGAGCAGGACCGCGATCGTCGTCACGTCGTCGCCGGTCCGCAGCCACGAGCCGGCCGTGGCCTGCGGTATGTGGATCAAGGCTTGATCGACCTCGGGGATGCCGGTGCGGAAGAGTCCGACGATCCGCACCAGCTGTCCGGCGATGTCGCCCTCAGCGTCCTGAGCCGTGAGCACCAGGCGCGAGCCCAGGCGCAGCTCGAGCGACTCGGCCAGGCCCGCGCCCACATAGGCAGCCAGTCGGTCGTCGGGTTTCAGGTAACGGCCTTCGGCCAGCTTGTCGTCGAGGATCGAGAAGGCCGCCTCCGCCTGCGGGTCGACGCCGATGATCTGGGCGGGCCGCGCCCCGGCCGGCGAGCTGGCCAGGCCGCCGAGGGCGAGGCGTGGCACAAAGCCGCTGACGAACTGGGAGATCGTCGGCGCCCGCAACGCGGCCTCGGCCGCCCGGCGGCCCTGGCCCGACAAACGATCTTCGATCTTGCGGCTGGCCTGGAAGCCGGGCGCCTGAATCGAGATGTGGCCGCTGCCCATGCGCACGCCGGACTCGATCCAGTCCTCGTGCGTCCCGTCACCCAGCGACAGCGAGAAGATCAGCAGCGTGCCGCCGATGATCATCGCCGCCGCCGTCAGCAGGCTGCGTCGGGCCTGGCGCCGCAGATTGCGGAGCGCGAGCCGGGTCATGACGGTCGCTCGGGTGATCATAGCCCGGACAAGGTGTCGGCCGGCGGCACCCGTGCCGCGCGGGCGGCGGGATAGAGCGCCGCGATCAGCGCGGTAATCACGAGCGCCAGGCCCGTCCAGATCGTCGCGGCGGTGTTGTATTCGACCCTCAGAGATGGGCGGATGAGGGCGCCCAGCATCGTGTAGTCGCCGTAGAGAAATCCGAGGTCGGGCGGTGCGTTGTGGAACCAGACCATTACGGGCGCCGTGATCACGGCGCCGGCGGCCAGGGCCACCGCTCCCAGCGCCAGCGCCTCGAACAACACCGTGGCCACGACGGCCAGGGGGCTGGTGCCCAGCGCCAGCATGACCGCGAACTCGCGTCGACGTTCGAAGGTGGCCATCAGCATGGTGTTGGCCACGCCGAAGATCGCGATGGCGAAGACGATGACGACGATGATCCAGTTCCACGTCTGGGCCAGTCTGGCGAAGTCGAGCATCTCGGGGCGAAGCCGGGTCCACGGCTCCACCTCGATCGGCAAACCGAGCGGCGCCAGACGTTCGCTCAGCCGTGCCGCGGCCTCCGGCGCCAGCCAGGGATCGGTCGTCCGGGCGGCGATCTCGTGGATCCGCTCCGGGGCGAGCACGACGAGCGCCTGGAGCTGGCGGATGGGCAGCAGCGCGTAGGACGCGTCCAGCTCCGCCAGTCCGCTGCGGAAGACCCCCGAGACCGTGAACAGGTCGTTGCCCATCGAGCCGTCGGCGGCGGGCGCCACGAGGATGACTTCGTCGCCCACGTCCACCGCCAGCTGGCGAGCCATCTCCACGCCCAGCAAGATCTGGCGCGCGCCGGCGTCAGGCACGCGACCCCGAACCAGCGAGCCGAGCAGCCGGCTCACACGCGCCTCGCGCTCCGGGTCGACGCCGGCCAGGATGCCGGCGGTGGTGGCCGCGCCCGAGCTGACCAGCCCTCCGGCGAAGACGCGGGGCGCGGCGGCGGTGATCGCGGGGTCAGAGCCGAGCTGCTGGACGAGGCGGTCGACGTCGGCGCCGTCGCGGCCGCCGATCGTCTCGTAGATGCTGCGTTCCGGTCGGTACTCGAGCGCGTGCAGCTGCACCTGGCCCGAGAAGAGCCCGGTGCCGTTCTCGATCATCTCGGCGATCAGCCCCTCCATCAGGCCGACCAGCACCACCACAGCCAGGTAACCGAAGGCCAGCGCCGCCGCGGTGATCAGGGTGCGGCGCCGGTTGCGGCCGAGGTTGCGCCACCCGATGCGCCACCAGGTTCCCGAGTCCACTATCCGCCCCCCGACCGCAGCGCTCGCAGGGAGAAGAAGCTCTTGTCGATGTCGATGTCGAACTGGATCTGCGAGTAGCGGACCGTTGTTCGCTCCCCCGGCTTGTCCTCCGGCTGCATGTTCATCACGGTGGGAACGAGACGATCCCCCATCGTCCGGTACTCGCCGAAGTCCATGGTGCGTGCCAGGTCGCCGTCCTCATCGTAGTAACGCGCCCAGGTCGGCATCAGGTCGTCTTTCCGCACCTGGTACTCGATCCGCCCCCAAACGACGGCGGCCTCGGGCTTCGGCGTGAGAACGAACTCCCACACCTCCACGGTATCGCGTGGGCCTTCGAAGCTGATCTCGATGTCGTAGTCATCGATCAGCCGACTCTCCTTCACGAGATCGTCGTTGGTGAAGTGGGAGCCCATCCAGGCGCCCATCATCAGCGAGGCGGGGATCTTGATGGTGCGATCCACGCGGGGGAGATAGTTCCAGATATCGTCTTCCGCTCGCAGCGTGGCCAGACCTTCCTCCCTGCGCGGGGCCGTGACCCGGATCAAAGCGTACTCCGTCCCCAGCGACCAGAGCTCCATCGTCAGGCTGCGCTCCCAGTGTTCGGTCACCACCTCCATGGTCGCGATCCCGTAGCTCGATTCGCCTCGCAGTATCCGGTCGACGCGATCGATGATCTCGCGGGCTGTCTCCTGAGCCAACGCCCCGGACCCGCTCGCTGCCAGCGCGATCAGCGCCGCAGCCAGGCTGCGGATAACAATTGTCATAATCGACTCGACTTCATGATGGTGCGCGGTTTCAATTGCCTGTGCGACATTCCGGCCCACAACGTGTCAGAGCTGGCTGGCTCTGGAGAGGCGGCTGGGGCCGTGACCCGGTTCCAGGCCACCCCCCGCGGCCTCGACACGGTTGGGCACATTGAATCCGCTGGCTGACCAGGGCAAGTCGCGTTCCTTACTCCGCCAGCTCACGCATGCCGGCCAGGGGAGTGCGTCGCAAGACATCGCGACTGTTGGCCAGCCCGATCAGCGTGGTCAGAAGCGCCGTGCCTGCCCAAAGACCGACGAGCGCGAGACCCGGCAGGTCGAAGCGTAGCTCGAACAGGAAGGTCACGGCGAGCCAGCCGGCGATCGCGGCGAGGCCGACGCCGGCCAGCCCGGCAAAGGACCCAAGTGCGAAATATTCGGTGGCCAGAATACGCCGGATGGTCTTCGATCGGGCGCCCAGCGTCTTGAGCGTGATCGATTCGCGCATCCGCTGATAACGCGAGGTCGCGATGGCGCCGATGAGGATGACCAGGCCGCTGCCGATGCTGAACAGCGCCATGAAGCGGATGGCCACCGCCACCTTGCTCAGCACGGCGTCGATCGCGTCGAGGATGATCGTGAGATCGATCGCCGCCACGTTGGGGAAGCTGAGGACCAGATCGCGCTGGACCTCCGCGCGACCGATCGGGTCGTCGACTCGGCTCAGCACTACGAGGCTCTGAGGCGCCTGTTCCAGAGACCCCGGCTCGAAGACCACGAAGAAGTTGGGCTCGAAACGCGCCCAGTCCACGCGCCGCACGCTGGTGATCTCGGTCTCCAGCGGGAGGCCCTGGATGTCCCAGCCGATGCGATCGCCGACCCACACACGCAGCTCCTCGGCGACGCTCTCCTCGATCGAGATGGCCGCGATTCGGTCCGCGCCCTCGGCCGCGGGCACTCGTTCAGCCGCGAACCAGTCACCCGCGATCAGTCGCTCGGAACCGACCAACGTGTCCCGGTACGTGTGGCGATACTCGCGCAGCAGCGCCCAGCGCGGAACCCGCGGCCCGACGGTGTCGGCCAGCACCTCCTCGACGGTCCGATCCCCCAGTCGCATGAGCCGAGCGGGCACGATCGGCGTTCGCTGGAGGACCGGAGCCCCGCGTGCCTCCAGCAGGGTCGCCACACCTTCGTCCTGGTCCGGCTGGACGTCGAACAGCAGCAGGTTGGGACGGTCGGGTCGGGTCTCCATGACGATCTGGTCCAGCAGATTGCGCTGGACCACATAGAGCGTGGCGATGAGGAAGACGCCGAAGCCGATCGCCAGCGTCACGGCCACCGTCTGATTGTGCGGCCGGAAGAGGTTGGCGATCCCCTGCCGAAGCGGGAAGCGGGCGTGCCGGGGGAAAAAGCGCCGCGTCCCGCGCATCAGGCTGGCAGCCGTGAGACTTAGGGCGCCTGTGGTCACGGCCACCGCCCCGGCGAAGGCGAGGCCCACGGCGGGCTCCGGCGCCTGCCAGAACGCCAGCGCCACGACACTGGTCAGCAGCAGGGCCAGGACTCCCAGCCGCACGAAGTCGCGCCGGCGGCGCGGCCGCTCGTAGTCGCGCCGCAACGCCCGCAACGGCGCCACGTCTCTGATCCGCAGCAGCGGTAGCAGCGCGAACAGCAGCGACACCCAGATGCCGATGAAGAGACCCGCCAGGATCGCCGAGGGCTCGAGGGTAAATGGCACCTCCAGGGGCAGAAAGTCGGCGACGACCCGCGGGAAGGCGGCCTGCACCCCGAGGCCCAGCGCGGCACCGAGCATGGCGCCGCCCAGACCCATCAACCCGGCCTGGGTCAGATAGATGGCGAAGGCCTGCCGCTGGGTGGCGCCGAGGCAGCGGAGCACGGCCGCCGTGTCCAGCTTCTCGCTCACGAAGACATGCACGCCGCTGGCGACGCCGATGCCCCCGAGCAGCAGCGCCACAAGCCCGACGAGTGCGAGGAAGCTGCCCAGTCGGTCCAGACCCGAGGTCAGGTCTTCCTCGTACTCCTCCACGGTCGTGTAGCGAACGCGGCTCGCCTCGAACAGAGAGTCCTTCGCCTCGACCAGACGCTCGACCACGGCGGGATCGTCGGTCTGTAGGTAGGCGCGGTAATACGAGATGCTGCCGAAGCGCAGGAGCCCCGTCTCGCCAAGGTACTGAGAGGGGATGTAGACCCGCGGTCCGATGGCCGAGCGCAGCCCGATGTCGCCGGGCAAGCTCAGCACGCTGCCGGCGATCTCGAAGCGTGCCCGACCGATGGCGAGGGTGTCGCCCACCTGGGCGTCGAGCTGCACCAGCACCGCGGCGTCCACCAGCGCCTGGTGGCCCGAGCGGAAGTCTTGCCAGAGATCGGGCGGGTCGGTCTTCAGTTCGCCATAGAAGGGGTAGTCGCCTTCGGGCGCCCGAACCTGGACCAAGCGCGTCAGGCCGGAGCGAGTCGACAGGGCCATCGACGAGAACGAGGTTTGCCGAGAGATCCGCGCGCCGTCGCGCTTCAGGGAATCGAGGAGCGCCTCGATTTCTGGCGGAAACTCCCAGCGGCTGCCCAGTACCAGGTCGGCGCCCAGCAAGGCGCGCGCCTGCCCGCGCACGGCCTCTGTCACGTTGGCGCGGAACGAGTTGATGGCGACGAGCGCGGCCACACCCAGCGTGACGGCCACCATGTAGAGCGAGAGCCGTCGGCGTGTTGACCGGCCCTCGCGCCGTACCATCGCCAGCGTGAAGCGCAGACTCACGG
>JABAOH010114147.1_pt3 | contig 11747 bp, 11 predicted proteins | sample 7062181 | NCBI WGS metagenome assembly JABAOH01 (sample SAMN14538630, study PRJNA623070) | marine sediment metagenome | biome: marine biome [ENVO:00000428]; feature: marine pelagic biome [ENVO:01000023]; material: deep marine sediment [ENVO:00002113]; isolation source: pool of 5 deep marine... | reverse complement strand
AGAGGCCGCTACCGCCGTCCGCCGTCAACCTAGAGAAGAGCCGGAAGGCGGATTCACCCTTTCTCTCCCTCACGATGTAGGTCGTGCCGCCTCTCAGCTCTTTCAACATATCCTCCCCGGCGGGCTAATTCGAGGAAGCTCAAGCTATTAAAGCTCACCGGGCAAAAAATCAGTTAGCCTGTGACTCCTCTACAGCTCCTCTTTGACCGTGGCCAGAACGCTGCTCGTGGAGGTTCTCTCGATTCCAGGTATTCCCCTCAGCTGGTCGAGCACCAGGCCTGCTAGCTCCTCGAGGCTTCCAGTCCTGACCTTGAGGAGGATGTCCCAGTTGCCAGTGATGAGATGAACCTCGTGGACTTGAGGGAGTTTCGCTAGCTCAGCAGCAACCTCCTTCTGACGGACCTTGGCGTCGGGTCCGTATCTCACGAAAACGTAGCTGGTCAGCCCCTGTCCCAGCTTGGCGTGATCCCTGACAACCGTGAACCTCCTTATGATACCCTGCTTTCGCATCCGCTGGATGCGGTAGTTCACCGTGGGTCTGGGCAGTCCCAGCTCCCGGGCGATGTGAGCCAAGCTCTTGCTAGAGTCTTCCATCAGCTTCTCCAGAATCCTTTGATCAGTAGCATCGAGCTGATACTTCATAGTCGATTCATTGTACTGCATGGCAATACATTAAGTTTTTGATTACTCAAGTATGAAATTGTTAACCTCTCATGGCATCTTGTAGACATTCCCCCGACGCCGCGCGGGACACCGTTCTGACGGCACAAAGGCCTAGTATTTAGTTGACCGTGACTGAGGGGAGGAGATGAAGGATGGACCGAGTCACGGAACTGGCCCGTAAGCACCAAGAGAGGATCGTGGCGTGGAGGAGGAGCCTGCATCAGATTCCCGAACTTGCCAACGAGGAGGTTAAGACGAGCGGCCTCGTGGCGGATGCTCTCGCCGAGATGGGCCTAGAGGTCAGGGAGGGAGTAGCAGGAACGGGCGTCGTCGCTTTGCTGAAGGGGGCGAGGCCAGGAAAAGTCGTCGGATTGAGGGCCGATATGGACGCCTTGCCACTGGTAGAGAGAACCGGTCTCTCCTTCGCTTCTGTTCACGAAGGCCAGATGCACGCCTGCGGCCACGACTCACATATGGCCATGGTCCTGGGCGCGGCCATGGTGCTTAGCGAGCTGGAGTCGGAACTGAATGGGAAGGTGAAGTTCATTTTCCAACCAGCAGAGGAGGAAGGACACATAGGCGGTGCAGGTCCCATGATAGATGCCGGGGCGCTGAGGAACCCCAAGGTGGACTACATCTTCGGTCTGCACGTTTGGCCCGACGAGCCCTCCGGTAAAATCGGGTACAAGCAAGGGGCCCTCATGGCGTCAACTGATACATTCTACATAACAGTGAAAGGAAAGGGCGGCCACGGGGCAAAGCCACATCAGACGGTGGATCCCGTAGTAGCGGCAGCCCACCTCGTCGTGGCTCTTCAGACCATGGCTTCCAGGGAAGCAGATCCGCTCGAGCCCTTCGTCATGACGGTAGGCAAGCTGACAGCAGGCACCGTACACAATATCATCCCATCTGAGGCCTACTTGGAGGGTACCTTGAGGACAGTGAGGGAAGAGACTAGGATGAGCCTCAAGGACAGGCTTGAGAGGATGGCCTCCGGCGTGACGTCTTCCTTCGGCGCCCGATACGAGCTGAGAATCGACGAAGGGTACTCTGCGACGATAAATGACCCGGAGGTGACGGCAGAAGCCGTGGAGGTTCTGGCTGGTGTCTTCGGCCGTGAAGCTCTCGTCGAAGTTCCTCTCACCATGGGAGGGGAGGACTTTTCCCGCTACCTCCAGGCGATCCCCGGCAGCTTCTTCTTCCTGGGGACCCGGAACGAAGCCAAAGGGTTGACAGCCTCAATCCACAGCCCTCATTTTCAGGTGGATGAGGATGTGCTCCCCCTAGGGTCAGCCTCCTTGGCGAAGCTGGCCCTCCACTTTGGCTCGAGAGGACGGTCCGCGCGATAAACTCTTATATGCTCCCACCGGTTGCCGGCGCGGGAGAGGTCATCCTTCGACTGTACCAGAGGAGGGTCTCCCCTCGCCGAGGAGGGGCGAAATCCCAAGATCCGCAGAGCGGGAGGAGGTGATATGAGTTGGGAAGATTCGAACAGAGTCTGGCAGAACAGGTCGTCATGAAGAGCCTAGCACTAAGGGAGGGAGAGGAGTACTTCATCACAACGTGGCAACACACGATTCCCATGGCCGAAGCCCTCTTCGTGGAGGCATCCAAGGTGGGAGCTCACCCTCACGTATTCCTATTCACGGACGACATCTACAGGAGGTATCTCTCAGAGGTCTCCGAGGATTTCATGAAAGTTCCATCCAACCTCATGCTCCAGGCGTACGACTCCCTGAGCGCGACGACAGACCTTGGCGGCCCCGAGGATCCGGCCATCTTCGAGAGGATGCCAGCGGAAAGAATGGCAGCCTTTCAGGAGAGTGAGAAGCCCTTCATGGACAAGTTCCTGGAAAGAAAGTTGAGAGGAGTGTTCGTGGGGCTCGGAACGGTCACCCCTCACAGAGCGGTCAAGTACGGACTAAACTACGATGCTTGGTCGAGGTCCGTGCGGAGCGCCCTGAGGACCGATCTGTCGGAAATCGCGAGGGTCGGTAACGGAATAGTCACGGGGCTGGAAGGAGGTAGGGAAGTTCACGTTACCGCGAGGAATGGCACGGACCTCAGGTTTGAGATAGAGAGGAGGAAGGCCTACCTGGAGGACGGCATAGTCGACGCCGAGGATATCAAGAAGGGCGCCTTGTACGCGACGCTCCCCGCTGGCAGCGTGACCATCGCTCCGAGGGAGACCACGGCCAACGGGACGGTCGTATTCGATAAGATGGCCCTCTGGGGGAGGGTACTGACCAACGTGCGTTGGACCTTTGAGGATGGGCGCCTCACGAAGTACGCCGCAGGGAGGAACCTGCGCACCTGGCAGAACTTCTACGAGCCGGCGACGGGCGACAAGGACCGGATAGCCGCCTTCTCCGTTGGCCTGAACCCCCGGGGCAGACCCCTGGGCCTGAACCTTACGGACTGGTTCTCAGCGGGTGTTGTCGGCATTGGCATCGGAAACAACAAACCCCTTGGAGGGGTTAACAAGACCACCTTCGAGTGGTCAGCGAGCGTCACGAGGGCCACGGTAGAGCTGGACGGAAGGGAGATCGTCTCCGACGGAAAGCTCTCCTAACCCCTCCTTCTCATTTTTGATATCCCGGAGAGAATGTTCATGTAGCGCGGGGTCGAGCTATACCTCGTGCCGACTGGAGGGCAGCAGAGGCAGGAAAGGCCTCGAAGGCGGCGAAAGCGCAAACGGCCCGTCTTTGATGCGGCAAAGGTATTCAGCCCAGCGGACGCGAAGCGGGACTTGGATTTCGATCTGGACCTGGAAACGGCCCGCTACAAGGCCAGGAAAGGACAAGGGGGAGATCGCAGCCCGCCAGCGACTCCATTCCCTGGCACCGGGGGAGGTTTCCCCAGCGCTCAGAGGCGCTGGGCAGTTTAACTCAACTCCTCGGTGTCACACACACGAGCTACCATCCATAAGTCACAGTTATCCGCAGGGCCTTCCTGAGCCGAGGGATTTCCACCAGGCCGGACAGGAGTTCCGGACTCATCGGCAGTCCGAGAAGCAGACTTAGAAGCTTGGCGGGTTCCCGCCTCAGTCGATATGTCCCCACAGCTAGATCCAGTTCCTCATCGGAAGAGGTGGCAAGCCGTTGGGCAATCGAGGAGAGGACCGGGTCGAAGAAGGGACTCGACATCGCCCGTCTGTGGTAGACCTCTCCTGCGAGACGTCTGTCCTGGTCTCCAACCTCCAAGATGGTTTCTGCGGCAAGGCGTCCGGTAGAGAGGGCGGCGTGGATACCTCCCCCGAAGATAGGATTGGTCGCCCCCGCAGCGTCACCGACCACGAGGACACCGCCCAAACCCAGCCTGCTGAGACGCCCGGCTGTGGGGATGAGGCCACCGTTGGCCCCGAGCCTTTGACGGGGATGCAGTCCTATGGAGTGACAGAAAGTATCGAGCTGAGGTTTGGCACCATCGTGAACATCCACTCCCACGCTGACTTCAGGTCCCCTTGGGAACACCCAGGCGTACCCCCCTCTGAACTTCTCTGAAAGGAAAAGGTGCAGCCGGCCCTCCGGGAGGCTAACGGATGAGGCGGGGAACTTGTACTGGAGGCCAACGTTACACCTGAAGCCGGGGATAAGGCCCATGGAGTGCGCTATCAACGATCGGGGCCCGTCTGCGGCTATTACATAGTCACCGAGGACAGGTCCCATGGATGTCTCTAGGGTGTAGCTACTGGTATCGGCCAGGACTTTCTTCACTATGCAGCTTGTCATGAGGGAGGCACCGGAGGCCTGAGCCTCCTCCATCAATGATGTATCGAAAGACGCCCTGTCTATGCAGTAGCCCGGAACCTGAACGTAAGCCTCAGGACCGGAGGGGGAATGGACGTTGATTCCCTTCACCTCACACACAGCCCACGGTCCCGGGGATATCCCGTTCTCCCTGAGAGCGGTCGCGCTCACGGCCTCGCCACATTGTACTGGGTGGCCCACTCGCCTGCGCATGTCGACGACGAGAACAGAGAGGCCCTCCGCGGAGAGCGATCGCGCCGCCGAGCCTCCCGCGGGCCCTGCCCCTACTATCACGACGTCGAACTTCATGTCCGCAAACCGTCGAGCGCTAGAGGAGTAGAATGGTGGAGCAACCGATAAAGGTGGCACCGTGAAAGGCGAAGAGCACGTCTATCCTGCAGCGGGGCTGACTAGAATGGTATGGGCCTCCCGACCTGTGGCAGCTCCACGTCCTGCGCCAAACCCACGAACAGCTCAGGATGCTCCGTATGGATGGGAACAACTTTCTGTGGCCTCACTTGCCTAATCATCGACTCCAGTTCACCTCTGCTGGCGTGGCCACTTGCGTGCAGCTGATGGTGGTGCAGACTGAAGCGCTCTAGCCACGACCGCAGAACAGCATCCTGAACGTCGTCCTCCTCGAAGGGTTCGCTCTTGGAATGGATGAAGTGGCCTCCTGGTGTGGGATCGATGTCCACCAACTCCGTAAGATGAGTGAAGTCCAGTTGAAGGACCACCTCCCCCTGATGGTCGTGGACATAGCTGGAGTCCACTGCACGGTCGCCCAGCTCCTTCCTGAGTTCCCTCTCCCAGATGTTCTCTCGGTCCATCTCGCGAAAGTACGCTTTCGCCTGGTATTTCCGGAAGACCTTGGGGAAGTGCAGACCTGTGTCAGCCTCCAGGGCCTTCAGCAGGAAGGCGGTCCTCGAGGAAACGACGAACTCTCTCCCTGCCTCCAGGGCCGCCATGTAGAAGGTTCTCATTCGGTCGATGTCCCGGGGATAGAAGGTCGTGACCACTAGGCGGTCCTTTGCCCCGCGAACGATTTCGAGGGCGCCCTCGTAGACCTCTCGCTCGCTGTACTCCCTTCTCCTCTCCTCAGGGGCCATGCGGGTGCCTTCCGTTATGAGGAGGACTGGTCTGGCCACCTCCATCGCCTCCAGGAACTCCTCCGTCATCTCACCATGAGGGCCGTGCCTTCTCAGGTCCCCCGTGTAGGCCACCGTCCCCTGCGTCGTATGGATGAGGAAGCCGTAGGCTCCCGGAACGGAGTGGTCGACGTGGATGGGTTCCACATCGATGCCGTGAACGCTCACTACGTCGCCCGTGCGGAAGGTCCTGTAGTCGTGGGGGCCCAGGTTCATTCGGCTCGAAGTGCCTTCCCATGCCCGAATGATGATCCTGGCAGTCTCGCCCAGGTAGGCGGGTATGTCTCGGTGAACAAACTGGAGGTGAAAGATGTGATCGAAATGGCAATGGCTGATGAACACGCCGTCGAAGGCCGGCGCTTCCTCCTTCACGCCGGAATTCTCCAGCTGCCGATGATCGTAAAGGCCTGGTAGAGTCGGCACCAGGTTCAGTGCCAGGTAGTCCCTGAGTCCAAATCGCTGCCTGGGCACGAGCCAGGGGTCTACGAAGTATCGGCTGAGCAGGTCGAAGGCCTGGCCCATGTCTAGGAAGATGCGGGACTCTTCATCCTCAAGGAGGAACTTGTTTCCGCCAATCCTGGCAACGCCGTCATAGCAGGTGAGCCGCGGCATCGCTGACCATAAGGGTCTCGCAGCTACATCTCTTTTATCACGACATAGGGGTCGCCTGTCGCACGGATGAGTGGAAGCTAGGCGCGAGCGTACCGCTTGGGCCCTTCCTTGAATATGTCGCCTCCCCGCGTGTCGTTGGCCACCACGGCGGGAAACCCTTCAACTCGGAGTTCCCGGATGGCCTCCGTCCCAAGGTCCTCGTAGGCGATTACCTCCGCCGCCACTATTCTCTTGGCCAGCAGGGCGCCCGCACCCCCCACAGCGATTAGGTAAACCGCCTTGTGCTGTTTCATGGCGTCGATCACTGGCTGAGTCCTGTATCCCTTGCCTATGGTGGCTTTAAGCCCCTCCTGTATGAGGCGGGGTGTGTAGGAGTCCATCCTGATGGAGGTCGTGGGTCCGGCGGAACCAATGACTCTGCCGGGCCTCGGAGGTGTGGGGCCTACGTAGTATATCACCTGCCCCCTTAGGTCGAATGGCGGGCTTTTCCCCCTGTCCAGTGTTTCCAAGATGCGCTGGTGAGCCGCATCTCGAGCCGTGTATATGATTCCTGATATGGAGACCGAATCCCCTACCGTAAGCCCTTCCACATCTTCATCTGTCAGCGGAGTCCTCAGAGGTACGGGAGCTGGAGTCTTCATAGTACCGCCTCCTGGTAACGGTGGGCGTGGCACTCCAGGTTCACCGCCACCGGCAGGCTTCCTATGTGGCACGGAGCCTCTTCGATGTGAACGTCCAGGGCCGTCACCGTCCCACCCATCCCCTGAGGGCCAATTCCGAGCCCATTGATCTCTTCGAGAAGGGCCTTCTCCAGTTCCGCCAGGTGCTGCTTTGCATTCCTCGATCCCAACGCTCTGAAGAGGGCCCTTTTCGCCAGTAGAGCGCAGGTTTCGAAGTTGCCTCCGAGACCGACCCCCACAACCACCGGTGGGCATGCGTTGGGCCCCGCCTTTCTAACAGTGTCTACCACGAACTCCTTGATCCCCTGGACTCCTTTGGCGGGAGACAGCATCTTCAGGGAACTCATGTTCTCTGCCCCCGTTCCCTTGCCGGCCACCATGATCTTCAACCTGTCCCCCGGTACGATGTCGGTGTGTACTACAGCAGGCGTGTTGTCCTTCGTGTTCACTCTCTGCAAGGGGTCGACTACTACTGAAGCACGCAAGTAACCCTCCCGACACGCCTTCGAGATGCCGAGGTTGATGGCGCCCGTTAGGTCCGGACCATCGAACCTAACCTCCTGGCCAAGTTCGAGGAAGATCAGGGCCATGCCGGTGTCCTGGCACATGGGCAGTTGCTCCTCCTTCGCAAGGGCTGCGTTCTCCACGAGGAGCTGGATGATCTCCCTCCCCGTGGGCGACTCCTCCTTCTCCAAGGCCTCCTGGAATGCCTGGAGCATGTCTTCCTGTATCTCGTAGCAAGCCTTGATGTAGAGATCCTTCACAGTCGCGGATACCTCAGAAAGGCTCAGGCTCCTCATCATCTCACCCGGACGAACGCAAGGATGCCGTACGGCGAACTATGAGGTTTGCGTAAATAGAATCTCTACCTATTGCGGGTGTGGGATTCCGGGACTGCCGAGGCAACCCGTCGCCTCTTCACCTCCTGATCCGAGAGAACCGAGAGGCCGGCCGCTTCAAGCTCCCCTGTGAGCCCCTCTCCGAAGAGGCTGTACACCTGGCGATCTTCCCCGCCGGAAAGGACCTGGATGGACAGTCCCAACCTCTCCAACCAGCCCCGCGGGGCGGCCTTCTCGATCACCAGGAGGCGACCACCCGTCTGGAGAACCCTAGCTATCTCGGCCAGAACCCTCCCTCTGACGGATGGAGACATGTGATGAAGGGCGTACCCCAGAACAACGCGGTCGAACGTACCGGAACGAAAGGGAAGGACCTGGCCGTCGCCGACGAGGACGGAGGCCTCAGTGAGGCGCATTGCGTCCAATGCGCGGCGGACGTCCCTCTCGAGGCCGAAGAGCCGAAGGCTGGGCATCTCGCGATGAAGGGAGTTGAGGAATGAACCTCGTCCACATCCTACGTCGAGCAGACGCATCCCCACCGTCAGGTGCAGTTGCCTCTTCACGATCTCCCATAGCTCCGGACTCTTCACTCCACCAGGTATCGGCCGACCATCCTTAAAGGGAGGGAATGGAGCCCACGTGAGAAGGGCGGTAGCCTTCGAGAAGACAGAGGCACGCCCTTTTAAGTCCTGAAGGACTTTCTCGTTCCGTGGGCAAGGAGAAGCTATTCACCACGCATGCCAGGCGCCCAGGAGATACCTTCCTGGAGACATCTGGGGGCTTCAGGTGTGAATCCTGCGGGAGTGTGGTTCCAGAGGAGTCTGAGGTCAGAGTTCACGTCTATGAACGGCACGGATCTGGGCCAGGCCCCCTGCCGAATGATTCCTACATCAAGGACCTGGCACTACCGAAGTCCAAGATGGGGTACAAGTGCAAGCTCTGCTGGCACGCCACTCCGAGCTTCAAGCACATGCTCTTCCACCTTCGAAGGTATCACGCGATTTCTCCCTTTCCCTGGGAGGTCTCCTCCTCCCTGTCCTGCCGGTTCTACGACGTCCTTCAGAAGGAGTAGGGTGGACGCCTTCAGCGAGGAGTCAAATAGCCCTTCCCGAATCCCTCACTCATGATCACGAAGATGGCTGACGTGGCAGTCGTCGTCTCTGATGCCAGGAAGGCCGCAGACTGGTATCGGGAGAAACTGGGATTTTCCGTTGGCGGCGAGGCTGAGGGCCATTGGGTGGTAGTTCATCCCCCGGGAGAGGAAAGGGGCACTCATCTGCACCTCTGCGCGGACATCTATCCCTTGGAGCCGGGCAACACGGGAATCGGGTTGGTCGCGGATAACCTACGTGAGACCTTTGGTGTAATGAAGGAGAACGGGGTGGAGTTCACCGTGGAGCCAAGGGAGGAGGAGTGGGGCGTCTACGCCATGTTCAAGGACCTGGATGGGAACGAGTTCTGGCTCTTCGAGGAGTAGCCGCCCCCTCAGACGCAGCGAGAGCCATGGAATTCCACCCAGGACCTCACATGGCTAGGGCGCCCTTGATCAGATCCGCCATCGCCCCCGGGAAGGAGACATTTCTCGACGCTTCCCTGAGAAGGGCCGAAGCTACCTTCTCCTTCGGCCGTCCATTGACGGTGTACAACCTCTCCATCAGGTCACAGATCAGCTTGGGGTATGACGAGTACAGGCGAGGATTCTTGAGGTAGTCCGGAGCCCTCTTGAAGGTCTCTAGGTCATCCAAGACGGAGTGTTCCCTGAGCCTCTCCAGGTAGCCCCTCAGGGTAGCGGCGGAGAAGTCACCGGCTCTCCGCGCAAGGTCGTACGTCTCCGCGGCCGCCATACCGGAGGCAATTGCCAGGTCGACCCCGCGGAAGGTGTAACCGTTGTTCAGCAGGAAGCCAGCTGCGTCCCCGGCTACGAGAACGCCGTCACCGTAGACCCTAGGCATCATCCTGAGGCCCATGTCAGGTGTGAGGTGGGATGAGTACTCAACCACCTTGCCACCCCGGACGAGGCGCTGGACCACTGGGTGCAGTTTGAAAGCCTCCATGAGTTCCTGAACCTCCCTCCTCTGGACGCTCACGTCCTTTGCCTTGGCCACGATCCCCAGGGACAGGGTAGACCTATTTGTGTAGAGGAACCCACCGCCAGGTATCCAGCCAGTGGCGAAACCTGCGAACACGAAGGCCGCCCCCTCTCCTTCCGAGAGGTTGAACCTCTCGTTGATGGTCCTCTCAGAGAGTTCCACCGTCTCCTTCACCCCAATGGATACCTCAGAAGGCGCGATCTCCCCGCGCAGACCGACGCTCTTCGCCATCATGGAGAGGGCGCCGTCGGCGGCGATTACCATGTCCGCTCCCACACGGTCCCGGCCCGCGACAAGGCCCTTTACGAACCCATTCTCCCGCCATAGCTCATCAACCCTGATCCCAGTTATGAGCATCGCTCCCGCCTCCTCCGCACGCTCTGCCAGCCATTTGTCGAAGGCCCCTCGGAGGGCCGTGAAGCTGGGGGCGGGAGAGTTCATGGAACCAGGGGCGTCATACTGAAGGGAGACTGCCGAGTCCTCATCGAGGAATACTAAGTTCTCTTTGGTGACGAAGCGCTCGATGGGGGCCCTTCTCCAATCGTCCCCCAGGAGCCGCCTCAACGGATAAGAATAGATTCGGCCACCGTACATGTTCTTCTGGCCAGGGACGTTGGCCCTCTCCACAAGGAGAACCTCGTACCCCTTTTTTGCCAGGAGACAAGCGGTGGAGCTTCCCGCTGGGCCAGCTCCCACAACAGCTACGTCGAACCTTTCCATATCGCCACCCGACAGCCACTGGAAGGCCTCGGAAATAAAATAGGTTTAGACACTAAGGCCTCAGCGTTCGAGGTTTGTTGAACAACGCTTTTAAGAGCCCGGGAAAAGGAAACCCCCGGAGAGGCATGAGAACTCGATCGCCATGGAGGAAACACGGTCCCTTCGTTGTCTTCATCACGTTATTGTTCCTGTTCAGCTACTTCCTCGACCAGAATCTTTACCTGATCCTCCCGGCCCTATACTCAGCTCGCATCCTCATACAGCTCGCCCTTGCAGCCACGGTCATCGCCATCCTCCGAAACGTCGTCGGCATCAAGGCCTTCGGCACATTCGCCCCCGTCATCATTGCCCTCAGTATGATCTACACCGGTCTCTGGCTGGGACTCCTGTTGTTTACCGCTGTCCTGCTGGTCATGCTCCTCACCAGGGGAGCCCTTCAAGGCCAGCGCATTCAACAGAGCCATAGAGTTGCCATACTGGTTCTCATGGTAGGCCTGTCCGTAATCGTGATCGCCGCCTTGGCGGCCAGGATCGGCAGGCCCGAGGTCTCCTATGTCCTACTCTTTCCGGCGATCATCACTTCCTGGTTTTCCGACCGTTATCTGCAGCAGGTGGACAAAGTGGGATGGGGTCCCCCCACGAAGGCACTCCTGGGAACTCTCCTCCTGATCATCGCCAGCTACTTGGTCATAGTCCAGGACCCGCTTGTGGACCTCATCATGCGGGAGCCTCTGACATGGCCCCTGCTAGTCCTCCTCCACTGGTTCCTTGGCACTCGTGTGGAGATTCGGCTATCGGAAAAGCTTCGGTTTGGCTCCCTCAAGAGGCTGGAGGATGTGGTCCTCAACGGTGGCCTCTCCGCCTCCATCCTAACCATGAACCGGAGAAACAGGGAGTTCGTGGAGAGGTACAACCCACAGGAGGTGATGGGGAGCCTGAACAAGGCGAGGGCCAAGGCCCTTCTCCTCACGGGGGGAATCCCGGTTCCGGACAACTACCTCCTCGTGTCTAGGAGGGAGCAGATTGCTCAAGCCATGGACGCCCTCATGAGGTTGCCGAAGTTCGCCATCAAGCCAGCCGATGGGCACGGAGGGGAGGGCATCATTACCGTTCACGGGCGTTCGGGTATCCTGTACCGCACAGGCGACGGCCTTCTACGGCCCGAGGACCTCCTGCAGCACCTCGGCGCCATCTTGGACGGCGATTACAACGACGGGAGGCCCGACGAAGCTCTGGTGGAAGCCCT
>JABAOH010007350.1_pt1 | contig 11752 bp, 9 predicted proteins | sample 7062181 | NCBI WGS metagenome assembly JABAOH01 (sample SAMN14538630, study PRJNA623070) | marine sediment metagenome | biome: marine biome [ENVO:00000428]; feature: marine pelagic biome [ENVO:01000023]; material: deep marine sediment [ENVO:00002113]; isolation source: pool of 5 deep marine... | reverse complement strand
GGCAACAGGCTCATCCCTCCAGATCGACGGCTTCGAGTTTCCACGTGAGATACTCTGAATGGTACCCCAACTGAAAAGCGTTGGAGCCATCTGAGACGCCGTAATGATAGATCGCCGTTCCTCCCTCCCGATCCTTCCACTTGAAAGTGATTTCCTTGACACGATAGGTCATCCCTCTCCACAAAAAGCGGATCGGTTTTATCCCTCCCTTCCTAAAGAGGACGATCACTTCGATAGGTTCATCCACTGAATAGATCATCGTTTCCCCCACGATGGTGGTGTGTTCTGGCCATGTCGTCCTTGCGCTCGACATACGGACAGCCATGGTGAGACGCCTCCATTATACTAAACATACGTATACATGTCAACAGCTTTTTTTCCAAGGAGTTCCCCCATTTGGCAAGGGATATGTCTAACATGCTAGAGATTTCCCTAGATGTTTCCGAACTGCTCAAGCGGGGGCCTCCTGTCCCTTCACTCTTAAGCTCACGCGGTGACCCTCTCCGGATTCGCCGGCGGGGAATTCCTGCCCCTTCCGCGCTCTGAAGGCGCGGCTTTCCCCTCCCCGCTCATCCTCGATGGGTCCCCACCGCTTCCGCAACATCGCTCAGAGACAGAAGGCCCCCACACAAAGGAGGAACTCCTCTTTTTTTCAATAACTAGTGCAGGTTTAGTGAATTCCTTTTGAATCCGGTTGACTTTGTGGGGGACACGATATATAGTGGGATACTCGTGAAAGATTTCATTAGGTCTCTGACCTGGGGAGGGACAAAGGCAAAATGAACGGCCGCAGTTTACTGACCTTCATATCCGTTCTATTCCTCGTCGGAATCTTCTGGATGATCGCTGCAATTCCCGAGGGCAAACCCTCGAAAACAGACCTTAAGCTCTTTGAGCCTGTAGCCCCGGTCCCCAAAGAGGTTGCTGTCGCACCAAAGACCCAAACGCCTTCGGAAGAAGAAGCTGCGATTCCCGAAAAAAAGGAGGCTACGCCGCCCAAAAAAAAGATAGTTGCTGCTTCGCAAAAAAAGGAGCGGGTAACGGAAGAGCCCAAGCCGATCATCCCTGAAGCGGTATCAGACGAGCCTCCGGAGCTCGTGGCCTATACTCCACGCTATGGAAGCGTCACGTTTACCCATCTGATGCACATCGAGGATTATGAGATCGACTGTGGGGAGTGCCACCACGAAGACATGGAAGGCGGTATGTCGAAGTGCAGCAACTGCCATGAGCCTCCCAAAAGAGCTCTCCATAAGAATTGCCAAGGCTGTCACAAACAACTCAAGAACGACGGGAAAGATTCGGGGCCAACAGGCTGTCGGGATTGCCACACGAAGGCTTCCTCGTAGAGAACTCATACGCTTCGTCCCCATCGGGGTTTTTCCCTTCCTCCCCACTCGCTCAACGGTGTATGATTCCACAGAAGCAAATACAGTCGTGTTACGGGACTTCAAAACCGGATAGGTTGTGGAGATTCCGGGGTCTTCTGTTAGACTTGCCTTGAATACCTCTTATGAAGGGGGCTAAGGAGAGGACGATGGTCGTCATCGAATTTAGCATGTTTCCCTTGGATAAGGGCGAAAGCCTTTCGCCGTGGGTGGCCCGGTGTTTAGAAATTGTCGATGCGAGCGGCATTGACTATCGACTGAATCCCATGGGAACGATCCTTGAGGGCGAATGGAACGAGGTTTTTGACGTTGTAAAGCAATGCTTTGAGGTCATGCGCAAAGACTGTAACCGGATTAGTCTAAGCATCAAGGCTGACTATCGCAAGGGAAAGCGGGGCGCCCTCGAGTCAAAGGTCGCTTCGGTGGAAAAAGCCCTGGGAAAAGTGCTGAAAAAATAGCCACAGTAATCGTAGAGAGTCGCTTCTGCTAAATCACAGGAAGGGAGCCGTATCCATGGNNAGGCTCGCCGATCTTCATCCCTCAGAGGTCTGTGAGAGAACCGAGGCGATCTACCAATATGACAAGAACGGCTACCTCCTCCCCTTTCTCAACACGCGATACCTCGTCCTTCCCAGGGAACGGAAGATCATGAAGATCAGACCCGATGAGACTTTCGAGAGTGAAACCCTGAGCACGGATTTCTATCTCATGTCTCTCGTCTATCTCACCCAGGCAAAAAGGGTGGAGCCCACAAGACACTGGGTCAGTGAGAAGGACCTCAAGGGTGGCGAGATGTTCTTTCGGGGTCCCCATGCCCTTCCTATGACAGAGTTGACCGAGAGATACGGAAAGGATCCTGAGATCTTTCTGAGAGCGGGAAAGCGCATGGGCGGTGTCGAGATGCTTTACGGCGACAAAGCCTTTGGATTGGACGTCTTTCCAAAAATACTAAATGTTTACGTCCTTTGGAAAGGGGACAAGGAGTTTCCTCCCCGTATTCAGGTTCTTTTTGACGAGACTATCCAGGACCACTTCCCCTTGGATGTCATTTGGTGCTCTGTTTCGGAGGTGAATCGGCGGTTGCTCAACCTCAACATTTAGCATGACGAATATCTTGCTTGCTCTTGATCTCTGCAAGCCTCTCGGCCAGAAAGATTAGATAGCTTCTGCCTTTTTTCCCATTTTCAAGCGGTTCAAGCCACTCACCAGGAATCTGGCTGTACCCGTAATAAGCCCCGGCGATCGCACCCGTCATGGCCCCGATCGTGTCTGTATCGCCACCAGCGTTTACGGCCACGATGACACTTTCTCTGAAATCGTCGGTGAGAAGAAACGAAGCCAGAGCAGGCGGTACCGCGCCAAGGGCGCTGACATCGCGAGGGAATTGAGATGCAATCCCTTTGATGGTCTCTTGGATGCTCCTTCCCCGCGTAGTGGTTTTGACGCTTCCGAGCGCCTCGGCCATCTCCCCGCTCCAAGGGGTCGCCGTCTCTACGACTGTGTCGACGAATTTAGCGCTTTCAATCGGTTCACCCCGAACCGCCTTAAGGGTCGCGAGACCAACAGCCCTCGCCTGCACCAATGCCCCTGCAAGTCCCAGGGGATGATGGTGAGTGATCAGGGTACAGGCCCGAGCCGCCGCTTCTAACTGGGTCGGAGCATCGTAATAGAAAAATCCGATCGGAGCAACCCTCATAGCGCCACCATTCCCCCAGCTATCCGTTCCTGCTTTATTCCACGCCACACCACATCGCAGTCGGTCCATGACGCCATATATCCGTCCCCCATACCCTCGGTAGGGGCTGAAATTGGCCACGAATTTTGTTGCCGTGAGGCCTGGATCGAATTGGGGATTCTCAACGAGGCTTTCCATGATCCCCATCATCATTTCCGTGTCATCGGTGTATGTCCCCCTCGCCATTGAGGTTAGGAGCCCGTGAACCTCTTGAATCATCGGACGACTCCAACCCTCAACCTGACGACCCAGGGCATCTCCCACAAATGTCCCCATGGCGGAACCCTTGAAACTTTCCTCCAGAACTCTTCGATACTCTCTTTCATTCTTGGGGCTCACCAAGGGCCTCCTCACATTCTTCTTTTTAGGTTTAACCCCTCTGAAACCAGACCCAACAGTTGATTGATCCGAAAGGGTTTGGAGATCTGGAAGTCGACTCCGTTCTTTTTTAGCTTTCTCTTATCCAGGGTCGCTCCCCATCCCGTGATGATCACCACAGGGGTCTTGGGATTAATCTGCTTGACCGTCTTTGCCACCTGCCACCCGGAAACCTCTGGCATTCCGAGATCTGTGAAGACAAGATCAAAATTCCCCCCCTTGAAGATCTCGATCCCCTGCTCGCCACCTGATGCGACCGTAACATGATGGCCCTCCATAGAGAGAATGTCGTAGAGATTCCTCCGGATCACCTCTTCATCGTCGACGACCAGGATAGAAGCCGGGGCCAGAACCTTCCCAGGGGTCACCTCTTCCTCCGACGGCGCCTCTCCTCGGGCCCAAGGAAGCACCAGCATGAATGTTGTTCCTTTCCTCTCTTTGCTTTTGATGAGGATTTCACCCCCATGGCGCTTGACGATCCCGTAGGACACGCTCAGCCCAAGCCCAGAGCTCTGGGGACCTTTGGTCGTAAAAAACGGATCGAAGACGCGCTTCTGGTTTTCTCGACTCATGCCCGCTCCCTCATCCGTCACCGAGACCCAGCTGACGTCTTCCTCAACACCCGTCTCGATCAGGACTTCGCCTCCCTTGGGCATGGCATCGACAGCATTGACGACAAGGTTGATCAGAACCTCTCTCAACTCCGAGGGACTTCCCAGGACGGGGGAAACTTCACGCAGCCTCTCTTTGATCGTTATCTGGATACCCTTCGATTCTGCCTGGTCTTTCCACCGGGGACGGGTTAGCTCGATCACATCTTTGACAACCTCACGGAGATCCACGTTCACAAAATCCATATGAGAGCGAATCTTGGTGAATTCCTGAATTCTTCGGACTGTCTCTGCCGCATCAGAGGTGGCTCTTTCAATGATGTCTAAACCCTCGGTGATTTGAGGATCGGGTTTTAATGTCTCTTCTGAAGCCGCCCGTTCTAAATAGAGTTTAAGCAGTTGAGCCCGGCCCAGGATTGCTGCCAACATATTATTGAAGTCATGAGCCACGCCTCCAGCCATTTCCCCCAGGGCTCTAAGCTTTTCCGTCTGAAGGGCCTGTTCCTCTCGCCTCTTTGCCTCAGTAATGTCTCGGGCAACCGCCTGAACCCCAACAACCTTTCCCTCTCCTCCCTTGACGGCGTTCATGGTCCAGCTCACGAGACGAGCTTCACCTGAGCCATTTTTGAGGCTGTTTTCGAAGTTCACATAGTCCTTGCCCTCAAAGATCATGCGGATCTGATGCCGGGTCCTTTCCAAGTCTTCTGCCAGAACGAATTCATCCAGGCATTGTCCGATCAGGTCTTTCCCTTTTTTCCCAAAGAAGTAGCGACCCGAAGGATTGACAAACGTGAAGATGCGCTTGGCATCACACTGGATGATGATATCACCCGAACGCTCTACAAGGCTCCGATAGAGGGATTCAGAGTCTCTGACTTTCTCCTCCAACCTCTTTCTTTCTGTCACATCCCTCAGGAAGCTGAGGATTGCGGGGTTTCCCTGCCAGTCGCACCGAACCAAACTCATCTCGACCCAGTGGGTGGCCCTGTCCTTGTTCAGAATTCTGAAGTCATACAGGTTTTGAACGCTCCTTCGCGGTAGATTATTCGCACGAAGCGGGTCCACCACATCTCGATCCTCTGGAGGGACCAAGTCTGCTAGAAACTTGCCGATGATCTCATCTCTCGAGTAACCCAAGAGTTGAGAGGCCCTGGGGTTTGCAAATGCGATCTCTCCCTTTCTCAGAACCAAAATGACATCCTCAGAATTCTCGATGAGGGTTCTGTAACGCTCCTCTGAGTCCTTTAAGGCCTCTGTTCGTGTCTCCACCATCTTTTCGAGGTTGGAGGCAAGAGAGCGGTACCTTTTTTCAGACTTTCTCAAGGCTTTTGTCCGCTTCTCGATCTTCTGTTCCAAATTCCAGACCAGACCCTCTTTGTCGAGACGCTCTTTTTCGTAAGCTTCAAAAAAATCCTTACCCAATAGGTACAGAAAAAAACCTCGGATTCTCTGCAACAGCGCGGTACTCGTCCACTCAGCCCGGAAGGTGCATACGGGGGCGCCCTCGGTCACGCATCGAGTCTCTTTGACGCGAATGTTCCGTGCCCCGGTGATCAGGCCATAACCCGTGTAGATTCCCAGATTCCAATCACAGACATCCTTGGTGACCCTCACATCCGGTTGGTAACGAAGCTCGAACACGGCATATCCTCGGCCGCGATCGACGATTTTGACCTTTTTGGTTCGGTTGTATTTCAGGTTCTCTTTCGGAACCCGAGCCAAGAATAGATGGGGAGGCAGGATTCTTGCTATTGCCGAGGTTCGCCTCAGCGAAGCATGATGCATCACAACCTCAACACCTGCACGATAGAGAGGTCGTGGTCCGGGCAGAATCCTTGAGGCATTCTGGAAAAGTCTCAGAGAAAACTCATTGGAAACCCAGTAGTCCGGGTCGCGCAAGTGGCTCAGGGTTACGGGTGTGATTTTCCGAGGCTCGTATTTGTCCTCGATCAGAAACGCTTCGTTATCGACCAACCCTGCAACCAGCGAATCGACACCCTCATCGCCCAACTCAGCAGAAACCCGCTCGATGAGAGCTCTCGAGTTGACGCATGAGATATCCCGGTGCATCGGTTTCTTAGCTGTACCCATGAGATCCCTGCCTCATCAAGAGCTTTGGACAGTCTGCCTTTTCACGCCTATCTCACAAAAACGAAAAAATGTCTCGCCATTCCCGGCTCTCAGCTGAGGAGACATGGCCATCCATTGAAAGGTCTTACCCAAAAAACATCAATGCTTCTCGATTACTCAACGGCTTTTGGGGCCTGTCCCTGGTCAATTGACCAGCCCATCAAGACCCTCTTATGCAATAATGATACTAATATATCAAATTCTGAGCCCCCTGAAGAGTTATCTCTTGAGTTGATCGAGCCTTATGAGGATCTTTTCTTCTCTTCCGCGAGCCCCCTACGCGAATCAATCCTTTCAACCCATCTCCCGAAAAATACATCCTCGAACACGTAGGCACCTTCTTCTCTTCTGAGTACGCCTTTTGAAGTAAGGGCCTTCAGACTCTTTGCAACATTGGAGGCGGATTCGAGGTCAAAACGGCGGATCGTGTCCTTGGCGGTCAGTAGACGGCCTTTGAGGCCGGCTACAGCCTTTGTGGTTTTCCTTTGATGGGGGGTAAGGCCCTCCCAGAGAGTGAGATACGCAGGTTCCTGTCCTCTGAGTGTGATCTCCAGAGCTTCTTCCACATGAATTTCCTCTACATGTGACACCGTTTGAAAATGGTCCCACAGATTAAAGGAGAGAAGCTGAACATAATGAGGCACATTATCGGATTCCCTAAGGATCCGATCCAGCGCGGACAGGGATATGCTTTTACCCGATTCAATAAACTTGGACTCGATAAAGGATCGGAATTCCTCCTCTGGAATCTTCTCCACGGTCATCAGCGTTCCCAACTGATAAAAGGGGCGCGCTCGGTCAGATATCATATCAATCAGCATGTGAGATTTGCTGCCAGCAAACACGTAGCTGACATTTGAATGATGCTGAATCGCTGCTCTGATCTGCTTTTCCAATTCTTCTCCGTCGAGTTTAAGAATTTCTTGAAATTCGTCGAGGACAACCACAAATCGCTTTCTCTGTGCCCTGGCAATTTGCTCCGGCAGGTTGAAGACTTCCTCTCCCGCTTCTACAGGCGGGGGTTTGGAGATATCTAAAGTCAATTCCACCCTCCCATCTTGGTCAATTCGAAGGCGCGGTCTGAGTCGCGGCAAAAAATCCCTAACGATAGAGAGGGCTCTCCGAGTGATAGACTTCGATCCTCGCAAAAGGCTGGAAACATAAAATTCGAGGAACCCCTTTGAAGAGCTGGCCCAGTAGAGGTCAACGTAGGCGGTGAGCAGCCCTTTCTTTTCCAATCTCCCTAACACATTTTTGATCAAAGATGTCTTACCATAACGCCTTGGAGCGATCAGAAAAATGCGTACGTTCTCCTTTAGCTTGCCGACGAGCTCTCTAAGTTCTCTCTCCCTGTCAGCGAAATCATTCCCGGAGACGATCACACCATACTTGAAGGGATTGGGCATCAGGTCATCCTTAATTATACTTTTTGGTGTTATACTAAAACGTATTATACCAATTGCTAATAGAAATGCAAGCGTTTTGTGCCAAATGAAAAAAAGCTAAATTTGACCTCGGATTTTTCCCAGAGTAGACCAAAGAATGTAGCTTCTGGGGAACGGCGAGTACAGCTCCTAAATTAGCACCCTGATCCTTTTTCTAGGAAAAGCATCCCCGATCGGTTTTTGATTATTCATAGTCGGATGTATGAAGCCCCGTTGGCCAAAAAGGAACCTCTTCGGTCTACCAAGAGGCCATTCAAACTAAAACACCATGTGGGATTGAAAATTGACTGGGAAAGAAGAAAAGGAGGATTAGGAGGGCCGTGGGGTGGAGAGATTATCTGCTTGATAACCTTCGATTAAGGAAAAAGCCGGCAAAAAATCCCTATGACCCGTACAAGTAGGGGATGCCCCTGGAATCAAAGACAGCTGATATTATGATGGCCACAAAAATAGCCATAGGAGGCCTCTCGTGAGAGAAATTCAAGATTACCTTCCTGTAACCAGGGCGAAAAGAAAGGACGTATATGCTACCTTCGGAGAGTTGTTAGCAAGGAGGCGAGGTGATTTATGAATTCATACACACCACAGAGAATCGTTCCTTCGTTAAAATCCTCTCCGAGTCTTTCTCCCAATCTCAAATTTTCTTACCCCTACTCTCCCACTTCCCACCAAAAGTGATCAAAAAAGAAAGGAAAATAAGCTTCAAATCAAGCCAGAAGCTCTGTTTTTTCCTATACAGCAAATCATAGCGGAATTTCTTCTTCCGTGGCGCATCTGTAGGGAGGTGAACCTGAGCAAGCCCTGTTAATCCAGGTTTTACAGCAACTCTCTCTCTGTAGCGGGGAATCTCTTTCATGCTCTTCGTGTCAGGATTCCCCCGGACCTCCACCTCCTCAGGTCTCAATGCCCTTGGCCCGACAAAGCTCATATCACCTTTTAGAATGTTTATAAGCTGAGGAAGCTCGTCCATAGCCGTTGCTCTCAATGCCCTGCCCACCCTCCCAACTCTCGGATCATTCTCCTTTGCCTGAACCGGGCCAAGAGCTTTTTCAGCATCTTTAACCATTGAACGAAACTTCAGAATTTGAAAAATTTGGCCATTCTTTCCAATGCGCTCCTGTTTGTGAAATATAGGACCTCCATCCTCTAACCAAATCAAGAAGGCAATCAAAAGCCAAAGAGGAAATGAGCCAACAATCCCAACAGCGGACAGAAAAATATCAAAAATCCGCTTAAAAAACGTTTCCTCCTCTCCAATTCTAAGCGAAACTTTTAGAAGGTACTTAAAATAACTACTAAAATGAATCCAAGCAGTCTTGTTGATACGCCTTCTGGAAATAGAGGTGGAGCTTCTCCTCGAAGCATCGTGCCGAACGACCATATTCGGCCAGTAAACAACTTTGAACCCACTCTTCCAAAATCGTCTACACCAATCCATGTCTTCCATATACAAGAAGTATCGCTCATCCATCAAACCAACTTTTTCGATACCTTTTCGTCTCACAAACATGCACGCTCCAGACACCCAGTCTACACACTGAATTCTGTTGTAATCTGTAAGATCCAAAATTTCTTCATTGATTTTATGAGAAAATCTGTCTACAACTCGAGAAGCAAACATATAAGGTGTGATAAAAGGACGACAGGAATCCTGAACGTTTCCATTGATGTCTATGAGCTTAGGACCAATAATTCCAATATCCGGGTTATTTTCTCCATATTTCAACATTTGTGAGATTCTGTTATCAATCAAACGAGTATCAGGATTAAGAAGCAGTAAATACTTTGCACTGCTCTCTTTTATGCCCCTATTGGCAGCCTTAGCAAAACCTTCGTTTTTACCGTTAAAAATCCATTTGACACCCGAGAATTCATCTAATAGATACGCCTTTTTTTGAGATGAATAAACCGAGTTTGAGGAAACAATAATTTCGTGAGAAATTTCTGCACATTTTTCCTCTATTGAAATAATACAATTTCTCAAATCTTCAATGCAATAATATTCGACGATAATAAAAGATATATCAAACTGTGCCATTTTTAAACATCTGATATATTTTTTGAACAACTCATTTATTACTCAACTTACGGTCCCATTCTTTGAAAACCCAACTACTACCGCTAATTCCCGAAACAATTCCATTTCAAACCAATAACATACATACACAGAGGTATAACCATTGGCTTCAACCAATTCTTAGAGTACATACTCTCAACAGCTATCACTCTGTTTTCGCAGATGATTCATATAGCCACCACCTACCAGAAGGCAGTAGTGAATCAGATTTCTTATTATCCCGTGTTTGGCGATCCCGTTAGCAACCGTAGCTCTCAGCGCAGCCACTCCACTCTTCCGCGCAGCCTTAAGATACTCATCCAATAAGGCCGGAGTCTTACCGCCTGGTAGGTTAGCCAAGTGTTTCTGCAAGGCAAAATTTTGCATAAAAAGCCTACCTATGCTCACGTCCAACTGTTCTAACGCCATTAAACGCAGAAAATTGTGTAAAGAAAAAAAACCTTTTGTTCCAACTACATTGGAACGGTGCTGACGATACAGAACAGTTGCCTCCGGCACAAAAACGATTCTTCCCCTGCATGCAGCCACCAACGCAATCCACCAATCATGAATAATCGCATCTCTTGGAATTGGCAAACTCACATTGATCAGAGACCTGTTGATAATTGCCGTACAGCCAGTAACAAAGTTTTGCACGACAAGCGTTCTAAGAGGATTATTCTCCACGTGCTTGATACGATTAAGCTTTAAAAAAGATGAGGCCAAAAGTTTGCAATCAGAGTCAACCACTCGTAAATCTGTATGAATTAAAATAGGAGTTTGTTTACCATATTGCGACTCAGCCTTATGCATCTTTGATAGCAAAATTTCCAGCTTTTTTGACAACCATACATCGTCTTGGTCACACAAGGCGACATAATGGCCCTGACAAAGGCTAATTGCTTGTGCAAAATTCATCTTTGCACCTAGATTATGTCTATTTTGCTCAACTCGAACAAAGAATGGTGCGGAAGAAGCAAATTTCGATAAAATTTTCATCGTCTCATCATTGGATTTATCATCACAAACAATTAACTCATCCGGGAAAAGACTCTGGCTAGCAATACTATCCAGTTGACCCTGAAGATAAGTAGCACCATTGTAGGTACAAAGGGCTACAGAGATCATTTTTTCTTTTTTCTTACAGTCTTTATCCATATCTCTAACAGCCAGTGATAGCCTCAGGACACAACCATAAAACATGCGCCAACTACATACCAAACAGCAATATGCCGAGTAAAGTAAGTATTATTCATCTTTTTCATTGAGGCCACTTTCATCTGATGCTAGCATATGGGCAATATAGTAAGAAGAAATCCTCATGAAAAAGACCTAGTCCTCAAGCATCCGGGTACGGCACAGGCCAGCCCTCAGACAGGCTCGGGAAAGCCATTCTTGATTATTGTAAGTAACAGCTGGGCCGTCGCATCCGGGAAAAACGGCAATTCCCACTCTAATGTCGAATTATCCGGCACCTTCTCTGATATCTCGATTATCGCAAAAAAGCATCTCTGATGCAGCGAAACCGCTTTCGAGGTATTCCTCACTGGCTTCTAACGGTTTTTCAAGCCATGGAGAATCTGACACCGCATCATTGTTGAGCAAAACTGCATAATCAATATCCACAGTCTCGAGGACGATATTCTTCGCAGCAGAAACACTAACATTCTTAGAGACCGGGATTGTCCGAAGTTCAGGGTAATTGCCTTTAACTTTAGGAAAGCCAACGGATCCATCCTACGATCCATCGACACCTAAAATAGCAGACACATCCTGACAGGATTGTCTCAGGATTCCGTCTAGGCACTCCCCCAAGAATTACTCCCATTCCGGTTTACTACAACTATCGAAATCAAATCTATATCCCACAAGTAAAGAAATCAAGCCGTGTTTTTTCATTCATCTACATAACCTGTAGTCACAGCACATTATTACGTTCCAACCCTACGATTCGGTGAAAAAATGCTAAGGTTTCCTTTGCTTCACGCTTATGGCAATAAGCTTTAACC
>JABAOH010015949.1_pt1 | contig 11754 bp, 10 predicted proteins | sample 7062181 | NCBI WGS metagenome assembly JABAOH01 (sample SAMN14538630, study PRJNA623070) | marine sediment metagenome | biome: marine biome [ENVO:00000428]; feature: marine pelagic biome [ENVO:01000023]; material: deep marine sediment [ENVO:00002113]; isolation source: pool of 5 deep marine... | reverse complement strand
ACGCTCAAAGGGGTCTGGGCCACTTGCCTCTCGAATAGATCAGAAAAGTCAGGAAACTCCAGCGATCTTCTTACTTGACTTTCCAGGTTTTCCCTGCTATTAATGTTCATGAAATGAACGTTCAAAAAATGAACATTGCTTCTTGCGAGTCTGTCCTCTCTGAGGAAGTGTCTTCCGAAAATTAGTGGGATTCGGCCGATGACTGATCATTCTGAGGCGCTATTCAAACCGTCTGAATCGATGCGGGACCTCCAGTTTCTGGAAGAGTTGGAGAAAAAGCCCAATGCCTCCCAGCGAGAACTATCGAACAAGTTTGGGATTGCACTGGGTGTGACAAACGCTTGCATCAGAAGGATGGTCCGGCGTGGCTGGATCAGACTGCAAAAAGTTCCTCCCAGGAGAATCGGTTACTTTCTCACACCCAAGGGCTTTGCCGAAAAGGCCAAACTGACGGGGATATTCCTGTCATATAACATTCACCATTATGCAAGGCTCAAGACCATGATCGCTGAAAGGCTACTCGAAATGGCCTCCCAAGGGGTGAGGCGAGTTATCTTTTATGGGGTGAGCGATGAGATGGAAGTCGCCTACGTGACCCTTCAGGGAACAGAGATGGAGCTTATCGCAATTGTCGATGATGACGAGAGGGCGAAGGGGAGAGAAATTCTCGGGAGAAACACAAAAGATCCGAGTGAAATCGATGAGCTGAAAGCCGATGCCATACTCATTACCTCGATTTCTGAGAAAGAGCGGATTTCCCAAGCTCTGGAGAAAAGAAAGAACAGAACCAACGTCTTTTCGATTTCCTAAAGTGGAACGGTTCAGCTTGACCGNNACGATTATCGAAGCCGGTCGGACAAGGCGCCTATACTGGACGGATCTCTGGAGGTATCGGGAACTGTTCATGTTCCTTGCCTGGCGGGATATTCTGGTCCGCTATAAACAGACCGTCATCGGCGTGGCCTGGAGTGTGATCAGACCGCTTCTGATCATGGTTGTTTTCACGATCGTCTTTGGGAAGCTGGCCAAATTCCCTTCGGAAGGGGTTCCCTATCCTATTCTCGTTTTCGCAGCCATGTTGCCCTGGCAAATGTTCGCCAATGCGCTTACCGAGAGTAGCAATTCTTTGATCGCCAATGCCCCAATGCTTTCCAAGGTCTATTTCCCCCGCCTAGTCATGCCGACGAGTGCCGTTATGGTCAGTTTAGTTGATTTCCTGATTTCCTTTGGGATCTTGGGAGTTTTGATGTTCGGGTATCGGTTTCTCCCGAGTTGGCGAATTGTGACCCTCCCCCTCTTTCTCCTTTTGGCCCTGATGGCCGCGCTAGGGTTCGGGATTTGGCTGGCAGCTTTGAATGTCAAGTATCGGGACTTCCGTTACATCGTGCCTTTCCTTGTCCAGTTTGGTCTCTACATTTCACCAGTCGGGTTCAGTAGCAGTGTGATCCCGGAGCGGTGGCGGCTAATCTACTCCATAAATCCGATGGTTGGCGTGATTGACGGATTCCGATGGGCGATCCTGGGTGGAGATTCCAGTCTCTATTTACCAGGATTTTTCCTCTCGGTGGCCTTGACTTTTGTCGTTTTTGGGTTCGGTCTGGCCTATTTCCGAGAGACCGAACGGACGTTTGCAGACGTCATATGAGGTGGCTGTGAGCACGGTCATTAAGGCTGAAGGACTATCCAAGAAATACATCATCGGCCATCAACGGCAGGAACGCTACCTAACCCTTCGGGAGACCATGAATCAGAAGTTTGAGGAGATCGGCAGGCGTTTGCTCCATCCCTTCCTTTCGTCGTCGGGACAACCCCTTACGGGTCTCGCAATCACTGAAGATCTCTGGGCACTCAAAGACGTGTCCTTCGAAATCAGCCAGGGTGATCGCATCGGGATTATCGGCCGAAATGGCGCGGGAAAGACGACTCTTCTCAAGATTCTCAGTCGTATCACAGAGCCGACCGAGGGCCGGGTGTCGATCAAGGGCAGAGTGGCGAGTTTGTTGGAGGTGGGCACCGGCTTTCACCCTGAGCTTACGGGGCGGGAGAACATTTTTCTTAATGGTGCTGTTCTCGGCATGAGCAAGGCGGAGATCAAGAAGAAGTTCGAGGAGATTGTGACCTTTGCCGAACTAGAGAAATTTCTCGATACTCCGGTAAAGCGCTACTCCAGTGGCATGTACGTCCGCCTGGCCTTCGCTGTAGCCGCCCATCTTGAGCCAGAGATCCTGCTGGTGGACGAAGTGCTGGCCGTGGGAGATGCCGCCTTCCAGAAGAAGTGTCTGGGGAAGATGGGAAGTGTGGCGAAAGAAGGACGGACGGTGTTGTTCGTGAGTCATAATATGACGGCTATTCAACAATTGTGCGAAAGCGCTCTATGGATTAGCGAGGGCAAATTGCATCTAAAGGGTCCTTCCTCGCTGGTTGTTGGTCATTACCTTGAACGCACAATTTACAACTCTCAAGGGCTACTTGCAGATCGGAATGTAAGCTCGGTTCGCTCGATAGCATACTTCACAGGGATTAAGTTGTTGAATTCAGACGGGAAGGAAGCTTATGTTTTCCCATGTGGGGCATCAATTACGATAGAAGTGCGAATTAAAGTGAAGTCTGGGAACATAAAGGGCCAATGTGGCCTTGATTTCACGACCCTAAGTGGCGTGCGTGTGGTGAACATCAACTCGCGAATATTGGGGAGGCATCCTCTAAATCTTACTGATGGATCGGTTATCAGGTGGCAGGTAGCTGAATTACAACTGACCCCAGGACAGTATTCCATAAATCTGAGGTTGAAAGACGCCAATGAACGTGATCTGCTCGATTTTGTCGAAAATGCGGCGGCATTTGAAGTAGTGGGTTCCGACGTGTATCGCACAGGTCATATCATTTCTTCTCAGCAGGGGGTCACTTACCTACCCATTTCACTCGAAGTCTCATAATGTAGGCCATGCAAACTTCAAACTGCTTAATCATCACGGGTATGCATCGTTCGGGCACCTCAGTAGTGGCGCAGTCATTTTTCAGAGCAGGGCTATTTCTCGGGGACAAGCTCGGGCCCCCGAGTGCTTTTAATCCTGATGGCTATTTTGAAGATGAAGATATACGTCGATTTCACGACGAAATGCTCGCAACGAACCAAGCAAGCTGGCACGCATACAGGATTTTGAGAGATCTGAGGGTGCCGAGTGACTATAAAAGCAAAGGCGCTGAGTTGATAAACATCAAGTTTGGAAGCCGTTCAGAATTGGGGTGGAAGGACCCGCGGACGACCTTATTCCTGAATTTTTGGAAACAAATCTTGCCTGAAGCCAAATGGATTTTTGTATTCCGAAAGCCCGCCGAGGTTGTCTGGTCATTGCTACGGCGGGGTGACACAAAAGCGTATTCGGGGAACGCGATTTTGGAAACCCTCATAGCACTGCGACTCTGGACTCACTATAACAACCAAATTCTAACGTTTGCAAGTAAAAACCTGGGTCATATCCTGTTGATTTTCGTTCCTCAAGACTTTGAGGAGAACATGCAAAAACTTGTTAATGAAGTAATTACCGATCGATGGTCATTTAAACTTGGAACTGTCGACCTTATCAATACATATAATGCCCGGTTTATGAGCGAAAGACCCCCACTGTGGGTTACGTGCTTAACAAACGTGTATCTACCTGCTCATTTTGTATTTTTGAGACTAAAGCGACTACACAACCACTTATTAGATCAGCATCTAGGTAAACAAGGTATTTTCCCTTTGATCAAAAAACAGGAGCGAGACTTGCGAGACAAAAAGCACGTAGTATGTATCGTCTCACCTAACAAGTTTGCTTACTCCGAGACCTTTATTCGAGCCCACATTGAGCGAATCCCAGCGAAGGTAAAGGTGCTATATGGTGGCTGGTTTCCCACACATAATGAAGGTGATCGCCCTTTGATTTCTCTATTTCAACGCTGCATACACCTTGCTTTCCAGAAGATTTTTGACGTGAACCCCAAGCGTTTTCAGATTGCCGCTCTCCGGCGTTACCTCAGAAGAGAGAGGGTTGAAGTTGTGCTCGCCGAGTATGGTCCCACCGGTGTGAGCGTAATGGAGGCCTGTCGATCCGAGGGAATCCCGTTGATTGTCCACTTTCACGGCTTCGATGCCTCAGCTGAGGTAACACTTGAGCGATATAGTAAGGACTATAAATACATGTTTGGACTCTCCTCAGCCATTATCGTCGTATCTCGAGACATGATGAGCAAGCTCTTGGCTTTAGGAGCTCCGGGTGAAAAGTTACACTACAACCCTTATGGGGTTGATTGCGATTTGTTCCTCCCCGGCGACCCTTCGTCAAACCCCCCAGTGTTTGTGTCGATAGGGCGCTTTGCTGAAAAGAAGGCACCACATTTGACGTTATTGGCATTTCATAAAGTCCATCAACAGCACCCTGATGCTCAACTGGTAATGATCGGAGATGGCCCATTATTAGACGCTTGCAAACTGTTAACTCATGCGCTTCATTTGTCGTCCGTAGTTGAGTTTCTAGGGGTTCGTTCGCATAGCGACGTGGCAGCCATAATGCGGACAGCCCGGGCCTTTGTACAGCACTCGGTTCGCGCGCCTTCTGGAGATTCGGAAGGGACTCCTGTTGCAGTGCTAGAAGGGGGAGCGGCAGGTTTACCCGTAGTTGCAACACGGCATGGTGGAATCAGGGACATAGTCATCGAGGAAGAGACGGGATTGCTTGTGGATGAGGGGGATATTGAAGGAATGGCCGATCAGATGTTGAGACTTGCCAAAGATGCTGACCTAGCAGCGCGCTTAGGTCGTGCGGCCCGGAAGCGCGTTTTCACCGAGTTCTCCATGGAGAAGAGTATTGGCCAACTTTGGGAGATTATGATACGGGCCATTGACAAGGAATAGATGGCTATGAAATTCCTCATCCTCAACAACGACCACCATGAATTTCTGCACTGGTTCTAGGCCCAGTATCCGGGGCTAAAGAAACAGCCCTACGAGGAACAGATGCAGGTGCGGATGGACAGCTTGCTTGGCGTGGCGGACTTTTACTCAAAGAACCTCCGCAAACTGAGGCATGGGCCCTATGAGGCTTACACCAATAACGATGGAGGAAAGGATTGCTTTGATTAGAATTCCTAAGTGGCTGGCAGATTTGAGCTTGAAGGTAAACCGTCTTTACTACAAACAACTCCTCCAATATAGGTACGGAGCGAGACAACGGGGGCCGGCTTGGTTCGATCATCGCATTGATCTCTACTTTCATTGGCCGCATAACCTCTTTTGGCTTGAACGAGGCATCTTTCCTCGTAAGGAGATGTTTGAAGGATGTGCGGTTCTGGACTTATTCTGTGGTGACGGGTTTTACTCTCGCTACTTTTACTCTACGATCGCTGGAACCATCGATGCAATCGACAAAGATCCTTTGGCCATCAAACACGCTAAGTATTGGCACTGCCACCCTAAGATCAATTACATAGTTGCAGATTTGGTAAAGGAAGAGCTTCCCGGGTCACACTACGATGTCATCGTGTGGTTTGAGGGAATTGAGCATCTAAGTGAGAGTGAATATGCCGTTGTCATCGAGCGCATTAAATCAGTCATGGGAGAGACAAGTGTCCTTATCGGTTCTACTCCTCTTGTTTCGTCAGAATGTTTGGAACATGGAAATTGGGAGCATAAGAACGAGTTCGCAAGCGTTGAACCGTTAAAAAAATTTCTCTGCCACGATTTCACAGACATCCAAATCGACGTGACGGATTACCCGGTCTTAGGCGGAGGTCAACGGCGCACAGCCTACTTTACCCTTAGACATCCATAATTGGGGAGCGACGTTTGCCTAAGGTTACTTTTGGTATCATTGTCCTCAACGGAGAGCCCTTTACTCGCTACTGCTTACGCGCTCTTTACCCTTTCGCGCATCAGATTATCGTAGTCGAAGGGGCTGTGCCTGCAGCAGCCAATATTGCTACGCCTGATGGGCATTCAAGCGATGGCACCTTAGATACTCTGAGAGAGTTCAAGCGGCATGAGGATCGTGACAAGAAACTTACCATCATCACAGCAGAAGATGAGGGACATCTCGACGGTTTCTGGCCGGGTGAAAAAGACGAACAGAGCCAAGCCTATGCTCGACGGGCCACCGGTGACTATCTTTGGCAAGTGGACGTTGATGAGTTTTACAAACCGGAAGACATGCAGTTCATTCTGAAAATGATACAAGATGATCCGAGCATAGCGGCCGTATCTTTCAAACAGATTACTTTTTGGGGGGGATTCGGTTATGTGACCGATGGATGGTATCTTCAATGGGGAGCGGGGGTGTACCATCGCCTGTTCAAATGGGGCCACGGTTATCGTTATGTGACGCATAGACCACCTACCGTCTATGATCCACAGGGTCGTAACCTGCGCAAGATAAGATGGATCAATGGCTATAAGTTGGCTGAACGAGGTGTCTTCCTATACCACTATTCGCTTGTCTTCCCTAAGCAGGTAGTCGATAAATGTACTTACTACAGCCACTCAGATTGGGCCAGTCATGCTGGGGAGGCTCTGGAATGGGCATATAGTAACTTTTTCTCTTTGAAAAACCCTCTTCGCGTACATAATGTCCATCAATACCCAAGCTGGTTAGAGCGATTTCAGGGCCAACACCCCGCTGAAATCGTTCATTTACAGCACCATATATGTGATGGAAGGATAAATGTGGAATTACGGCGTACAGATGATATCGAGCGAGTCCTCGATTTATATTGCTACATGTTCAAACGAGCAGTACTGAAGATGCTTAGCCCCTTAGCTAAACGAACTCGGCAACTGCGCCGTTTAGGTGCTCGGTTAAAAAGAGATGTTGGAGGCGTCATCAGCAAAATTGCATATCATTCAAGTCACCGTTGCTGACTTTTTTGCAGGCAGTAAGGGGATGAGGTGACGGAGGTCGGTGTGTACACTGTTCTCGGCATGTCACCAGCAGTGCAATCCTTTGAAGTCCAGCGATGGGAAATGATTGGGCACAAGCGGCATAAGACTGCAGAGATGGTCTCATGGATAAGCATCACACTAAAATCTCGATTGTGACACCATCATACAACCAGGCTAAGTTCCTAGAAGATTGCATCTGTTCAGTGCTAAATCAAAATTGCTCGAACATTGAGCACGTCATTATTGATGGAGCATCTACGGATGGCAGTGTAAGTATTATTCGCAAACATGAAGATCACTTAGCCTATTGGGTCAGCGAGCCGGACAAGGGACAATATGATGCCTTAAACAAGGGATTTGCTAAAACCACTGGCGAAATCATGGCTTGGCTGAACAGTGATGATAAATATACGGCCTGGGCTCTTTCGGTGGTTGCGGACGTCTTTTCATGTTTTCCCGAGGTAGAATGGATTACAAGCGCATATCCTATCGTATGGAATGAAAAAGGGCAAGCGATAGGATGTCATTATTGTGGAGGCTTTAATCGCAAGTCGTTTCTCAGGGGAGCAAACCTATGCAGGCCAAGTAGGTATGCTGGATCATGGATTCAACAGGAATCAACCTTCTGGAGGAGATCCCTCTGGGAACGTGCAGGAAGCTTCGTTGAAGCTTCCCTCCAATTTGCAGGCGACTTTGAATTATGGGCCCGCTTTTTTCAATATGCTGATATATATGCAGTAGGCGCCCCGCTTGGCGGCTTCCGCAGCCACGGAAACCAAAAAACGATGACCTGCATGGGAGAGTACTTGGCTGAGGCAGAAAATGTCCTTCTCCATTACGGAGGAAAACCATACGGCAAACTGGAAAGCATGGTCCGTCGCTATGGGTGGTATGTTCTTGGTAATCGTAGTCTAAAGAGGCTTCCAACAGCTGTTGGCTCTCTTCTTACTCGCCTAAGTGTCCTTTATCCAGTGAAGACATGTACTTGGATGGGAGACAAATGGCAAATCGTTACAGATTACGCCGTGTGAGTGTCGAGGCGATATGCGCATTCTCCAGGTCAGCACATATGATATAGCAGGAGGGGCGGAGGCAGTCGGTTTGCAGCTCTTTCAAGCGTATCGAGACCTAGGCCACGACTCTTGGTTAGCTGTGGGCCTAAAGCGAAGGAATGACCCTGACGTCCTGATGATTCCCAATTGTGCCTACCGTAACAGGTGGGCAAGGATATGGAATACGGGTGGAAATCTTTTGTCGTCGTTTGTTGGCAGGCAGAGAAATGTAGGGCGGTTAAATAGATTGTTCCAGATTGGGATTGGACAACCCCAGCGGTGGCTCGATATCTGGCAAGGTAAAGAGGATCTCGATTTCCCGGGCACGTGGAGACTCTTAGACTTCACGCCTGAGCGACCAGACATCTTGCATTGCCACAACATGCATGGAGCGTGGTTGCCAACCGGCGGTTACTTTGACTTGCGGGCTCTTTCCTGGCTGACCCGGCAACTACCGGTGGTCCTGACCCTTCACGATGCCTGGCTCCTAAGTGGGCATTGCGCCCATTCGTTTGATTGCGAACGATGGAAAATTGGCTGCGGACACTGCCCGGACCTGACCATCTATCCTGCCATTCGCCGGGATGCTACCGCTTACAATTGGCAGCGAAAAAGGGGCATCTATGCAAAAAGTCGGGTGTATGTCGCTACACCATCTCAGTGGCTCATGCGTAAGGTGGAGCAGTCCATCCTGGCATCCGCCATTGTCGAAGCGAGGGTCATCCACAACGGTGTGGATTTGACGACCTTTCATCCGGGGGACTGGCGCGAATCACGGGCGATGCTGGGCATCGCACAAGACGCCAGAGTGCTTCTCTTCGTCGGCAATAAGACTCGGAGCAACCCATGGAGAGATTACGCTGCGTTGGAGGAAGCCGTGAAACGGGTGTCGGAACGTTTGCCGCACGAGCGTGTCATCTTCGTTTGTTTGGGTGAGAAGCAAAAGACGGGGTCCATCGGACGGGAAAGGATGCGGTTCATCGGCTACCAGAAAGACCCGGTGACAATTGCCCGATTCTACCAGGCTGCAGACGTTTATCTTCATGCGGCAAAGGCTGATACGTTTCCCAACACGGTTCTGGAAGCCCTTGCATGCGGTACGCCGGTGGTGGCAACAGCGGTCGGCGGTATCCCCGAACAGATTGAAGAGGGTGAAACTGGCTTTCTTGTCCTGCCAGGCGACAGCTCTGGGATGGCGGAGCGAATACAACAGCTGCTTCAAGATGAGAACATGCGAAACCGAATGGGAACCCAGGCGGCTGATTTTGCTCGGAAACATTTTGGGCCGGAGCGGATGGTGGGTGATTATCTGGGTTGGTATCAGGAGATTTTGGAAGAATGTCGAATGTCGTGCTCAAAATGAGCTGTCGCCTCAACTGCCGGCACAACTATCTTGGATCTCTAGCAGATTTGGTATGCGAATAATCGTGGGCCTCCGGAACTCTGCGGAGCTCGGAGTGAATTATTGACGAGAGTGCATCAGTGTTTGGGACAGGACCATCGGATAGGAATGACATCAAGAAGCCTTTGTTAACAGTCGTTGTCGCCGTTTTCAATGGCGCCGGGACATTACAGCGGTGCATTGACAGCGTTGATAAACAGACATATCCACGGAAAGAACTTGTCATCATCGACGGTGGGTCCAGTGATGGCACAATTGAGATTCTTAGGGAAAATAATGAAAAAATAGCGTATTGGGAATCGGAACCCGATCGAGGTATTTATCATGCGTGGAACAAGGGCTTAACTCATGCGAAGGGGAGTTGGATTAATTTTCTCGGAGCAGATGACTACCTTTGGCAATCGAATGTAATCACCCGTGTTGTGCCACACCTGATTGAGGCTTTACCCAATGTGCGGGTGGTATATGGACCTGTCAATTTTGTTCGGCCTGATGGCACAGTAATCATGAAAACAGGAATGCCATGGAACAGACGTAGTTTCCTCCGAAAGACGGGCGGGGCGTTCTCTGTTCCTCATCAAGGCGTGTTTCATCATCGATCACTTTTTGAAGTACAGGGTTGCTTTGATGAATCCTTCCGAATTGCTGGTGATTATGACTTGCTCTTGCGCGAACTGAAAACTGCGAACGCAAAATTCGTACCTGATATCATTATTGCGGGAATGCAGCAGGGGGGAATAAGCAGCGATGGGAAACACTCGGTGACGATGCTCGATGAAATTGCACGGTCGTGGGAAAAAAATGGAATTCATGGATTTTTGCCTTCATGGTACTTAGCGTGGACGAGAGTTCATGTGCGTCAAATATTAACTGGTTGCATCGGTGGTCAGAATTCCAGGTACATAGCGAATCTGTATCGAAAGCTTAGAGGAGGACCACAAATCTGAAGGATAAGCTTGCCTTGTTCATAAGTTCTGATTGAATTTAAACCACCTCGCTCCTGTTTCGTACCAAGTTCAATTGGGCTCTTCGATTTGGCTCAGTAGAATGGAAAATGCACCAGTTAGCGTGATTGTTCCATGTTACAGGTGTGGAGACACTATTAGGCGTGCAGTTGGTTCAGTAGCCTACCAGAGCCTCCGACCCGAGGAGGTCATCCTGGTGGAAGACTATAGCCAGGATGAGACCTTGGCTGTACTGCGTGATCTTGCAAAGCAATATGAGCCAGAATGGATAAGGGTAGTAGCTCTCTTGGCTAATGGTGGCCCGGGGACCGCGCGGAATGTGGGTTGGGAGCGGGCGAGTAGGCCCTACATTGCCTTTCTTGACGCGGATGACGCATGGCATCCCGACAAGATCAAAATCCAGTATGGCTGGATGGTCGAACATCCCAATGCGGTCCTTTCCGGACATAAATGTGTTGAACTAAATCCTGGAGACACCCCTCCTGAACTTGATCAGCATTGGAAAATTAGAACCGTTGGAAAAATTCCTTTCTTGTTATCGAATCAGTTCTCAACGCGGTCGGTCATGCTAAAACGACATCTCCCGTATCGGTTTCGACCTGGTAAACGGCATGTGGAGGATTATTTATTATGGCTCCAGATTTTTCTCGATGGGGGCCAAGTAGCGTATTTCGATCTTCCTCTGGCATATTATTTTAAGCCGCTATATGGCAGTTCCGGTCTGAGTCGTGATCTTTGGAAAATGGAACAAGGCGAGTTAGACACGTACTGGCAGCTTTATTCTGAGGGACGAATTGGGGGAATTTTGGCTTTTCTATTGAGTTTTTACTCTATGCTTAAGTATATCCGGAGAGCCGCTGTTACCAAGATTACCCAATGGTTCGGTTCAGTGCACTAATGAACCCTGGGATCACGAATGTCTTGAGAACCAAACCATAGCATTTTCGGAACTGTGTAGTTGCCTTTGCTGGGCTCTTTCTCGCATCCCAACCAAAAGAGAAACTCTGAAAATCCAATGGTTGTGGGCATAACCGGCGGTACGGGGTTCATCGGCTATCATCTGGCGAATCGCTTTGTTGAAGATGGTGTTAAGGTTCGTATTCTCACGCGACGACCAGAGCTGGTGCGAATGTTATGGCCGAAGAGTGATGCAGAACCTTGGGAGGGCGATTTGACCGAGCCGGAAACCCTCGAAGGTTTTGTATGTGACACGCGAGTGGTCTATCACCTGGCAGGTGAGACCAGAGATGCCCACTCTTTCGATATGGTCAATGTCACTGGGACGGAGAATTTGCTGAAGGTATGTCGAGATCAGGAGGTAACGAGATTTGTACACTTGAGTAGCGTGGGTGTAATGGGTGCCACCGGTACCGGTTTGGTCGACGAATCTACGCCATGCAATCCAAAGAGTCTTTATGAGAA
>JABAOH010004516.1_pt1 | contig 11758 bp, 11 predicted proteins | sample 7062181 | NCBI WGS metagenome assembly JABAOH01 (sample SAMN14538630, study PRJNA623070) | marine sediment metagenome | biome: marine biome [ENVO:00000428]; feature: marine pelagic biome [ENVO:01000023]; material: deep marine sediment [ENVO:00002113]; isolation source: pool of 5 deep marine... | reverse complement strand
GACGGCGGAGCCCATTTCTGCGGGGACCAGCTGCTGCATGGCGTCCAATTCCTGGGGGGGGACTTCGAAGACCAGTTCATCGTGGATTTGCAGCAGCATTTGCGATTTGCGGTTTTCTTTTTCCAGGCGGCGGTGAATGTTGACCATGGCCTGTTTGATCATATCGGCCGCCGAGCCCTGGATAATGGTATTGATGGCGGTGCGTTCGGCGAAATTGAGCTGCCTTCCGATGACTTCTTCGCGAACGCCGCTGATGTTCCGGCGGCGGCCGAGGATGGTGGTAACGTACCCCGCCTGGCGGCAATCGGCCAGGACCTGTCTGAGGAATTCCTCGACCCGCGGATACTTTGCGAAATAGGCGTCAATAAACTCGGCCGCTTCGTCAACTTCGATCCCCAGCGATTTGGCCAGCCCGAACGCTGTCTGGCCGTAAATCACGCCAAAGTTAACCGCCTTCGCGCCGCGGCGCATCTCGACTGTAACTTTCGAGGGAGGGACGCCGTAGACCTGGCTGGCGACCATCTTGTGGACATCCTCGTCGCGTGCGAACGCTTCGCAAAGCGCTTCATCTTTTGAATAATGAGCCAGCACGCGTAGTTCGATCTGGGAATAGTCCGCGGCCAGCAGTTGCCAATCCGGCGGGCCGGGCAAAAAGGCCGCCCGTATTTCCCGACCCCGCTCAGCACGCACAGGGATATTCTGCAGATTGGGATCACTGGAGCTCAATCGGCCCGTGGCGGTTACGACTTGATGAAACGTCGCGTGGATGCGACCTGTCTGCGGATGCACCAGGGCGGGCAGCGCATCGACGTAGGTGTTCTTCAGCTTGGCGAACTGCCGGTATTCGATGATCTTGGCCGGCAACGGATGGTTTGCGGCCAGTTGTTCCAGGACTTCGCCATCGGTGCTGGGTCCCGTCTTGGTCTTTTTCAGCACGGGCAGCCCTTGTTCGGTAAACAGCACCGTGGCCAGCTGTTTGGGCGAGGCAATATTGAAGGGGTGGCCGGCCAGGTCGTAGATCTCGGCCTCCAGGGCGTCCAGCTGCTGCTGGTACTGAACGCTTAGTCGCGACAGGTGTTCGATGTCCAGTTTGATGCCCGCATATTCCATGTCGGCCAGGACGCTGATCAACGGCACTTCCAGCTCGCGGTTCAGCTGATCCAGGCCCAGCTCAATCAACCGCTCTTCCAAAATGGGCCGCAGCCGCAGCGGTACATCGACGTCTTCGGCGGCATAGGGTGTGATTTGGTCAAGCGGCACTTGATCCATTTGCTTTTGCTGTTTGCCGCCACCGATCAATTCTGAAATCTTGGTCGTTTCGTGCTGCAGGTAGCGTAGGGCCAAGGCGTCGAGGTTGTGGTTGCGCTGACCGGCCTCGATCAGGTAGCTGGCCAGCATGCTGTCGAAGGCGACGCCCGCCAGGCGGATACCGGCGGCCCGCAACACGATCATGTCGTACTTGAGGTTCTGGCCGATTTTCTGGATGGCCGGGTTTTCCAAAACGGGGCGGAGGGCGTTGAGGACTTCTTGGGTGTCGAGGCACTTTTCGCCCGCCGGGGCGCGAACGGGCAGGTACCAGGCCTTGCCGGGTTCCCAGGCCACGGAACACCCCACCAGTTCGGCAAACCGGGGCAGAACGCTGGTCGTTTCCACGTCCACCGAAATCTGCGACTGCTGGCTCAGCTGTTGAGCCAGCCGCCGCAGATCCTCTTCGCCGCCGACACATTGGTAATCGGCGACCCATTCGTCCCGCATCTGGAGGCCGGCCAGGGCCACGAGTCGATCGGTCAGACCACGAAAACCGAGCCGGCGAAACAGGGCGACGGCCGATTCGGCATGGTCCAACGAGGGGCGGGCGGTCGACCAATCGACTGTCATTGGCAGGTCATCCACCAGCCGCACCAGTTGGCGGCTGAGCAACGCGATTTCGCGACCCTGGCGGAGGTTTTCCTGCCGTTTGGCGCCGGACACCTCATCCGCGTGATCCAGGACCTCGTCCAGGGTGCCGTATTTTTCGAGCAGTTGTTGCGCCAGCTTGGGGCCAATCAGGGGCACGCCGGGAACGTTATCCGTCGCATCCCCGACCAGGGCCTGAAAGTCGACCACCTGTTCGGGCCGGATGCCCCACTCTTTTTCCAGCGCGGCGCGATCAAACACCTGATCTTTGCGAATGTTATAGATTTTGACGTTGTCGGTGATCAGCTGGCGACAGTCTTTGTCGCCGGTGACGACGAAGCATTGAGCACCTGCCTGGTCGCAGATTCGCGCCACCGAGGCCAGCACGTCGTCGGCTTCGTGGTTTTCGTACTGCAGGACCGGCACCCCCAGCAGTTCCAGCATTTCACGAATCACCGGAAACTGGACGCGGAGGTCATCCGGCATCTCACCTCGATCCGCCTTATACGGCTGGTAGATTTCGTGCCGGAACGTGCTGCCCGGCAGATCGAATGCGCACAGCAGAAAGTCCGGCTTTTTTTCTTCGATCAGGTAGAGCAGATCACGAGCAAATCCGTAGATTGCGGTCACCGGTTCGCCGTCCGGGCTGGTCATCTCACCAATCGCATGAAAGACCTGAAAAATCAATGAGTGCGCATCGATAACGTAGACCGACTTGCCTTTCAAGTTTGCCGGCGGGACCTGTCGGCGATCGTGTCCGGCGGGGGCTGCCGGTTGCCTCCCGCCCGTCGTCGCCGTCGGTTGGCTTGGTCCGGCATCAGCCGCGCCAAATCCGTGCAAGGCAAGTTGACGGTTTTTCTTGGCCATAAAGCGTCACAACAGAGCCGAAATTTCGTGGGTGGCGATTGAGCGCGCCGTCAATCGTAGGTTTCGCAAATGACGGCTGTCAAGCCAGCGGTTTGGTGAACCCGCGGTCGCGACCTCGTGTTGCTGCCCAGCGGTGTTTCGTTACACTCAGACTGGATCCAGCAAGGCACCTTCCGCTGGAAATGGACCGTGCTGGAAATGGACTGTGTCGAAAATATGGTCACGGGCATCTGGAGGAGGCGGACGAAAGAAGGCCGGGTCGGGTTTGCGCAGTGATTATTTCTTTCTTCTATCTGGTGTTTAAGATGATCGGCATCCGCAGCCGCCCGTTTTCTACCTGGCAGATGGGGAGTCTTATATTTCTGTGGCCCGGAAAGTTCTCCCGCCGGGAATTGGTGCCTGAGGCTGGGAAGAAAGGGCTACTGGATCTTGGCGGTCAGGCAGCATGGTGCGGATGAACATTCCAGCAACGAAGAAGGCCGACCCCCTCCGCTTGAACAAATACCCCTGGTACACACCCCGTTTCTGGGATGGGATGCGTACGCGGACGTGGTGGAAGCTGATGTGGCGGCATCGGTTCGATTGGTCGCTGTCGCGACTGCACATTGCCATGGGATCGCTGCTATTGGTGCCGTTCCATTCCGCTTGTTACCGCTGGCAGGAACGACGTTGGCGTCGAAAGGTCGAAGCGACTTCTATCCGGCAGTCCCCGATTTTCGTTTTGGGCCATTGGCGTTCCGGCACGACGTTCCTTCACGAGCTTCTGGTGCTGGACGACCGTCATAGTTGCGCGACGACCTACGAATGCTTTTCCCCCAACGACTTCCTTTCGACAGGCAAATTCATCACTCGCTGGTTTGGTTTCGTGATGCCCAAGCGCCGTCCGATGGACAACATGGCCGCTGGTTGGGAACGTCCCCAGGAAGACGAGTTTGCTTTACTGAACATGGGCATCCCCTCCATCTACGAAACGCTGGCCTTTCCCGACCATGGCCCCCAGAACCTGGATTCGCTTGACTTTGCCAACTTTTCGGCACAGGAGATCCGTCGCTGGCAGGATGGCTGGATGTGGTTCCTGCGTCGAGTGAATTTTCGCGACCCGCGTCGTCTGGTGCTCAAATCTCCTCCCCACATGGCCCGCATCCCCACTTTGCTGAAGCTTTTCCCGGACGCCAAATTCATTCACATCTTTCGCAACCCCTACGATGTTTTTGCGTCCAGCGTGCGGCTGTGGCAAGCGCTTTGCCAGACACAAAGTCTGCAGTCATTAAAGCCCCAGGACTGGGACGAGCTGGTTTTGACGCTTTTCGAAAGGCTGTACGAGGCCTTCGAACGCGACCGCGACTCGATTCCCGCGGGCAACTTCTGCGAGGTGCGTTACGAAGATCTGGTCGCCAATCCGCTGGAACAGATCGAGCGGATTTACACACAGCTGCAGCTGGACGGGTTTGCGGATGCGCGTGCCGCGATCCAGCGACACCTGAAAGCGGTAGGCCACCACCGCGTGCATCGCCACGCCTTGACGTCCGAGGCACGAGACCGCATCGCGGAGCGCTGGGCGAGGTACCTGCACAAGTACGGCTACTGTTAAAGAACGGGGCAGGGGGGGACGTGCCAGCGGGGACAGACATGGTGCCCACNNCCGCGGCATGCGGCGCCAGGCATCCGCCACGCATCGCCGCTGCGCGTGCTCGCGGTTGCGGCGGTCAGGCCAACGGATCGCGTGTTGGATCGGCGGCTCGTTGAGCGGCAAGCTGGCGTTGGACGGCGCGGCGGCGGGCATTGATGGTGGGGTCACCTTCCTGCTCACGCAACTCGTCACGCAATTCCCTGGGCGTCATCATCAGCTGGCGTTCCAGTTTCCACCGCTGCAACAAATAGTCCACCACGGCGACGCCTAGCAGCATCAAAACCGCGGCCACCATTACGTGCAGTAGCGGACGGCAAATCGCTGGTCCCAGCTGGTGGATCGGCAATTGGGCAACCGCCAGCAGCTCTGTGCGACGGACCCACAAGAACCCCAGGGCAAGGCCCAGCAACACCACGATTTTTATTGTCGCCAGGCCCGCTTCTGCCCAGCGGTGCACCGACGCCATTTTTTGCACGCCTCCTGCGGGGCTCAGCCGGCGCAGATCCGGCGCCAGGTTGGCCAGTCGAATGTGGAATCGGGTTTGCAGCAGATGCACACAAAGCGGAACGACGATGATAGCGATCAGGGCGGGGGCGGTAATCCGTCCGATTTGCAAAAAAATGTCTCGAAATGGATCCTGCCAGGAGACGCCGGCCGGCGCGGCAACCTGACGCTGGAACTGGCGTGTGGTCAGTTCCAGCAGGTAGCGAGCCAGCGGCGGCCCGACCAGGAACAGGCAACCGACGGTGGTTAGCATGGCAGTAGCCGATACCAGCTGGCGACTGACCGCCACTTGACCGGCAGCGCGTGCCAGTTGGCGGCGCCTGGGTGTCGCCGGATGAACGGGTTGTTCCTTCAGAGCGGACATCTGGATGCCCTACAAAAGCTGCTGCCAAATCTGCAGAAATGTTTTAACGTGATTGGCGAACAAGTACGCCAAGCCGGCCAAGGCAAAGCCGAGGGCTGCCAGGACGACAAATAAGTTCAAACCGAAACCGATCACCAGGCTATTCAACTGCGGCACGCTACGGCTGAGGATGCCGACGGCCACGTTGGCGACCAGCACGGCGAGAATCACGGGGGCCGCGGTACGCACTCCCAGCTGAAAGCTGGCAGCCAGCAATTGCCTGGTCGTGTTGGTTAGCTCAGCGGCCCTCCAACCGGCTCCGGGGGGGAGGGACTGAAAGCTGTCCAGTAACGCGGTGATTACCAGGCGGTGGCCGCCCATGGTGACAAAGACCGCCAGGGCGATCAGGGACAGCAGTTGCGCGGGGACGGGAGCGGGGCCCAGCAGGGCACTGCCGCCCCCCTGGCTGATCACCAGACCGCTGCTACCGCCGATCATCCTGCCGGCGAGTTCGGCTGCCTGGAAAATCAAGAGCACCGCCAGCCCCAGACTGATGCCGGTTAAGACTTCCGTCGCCAGAGCCAGTACCAATGTCGGCGTGTCGTTGCACGGTCCGACTCCTGCATTCCCCTGCAGGGGCGCAATCAGGATGCTCAAGGCCACCGCCAGCAGGGCGCGAACATGCCACGGCGCGCAACACGCGCCAAAGACCGGCACCAGCATGACCAGAGGCGCCACACGCGCCAGCACGAGGGCCAGCAGGATGATTTGGTCGGGAGGCAGCATGTCCTCACAAGTTTCCGGGAATGGCTGTAATCAGTTCGCGGGAGAACTGGACCAGCTGATGGACCAGCCAGGGCAACGTCAAAATCAAAACCAGGGCAACGGCCACGATCTTGGGGACCACGGCCAGTGCCTGCTCCTGCATTTGCGTGACGGCCTGGACAAAACCGGCGACCAGCCCGACCAGCAACCCGGTCAGCAGCACCGGCGCCGTGGTCAGCAGCATCATCATTATCGCCGCTCGACCTACATCGATCGCATCTTCAGGCGTCATTTGCTCGTCCGCTCGCCTAAGCTCGCCTGACCAGTTGGCTGGTCTTACAAAAACGGCTGAAAGCTCTCCAGCAGCATGCCTACCACCAGGTGCCAGCCGTCGACCAAAACAAACAGCAAAAGTTTAAACGGCAAGGAGATCATTGCCGGTGGCAGCATGACCATGCCCATCGTGACGGTCACACTGGCAACGACCATGTCCAGAATCAGGAAAGGAATAAATATCTGAAACCCGATGAGGAAGGCGGTTTTCAGTTCGCTAAGCATAAAAGCTGGCAGCAGCGCCGCCAGGGGCACATCTTCGTACGTTTGAGGATTTTCCGTGCCGGGCAGGTACTCCAGAAACAACCAGATATCTTTCTGATTGCCCGTCGCTTCAATCTGCAGGCTCATGAACCGCCGTACCGGTTTCACGCCGTCCTCCCAGGATTGGGTCAACGTCTTCTGTTGCTGAGCGTACGGTCCGACGCCTTCCTGATAGACTTGCTGCCAGACCGGTGTCATGATCACCAGGGACATGAACATAGCCAGGGACGTGACGACCTGTGTTGAGGGCAGTTGCTGGATCCCCAAGGCTTGCCGCAGCAACCCCAGCACGACGACGATTCGCACAAAGCTGGTGGTCATCAACAAGACGGCCGGCGCGAGGCTCAACACACCCAACAACAGCAGCGTCTTGAGCGTGGATTGGAAGAACTGCGGGCTGAACCAGTCGTGATTTACGGTCTCGAACAAGCTGCCACTGGCGGATGCCGGCGGCAACGATTGAGCGGTCACGGTGGCAGGCGCTCCCAGGCAGGCCAGGGCAAACAGGGCCACCGCCACCCAGCGAGCTCGACTTTTGTCTTTGCCCACCGAACCCGCGCCGCCCAAGGTTGTTTCAGCCATCACGGACCTCCGGCGGATTGGCGGCAGGTCGAAGCCATCGGCTGGGGAACAGACTGCCTGGCGACCGCAGCGTGGGCGGCGCGCACAAGCTGGTCAGCCGCTCGATTTCATCCGCGTCCGTGACTTCCGCCAGCGTCTCCGCCCCGGCTGGCGAAACGGCGATCAGCAACAAGCGGTTTCCGAGTCGCACCAGGTGGACATTCTGGCGCGGCGTCAACGCCGCTCGCCCCAGAACCTGCAGCACATCACCCGGCAGGGCCCACCCGCCGGCGGGAAGTTGCCGCTTCATGAACCAGGCTATGGCGAAAAACAGGGCCAGCACAAAGGACAAACTGCCCAGCATGGTCACCAGGGGACCACCCCAAGAAGACTTCACCGCACCGCTGGAATCTCCGGTTCGATCCGGACCGCGCAGCGGTAACGGCGAGCCGGAAAAAGCACCTTCTGCCGGGGCCGCTGGAAGCGGTGTTGACGGATCCTGCTTGACCTTCGCGCCGGCTTCCGCCAGGGGCTGTTCGTAGGTCACCGCAGCACCCGGCAGGCTGCCGGGCAGCTCTGCAGACACGACCCGCACTGTCAGCAATGCCGTCACCACAAACGTCATCCCCGCAACCCTGAAGTAGCGGGCGACGGGCGTGACTGGCCATCGCCTTTGGGGATCAAGCAACTTCATTGACATGCGCAACCAGCTCAGTAACCTTGACACAAAACTTTTCGTTCATGACAACAATTTCGCCTCGAGCGATCAAGCGATCCTCGGCATAGATGTCCAGGGGCGCCTCAATGGTCTGATCCAAGACAACCAACGCGCCACCAACAACGTCCACCAGGTCATCGCGGGCGACGCGCGTCCGCCCTAACTGGATGGTGACCGGTACGCGGTCCGACTGGGAAACTGTACGGGCCGGTTCCATTCCGACTTCCACGAGATTCCCCACATTATTCTGTATTCTGTGCACCAAGACCCGCTGCCACCGCCCGCTGTGCCGGGATGCAACGTGCGGCCAGCAGGGGGCGGGTAGTGTCCTCAAAACCAGATCGCCGGATCAAGTCCAACCGCACGGCCTGTCAATCCAGAGGGCTGGCGTTGCGTTGCGCCCGCTGGTCCAGCTCGCGGGACGCCCACCGCTGGCGAAGGCGAGCATCCCCCACAGCCTGTCGTTTCCGCAGGTTATCCAGTGCTTTTGCATCGCGGGCCGCCTGGTCGTAGCGACCCTGCTGTGCCTGCAGTTGCTGCACCAGCTCGTTTTCCCGCTTTTCCAGCCGATCTTGCCGTTTTCCCAGCGCCTGAACGAATTGTTCCGTCGCAGCCAACTCGACCATGGAAAGCCGGCCTGCCGAACTGGTGCTTGCCCGCCGCCGACGGGCTCGATCCAATTGGCCCCGGACTTCCCGCAACCGGGCCTGCGTTTCGGCCAGTTCCTGCTGGCGGATCGCTAGCTGTGCCTGCTGTCCGCGGCGCAGGGCGTCACGCATTTTCAAGAGTGTCGCAAGGCGGAACGAGTTCACGGTGGGATTCGGGATGGGGGAAACGGGTTTCGCAATGAGGGGACAAGGGTGAGGGAGCGGAGTTTAAAGATATGGGGTTTGGGCTGAATGAATGATGGCGGGTCACCGCATGCTGCCTTCCGATTTTCGGTTGCTCCCAATCGTCGTTCAGGCTGCCTTTGGGGGGGTGGGCGCGGGGGGTGGTGGCTGCCAGGGTCTGTAGCGTGTGGTGGGCCGAAGCCAGGTCGCTGGATTCGTCACGTTGTTGGACGAGGAACGCGTCGATCATGGGGCGCATCGCGATTGCTTCGTCAACCAGCATGTTCGTTCCGGGCCGGTAGGCGCCCACGGAAATGAGATCTTCGTGTTCGCGATACGCGGCTAGCAAGCGGCGTACCTTGCACGCGGCGGCCAGCTGATCTTCCGTGGCCAGGGAGGGCATCAAACGGCTAACGCTCTGGACAACGTCGATTGCCGGGTAGTGGCCCTCGGCCGCCAGTCGTGAGGAGAGCGTGCAGTGGCCGTCCAACAGGCCGCGGAGGATATCGCTGACCGGCTCCTGCGGGTCGTCGCCCTCGACCAGCACCGAGTAAAACGCAGTGATGGTTCCCACGGACGTCGCCCCTGTTCGCTCGATCAATTGCGGAAGCACGCCGTACACGCTGGGGGGATAGCCGCGGGTGGCCGGCGGTTCGCCCGCGGCCAGCCCAATTTCGCGCTGGGCCATGGCCACGCGGGTCATGGAATCCATCAGCAACAGCACGTCTCGGCCCTGATCGCGGAAATACTCGGCAATCGCAGTGGCCGTAAAGGCCGCTCGTAATCGCATCGGCGCCGGCTGATCGCTGGTTGCCACGACCACCACGCTGTTGGCCATCCCTTCCGGCCCGAGTTCGCGGTGAATGAAATCATTGACCTCTCGTCCCCGTTCGCCGACCAAGGCGATCACATTGACATCGGCGGACGAAGATCGGGCCATCGAAGCCAACAGTACACTTTTGCCCACGCCCGCGCCGGCAAAAATGCCCATCCGCTGGCCAAGCCCGCAGGTCAGCAAGCCATCGATCGCGCGGACACCGGTGGAAATCGCTTTTGCGACCGCCGGTCTGGAGACGGCGGAGGGTGCCGGGCGTTGCCGTGGCACGCGGTGAGTCAGAACCGGGGGCGGCAGATCATCGATGGTGCGGCCCGATGCGTCGGTCACCCGTCCCAAGAGAGCGTCTCCGACCGCCACCCAAGCGGCTGTTCGGCGTAATCGCACGCGATGACCCCGCCGCACACCGGACATGGAGCTGAGTGGAAACAGCAACGTCAGCTCGTCCTGGAAACCTATCACCTCGGCGGCCACTGGCGGCCCCATCTGCCGCTGAATTTCCACTTCCGCGCCCACGGCAACTGGCAAACCCGCAGCCGCTGCCGTACTGCCCGCCGTACGGGCGATCGTTCCTTCGATATGCGTGGGGACAAGGTTGGCCAACAGATCTTCAATAACGTACATGGTGGCGCGGTGTTTCGTGGTTGGCAATAAGCGTTTGAGGGTCCGTGGTGGTACCATCTGGCAGAACGAGGGCGATTTTGCTGTCCCCGCACGGGGATCCCGCCTTGCGCGACCCGAATCCCTCACTCGTCAGGCCTGGAGTTCTTCCCGGATGCGTCGTAACTGAGCGGTGGCGGATTGGTCGATCAGCCCGTCGGGCGTTTCGACAATGCATCCTCCCCGCTCAACGTGCTGATCGCCGACAACCTCCACTTCGGCGGTGGGCCTCATGGTGGCGGTCAGGCGGCGTATTTCGTCCTGGTGGACGCGGAGATCTGTGGGATGCATCGCAACGCGGAGCCGCGTGCCGCGACCGGCCAGTTCAAGTGCTTCTTGCAGCAGATCAAGGGGTATATCTGTTTCGCGTTCCAGTTCTCTCCGCACGATGCGTTCCGCCAGGGCGAAGGCCAGCTGGACCACTTCTCGTTCCGCTTCGGCTCGCCAGCGTTGGTGTGATTTATCCAGGCGTTCCAGGAGGGCATTCAAGGCGGCCGTGGCGATGCGTTGGTCGTTCTGTCCCTGCCTGTCGGGTTGAGGAAGGCTGTGCGGAAAGCGGGCCGCTGGGGGGGGAAGCGGGGCGGCGGTGTGTTGCAGCGAGGTTGAATCTTGGTTTGCGGGGGGCTTGGAGAAAACGGCAACCTGGGGCCCCCCATCACGCCGCATCTCGGCAAACTGGTATTCCGCAGGCTGGCGTTGATTCTCGTGTGGTTCTCGCAGGATGTCGGTCATGCTGGGTGGCTTTCGATTCCGCTGGTGGGTTGTGATGGGGACGACTGGTGGATCCCTGGCTTCGTCCCTCGACGCTCAAGCACTGGCAACCGGGCTGCTCGCAGACGCCGCTCGACGATTCTTTTTTCGCATGGTCCCCGCCAATTCGGCAATTTTCTGCTGGCTGCCGGCAACGTCGTTCAGTTGCGACGCATCCAGGCCCTGAAACGCTTTTCGCAAACGATCGGCATCTCGTGGTTTCAAGTTTCTCAGCACGCGGTCGATAAACTGCCGCTCGCTTCCTGCCAGTGCCAGTACAGCATCACGGGGATCGGCAGCGCTAAAGACTTGGCTCAGAGCCCCATCGTCCATTTCCAAAACAGTTTGGAACGAACAGGCTAGGGGTGCGACGTGACTGTCGGTCGTCCGTTTGGCAGGTGGTTCCGTTGGTCGCGGCACGGCGGCATGCACTCGCTGTTCGATGCGGCGGCGCGTTTTGTGGCCTGCGATATTCAGGATTTGCTGGACGGCTTTCTGGCCGGCGTTTCGCCTTTGCGAGCGTCGCATTTGGTCTGCAAACCAAACTTGCAAGCTCTCCTCAATCTCCCGCGTCACCTCTTCGCTAATCTCGTCCAGGCTCTTCAGGCGCTGCACCACATCGACCTGCAGCGTCTCCGGCAGCCGTTTGAGCACCTCGGCCGCGACCGTCGGGTCCAATCGGGAAAAGACAACGGCGACCACCTGGCTGCTCTCCTGTTCCAGAAACCGGGCGAGCTCGACCGCACTGGCTTCGTTCAAAAAATCAAAAGGTCGTTGATCCGGAAATTGTTGGCTGGCGGCG
>JABAOH010162728.1_pt1 | contig 11759 bp, 8 predicted proteins | sample 7062181 | NCBI WGS metagenome assembly JABAOH01 (sample SAMN14538630, study PRJNA623070) | marine sediment metagenome | biome: marine biome [ENVO:00000428]; feature: marine pelagic biome [ENVO:01000023]; material: deep marine sediment [ENVO:00002113]; isolation source: pool of 5 deep marine... | reverse complement strand
GCCGGCTCGGAGAAGATGACCTGGCTGAACGTCGCCGATCCTGAGATCGTGCGCTGGGCCTGGCTCCCGAAGCTCGCCTCGGCCCGGTCTTCATCGATCAGGCTCCCCAGGGTCGAGACATCGATTTGGGGAAGCAACGCCGACGCGGCGATTCGCACGTCCTGTGCCCCAGCAGCGACTGCCCGCCCCTCGGCGGCCAGGTCCAGGTTCACCTCTACAGCTTCTTGCGCCGCGCCGACCAGCGATACCGTCCGCTCGGCCTCCCTGCGGGCCTCATCGACGAGTTCCGCTTCGGTGATCACCTTCCAAGGCGGGTAGACGCCGATCGCCCGGACCGTCGCCATATTGATCGTCAGCCGCTGTCGGGCCGGGAAGGCGACCTCCAGCGCCCCCGCGTCCTCGCCGAGGGCGATGCGCTGGATGTTCAGCGCGGTCCTGCGGGCGAGACGCTGGAAGAACGCTGTCGGTTTCAGCCCCGCCAAGATCCCGCGGCGAACTTCGCTCTCGCCTATCCAGGAGAAACTCGGCAGGCGACGCTGGATCAGGGCCTGCACTAATCGATCGAAGTCTTCGCTGGACAGCTGAAACAGAGGAACGACGTATACCGCATCGAAGTCCTCGTCGAGAGCCACCAGGGCGCTGTCCAGTGTCGACCCCACCAGGATGATCCGTCCGCGCGTCCAGTCCGATCGCTGCCAACGCCTGCTCGGTCCGGCGGGTAAGCCCGAGGATGTTCTCGTGGTGCGGGGCGTTCACCAGGATGGCCAAACGTCGGAAAGGGACGATCTCCGAAAAGACTTGCAGGTCCGGCGTCGTGGTCTGTGGAAGCGTGATGTAGTTGAGGTTGCGTACCCCGCTGACACCTTCATTCAGCGGCAGACCCTGCAACTCTTCGTCGAGGACGATGGGCGCCACCACCGGCTTCGGCAGGTCGGCACGCTGGGCCGCGACATGAGAGGCGATCACACCCAGCGCCAGGAGCAGGTCGACCTCATCGTCGGTGAGCAGGCGACTCACCGCCGATTCGACCCCGGCCAGGGTCCAATCCGCCTCGATGAACTTCGCGGTCGGCATGCTGGCGTCGAAGTCGTCGCTCAGCAGCGTGAGGATCTCCTCGCGAAAGAGCTCCAGCAGGGGGCCGTGCCGGTCGGACGGTCCGTCGGAGACGACCCCGATCGTCATGCGCGGCTTCGGCGGCTCTTGCGCTGCGGCAGCGGCGGGGCTCGCCGCAGTTAGCAACGCCCACAGGCTAATGCAGCAAATGCTTGACCAGCGCTTCATGAGCTTGTGCCTTAGGGGTGGGGGGTTAAGCTTCTCCCAGACTGACGAGCGACGGACCGCTCAATCGGAGGTCGGCGCGACGAGGACTGTGGTCCTTGAAGACCCGAGCATTATGCCGGCTTGAGGGACGGTGTCAAGCGGGAGGTCAGCGTGACAGAGATTCCGCCCGTTTTCGCCCAGGCTGTCCGATGACGAGCGACACGAATCGCCTTAGCGAAGGACGCCGGCGCGGCAAGTTCTTCTACCTTTTCATCGCCCTCCTCGGCCTGGTAGCGGCGTACCCGTTCTTCGAGGCCGCCGGGCCTCGTACCCTGTTTCTGATCTTCATCGCTGTGGCCATACCGGTCGCCGGGGTCTACGCGGTGGGCGACAACCGTCGCAACCTGATCATCGCGACGACTCTGGGTGTTGCCAGCCTGCTGGGAGGGCTCGAGGCTCTGGCCGAAGTCGAACTGCTGCCCGGCAGCGCTCTGGGCCTGGTTATGGCGCTGGTCTTCTACCTCTTCGTTGCCGGGGTGATCATCGCCCACGTCCTGGGCCACGAAGAGGTGGTGTCCGACACGCTGTTTGGTGCGGCCTGCGTCTATCTGCTGCTGGGTCTGATCTGGATGGTCGCCTACACACTGCTCGAGCGGGTGCACCCGGGCTCGTTCGACTTCGATTCGGTTGACGCCGCAAGTGGCATCCCGGGCATATTCGATTTCCTTTACTACAGCTTCGTGACGCTGACGACGCTGGGATACGGCGACGTCACCCCGCTGACTCCTAGAGCTCGTTCGCTGGCGATTCTCGAAGCCATCGTCGGCGTGCTCTTTGTCGCCGTGCTGATCGCGCGTCTGGTCGGATTGTATGGGAAGAGAGTCGGCGAGTCTTGAGCTCGGGGCACCTCGGCGTCGCCGGCTTCGTTATGACATGTGGAGCAAGAGACCGATGTTGTGCTCGCGTCACACGAGCTCAGCCGTCTTCGCAAGGCCGCGCCCTCTGACCCGGAAGTCATCGCTCATGTCTATACACAGAACCAACAGCGCTCTAGTCATGGTCTTCCTGGCGACCGCCCTGGCGCATCCGGGTGAGCTGGCCGGCCAGCGGACGCCACGTGAAGCATCGCTGGCGACACTCGGTCAGTTGAGCCGGTCGTTCGAAGCGCTCTCGGAGCGGGTGACCCCGGCCGTGGTGCAGGTCTTCGCCACAGGGTACGCGCCGCTCCAGCAGGGGGATGAGCCGGGGACGGGCCTGATCACGCGGCGGCAGATCGGCGGTTCCGGGGTGATCCTGGACCCCGACGGCTACATCGTCACCAACTTTCACGTGATCGAGGGTGCCGGACGGATTCGCGTGCGCCTGTCCAGCCCGGCTCAGGAGGCGCCGCCAGGCCAGTCGATCCTCAAGCCGCAAGGAAAGGTGGTGGGGGCGCGTGTGATCGGCCTCGACCGGGAGACGGACCTGGCCGTGCTGAAAGTCGACGAGACCGGGCTGCCGCACCTGACGCTCGGCGATTCGGATCTGGTCAAGAAAGGCCAGCTGGTGTTTGCCTTCGGCGGCCCGCTCGGCCTCGAGAACTCCGTCTCGATGGGCGTCGTGAGCTCGGTGGCGCGACAGCTGCGAGCCGAGGACCCGATGATCTACATCCAGACCGACGCGCCGATCAATCCCGGCAACAGCGGTGGCCCGCTCGTTGATGCCGACGGTGCCGTCATTGGCATCAACACGCTCATCCTGTCACAGTCGGGAGGCAGCGAGGGGCTGGGCTTCGCCGCTCCCAGCAACATCGTCCGCAATGTGTTCCAGCAGATCAAGCTGAACGGCTACGTGCGACGCGGCGAGATCGGCGTTCACGCGCAGACGATCACGCCGACGCTCGCGGCGGGCCTGGGGCTCGAGCGCGACTGGGGCGTGGTTCTCGGAGATGTGTACCCCGGGAGCCCGGCGGCGCGAGCCGGGCTGCGGGTCGGCGACGTCGTGGCGGCCGTCGATGGGAAGGTGATGGAAAACGGCCGGCAGTTCGACGTCAACCTCTATCGCACCCCGGTGGGGGCGACCGTGACGATGGAGGTTCTGCGCGCAGGCGAGACGCTGACGCTGCAAGTGGTGGTGTTCGAGCGGCCTGATGACATTCACCGATTCACACCCATGGTCAGGCCGGACGAAAACCTCGTGCCCAGGCTTGGAATTTTGGCGGTGGATCTCACGCAGTCGGTGACGGCCATGCTTCCCGGGCTGCGCACGCAGCGCGGCGTCGTGGTGGCGGCGCGCTCACCTGATGCGATATACGGCCGCGTCGCTCTGGCCCCCGGCGACGTCATTCGCGCGTTGAACTCACAGCCGATCACCAACCTGTCTCAGCTGCGGAACGCAGTCGACCGCATCCAGGTGGGCGAGCCCGTCGTGCTCCAGGTCGAACGTCGCGGGAGGCTGCTGTTCATCGCCTTCGAGATGGAGTAAGCGAGCACTGAAGGCCGCCTCGCCGCCGCCGGCGCCTGGCTACCGCCGGCTGGCCGGCGCCCAACCGCTGCATATATAGTCACCTGGACTCAGCGACCGCCAAGGCGACCGAGTCGCCGCTTCTCGACCCTGAAGCAGAACGGACGTCCAATCGGCCCGGCGTCACCGGCTGAAAGGGCAGGCCGAGAACCGCCCCTCGGCGTGACGCCATCTGTTTACCGGGAGGTGCCCATGCCAGCGCAGGTGAGTCTCTTCTCGTTGTGGCTGCCGATCCTGGTGTCGACAGCCATCGTCTTCTTCGCCGCCTTCCTCTTCTGGCAGGTTCTGCCACACCACCGTTCCGATTGGGTGAGCGTGCCCAACGAGGAACCGCTGATGCAAGTGCTGCGCAACCTGAACCTGGCGCGCGGACAGTACGTGTTTCCCCACGCGATGACACCCGAGGGTGCGAAGGACCGGGAGGCAGTCGCCAAGGCGAAAGAAGGACCGCTGGGCTCCCTGGTCATCTGGTCTCCGCCCAACATGACGAGGAGCCTGGTCCAGTATTTCGTGTTCTGTCTGGCGGTCTCGTTCATGGTGGCTTACGTCGGGTACGCGGCGATTCCGGCGGGCGCCGAATACCTGCACGTCTTCCGGGTTCTGGGGACTACGGCCGCCCTCGCCTACGCCGCCGCCGAGATCCCCCACGCTATCTGGCTCGGGCGAACTTGGAGCAGCATCTGGAAGAGCGTGATCGACGGTCTGGTATTGGGATTGCTCACGGGAGGCGCCTTCGGCTGGCTCTGGCCCGGCTAGTCAACCGTTGGAAGGGGGGGCTGTCAGCCCAGACCGCTCGCGCCTGCCAGCGGTGCGTTGGGCGCGCTGGCGGACCGTGCGGGCGCCTGCTACCATAGCGTTTCCCCAACCCGAACAGCCTCGCGACCGTCAAATCGGATCGCACGAAGCGGAGGGACGGCCATGAGAATCCCGCGAAGCCTGTGTCGTTTGCTGCTGAGCGTTTCGCTTATCGCGCTCCCCGCTCTAATGGATGTGGAGCTGGCTCGTGGGCAGAGCTACGATGAGAAGCTGTTCGGCGCGCTGGAGTGGCGCTCGATCGGGCCGTATCGCGGCGGGCGGGTGACGGCGGTGGCTGGCGTGCCGAGCCAACCGTACGTGTATTACATGGGTGCCACAGGCGGCGGTGTGTGGAAGACAGTGGATGGCGGGATGACGTGGAAACCCGTCTCCGATGAATTCTTCGGCGCCGGGTCGATCGGCGGCATCGCCGTCGCTCCCTCCGACCCCAACGTCGTCTACGTCGGCACCGGCGAGACTTGCATTCGCGGCAACACCTCGCCGGGGGACGGCATCTACAAGTCGACCGACGCCGGGAAGACCTGGACCCACGTCGGGCTGCGTGATGGCGGTCAGATCGGCGAGCTGCGCGTCCACCCCACCAACCCGGACGTCGTCTACGCGGCGGTGCTCGGGCACGCCTTCGGGCCCAACCCGACCCGCGGCGTCTTCCGGTCGCTGGACGGCGGCGCGACCTGGTCGAAGATCCTCTACCGGGATGAGAACACTGGCGCCATCGATCTCGCCCTCGACCCGAACAACCCACGGATCATTTACGCTGCTTTCTGGCAGGCACGCCGCATGCCGTGGGGGATGGAGAGTGGTGGTCCGGGAAGCGGTCTTTTCAAGTCGACCGACGGGGGCGACAGCTGGACCGAGATCAGCCGCAACCCGGGCCTGCCGGAGGGCACCCTCGGCAAGATCGGCATCGCGGTCTCGCCGGTGAACTCGGATCGGGTGTGGGCGATCGTTGAGGCCGAGGAGGGCGGTGTCTTCCGCTCTGAGGATGCGGGCGCCACTTGGACGCGGGTAAACGATGACCGGTCGCTCCGGCAGCGGGCCTGGTACTACACGCACATCTACGCCGATCCCCAGCACGAGAACACGGTTTACGTTCTCAACGTGCGCTTCCATAAGTCGACTGACGGCGGCCGCACCTACGAGCGGATTGGCACACCCCACGGAGACAACCACGACCTCTGGATCGATCCGGGCAACTCGCTCCGCATGATCGAGGGGAACGACGGGGGCGCCAACGTCACCTACAACGGCGGGATGACCTGGACTCGTCAGGATAATCAGCCGACCGCGCAGTTCTATCACGTCACCACGACCGACCACTTCCCCTATCGGGTGTGCGGCGCGCAGCAGGACAACAGCACGCTGTGCATCGAGAGCCGCACGTCGAGCTTCGGGATCACCGACCAGCACTGGTACCCGGTCGGCGGCTGCGAGAGCGGCTACATCGCCGTGCGTCCCGACGACCCGGACGTCGCCTACGCCGGGTGCTACGGCGGCATGATCACGCGCTACGATCGCAAGACCGGGCAGTCGAGGAACATCCACGCCTGGCCGGACAACCCGATGGGGTGGGGCGCCGCCGACCTCAAGTACCGCTTCCAGTGGACGTTCCCGATCGTGCTGTCGCCGCACGATCCCGACGAGCTGTACATCACGGCGAACGTCGTCTTTCGCTCTCGCAACGAAGGGCAGAGCTGGGAGGTGATCAGTCCGGATCTGACGCGCAACGACAAGAGCAAACAGGTCTCATCCGGCGGCCCGATCACCAAGGACAACACCAGCGTCGAGTACTACAACACGATCTTCGCGCTTGTCCCTTCACGTCACGCGCGTGAACTGATATGGGCGGGCACCGATGACGGCCGCGTCCACCTCACCCGCGACGGCGGAACGAGCTGGACCGACATCACCCCGAGGGACATGCCCGAATGGGGACTGGTCTCCGTCATCGAGGAGTCTCCCCACCAGGCGGGCGTGGCCTATCTCGCCGTCAACCGCTACAAGCTGGACGACTTCAGCCCCTACATCTACAAGACGACGGACTACGGAAGGAGCTGGAGAAAGATCGTAAGCGGGATTCCTGCTGGCCACTACGTGCGGGTGGTGCGCGAGGATCCCGCCAGGCGGGGGCTCCTGTACGCCGGCGGTGAATTCGGCGTCTACGTCTCGTTTGACGACGGTGCGAACTGGAGTTCGCTGCAGCTTGACCTTCCGGTCGCCCCCGTCCGCGACATGGTGGTCAAGGAGAACGACCTGGTCATCGGCACCCACGGCCGATCGTTCTGGATCCTCGACGACCTGACGCCGCTGCACCAGCTGACAGACCGGGTCGCGCGCGCCGACGTGCACCTGTTCAAGCCGCGAGACGCCTATCGTCTGCGCAGCTTCGGGTTCGGGCGTGACGTCGGGGCGGTGGGGAAGAACCCGCCGGAAGGCGTGATCGTGCACTACTACCTGAAGCAGGCGCCGGAAGGCGAGGTCAAGCTGGCCTTTCTCGAGGCGGACGCCACGCTCATTAACGAATTCTCCAGCCTGCCGGAGGAGGGTGAAGAGGAAGGCGAGGTGGCGGTGAAGGCCGGGATGAACCGCTTCGTCTGGGACCTGCGATATCCCGAGACGCGGCGTTTCGAGGGGATGATCATGTGGGCCGGTCTGCTCGATGGGCCGCGAGCCGTTCCGGGGGAGTACCAGGTGCGGTTGAGCGTCGGCGATCGTGTTTTCACCGAGAGCTTTGTGGTGAAGGCGGATCCGCGCTTACCGGCGACCCAGGCCGATCTTCAGGCTCAGTTCGACTTCTTGATCCGTATCCGCGATCGCGTCAGCGAGGCGAACGATGCGGTCAAGCAGATCCGTGACGTGCGCGCGCAGATCGAAGCGGCGGTCAAGCGGGTAGAAGGCCAGGATTACGCTGAACCGATCCGGGAAAAGGCCAGCGCAATCAAAGGTCCGCTGGCGGAGGTCGAGAACGAGATCTATCAGACGAAGAATCGGAGCCGGCAGGACCCGCTGAACTTCCCGATCAAGTTGAACAACAGGATCGCCGCACTGGCCGGCGTCGTGGCGAGCGCCGACGCGCGGCCAACGGACCAATCGTACGAGGTCTACGAAGACCTGTCGGGCCGGCTGCAGGTACAGCTGGACCGGCTGGCCGAGATCATCCGCGTCGAGATCCCGGCGTTCAACGCCTTGATCGCGGAACACGCGGTGCCGGCGGTGATCGTGCGCGAGCCGGCTGAGCGGGTCAGTGCCGGGTCGCGGGATTGATATTGTATTGAACATTCAACATCCGACATCCAACATCGAACTCTGAAGACACTGACGAACGTTCAACGCTCAACACCGAACGCCGAAGGCGAAGCGACGCACGACGCTTTCCGTGACTTCGATGTTCGGCGTTGGGCGTTCGTTATTCGTCCGTAAATTCGAAGCTCGATGTCCGATGTCGGATGTTCGATGTTCACGAGGCAGGGAGGCTTGCCTGACACCGGCCCGCGGCCGTAAAGTGGCTGCGCCGCTCGGCGGCGCAAGGCGGGAGACTACAACATCCAGAAGCAGAAGCGCGAGATCGTTTTTTGCGCGGTAAGCACGTGACGCAACACGTGGGTGGGAACCGTCATCTGTTCACGGCAACCGGGCTCGGCCGCGACGGTCCGGCGATCGGAGGGTGGGGGCGCTAGTGGAGAAGTTGGAACGGCCGGGAGGTCACGACGACGGCGAGCTGGACGCTCTGGTCAAGTCCGAGCTGGCGCCGGAACTCGAGGTGGTTCGGCGGCTGGGCCGCGGCTCGGTGGCCAGCGTCTACCTCGCCCGCGAGCAAGAGCTCAAGCGCCTGGTGGCCGTCAAGGTGATGGCCCCCAAAGTCGCCCTCGATGAGCGGGCACGGCGGCGCTTCGAGCGGGAGGCGCAGGCGGCGGCGGCACTCTCTCACCCACACATCGTCGCCGTCTATCGCGTGGGCCGCTTCTCGAACGGGATCCCTTACATCGTGATGCAGTACGTCAAAGGCCGGACTNNGACGAGGCCCGGCGCGTCATGACTGAGGTGGCCTCGGCCCTCGCGGCGGCTCACCGTAAGGGGATCGTGCATCGCGACGTGAGGCCCGGCAACATTATGTACGAAGAGGACTCGGGCCACGCGCTGCTCACCGACTTCGGCATCGTCGCCATGCTGCCGAGCGGCGACGTAGGGGGCTCTCCGCGCCTCACCCGTACCGGTGAGCTGGTCGGCGATCCGGCCTACATGAGCCCCGAGCAGCTCACCGGCGGCGAGATCACCGAACGCAGCGATGTCTACGCGCTCGGACTTCTCGGTTACATGCTCCTGACGGGGCGCGGTCCCTACGACGCCACCTCGCGTCGAGAGCAATTGACGGCTCACCTTCAGCAAGAGCCGCGGAGATTGTCGGAGCTGCGGGCCGACGCCGATCCGGAGCTGGAGGCGACCCTGCTCCGCTGCCTCGCCAAGGAGCCGGCGCACCGTCCCAACGCGGCCGACCTGGCGCAACGCCTGAGCGCAGCGCCCAGCCCCGCCACCGCGGCCGGCACCGATGCCGCTCCGGGCAGAGCGGGTCTGTTCTCCGGATTGATGGAGCGGCGGCTGCCCCAGATCATCGGCGGCTACGCGCTCGTCGCTTGGGTGATCCTCCAGGTCGTGGACCAGCTGGCGGACCGGGATGTGCTCCCCGAGGTCGCCTACCGGCTCGTCCTGGTGGCGGCGGCCACGGGACTCCCGGCCGTGCTGACGGGGGCCTGGTTCCACGGCAAGCGCGGCCGGCAAAAGGTGGAGGCGGTGGAATACTGGGTGTTCGGGGCGCTGGGGCTGATCTGGCTGGTGGTGAGCACGCTGATCCTGATCCGCTGGCGGGGGGGCTGAGTGGAGGGCGTGGGGGTTGACTCAGCGGGGGAGGGTGGTTAGGGTCAGCGCTCGTTTAGTAAGCTATTGCTGACTGAGCGGGAGCTGACTCACGCAGGCTCGAGTCGGACCCGATCCGCCCTCACCAGACGGCCCGCGCATGGACAACCCGTTTCGCGTCGGCGGCACCGTCGTCGGACAGTACTTCACCGATCGCGCCGCCGAGCTGAAGCGCATCACCGCCGCCCTCTCCGAGCCCCAGGCCAAGCTGCTCGTATTCGGCCCCCGGCGCATGGGGAAGTCGTCGACGCTCGAATCGGCCGTCCGCCGACTGCGCCGCAAGTCACAGCCGGCGATCCTGGCCGACCTCTCCGCCACCACCACGCTGGCCGACATGGCGACGCGCATCCTGCAGGGCGCCACCCGGCAGCTGCGGTCCACCTGGAAGAACGTGGTGGGCGAGCTGGTGAGCCAGCTGCGGATCGGCGTCACGGTGGGCGTGGATCCCGGAAGCGGCCACCAAACGCTGCGACTCGACGTCAGCCGGCGCAACGCGCCGCTGGAAGAGCAGCGGGTCTCGCTGGCCGAGGCGCTCGACGCGATCGATAGGCTGGCGGAATCGAAGGGCCGGTCGATCGGCGTGGCGCTCGACGAGTTCCAGGAGATCCACCGCTTCGGCGGCGAAGAGGCGGAGTGGCACCTGCGCGGGGTCATCCAGCGCCACCAGCATGTGAGCTACGTGCTGGCCGGGTCGAAGGAGAGCCTGATTCAGGCGATGACCGCGAAGAACCGCGCCTTCTACAAGCTGTTCGAGCTTCTCCCCTTCGGTCCCATCGATGAAGACCACCTCGCCCGCTGGATCGAGTCGCGTCTCGAGACGCGCGACGTGCGACCGGGCGGCCTGGGCAGGCGGATCGTGGCGCTGGCACGACCACGCACGCGGGACATTGTGCAGCTGGCCCGGGCGGCCTTCAGCGTCGCGGCGGCTCGTGGAGAGCTGACCGAAGGCGATCTGGAACGCGCGTTGGACCAGGTGGTGGACATGGAGGACGATCTGCTGCGCTCGGAGTGGGAGCGGCGCACGGCGCTGCAACAGAACGTGCTGCGGGCGATCGCGGCAGGCGAGGCGAAGCTGTTTTCGGAGTCGGTGCGAGAGCGCTACGGCCTCAGGGGAACCTCGTACGTCGCCTCGGCGCTGGAGGCGCTGATGGATGCGGACCTCGTCGTGAAGCGGGAGGAGGGCGTGTACGAGTTCGACAGCCCGTTCATGCGCCGCTGGGTGGTCCGGCAGGCGCTCCCCGACGTGGGGATATTGGCAGGGACTTCCGAAAGCGGGGATGAGGGGAACAGGCCCGGCCGCGCGCGGCGCGGCCGTGACGGCTGATCACCCCGTTGAAATCAGCAGGTCACGCAGCGCGGAGTAGATCGTGGGGTTGCCCGCGATGAAGCCGCCGGGTTTGATGATGTTTTCGCGTCCCTGGTAGTCGGTGATGACGCCACCCGCCTCGCGTATGATCAGGACGCCGGCGGCGATGTCCCAAGCGGCGAGGTGGCCTTCCCAGAACCCGTCGAGCCGGCCGCAGGCGACGTCGCAGAGGTCGATGGCGGCGGAGCCGGTACGCCGTATGCCGCTGGTCCTGGGCAGGACCGCTTTGAACTGGTCGAGGTAGGAATCGAGGATATCGGTCTTCTTGAACGGAAAGCCGGTTCCGATCAGAGCGAACTTGAGATCGGCCACCCCCGACACCTTGATCGGCTCGCCGTCCTTCTCGGCGCCGCCGCCGCGCTTGGCATGGAAGCGCTCCCAGCGGGCCGAGTTGACCACGACGCCGACGGCGGGCCCGTGCGCATCGATGGCGGCGACGGAGACCGAGTAGAAGGGATAGCGGTGCAGGAAGTTCGTGGTCCCGTCGAGCGGGTCGATGTACCAGGTGATCTCGGCCTTCTCGGGCGGCGGTCCACCCCAGTCACGTTCCTCGGCGGCGATGGCATGGTCGGGAAAACGTCCGCGTAATTCGGCGACGGCTGCCTCCTCGGCGGCAAAGTCGACCTCGCTGGCCCAGTCGGCGTGGCCTTTTTCGGTCCAGGCTCCGGTGTCGGCTTCCGGGGCGTGGGTATGATGCACCTCGGCGGCGGCCTGGGCCGCTTGTTGAGCAGCGTGAAGGAGATCGTCGAGCGAATCCATAGCTTGATCAGGTTGTTGGGGCGCGGTAACTTAACGCGTCGTTGGGGAGCGGACCAGCGAGTGCGCGATGGGTGTTGGGGCGGGCGACGGAACTTTCCCAGTGCCCGGCCACCGGCACCCGATCTGTTTATGTCCAGCATCTGTG
>JABAOH010166122.1_pt2 | contig 11761 bp, 10 predicted proteins | sample 7062181 | NCBI WGS metagenome assembly JABAOH01 (sample SAMN14538630, study PRJNA623070) | marine sediment metagenome | biome: marine biome [ENVO:00000428]; feature: marine pelagic biome [ENVO:01000023]; material: deep marine sediment [ENVO:00002113]; isolation source: pool of 5 deep marine... | reverse complement strand
GCCACCACGCGATACGGGGTGGCGTCCAGCAAACGGGACTCGCCGGGCAGCGTGTCCTGGGGGCCCATCATCAGCACCCGAACCGACTCCGCCTGCTCGCCCTGAACTGCTGTGAACTCGAGCAGGCCGCGCAGCTCATCTCCGGGAAGGCCGGCCCGCCCGGGAGCGATGGCCGGGACCGACCAGGCCAGCAATACCAGCGCCGCGGCCACACCGGTAACGGCCAGGGCGCGCCGCCAGAGGCGGGTGAACTCCAGCCTTCCCCAGATCTCCACTGCAGCGCCGGCCACGGCCGCGGCGCCCAGCGCAGCCAGGATCATCCCGGTGTTGGCAGCCGCCGTCCCAAAATCGAGGTTTCCGGTGCGGGCGATCAGCAGACCGCCGGCTGCCAGCGCCGTCCCCCAGCCGGCCACTGCAGCCAGGACGCGATCACCGGCCACCACGATGGAGACACCGGCGGTCAGCACCACGATCGCAATCGGCCATCCCGGCCGCCAGAAGGCGGGTTCTCCTTGCTGCAGGTAATCGGTGAGTCCGATGATCCCGAACCATGGAAACAGGAGAGGGATCGCCACCAGGGCCCCGGCCGCGGCTCGCACCACCGCCCACCAGCGGGCTCCCACCGCCAGCAATGCCCACAGAGCCAGCACCGCGGTGGGGACGACGAGCAAGGATGGTTGGGCGGCGGCGGCCAGACCGGTCGTCCATCCGACGGCGGCAATGCGCCCCGCCCGACCCAGCCAACTCCTGGGCCAGGGGCGCAGCGCAATGCGGATTGCCCACGGCAGAGCTCCCAGGGCCAGCAACGCCGTCCACTGGGTGGCGTCGCCGAGGGCTTGGGCGGCCGGGCCGACGACCAACACCACGCCGCCCACATAGGCGGCCGGCGGGCGAATGCCCCAGCCCCGCAGCAGCCGGGCCATGCCCACCACTCCGGCCCAGAGGGCGCCTATCGTGACGATGGTGGCGGTGAGCTCGGCACGATCCAAGAGGAGCCCCTGGAGTCCGGCGATGAACCCCACCGAGGGCTCGAGAGGGTACGGGCTACCGAGGCCGGCCGGATTCCATCCACCGGCGTACGCGTCGAGTGTGTTGAGCGCCGACGGCGAAGGCGGCAGGGAATATCCCACCGCGGGAAGTCGACCGGTCCAGATCGTCCGGGTAGCCAGTACCACCACTCCCAGGCCCACGGCCCCGGCGATGAAGCCGGGGCTGCGCAAGGTGTCCTGGGTCGCCTCCCAGGCCCCGGCCAACCCTTTGACGCGGGTCTGCGGCTGCCGCTCCTGGATCCGGTCTCCCACCTCGGCAACGAGAGAACGCAACCGGGCCGACCCCCGCAGCTGATAGCGAAACAGTTCTTCGTCTCCGTACACCCGCTTGCGGCGGGTCGCAAATCGGGCCCGGATCGTCGATGGCAGCTTGAAGAAGTTCCACACCCAGGCCCGTATGAAGCCGAACAAGGTCCAGCGGCCCAGCAACGGCGCCACGACCGCCTCAACGAGGCCGATGAGGAAGGCGAAAGGAAGGGTCCACAGCAGGGTGATCAGGCTGTAGCTCTTGAGCATGGCCCGGATCCGGCCGGCCTCCTCGAGCCACGGGGTGGTCCGGGGCCGCTCGGACAGAGGAACGAGGACCTCTGAAGAGGGAATCACCACCACCCGGGCCCCGCGCAGCCGAGCCCGGTGACAGAAGTCGATGCCGGCCGACTCGGGGGCCAGCTCTGGGTCGGGACCCTGCAACCCCCGCAGCAGATCCCGTCTCACCAGAAGGGACAGTGCCGAGATGGCCGCGACGTTGCGGATGACGTCGTACTGGGCCTGATCTCGCTCGCTGGACTCGAGGCCCAAGTAGGGGACGGCAAAGACGTCGGTGGCCAGGCCGACGGAAACGAGCACGTCGGGCTCCTCGAGGCGAAGCACCTTGGAACCGGCCACCGATGCCTGAACCCGCTCGCTCTCCAGGACCAGGGCCTTGAGAGCGTCGGGGCGGGGACGGACCTCCTCGTTGGTGAACCACAGATAGGTGACGTCGTCGGGTACTCGCTCGATCACCTCGGTCATGCTCTTGGCCCATTGCACGCCGTGGGTCTTCGCCAGCGTCTCGGACTCCTCGCCACCCCCTACGACGAAGCGGGCCGCCGTTTCGTACACTTGCCCGTCCAACGCGTGGAGCCCCTCTTCGAGTTTGGAGGGGTCTCTCACTAGGACGACCGCCACGACCTTGGCAGCAGCGGTGTCCCCCGAAGAAGGGGGGACGGAAGACATTCGAGGAGTCATTTTGGGGCGCCGAACAGCGCATGGCAAAGGAGAACCGGCGGTGACCCTCCTGTCCGGGGGCGTCGGGGGAGCTCGTTTGGCTCGGGGCTTGGCGGCGGCGCTCCCCGAACGCCGGCTGTCGATCGTCGTGAATGTGGGCGACGACGACGAGATCTATGGCGTGCACGTGTCCGCCGACCTCGACACTGTGCTGTACACGCTGGCCGGCCTCGAAGGGCCCCAGGGCTGGGGCCGGGCCGGAGACACGTTCACCGTGATGGCTGCACTCGAAGACCTCGGGGTGGATGCCCGCTTTCGTATCGGCGACCGCGACCTGGCCACCAACCTGGCCCGTACCGCGGCTCTGCGTCGCGGCGACTCGCTCACCGACGTGACCGGCCGGCTTGCCGATGCCTTCGGGCTGACGGCCCGCCTCCTGCCGGCCAGCAACGACAAGCTGCGTACCACGGTCCGGACCGCCGCGGGGGATTGGCTGAGCTTCCAGGAGTACTTCGTCATGCGCGGCCACGCAGACGAGGTGGTCGAGGTCCGCTTCGAGGGTGCCGAGGCGGCCCGCCCCGCCCCGGGGGTCATCGAAGCGTTGGCCGGGGCGGATCTGGTCGTGGTCGCCCCTTCCAACCCTCCACTTTCGATCTGGCCGATTCTGGCCGTGCCGGGAATTCGAGAGGCGGTCGCCGCTGCCGCTCGGGTCGTGGCCGTTTCGCCGCTGTTCGGCGGAAAGCCCCTCAAAGGTCCGGCCGACCGGGTGATGGCCTCCCTCCGACTCCCGGAAGGCAACTCCGGCGTGGCGGCGGCCTACGAAGGGCTCCTCGACGTCTTGGTGGTCGACCTCGGCGACGCGATGGACGCCGACCTGCCGGGCGACGTCGAGGTGATAGCCGCCGACACCCGTATCGCCGACCCGGACGCGGCCCGACGCTTCGCCGCTTGGTTGCTGGAGGCGGCATGAGGATCGAGATCATCCCGGTCGAGGGCCTCGGCGAGGTGCAGGCCGGAGACGACCTGGCGGCCGACCTACTGGCGGCCGTGGGGAAGTCGGGCGAACGGTTGGCGGACGGCGACGTCGTGGTGATCACACACAAGATCATCTCCAAGCAGCAGGGGGCGGTGGCCCCCGCAGTCGACGATGCCGCCTATCGGGCCCTGGTAGAGAGGGAGGCGGCGGCGGTCCTGCGCCGGAGAGGGACTCTCGTCATCACCGAGACCCGCCACGGCTTCGTGTGCGCCAACGCCGGCGTCGACCTCTCCAACATGCCTCCGGGAAAGGCGGCGCTGCTGCCTCCCGATCCCGATGGCTCGGCACACGCCATCCGGACGCGTCTGGAGCGGGACACCGGCCGGCGGCTGGCGGTGGTCATCACCGACACCTTCGGGCGGGCCTGGCGGCGCGGCCAAACCGACGTGGCCCTCGGGGTCTCGGGCATCCCGGCTTTGCTGGATCTGCGGGGCACCCTCGATGCGCTCGGCCGTGAGCTCACCGCCACCGAGACCGCCTTCGCCGACGAAGTGGCCGCCGGCGCCGACCTGGTGATGGGCAAAGACCGCAACATCCCGGCCTGCATCGTTCGGGGGCTGGAGTATCCCCCGCAACAGGGAAAGGGTGCGGATTTGGTGAGAGACCCGAGCGAAGATCTGTTCCGGTAGGCCGGCCCGTCATGCCCGAGCTCCCCGATATCGAGGCGTATTTGGCGGCGCTGCGGCCCCGCGTCGTGGGCGAAGTGCTGGAGCGGGTCCGGGTGCAATCGATCTCGCTGCTCAAGAGCTACGACCCGCCCCTGGAGACGGTCCACGGCCGCGAGGTCATCGGCCTGCGCCGCCTCGGCAAGCGAATCGTCTTCTGCTTCGACGACGAGCTGTTCCTGGGCCTTCACCTCATGGTGGCCGGTCGGCTGCACTGGAAGCCGCCCGGGGCCAAGATCCCCGGCAGGGTGGGCCACGCCGCCTTCGACTTCTCCACCGGGACGCTCACCCTGACCGAAGCGGGCACCAAGAAGAGGGCCGCCCTCCACCTGTTGCAAGGAGAGGAGTCCCTTGCCGCTCTGGACCGGGGCGGAGTCGAGGTGTTCGACGTCGATGAGGCCGGCTTCACCGAAACGCTGCGCCGGGAGCGGCATACCCTCAAGCGGACCCTGACCGACCCCCGCATCTTCAGCGGAATCGGAGGCGCCTACGCCGACGAGATCATGCACCGGGCCAAGCTGTCCCCGCTGGCCCGGTCGGATCGTCTCGGTGCAGACGAGGGGGCCCGGCTGCTGGCGGCGGCCCGGGAGGTCCTCACCGAGTGGGCCGAGCGCCTGGTGGCCGAGGCGGAGGAGGAGTTCCCGGAGAACGTCACCGCGTTCCGCGACGAGATGGCGGTGCACGGAAAGTTCGGCGCCGAGTGCCCGACCTGTGGGGCCCCCGTTCAGCGCATCGTCTACGCCTCGAACGAGACCAACTACTGCCCGGGCTGCCAGACCGACGGCAAGATCCTCGCCGATCGCGCTCTGTCCCGCCTCCTCAAGGACGATTGGCCGCGTGACCTCGACGAGCTCTAGTGAAATCGGAACCAGTCGACGGTGAGGCGGATTCCGGTCGGCAGCGGGGTGAACGGCGACCACCCCAGATGGCGACCCGCCGCGGCGGCGTCGAGCGCCGAACGGCGTAGGTCCCCGGGACGGGCCGCCATCATGGCGGGCCCGCCCCGGTAGCGGGTGGCCTCGGCCACCAGCCGGTACACGTCGAGGATCGAGGTCTCGACCCCCGTCCCGATGTTGAGCAGCCGCCCCCCGCCCCGTTCCGCGCCGCGCATGAGAGCGTCGACGGCGTCTTCGACGTAGACGAAGTCGCGAGTCTGCTTCCCGTCCCCAAAGATCACCGGCTGGTGCCGCTCGAGCATCGTGCGGGCGAAGATGGCCACGACTCCTCCCTCCCCGGATGAGTCCTGGCGCGGCCCGTACAGGTTGGCGAAGGCCAGACTGATGTAATCGAGGCCGTAGCTCGCCCGGAAGAAGCGGAAGTACTCGTCGACGACCTTCTTGGCGATGCCGTATGGGGATTCGGGATGCTTGGCGGCCCGCTCCCCGGTGGGGACCTTGACCTTGTCCCCGTACAGGGCACCACCCGTCGAGGAGAAGACCACTCGCTCGGCGCCCGCCTCGACGGCCGCCGCCAACACGTTCACCGTGCCCACGACATTCACCGAAGCATCGAACGCGGGGGCATCCATCGAACGGGCCACGCTGGCCTGGGCCGCCAGGTGGAACACCACCTCCGGTCCGAAACGAGTCACAGCCTCGGGTAGCTCGTCGGCCCGGATGTCGAGTTGATGAAAATGCAGGTTGCCGGTGCTCCGGGCCTGCGCCAGGTTCTCCAGACGTCCCGAGGACAGGTCGTCGATGGCGAGCACCTCGGCGCCCTCATCCACCAGCCGGTCGGCGAGATGGGAGCCCAGGAACCCGGCCCCTCCGGTGACCACGGCCCTCCCGATCATTGCGGCGGCGAGAAGCTGATCGCCCTCCGCTCCAGTTCGGTCCCGGCCGCCACCCNNTCAGCTCGCACTCGGGTCCGATGCGGCACCCCGCCCCGATCACGGTCTCCCCCCGCACCGTGGTCCCCGCACCCAGCTCGGAGTCCCAGCCGACCACGGCGCGTTCCACCTCCGCCCCGGGCCCGATGCGGGCGCCACCCAGCACGACCGATTCCTTGATGACCGCGCCCGCCGAGATCGTGGCTCCTTCGTCGACCCACGACCAGGAGCCGCGGCGCTCCCCATCATCGATCACACCGGGTCCCGACCCGTGCGGATCCCTGCCTGCCCGCAGACCGGTACGGCCGGTCAGCACGCTCTCGTGGGTGTCGAGATACAGCTCCGGGGTCCCGATGTCGATCCAGCCACCGCCGATCACCACCGCCGCCAGCTCCTTTTCGGCGGCCAGGTCGGGAAACACCCGGCGCTCGAAAGAGAGTGGGCCGGGCTCGAACCGCTCCAGCACCCTCCGCTCGACGAGGTACATGCCGGCGTTGACGTTGTGGGAAGGGGCCGTGCCGGGGGCCGGCTTTTCGACAAAGCGGGTCACGGTGCCGTCGGAATCGGTGACCACCACGCCGTACTTGGACGGGTCGGCCACCGGCACCAGGGTAAGCACGATGCCTGCTGCGGGCGCCGCCGCCATGAAATCGCCGATGGGGGCGTCGATCACCACGTCGCCGTTGAGCACGAGGAAGCGATCGTCCAGACGGCCCCCGAGGAGTGTCACCGGGCCGGCGGTGTCCAACGGCTCTTCCTCGGCCGACAGGCGGACATCGATCGGTCCTCTCCGCCCGGCGAGGTACTCCTCCCAGGCGGCCGCTTGGCCGCTCCCGACCGCCAGCCAAGCTTCTTCGATCCCGGCGGCAGCGAGCCGACGGAACTGGTACTCGACGAACGGTATGCCGGCGACGGGGACGAGCGCCTTGGGCTGCGTGTCGGTGAGCGGCCAGAGCCGGGTGCCTCGCCCGCCGACGAGAAGCACGGCCTGCCTCACACTCATGACGATCCTTCATTGCGCATGGCCGGCGAGGCTACCAGGGGGCCTCGAAGCCTCCGCCCGGTCACGCTTCCGCCGCCGCTTCCTCCGTCGCCTGAAGCCGATCACTGAAGAACCGGATCAGCCGTCCCACGGCGTCCTCGGCAACGCCCTCATCGAACCCGGCGGAAGCCGAGTCCAGGAAGTCGTGGCCGGCGTCCTGGTAGATCACCCACTCGGCAGCCGGCTGGAGCCGACGGGCCGCTGAGGTTTCGGTGACATCGACCAGCTCATCAGCCTTCCCATACAGGCCGAGGAGTGGGGCTTCAAGTTCAGCGACAACGTCGGTGGCTTGGACGTCCCGCCCTTCGTCGGAGGAGAGTGGAGCATGAGCCACGGCGACCGCCCGAAGAAAAGGATTGGCAGCTGCGCTCAAGACCGCCAGGCGGCCACCGATCCCCAACCCGAAGACCCCCAAACGATCCGGGTCGGCCCACTCGGTTCCCGGGGCCCGGAGAAAGCGATAAGCGTCGCCCAGGTCGGCAAGGGCCCGGGCATCGCTCAGCGCCGAATAGGCGGCCCGAGCGTCGTCCGCCGTGGCCCGCCGGGCCGGCCCTTTGCCCCGGTAGAGATCGACGGCCAGAGCCGCCAAGCCGTGCCGGGCCAAGCGCCGACACACGTCCTTGAGTCCGGAAGTGATACCCAACCACGAGGGAGCCACGACCACCGCAGCGTACGATCCGGCCAGATCGGGCCGGGCCNNGGGCCGGGCCAGATAGCCGGTGCCAATTTGTGTTCCGGCGGGATAGGAAACCTGGCCGTACAGAATGACGTGGGTCCCCTCGCCGGGCAACACGCTCACTCGGAGACCTCCTCGAAACCATCGGGGAGCGTAGTCGAGCGGACCCCCTCGACCTCCCCGCTCCTCAGCCGCTCGGGGCCCTGTGCGGTTTCCACGACCAGGGCACCGTCCTCGCCCACGTCGACCACCCGGCCCCGTCCCTCGGGAGACCAGCTGACCACGGCACCGATCGTGAGGCAAACCCGGCGGTATTCGGCCCGGCCCCAGTCCGAGGGCTCGGCGGCCGACCGCACCAGCACTCCATCGGCCCAGGCGGCCGCGATCTCGGCGGCCGCCCTGGGGCCCGGATCGGCCTCGAACAGGGCCCCCATTCCGGGCGGCGGGTCGGGCCACCACAGGTTGACGCCCAGCCCGGTGACCACGGCCTCGTCGTCGGCTTCGCTCAGCACGCCTCCCACTTTCAGATCGCCCACCACGATGTCGTTGGGCCACTCGAGGCCGACCTCCTTGGGGAGCGACTCGACCGCGGCCAGCCCGGCCACCAGAGTGAGCCGGGGCCAAGCCGCAACCGGCCAGGGGGGACGGAAGGCCAGCGAGGCGGCCAGCGCCCGGGGAGCGCTGATCCAGGGCCGACCCGAGCGTCCCCGACCGGCCGTCTGGCGATCGGCCGTCACCAGCACCGGATCGCCATCGAAGCGAGCGCGCGCCTCGTCTTGCGTGGAAGCGATAGTGCGAAAGTGAGCGGTCGCGTAAGGTGTAGCCATCGGCGGGGAGCGGGAGTCAAAACAACAGGCGCGACGAGCATACCGGGAGCCGGCTGGTGAGCACCGAGGAGCGTATCGAGCAGCTGCGCAAGATGCGCGAGGAGGCGGAACACGCCGGAAGTCAGCGCGCCGTCGACCGCCAGCACGAGCAAGGAAAGCTCACCGCCCGGGAGCGGATCGCGCTACTTCTCGACAAGGGCACCTTCCAGGAGATCGACATGTTCGTGCGCCACCGGGCCAGCGCCTTCGGCAGCGAGAACAACCGCCCCGCCGGCGACGCCGTGGTCACCGGTTGGGGGACCGTCGACGGGCGCACCGTGTTCGTCTTCGCCGAGGATTTCACGGTGTTCGGAGGCAGCCTCGGTGAGGTGGTGGCCGAGAAGATCACCAAGGTGATGGACCTGGCCATAGAGGGAGGCGCCCCGCTCGTTGCGCTCAAGGACTCGGGCGGGGCTCGAATTCAGGAGGGGGTGGTCTCCCTCGACGGCTACGGACAGATCTTCTTGCGGAACGTCAAGGCATCCGGGGTCATCCCCCAGATCTCGGTGATCATGGGCCCGTGTGCCGGAGGGGCGGTGTACTCGCCGGCCATCACCGATTTCGTGTATCAGGTCGACGAGACCAGCCACCTCTTCATCACCGGTCCGGACGTGATCAAGGCGGTCACCGGGGAGGAGGTCACCTTCGAAGAGCTTGGCGGTGCCCGGAGCCACGGATCGCTGTCGGGGGTCACCCATTTCATCGGGGCCGACGAGCGCTCCGCCCTCGAAGAGGTCCGCTATCTCCTCTCGTTCCTCCCCCAGAACAATCGGGAATTGCCCCCGTACTTCACCCCGGGTGATCGAGTCGACCGGATGGACGAGGAGCTGACCACCGTCATTCCGGACTCCACCAACCAGCCATACGACATGGTCGATGTGATCGAGGCCGTGGTCGACGACGGCGATTTCTATCAGGTCCACGAGCACTACGCAGAGAACATCGTGGTCGGGCTGGCTCGCCTGGACGGCTACTCGGTGGGGGTCGTGGGCAACCAACCGGCGGTGCTGGCCGGGACCCTCGATATCGACGCCTCGGTGAAGGCGGCTCGTTTCGTGCGCTTCTGTGATGCTTTCAACATCCCGCTGGTGAGTTTCGTGGACGTCCCCGGATTCCTTCCCGGAGTCGACCAAGAGCACAGCGGAATCATCCGCCACGGCGCCAAGCTCATGTACGCCTACTGTGAAGCCACCGTTCCCAAGGTCACGGTGATCACTCGTAAGGCCTACGGAGGGGCCTACGTCGTCATGAACTCGCGCAGCGTGGGCGCCGACATCGTGTATGCCTGGCCTTCCGCCGAGATCGCCGTGATGGGGGCCAGCGGAGCGGTGAACATCATCCACCGCCGGGAACTCGCCGAAGCCGAAGACCCCGATGCCCGGCGGACCGAGCTCATCGCCGAGTACGAGGAGCGCTTCAACAACCCCTACATCGCCGCCGAGCGGGGCCTGGTCGACGAGGTCATCGAGCCCCGCGAGACCCGGCCTCGCCTGATACGGGCCCTGGAGATGCTTCGCCACAAGCGAACGACGCTGCCGCCCCGCAAGCACGGCAACATCCCGCTGTGAGGGAGATCGACTCCGTCCTCATCGCCAACCGGGGCGAGATCGCGCTCCGGGTCATTCGCGGGGCTCGCGAGCTGGGGATGCGCACCATTGCCGTCTACTCGGAAATCGACCGTGAGTCGCTGCACGTCGAGCTGGCCGACGAGGCGTGGAACGTCGGGCCGGCGCCGGCGGCTGAGTCCTACCTCAACATCGATCGCTTGCTGGAAGTGGCTCGGGAGGCCGGCGCCTCCGCCATCCATCCCGGCTACGGCTTCCTCGCCGAGAACGCCGACTTCGCCCAGCGGGTCGTCGATGAGGGACTCGTGTGGGTGGGCCCGCCCCCGCACGCGATTTCCGTCATGGGAGACAAGATCAGTTCGCGACGGGCCGCTGAAGAGGCCGGTGTGGCCGGGGTGCCCGGAACCCTCGAGCCGCTCCAGTCCGAGAGCGAGGCCCGCCGCCTGGCCGACGAATACGGCTACCCGGTGGCCATCAAGGCGGCCCACGGTGGCGGAGGACGGGGGCTCAAGGTGGCCTGGGAACCGGGCGACCTCGACGCTGCCTATGAGTCGGCTCAACGCGAGGCCGACGCCTACTTCAGGTCCCCCGAGGTCTACGTCGAGAAATACCTGGACCGCGCCCGCCACATCGAAGCGCAGGTCCTCTTCGACACGCACGGCAAGGGTGTCTTCCTGGGCGAACGCGACTGCTCTGTTCAGCGCCGCCACCAGAAGCTCATCGAGGAGTCGCCCTCCGGTGTCTTCTCGCGCAGGCAGCGCAAGGCGTTCGGCGAGGCCGCGGTCGCCGTGGCCAAAGCCGCCGACTACGAAGGGGCCGGCACGGTCGAGTTCCTGGTCGATCCCAAGGGCCACTTCTACTTCCTCGAGATGAACACCCGGCTGCAGGTCGAGCACCCGGTCACCGAGATGGTGACGGGAATCGACCTGGTGCATGAGCAGTTTCGGGTCGCCGCCGGCGAGCCGCTGGCCATCGAGGAAACTCCCCGGCCCCACGGCCACGCCATCGAGTTTCGCATCAACGCCGAGGATCCCGCCGCGGGATTCCTGCCCAGTCCCGGTCGGATCGCCGAGTATCGGCCTCCGGGCGGCTTTGGGGTGCGGGTGGACGACTGGATCAGGCCCGGTACCTCGATCAGCCAGTACTACGACAACCTGCTGGGCAAGCTCATCGTGTGGGGCCGCGACCGGGAGGCTGCCATCCGGCGGGGACGAAGGGCACTCAGCGAGTACGTGATCACCGGGGTGGCTACCACCATCCCGGCCCATCTGCGCATCCTCGACCATCCCGGCTTTGCAGAGGGGCGCCATCACACTCGGTTCGTGGAGGAGGAACTCGACTTCTCCAACGTGGCCCACCCCGCGCCACCCGCCCTACCCGAGGACGAAGAGCTCACCGAGCGCAAGCTGACCGTCGAGATCGGGGGGCGCCACTACGGGGTCCGCGTCTGGACTCCAGACATGACGGCCCGGGCCGAGGGAAGGCCCACCCCGCGGCGCCGCCCTCCCCGGCTCGAGAGACGCTCTCTCGCCGGCGACGACGCCGGAGTGGTGACCGCACCGATGCAGGGAACGATCGTCAAGGTGCATCGCAAAGCCGGTGACCGGGTGGACAGCGACGAGCCGCTGTGCGTGCTCGAAGCGATGAAAATGGAGAACGAGCTCAAAGCGCCGGTAGCCGGAGAGATCGTGGACCTGCGCATGAGGCCCGGCGATGCCGTATCCACCGGCCAGGTCCTGGCAGTGATCAGGTAGCCGGCCGGAGCACCGGGATCGAGCCGCACCGGCTTGTGCCCTCGGCCCCCTGTGGATCAGTACTGCGGCGCGAA
>JABAOH010003369.1_pt1 | contig 11762 bp, 7 predicted proteins | sample 7062181 | NCBI WGS metagenome assembly JABAOH01 (sample SAMN14538630, study PRJNA623070) | marine sediment metagenome | biome: marine biome [ENVO:00000428]; feature: marine pelagic biome [ENVO:01000023]; material: deep marine sediment [ENVO:00002113]; isolation source: pool of 5 deep marine... | reverse complement strand
GGGAGTTCAATGTCCAGGTTTTTGCTACCACCCACTCTTTTGAGAATATAAAAGCTTATAGTTCCATATATGATAAGTTGGAGGGTAAAAAAGACAATATGGGACTCTTTCGCATCGAAAAGCAAAAGGATAAACATGAACTCGTTACTATCACTCATGAAATGCTTAAAACCACACTTGAGAACGACCTGGAGGTACGTTAATGCTTCAGCCTTTTACACGAACAAGACTACTGTCTGTTGAAGGAGATGACGAGGTCAATTTCTTTGAGAAATTATTGGAGTATATGGGGATTTCCCATCTAGTGGACATACGAAAATCAGGTGGAAAGGACAAGTTTAAGGATTTAATGCAAGCATATACATTAGCGAGGGGATTCAGGAACATTGAGATGATCGCTGTCATCCGGGATGCAGATAAGAATGCCAAAGATGCGTTTAGAAGTGTGACAGGGGTTCTGAAGAAGATAGGACTTAAGGCACCGGGGAATCCAGGTCAATTTTCCAGTGGGATTCCTGCGGTGGGCATTTTCATTATGCCTGATAATTCTTCCGGGGGAATGTTGGAAGATTTATGCCTGGATACGGTCAAAGATCATGAGGCCATGAAATGTGTTGATGATTTTATTGTCTGCACACAGAAATTGAAGGAGGGGCCTAAAAATATCCCAAAGGCGAGAGTTCAGGCATTTTTAGCAGCAAAACCTAAAATCGTTAATTCAATTGGATTGGGAGCGCAAAAGGGTTATTGGGATTTTGATTCCCAAAGATTACAACCGTTGATTTCCTTCCTCAATCAACTGAAATGACTTTTTCAATTCCGGGGTTGGCCCGGCTTCGCTTACTCTGTGGCAATATAATAAAATAGGTAAAAAAAGTTGAAAATTGGAATCGATAATTACGGACTCTTTCCTTTGGGGATGGAGCCGTTGGAAGTATTGAAGTGGGCAAAGAAAAACGGGGCGGAAGGCGTTCAATTTTCCGGCCTTGAACCGGAAAGAAGCCGGAAAATCAACCGGACCTATCTCAACGATTTAAAACAATTGGCCGCCTCTGAAAACCTTTACATCGAATGGGGCGGTGCCCGGCATATCCCCCGCGATATGACCACCTGGGGTAAAAAAGATGTTTTTGAGATAAATAAAAAAGCAGCAGGGGAAGCCGAAACCCTGGGAACACGAATCATTCGTTCCTGTTCTGGCGGTCTGATGCGATGGAATCCCCACAGCCCCATGACCGAAACCCTGATTTCGGAAACGGCCGCATGCTTACGTTCCCAAAAACAAATGCTCAAGGACCATAACGTTATCCTGTCCATTGAAATCCATTTCGAATTCACCACCTACGAATTGCTGAGACTTTTTGACCAATGCGACGCCGAACCGGGGGATTACCTGGGTATTTGCCTGGATACCATGAATCTGCTTACCATGCTGGAAGACCCGGTGCAAGGGACAGAAAGGATTCTACCCTGGGTGACTTCCACCCATTTAAAAGACGGCGGCATCCTGTTGACCGATGAGGGAATGGTTACCTTTGCCACTGAAATCGGCAAAGGGATCATCGACCTGAAAAAAATTACCCGCCGTCTGGCTCAGCTTCCTTATGATATAAATCTTTCCATTGAAGACCACGGGGGTCAATTTTTACTGCCTATCTTTGATCCCCTGTTTCTCTCAAAATTCCCGGACCTTACCACACAGGAATTTGCCGCATTGGTCCATATGGCAAAGTCCACTGAGGAATCGATGAAGCGAGGAAAATGCGCCATAACAGAGAGAGAAAAATGGCCTGAAGTCTGCGAAACCCGAATGAAGCAAGATATAGAGAACTTAAGGCAACTAATTGATGAATGATGAATTGGTACGATGAATGATGAAAAAGAACCGCGGACGAAATACCAAAGCCCACGAAAGTTGACTTCATCATTCATCACTCATCACTCATAATTCAGGAATACGAAGATGTTGGGATATGAACATGAAAAATTTTCTTTCAAGACAGCGGATGAACTATTAAAAAAAGCTGGAGAATTTGGGATTGATCTTCCCTTCCAGGAATCTATAGAACCGCTTTTAGAACCCTTTAGCGTAGGCGGTAAAACAATTCCCAACCGCCTGGCGGTTCAACCCATGGAAGGTTTTGACAGCGAACCCGATGGTTCACCTGGAGAGCTTACCTTCCGGCGTTACCAGAGGTATGCGGAAGGAGGAAGCGGATTGATCTGGTTTGAAGCCACCAGTGTCGTACCGGAAGGACGATCCAATCCGCATCAATTAATGCTTCATTCCGGGAACCTGGACAGGTTTAAGCAACTGGTTCAACATACCCGTGATGCAGCACACCGGGTTTTTGGGAATTCCCATGATGTATTTCTTGTGCTGCAATTGACCCATTCGGGGCGTTACAGCCAACCGGAAGGTAAACCGGCGCCGCTGGCAGCAGCCCCCAATCCCTACCTGGATACGGATAACATTAAAGATAAGATTCGTTTTTTTAACGATGATGAACTGGAACGGCTGCAAGAAACATTTATCGATTCTGCACGACTTGCAAAGGAAGCCGGGTTTGATGCCGTGGACATCAAAGCCTGCCACGGATACTTGATCCATGAACTTTTATCGGCTTTTAAACGAAAAGACAGCCGGTTCGGTGGAAGTTTTGAAAACCGGACTCGTTTTCTTATCGAGGTGATTACAGGAATTCATAAACAAGCGTTGGGTATTGTTCCTGCAGTACGAATGAATGTATACGATGGTATCCCTTATCCTTATGGATTTGGTGTACTCTTTGATGGGTCGTTGGCTGTGTTTTTTTATGAACCCTTTGAACTGATACGCCGCCTGTTACAGGCAGGATGTTTTCTTATTAATGTGACCATGGGGATTCCCTATTACAATCCCCATATAGGGCGTCCATTTGATCGTCCACTGCCAGGTGCGGTTCTGCCGCCGGAACATCCATTAGAAGGAATTATACGACTTCTGAAAGCAGCCGGAAAGACGCAACGGCAATTTCACCAGGCAGCAGTGGTGGGAACCGGTTATTCATGGCTGCGGGAATTTTTTCCCAATGCCGGTGCCGCGGTCCTGGCCCAGAGGAAAGCCTCATTTATCGGCCTGGGACGAAGTTCCTTTGCTTATCCCCATGCCCCCAGGGATTTGATGGAAAAAGGAAGGTTGGACCCCGAAAAAGTCTGCATCGCCTGTTCCGGATGCACGCAATTAATGAGAAGCGGCGGTCCCAACGGATGCATTGCCCGAGACGGTGAGGTTTATAAAACGGTTAAATAACGATCTGTTTTTTTTAGCCACAGAGGCGGGTGGCACCCGCAACCCAAAAGGGCATAGGAATTCGCTTTGTGACATAGGAATTATTTCTTGGAATAAAAACAAGAAATAGGAGAAAGTAGTACAGAGAACAAAGAGATGGAAAAACAAATTGTCGAATTCAGTGGAACTTCTATACCGCTGTATTCTGTCAACATCCTCATCATCGGCAGCGGAGCCGCGGCGTTGAGTGCGGCGGTGAATTTGTTTGAACTGGGGCAAAAAGATATTGCCATCGCTACAGACCGGTGGGGCGGTGGAACATCCAATAATGCTGGGTCTGATAAACAGACCTACTATAAACTTTCATTGTGCAGTGATATCCCGGATTCTCCGTTGCAGATGGCAGAAGACCTATTCAACGGTAAATGCATGCACGGCGATATTGCCCTGTGTGAAGCACAGAATTCGCTGCCGGCGTTTTTCAACCTGGTGAGGTTGGGTGTTCCGTTTCCCCATGACCGATACGGCGCTTATGTGGGGTATAAGACCGATCATGACCCGCGTGCACGGGCCACGTCTGCCGGTCCTTTAACTTCTCACCTGATGTTTGACGCCCTTGCCAGAGAAGTAAAACGGAAAGGAATTCCAGTGCTGGACCATCACGAAGTGATCGCACTTTTAACCGAGACAAAAGGAGATGAAAACCATGTGATCGGCGCTGTTGCCCTGGACCTGGATAACCTGGATTCTGAGAATTATGGCTTTGTGGTATTTAATGCGAAGAATGTGGTCCTGGGAACCGGTGGGCCTGGTGGGATGTATGAAGCCTCAGTTTACCCGGAGAGTCAATTGGGTTCCACGGGAATGGCGTTTAAAATTGGGGCCGTGGGGCAAAACCTTACGGAATCACAATTTGGTTTGGCATCCGTATTGTTTCGCTGGAACCTGTCCGGGACGTATCAACAGGTGATTCCCCGGTATATATCCACGGATAGAAACGGCGGGGATGAGAAGGAATTTTTGAATGAATTTTTCCCGGATATGGGCACCCTTGCCACTGCTATATTTCTCAAAGGTTACCAGTGGCCCTTTGATCCCGGTAAAATTGCCGATTACGGTTCATCATTGATCGATGTCCTGGTGTTCCGAGAAACCGTGATTAAAAAGCGAAGGGTATTTCTTGATTTTAAAAACAATCTTACCGGTTCCGGTATATTGGAAGATTTTTCTTTTGATTTATTGAGTCAAGAAGCCCGTGATTATCTTGAAAAATCAGGCGCACTTTTCGATACACCCATTGAGCGGCTTCAAAAAATGAATCCCCTTGCCGTGAAGCTCTATAAAGATCACAACATCGATCTTTCCAGGGAATACCTGGAGATTGCTGTTTGTGCCCAGCACAACAATGGTGGTTTAAAAGGAAATATCTGGTGGGAGTCTAATATTAAGCATTTATTTCCTGTGGGAGAAGTGAATGGCAGCCACGGTGTTTACAGGCCTGGAGGTTCTGCATTGAATGCCGGACAGGTGGGCGGTTTGCGCTCTGCATTGTATATTTCAAAAAAATATAAAGGAAATCCTATGGATGTAAGTACGTTTATGTCCAGGGTAGGGGAGAGGATAGAGGAAAAGCTGAGATTCGCTTCTCGAATCATCGATGACTCTTTAGAAGATAATTATTATATTCGAAACACAAGAAAAGCAATCCGGCAAAGGATGTCTTATTATGGCGCCCATGTGAGGGACCCACATAAAATAAAAGAAGTTGTTTCCGAAGCCTGGCAGCTTTATTTCCAAATGAAAAGCCGGATGAAAATTCCATCTACCAAGAACCTACCCGCTGCTTTCAAGAATCTTGACCTTTGTCTTACCCATGCTGTTTATCTTGAGGCAATTGCCGAGTATCTTGAGAAAGGGGGGAAAAGCAGGGGTTCTTATCTTGTGTTGGATGCGGAGGGCGAGAAACCTTGTGAAAAACTGGAAGATGAATGGAGATTTAGTTTGAACCGTGATGATGCGTTTGTGAATCGAAAGATATTGGAAATCTCCCTTGATGAGAGTTTATCGGTAGAGAAAAAATGGGTGGACATACGGCCCATTCCGCGTGGAGAACAATGGTTCGAGAATCTTTGGGAGGATTATAGAGAAGATAGAATTTTTGCTTTAGATTGAGATGGACTTCTTCGCGTTTCTTCGCGCTTTTTACCGCATTGTAAATGCCTTTGCGGCTAAAAAATAGATAGGAGGCATTAAGATGAATAAACGGCCGGTGGCAGTGGTGACCGGGGCCAGCCGGGGAATCGGCAGCGCCATTGTTCTTGAATTGTCCACGGCGGGGTACGATATCGTTGGGATTTCCCGGACCCTTGAAACGACAAAAACAAAAAAAGGTTTAAATGAACTAAAACCGTTCATTGAAGCCAATGGCGCTTCTTTCTTGCCGCTTAAAGCTGATATCAGCGATATAGAAATTCACAACCGCTTGATTTCGGAAATTGAGAAGGAATTTGGGCGCATCGATGTACTGGTGAACAATGCGGGTGTGCCGCCTTTAAAGCGGTTGGATATCCTGGAAACCACTGCGGAAAGTTTTGACCGGGTGCTTTCCATAAATCTCCGCGGCCCGTTTTTCCTGACTCAGTTAGTGTCCCGGCAAATGTTGGAAAAGATAGAAATTATCCGGGATTATCATCCTAAAATTATTTTTATTACGTCCATTTCAGCCGAGGTATCGTCTCTCAATCGTGCCGAGTATTGTATATCCAAATCGGGTCTAAGTATGGCAGCCAGGGTTTTTGCTCACCGCCTGGCTGGATCAGGTATCAATGTATATGAAATTCGTCCCGGGTTGGTGCAAACCGATATGACCGCACCGGTAAAGGAGAAATATGATAAACTCATTGAAGAAGGGTTGATACCCATGAACCGCTGGGCCCAGCCTGAAGATATTGCCAGGGCGGTGGCAGCGCTGACCCGCGGCGATTTTGCTTATTCTACCGGCACCATCATTGAGGTAAGTGGAGGTATGAATATAAGAAGCCTGTGAGCGCATAGCGCACTTCGTGTCCTTCGTGCCTTCGTGGTGAAAAAATTAAGATGAGGTAATAAAAATGAAAAAAACTGAAAAGCTGTTCCGGGAATTAAAGAAGAATCAACTGGTGGCAATATTCACTCCCAAATGTGTGGAGGAGTGTTTGACTGCTTATGAGGTTTTGCACGCCAGCGGTATTATTTTTGAGATCACCTTACGCTCGGAATTCTCATTGGCAGGCATCCGGTTGGTATTGGAAAAACACCCGGATGCGCTTGTGCTGGCAGGGACCGTCATGACGTCCCGGCAGGCCGGGCTTGCCATCGAGGCCGGTGTTTCCGGTATCGTATCCGCCGATTACATCCCGGAAGTAGTGGACGTCTGCGTGGAACACGATATCATGTGCATACCCGGCGGCCTGTCGGATGCAGGTAAACAACTGGTTCATAAGGCGAAAAAATACGGCTGCTCATTGGAAGAATTGAAAACAAAATATCCGTATCAATGGATTTATAAACTGTTTCCAGCTATTACCAGGGAGAGTTCTTATCTAGACCTGCCCCGGTTGTGGCGAGGGCCTTATAAAGACTTAAATGTCTTATATACGGGGGGTATTACTGGAGAAAACCTTTCGGAAGTGCTCAACGCAGACCCTGGCGGTATTTTTGGTGCCTCAGCATTGGCCAGACATATCCATGAGCCAGAATTGTTAGAGAAGGAAATCCATAAATGGAAAACCATATTACAGGCCGGGGAAACTCGAAAGGAAGAATCTCCTTCTATAAAAGAGTTTCCAAAGGGTGTTACTGGTGGTGTTGTTACCTTTGGAGAAATAATGATGAGGTTATCTCCTCCGGTTGGTGTTCGGCTGCAAAATGCCCGGAACTTTGAATTGAATTTCGGAGGTGCCGAAGCCAATGTGGCGGTTTCCCTGGCTCATTTTGGATTGAATACTTCATTTGTTACTGTATTACCGGATAATGACCTGGGGGATAACACCGTTAATACCTTGAAGATGCATGGGGTGGATACCAGGTTTATCCTGCGAAGAGGTGACCGCATGGGCATTTATTTCCTGGAGCACGGTTCCGGGCCTCGTCCGTCAAACGTGATTTATGACCGGGCTAATTCGGCGATTTCAACAGTTACTCCCGAAGATTTTGATTGGCATGAAATACTGGACACGGTTGTATGGTTTCACTGGACCGGGATCAGCCCTGCCCTGGGGGATTCCGTGGCAGAAACCTTGAAAAGAGCCCTGGAGATTGCTAAACGCAAAGGAATTACTGTCAGTGCGGATTTGAATTACAGGAAGAAATTGTGGACCCGGGAGAAAGCCGGGAAGGTAATGTGCGGCTTGATGCCTTATGTAGATATTCTTATCGCCAATGAGGAAGACCCGGCAGCGGTTTTTGGAATAGAATCAGTGGAAACCGATGTGGAGAAGGGAAAACTGAATATCGACGGTTACAGGAAAGTGGCGGAGGAGCTTATTAAACGGTTTGGTTTTAAAAAGGTGGCGATCACGCTGCGGCAAAGTATTTCTGCCTCTGAAAACAAGTGGTCTGCCTGTCTTTATGATGGGGAGAATTTTTATCACAGCCCGGAGTATCATGTATGGATTGTTGACCGGGTAGGAACGGGGGATGCGTTTGCCGCCGGTTTCATCTACGGACACCTGACCGGTAAAACCAATGCAGAAGCATTGAATTTCGGTGTGGCGGCTTCCTGTCTGAAACATTCCCTGGCCGGAGATTTTAATCTTGTCAATGTGACAGAAGTGGAACGACTGGCTGCCGGAGAAACCGGTGGCCGAGTTCAAAGATAAGAAAACTTAATCATAAAAACGATTGAATTTGACCAGGTATTATTATAAAATAGAATCTTTACAGGAGTAAGTTGTTATGCCCAAACAGATCAGTCACATATTTAATCGCAAAATGCTGAAATCAGTGATGGAAACCTTTGATTTCAATCAAATAAAAAACCTTGAAGAAAAGCAGCATATTCTCTTAAACTGGAAACAAGTATTAGAATCCCAAAGCCTTAAAGGTTTGGGAGAAATCTCCATTCATGGTGACTTTCTGATTGATATTTTTTCTAATGTGTTGGGTTATAAAAGGGTAACGGAAAACCAGGAGGAATGGAACCTGGTTCATGAGAAAAAAACATTTACCGATGCTTCGAAAGCAGATGGAGCACTTGGATTTTTTACCCCGGATTCGGACGATATTCGAGTAGTCATAGAGCTAAAAAGTTTAAGAACCGACCTGGATGCCAGGCAGCAGCGACAGTACGGTAAAATATCTCCTGTAGAACAAGCCTTCTCATATGCCCATAAATCCGGTAAAAAGTGCATTTGGATCATTGTCTCAAATTATAATGAACTGCGGTTCTACCATGAAGCATCTTCAGGTGAATATGAGGAATTTGAAGTCTCAAAGCTTTCCGATCCGGAAGAATTTAGGCGTTTTTATTACCTCCTGTCTGCTGAAAACCTCATTTCAAAGGAAGGAACAAGTGTTATTGAAGCCCTATACAAACGGAATGAGGCGGATGAAGAAAGTATTTCAAAAGATTTTTATAGTAATTATAAACAGATGAGAATACACCTTTTTGAACACATGAAGCAGCATAATCCTGATAGAGATGAAATACTCCTATTGGAAAAGACCCAGAAAATCCTGGACCGCTTTATATTTGTCTGTTTTTGTGAAGATACCGGGCTGCTGCCTGAGAGAATTTTTCGAAAAATTATGACCCTGGCAAGAGAATCTTTTGCCCTTGAAGAGAATAAAATTTGGAAGGAACTAAAAGGACTTTTCAGGGCGATCGATAAGGGGCTTGCCAGTCACGGTATAAATGCTTTTGACGGCAGTATTTTTGCTGAAGACCCTGAGCTCGATTCATTAATAATCGATGATGAGATTTTCGAAGAACTGGCCAAGATTACGGATTATGATTTTGAGTCCGATCTCAATGTTAATATTCTCGGTCATATATTTGAACAGTCTATTTCAGATCTTGAAGAATTAAGGGCTGAAATAAAAGGCGAGAAGACGGACAGGAAAAATCGAAAACGTAAAAAGGAAGGAATCTATTATACACCTGAGTATATTACAAAATACATTGTTGAAAATGCAGTGGGTGGATGGTTGGAAGACAGGAAAAAAGACCTGGGTATAGATAAGCTTCCGCAGCTTACAGAGGAAGATTATAAATCCGTTAAAATCTCTAAAAACGGGTTAAAATTTAATAAAAATATTGAAAAGCATATTGTTTTTTGGGAATCTTATAAGGAAAAGTTGATGAGCATCAAGGTACTGGACCCGGCCTGTGGTTCCGGTGCCTTTCTCAACCAGGCATTTGATTTCTTATACAAGGAGGGTCAAAAAGTAAATAAAATGCTTTCCAAGTTGAAGGGAGGGCAGAAAGATATTTTTGATCTTGATAAATACATATTGCGAAGCAACCTTTATGGAGTGGACTTAAACAAGGAGGCCGTGGAGATTACAAAACTTTCCCTCTGGTTAAAAACCGCGGACAAATATTCCCGTCTGACAGTACTTGACGACAATATAAAATGTGGTAATTCCCTTATCGATGACCCGGAAATAGCAGGCACAAAAGCGTTTAAATGGGAAGAAGAGTTTTCGGGCTTCATCCGTTCCGGCGGCTTTGATGTTGTGATTGGGAATCCACCATATATTAATGTTGAGCTAGTCTCAAAAGAAGTTAAAGAATATTTTATTAAAAAGTATAAAACGTTCTATAAAAGATATGATATTTTTGGTTTATTTTTTGAGTTAAGTATTTCAAAGTTGGTGAGCAATGGAAAAGTTTCTTTTATTATTCCTTCTCAGATTTTAAATAATTTATCTTACAAAAAGTTAAGAGATTTCATTCTCGAAAATGATTGGCTGGAGAAAGTTTGTTATCTTGGAGATAAAGTCTTTTTAGATGCAAATAATGATGTTTGTATTTTAGTTATTGATAAAAGCGGTGTTGAATTAATAGATTTGGTCAATGCTTTAAATTTTAAGAATCCGATTTTATCAGTTGTCGATAAAGACTATTTCAGGAAGTTTGATAATGTTATAAGTATAAGTAATGATATTTCAAATGATTCAATTTTTAAAAAAATTTTCAATCCTGAGTTTGCGAAAATCTCAGATCACTTTGATGTATTTCAAGGTATTGTTACTGGTAATAATCCGGTTTATATTTTTGAAGAATCCCAATTGGAAAATATGAATATTGAAGAAGAATTACTATATCCTATACTTTTAGGAAGAGATTTTAGTAAATGGATAATACAAAACACAAAAAGAAGAATTTTATATTTAGATGCAAATACTGATTTAGAGAAGTATCCCCTTACTCGGAATTATATTCTCGGATTTAAAGAAAAATTACAAACGAGAAGAGAGTGTTTAAATAATTTAATACCATGGTATTCATTACAATGGCCCAGAGATAAATCCAAGCTTAATACCACTCCTAAAATTCTAATTCAAAGCACAAGAAATCAAAGATTAAAAACAAGAATTGTCGCAACCATTGATGAAATTGGAGTATATGGTACTCAAGGGTTGAATTTTATTGTTCCTAAAAATACTTCTTTATCAGTTTATTATTTAATATCCATATTAAATTCAGAATTGATAAATTTTTTGTTTCAAACAAAATTTCTTAATGTTGCTATTAAAGCGGATTATTTGAAAGGGGTAAAGATTCCAAATATTTCTAAAACCAAACAAAAACAATTTATTGAGAAATCAATTAGGATGTTGGAATTGAACCGACATTTTTATGGTTTATTAGATAAATTCACCCATTTCATTGAAAAAATTTATAAGCCAAAAAGGATTTCAAATAAATTGAAAGAATTTTTCACTCTACCATTCACAGATTTTATAAAGGAACTAAAAGGACAAAAGGCATCTTTTACCAGGAAGGAAGAATTTGAACTTATGGAGTTATTTGAAGAACAAAAAGAAAAGGCTTTAGCATTAAAAAAGGAAATTGATGAAATCGATAATGAAATTGACCAAATGGTGTATGATCTTTATGGTCTTACGGAAGAGGAAATTCAAATTGTGGAGAGTTCCTGAATCCGAAAGCCAAACACCAGACATTTTCTATGAACTCTAAATGTTTTCATATATATAGAAATTGGTGAATTGCGAAAGGCAGCGGAGATGTATGAAAAAGCTGGAACAGCTATGAAAGATTGTCCGAACCTGTATTGTCGGGAAAAATTACCTCCTAATGCCAGGTTTTGCCGAAAATGTGGAACGAGAATTAGTTAAACCTATTATAGACGGTGCCTAATTTTATAATTTTTTTGGGCAATATGTAAGATGTAAAATGAAAGAGGTAAATCATGAGACGTGCAAGAATTACTTTTAGTGGTGCCTTTCATCACACTATGAATCGCGGTATCAAAGGCGAAGCTAT
>JABAOH010027139.1_pt2 | contig 11764 bp, 14 predicted proteins | sample 7062181 | NCBI WGS metagenome assembly JABAOH01 (sample SAMN14538630, study PRJNA623070) | marine sediment metagenome | biome: marine biome [ENVO:00000428]; feature: marine pelagic biome [ENVO:01000023]; material: deep marine sediment [ENVO:00002113]; isolation source: pool of 5 deep marine... | reverse complement strand
TAGATGAGAACATACACAGAACAACAAACACTACCCAACACTTCTTTACTTCCACCAAATAAATCACCTTTCTAGCGTAACTATTGTAATAACCAATATTTCTATTTTGCGAAACAATCTTCTGTATGCCTAAATTTATGACAACAAGAACCAACCTACTGAATTTTTGCGCGAAGAAAAACGAAAATTTGACCTACTGGACCTATTTTTCGAGCTAAAAACGCAAAATAATCCTAAAATCAAAAGATTTTCAAATAGTCTCACACATCTTGAATGCATGTGTTTTTGGGTAAACTTTTATATCTAGTCGTTTTCATTATTGTTTCGCAAGATGAGTTAGATAGTTATGAGCAAGGAACCAAAAACCAACGACATAATTGTGCAAAAGTTGCTGACGGACAAACCCTCTGATTTCAAGTTTCACGCGGCATATCTGCTTTACTCTCAAGCATGGGATAACACTTCTTCTGAAGAAGATAGAAATGAACTAAACGAAATCATAACATTACTCTCTAAAGGCGAAATCGACTATCAAGCTTTCTACGAAAAGATGCACCGATACAGAACACGCCTCAATCATGGCGATTACCATGCTGGCGGAAGAACAAGAATTGAAACTCAAAGAAAAAGGGACTGGAGAAAAAAAGAAGCAAAAAACCTGAGAAATAAACGATACAGAAAATAGTCAGTCATCCATAAGATGCTCTCATTGCTTAATTAGATGTTTCTTTATTATTTCTTCAATGTCTTCTGGCTGAGAGAGAACAGTGATTCCCTTCATTCTCTTCAATCTATCAGCGTTTTCGATATCAATCTCTCTTATCGTTAAAGTCAACTTTTCGCCGTCAGGCAGAACAGTAGTTATTTTGCCAAGTTTTTGATCTGCCGGGTAAATATACACTTTATTGCCAGCTTTGAGTGCTTGTGATGCACAGTTGGAAATCAAGGAGTCAGCAATTCCATGAGCTATTTTTGCGGTGGTGTTTGCCGTGGCTGGGCAGATTAGGAAGAAGTCATATTTGCCTTTTTGAAGTGGTCCTGCTAGGAAAGGAGCGTTTGGTCCTCTTTCAATCATCACCTTCTTAAAATTGTCTTGTAACGACCGCCAGAGTTTATACATGCGAACAACCATTTCTCCATTTTTTGACAATGCCACTCTTACATCAAGATTATGTTTTTTCTGAAGTTTCTTCATGATGTTCACTGTTTCTTCAAGTTTGTCTCCGCACCCTGTGATTCCCCATAAAATCTTTAAAGTCATAGAATCACCTTCTAAGTTTACGAGTATCTATCGCAGTTTTCATAAGCCTCTTAACTGTTTTACGGATAGTTTTCATTCCTTCCTTATCTGCTTCTGCTCCTTTAGCGCCTTTGTCATGGGACCAAACTGTGCCGCCTAGGTTTGCACCGAAGGCTCCGCCGCCCACTGGAATAATTTTGTTGATTATGAAGAAAACGTGAATTGTTTGAAGTGCGAGTTCTTGACCTCCAACTCTGTCGCCTCCAACTGCAATTCCTGCTCCAACCTTATTTTTCAAAACATCTGGGTTTATGGCTACGATTGATCGGCATCTGTCAAAGAAGGCTTTAAGTTGTGCGCTGAGGGTTCCCTGATAAACTGGAGTGCCGAAAATTACGGCGTCTGCTTGAGTTAGGATGTTTAAAGCTGGTTTCAAATCGTCGTTCTGAACGCAACCTTTCTTTTCTCTTATACAATAGTCGCAGTGAAGACAAAAATTAGCATCTTTACCTCGCACAGAGAAGTATTCTGTTCTAACGCCAAATTTTTCTTTTGCATATCGTAAAGCTTCTTTAACAGCATATGCAGTGGCTCCTTCTCTTGGACTTCCTGAAACTCCGAAGAGAAGAATAGAAGAGCTATTCACTTTTCCACTTCCAGCACAATCATCTGTCAAAAACACTCTGTGAGTTGAAAGATATTTATCTTCTCTTTCATAACCTTCAGAAGTGAGAGAATAGAAAGATTGTTCGAATTGTTCGCCATGTTTGTTTTGATAAAGCTTTTATTCGTTTTCAGTATGTTATCCTCTCCACTTAGATAGGAGAAAGGAATGTGCATAGATTTAACAGCACAACTTCAACTCCCTTCTTTCGTCTACTATCTAAAGATGTTCTTGATGCAATTCACGGAACCACATTTAGATGTCTTAGAGAGAAATCATTAAGAGAACAGATAAAGAATTAATTAGAAAAACCTGACCTCGCCTTAATAAAATTATTGCGAAAAACTATAAAAAATTCCAAATAGCATAAGATTTTTATGTTTTCTTCGTAAAAATTACCGTTATGGAACAATTAGATAAAAGAGATATGGAAATCCTAAAACTATTGCAGAAAAACTGTAAAATGACAGCGAAGGAAATAGCTGGAAAGATTGGCAGCCCCATAACCACCGTGTACGCAAAGATAAAGAGAATGGAAGAACTGGATGTAATAAGGCAATACAAAGCTATTTTAAACTCAAAGAAACTTGACAGAGGAACGACTGCTTTTGTTTTAATGTCATTTGCCTATCGCCCAGGAGGCAGAGAAAGACCATTATCGCAGAGAGACGTGGCAAAACAGATTGCGGCATTTCCAGAAGTGCAAGAAGTACATATAATTACTGGAGGTTGGGATATTCTCGTCAAAGTTAAAATTGACCATGTTGACACGTTGGGAAAACTTGTTATGGACAGGTTGAGAATGGTTGAAGGAATAGAGAACGCATTGAGTTGCATAGTGTACGAATCGGTGAAAGAAACCACTGACATACTCACTTAGTAAGTAGAACTTCTCTAAACGAATTCCCAATTAGTATCCACAGATAGCATCAAAAAGGCTTTTACGAGATGATTTGAATTCTTTCAACATGGTTAAAGGTGTTCTCTAAATGTCATGTACATAAATGTACACATAAGTTTTAAATACGACACTTATCTTCTAAATCCATCCTAAAACAATCCTAGGAGCACCACAAAATGAGGAATCATGTTTGGCTACGAATTGACCACCACACAAGACCAACCTAAAAACGTTTCCCAACTAAATTTTAGAAAACTTCCTTTCGCATGTTCCCCTGCGGACATCTTTCTGAGAATCTATAAACGTTACGAATATTTGTATCTCCTCGAGTCTATGGAAGGACCTAAAAAGTTAGCTCAGTATTCATTTTTAGGTTTTAACCCTCGCCTAATCATCAGCGCAAAAGACGGTGAAATAACGGTCAAAAACAGGGAAGCCAATGAAGAAGTTAAGATGAAAGTCGATGATCCTCTCGATGTAATTAAAAAAATAGTTAGCGAGAAAGAATGTCCCTACAAACCTCTCAGATTTATTGGAGGCGCAGTCGGATACGTCTCCTACGACGCAATACGTTACTGGGAGCGGCTCCCCGACGTCGCTGTTGACGACTTAAATTTTCCTAATGTTGAAATGGGAATGTTTGATGACGGCATCGTGTTTGACCACAATAAGGGGCAGGTTTTCTACTTTTACAGAGATAAAAATCGTTTTAATGAGTTAAGGAATTTAATGGAAGAACCTGCTGATCCAGAAACTTTGGTATTCACAGACCCAAAAACGAACGTCACTAAGGAGCGATATGAAGAATCAGTACGGAAAGCCAAGAATTACGTGGCAGCCGGTGACATCTTCCAAGTTGTCCTTTCAAAACGTTACGAGTTTAACGTTAAAGGCGACTTAGCAAACTTCTACTTGTCCCTTCGGCGAATAAACCCGTCCCCCTACATGTATTTCTTGAAGATGAGAAACCATCAAATCGTTGGGTCAAGCCCTGAAATGCTTGTGAGAGTTGACAATCAGATAGCGGAGACTTTTCCCATCGCTGGCACTAGACCACGAGTGGATGACGCTAGCAAAAACAAAGCATTATCTAGAGAGTTGCTGGCAGACCCTAAGGAAAGAGCAGAACACGTGATGCTTGTGGATTTAGCTAGAAACGATATCGGAAGAGTTTCGAAGTTTGGAAGCGTCCACGTTCCAGAGTTCATGGANNAGTACAGCCACGTACAGCACATAGTTTCAAGAGTGGTCGGTACGCTCAGAAACGATTGTGACTGCTATGACGCTTTGAGAGCTGTTTTCCCAGCTGGCACTGTTTCTGGAGCTCCCAAAGTTAGAGCTATGGAGATTATTGAAGAATCAGAACCCACCAAAAGAGGACCTTACGCAGGAGCTGTTGGCTACTTCTCCTACAACCGAAACGCAGACTTTGCCATAACCATCAGAACGCTTGTTGCAAACAGGCGAAAGAGTTTTGTTCAGGTTGGAGCCGGCATCGTGGCTGACTCTGTTCCGGAGAGGGAATGGTTCGAAACTGAGCACAAGGCTGAGGCTCTTATGAAAGCTCTAGAACTTTCTGGAGGCGATTAACCATGAGGGTTTTAGTCATCGACAATTACGACTCCTTCGCCTACAACCTCGTTCAGTACATTGGAGAACTCGGAGGAAACCCCATCGTCTATAGAAACAACAAGATAACTCTGAAACAAGCGATGAAACTCAAACCGGACAAAATCGTCATTTCCCCGGGACCAGGAAGACCTGAAGATATTCGATATTTTGGAGCATGTTCCGACATCTTGCTACACATGAGCTGTGAAATCCCTACTTTAGGTGTGTGTCTCGGTCATCAGGGGATTATCTCCGTTTTTGGGGGCAAAATTGTGCGTGCAAAGAGGTTGATGCATGGGAAAACGAGTCTGATAAGGCATGACGGCAATGGAGTTTACAAGGATGTGGAGAACCCCTTTGTGGCTACTCGTTATCATTCACTGGTTGGAGATAGAGCGGCGATTCCTTCATGTCTTAAGATAACAGCGGAATCGCTGGATGACGGAGAAGTCATGGGTGTGCGTCACATCAAGTATCCAATCGAAGGAGTTCAATTTCACCCCGAATCCATATTGACCACGGTGGGCAAAACATTTCTAAAAAATTTCCTTGAAGGAACTGAGTGAAGAAGATGATAAAGGAAGGTATACAAAAACTGATTGCGGGTGCTGACCTAACGTACGATGAAGCAAGAGTCATAATGAAGGAGATAATGTCTGGCAACGCGACACAGGCACAGATTGGAGCATTCATAACTGCCCTGAGAATGAAGGGAGAAACCATAGACGAAATCTCAGCCCTAGCCGCAGTGATGAGAGAATTCTGCAAACGAATCTATCCAAAAGTTCAGGGACGTCTTGTGGACACGTGTGGCACGGGCGGAGACCGCGTTAAAACCTTCAACATCAGCACCACAGCCGCTTTCGTTGTGGCAGGCGCTGGAGTGACAATAGCTAAGCATGGAAATCGTTCAGTTACCAGCAAAAGTGGAAGCGCAGACATATTGGAGAAACTCGGTTTTAACCTTAATTCGTCGCCTGATGTGGTGAAGAAAAGCATTGAGGAGGTAGGAATAGGCTTCATGTTTGCTCCCGTTTTCCATGGAGCTATGAAACACGCTATTGGGCCTAGAAGAGAAATTGGCATAAGAACCGTTTTTAACGTTCTCGGACCCTTAACAAACCCAGCGAACGCAACTGCCCAACTGCTCGGAGTTTATGACAAAGCGTTGATTGAGCCTCTAGCTTACGTCTTGAAGAAGCTTGGTTGCGAGGAAGCCATGGTCGTTCACGGATTAGATGGACTAGACGAAATTTCCACGATCGGCAGAACAGCAATTGCGCAGCTGAAGGAGGGAAAAGTTAGTTTGTTGGAAGTAGCTCCAAAAGACTTCGGCGTCAAACTAGCCAAACCAGAAGACATCAAAGGAACCACACCAGAGCAAAGCGCTGAATTAACCTTCCGAATCTTATATGGATACGAAAAAGACGGAGGTCCAAAAAGAGACATTGTGTTGGTCAACGCGGCTGCGGGAATAGTGGTGGGTGGAAAGGCTGATGATTTTCGTTATGGAGTGGAGTTGGCTCGTGAATCCATTGATAGCGGCGCTGCCTACAAGAAGCTGAAGGGGCTCATTAAAGCCAGCGGTGGAGAAATGTTGCAACTTGAGAGGCTGGAGTCGAAGTATGGCTGACTTTCTAGACGTCTTAGGGCGGGATGCATGGGAAACAGTGAACATGGGCTATTATGAAAATATCAAAGAAGTTACGTTAAACTCTTCTTTAAGTTTGAAGGAGGCGGTGCTGAAGTGCAGAAGTGCTCCAGTTATCACTGAAATAAAGGTTGCTTCACCAAGTTTGGGCGTAATTAAGGAAAATGTTGACGTGAGGAAAGTTGCTTTGGCAATGGAAAAGGGTGGAGCCGTTGGATTATCTTTTTTAACTGAGCCAAAACATTTTGGCGGTTCTCTTGACGCCTTCGCTGAAGCACGGAGCCAAGTTAAGCTTCCCATGCTCATGAAAGATATAATTGTAAGCCAGTCGCAGATAGACGCCGCAGCCAAGATAGGGGCAAATGCAGTCCTCTTAATAGAGCAACTCTTCAGACGAGGATACTGTGAATGCAATCTTCACAACATGATTACATATGCACACTCGCATGGTCTCGAAGTTTTGTTAGAAGCTCACACAGAGGAGGAGTTCCTTTCAGCACTAAAAACTGAAGCCGACCTTATTGGCATTAATAATCGCAACTTGGAAAACTTGGAAGTGAACCTTGACGTAACGAGGATAATCTTAACGAAACATCCGACAAAAGAGAAGTTGGTTGTGAGTGAAAGCGGCATCCAGAATCCCGCCGACATCCGCTTCCTCCACCAGTGTGGAGCCCACGCCTTCCTAGTCGGGTCTTCCATCATGAAGGCAAGCGACATAGAGAAAAAAGTTAAGGAGCTTGTGACCGCCTTATGAAAGTCAAAGTGAAGATCTGCGGCATAACCAGCAACGAAGATTTAGTTACAGCTATAGAAGCGGGAGCAGACGCCGTTGGGTTCGTCGTCAATGTGTCTTCATCACCTAGAAACCTTACAATAGAGAAGGCTGAGAGGTTGATGAGAAACACTCCAGTTTTCGTCAAAAACGTTGTAGTCACTGTTCCCAAAAGGCTCGGCGAGTTAGTAGAAATTTATGAAAGGTTGAGACCAGACATTCTTCAAATTCACGGTCACAACTTGTCAGACTCTGTTATTCGAGAAAAGTTAGCTAACACACGTTTAATAAGAGCCATTCAAGTGAAATCTGTTCACGCTGTTGACGAAGCCGTTAAAACAGCGAACACGTTTGACGCCGTTCTACTAGACACATTTGTTCCAGACAAGTTTGGAGGAACTGGTGAAGTTCATGACTGGGAACTGAGTAAGCATATTAGATTGAAGGTTCATCCAAAACCGCTGATTCTTGCTGGAGGTTTAAATCCTGAGAACGTTCAAGATGCTGTCCGCGTGGTTAAGCCCTACGCCGTCGACGTGTCCAGCGGCGTCGAATCACAACCTGGGATTAAAGACTCCAAAAAGGTTTTTGAGTTTATAAAAAATGCGAAGGAAGTTGAGATATGAAAAAGTTAAGCCTATACCCAGTTGATGGGAAATACGGAAAATACGGTGGACGATTCGTTCCAGAAACTCTGATGGCCGCCATAAACGAACTGGAAGAAGCCTATGAAAAGTCAAAGAAAGACTCGGATTTCCAAAAACAACTGAAATATTACCTGTCTGAATATGCTGGTAGACCAACCCCTCTCTACTACGCTGAAAACCTAACAAAAAAGGTGGGTGGAGCAAAGATTTACCTCAAACGGGAAGACCTCGCCCACGGTGGTGCTCACAAGATAAACAACACGCTTGGACAGGCTCTACTTGCAAAGAAAATGGGGAAGAACCGGGTTATAGCTGAAACCGGCGCTGGCCAACACGGAGTCGCCACTGCAATAGCTTGTGCTGCTCTCGGATTGAAGGCTGAGATTTACATGGGCTCTGAGGACATGGAGCGGCAGAGACTAAACGTCTTCAGAATGAGGCTTCTGGACGCCGAGGTTCACAAGGTTGAGTCTGGGTCTAAAACTCTGAAGGACGCCATAAACGAAGCTCTGAGAGACTGGGTTACAAACGTTCAGACAACCTACTACCTCATAGGGTCTGTTGTTGGCCCTCACCCATACCCCCTGATCGTCAGAGACTTCCAAAGCGTCATAGGCTACGAGCTTAAGGAGCAGATAATGCAGAAGGAAGAACGACTGCCAGACGCTTTGGTCGCCTGCGTGGGAGGTGGAAGCAACGCCATGGGCACCTTCTACCCATTCATTGATGACAAAACGGTGAAGATGATCGGTGTTGAAGCAGCTGGACGCGGGATAGAATCTGGAAAACATGCGGCTTCTCTATGCGCTGGATCAGAAGGCATACTCCACGGCATGCAAACCTACCTTCTTCAAGATGAACATGGACAGATACAAATCACTCACAGCATATCCGCTGGCCTCGACTATCCAGGAGTTGGACCTGAACACACTTTCTTAAAGACGATAGAAAGAGCTCAGTATGCTGTTGCAACTGATAAGGAGGCTGTGGACGCTTTCCTCAAACTGTCGAAAACCGAAGGCATAATTCCAGCACTGGAACCTTCCCATGCTTTAGCTTACGCCATGAAACTTGCACAAGCAATGAAGAAGGACGAAATAGTTGTGGTCACTCTTTCCGGGAGGGGCGACAAGGATGTGGAAGTGGTCGCTGAATATTTGGGGGTGAAGATATGAGGGAAATAGAGAAGACTTTTCAAAACTTGAAGAAACGGAATGAAGGAGCACTTATAGCCTACGTTACTGGAGGCGATCCAAAGCCAGAGTATACGCCTTACATTGTTGAAGCATTGATTGATGGAGGAGCGGACATCGTCGAAGTGGGAATTCCCTTTTCTGATCCAGTAGCGGACGGCCCAACCATTCAAGGAGCCACTGTACGGGCGTTGAAAACTGGAATAACTCCGAAGAAAGTGCTCGGAATGATTGGAGAAATAAAGAGTAAACACCGTATGCCTATCACAATTTTAACTTACTACAACCCCATCTTTAAAATGGGAGTGAATAACTTCTTCAGTTTAGCCAGCAACTATGGAGTTAACGGAGTCATCGTTCCTGACCTTCCGATTGAAGAAGCTAAAGACTACAAGAAGGTTGCTGACGCCTACGAAATAGACACAATCTTTCTTACAGCTCCCTCTACCTCCACAGAGAGACTGCAGAAAATCGTTGAGTATACATCGGGTTTTCTCTACTTGGTCTCGGTGTTTGGTGTGACTGGTACTAGATCAAAGGTTCAAGATTTAACTGTTAATCTCATCCGAAAAACTCTTCTATTCACAATTGGGAAAATTCCGTTGGCTGTTGGCTTTGGGATTTCGGAACCAGAACACGTGAGAACTGTCATATCAAACGGTGCTGATGGAGCCATAGTGGGGAGCAGATTCGTGAAAATCATAGAAAAGAACATGGAAAACGAAGACATAATGCTTGGGGAAATCAAAAAGTGTGCGCGTGAATTAAAAAATGCAACAATAAGCGGCTAATTACTGGGTATATAGATTGTCTAATTGATTTTGCTAGCTACTGTGTTCAAAAAGTTGAACAGAGTGTTCAAAAGCGTTGCATTAAGTACCTCGATGTCACTATAGTTTAAAGAAATAAAATGGGGTGAAATGGGAAAATGACGCTTGACGCTAGAAATGTGGGCTTGTATGGAACCACTGGTGTTCTGGTGGCTGCTCTGATAATTGCTGGCATAGTGTTCTCAGGCTTAAGACTTCCAACCTTTGTTTCCAATACTGGAACCTTGATCATAAAGTTGACTGACGCGCCTGCTAACATAACGCATCTTAACGTGACAATTACCAGCGTTTCAGTCCAGAGAGTTGAGAATGATAACGAAACTTGGGTGGACTTGGCGTTCGTTGGCGGTGTATCAAGCGTTTCTTTGGATTTGTTGGAGCTCGAGAATGTAACTAGAGATCTGTCAGTAGCGGATATTCCTTCTGGGAATTATACAAAGATTAGACTGGGCATAGGCGAGGCCAATGTGACTTATGCCGAGGGTGGTTGGGAACCGGTCAATGTTCCACCTGATAAAATAGATGTAAAGGTGCACTTTGAGATAGAAAGCGGCGGAGTTAGAACACTGCTCATTGACATGTGGGTAGACTGGATAGCCATTAGTAACAGCGGTAACCTTAGACCGGTGCTAAAAGCCACACCCACAATCATATCTTAAACCAAAAACACTCCCACCTTTATTTTTCTTAGTTTCATTAACGCCTACATAGGACATTCCGATTACCAGTCTTCAGAATCTAAACCAACAAGTCGCAAAAGAGAATTGGACAAAAGTTAGGGTTTTTGTCGCCACGCCCTAACGGTCTCATACCACAAAATCCCTGTGCCGAGAATGCCGAAGATCAGAGCGAAGACGCTGTAGAAGTTGACCTGCCTAAACTGCGAAGCGTAGAAGAGGAGGAGGGTGGTGAACAAAGTGGCGTACAGAGTGTATCTGGGGAGAATAAAAGTTCCAAACCTCACGAATTGCCTGAGAACTCCAACATTGACCACTCTGACTAGCCGATACTCGCCTCGAATTTTTTGAACCAACCCCAGTTCAACGAGCTTGTCTAGGTGATATACTGCCAGCGCTGGACTGGAGAAGTCTAGCAATTTCTGTGTCTCCCTAACCTTAGCCACGCCGTTCGGAGATTTCAACAGGTGCCAGTAAACTCGAAGCGTGTTGCCCTTTAGCTCAGTTGCGATCTTCTCTTCATCCACCGCTGCATCCTCTGTCAACGTCATCTAACCTCATTCAGTTCTTCTTTCCTAACCTTAACTGTAGAAGGTTAATATTAGCGTTTTATTTTTGATTGTATAAAAAAAATGTCTCTATGAAAGCATCTCTAGAAACCTTTATTCGAAAGAGCAGATTATTTGCATAGATGCTCCGGTTCAGGCTCCGGTAGAAGAAAGGAGATTTCTCCTTTCCTGCCCAGTATAGCCAGGTTAAACACGCCCTAAGTGAACTAAGTATTCCGGCCTTTCGCCGTTAAAATAACGGAAGATAGCCGGAGACCCGGGTTCGAATCCCGGCCGGAGCACCAAACTACACAAATTACGTCTAAATCCTTGTTGCGCACGAAGTTTCTTTTCGCAAGTCATAAAATTCAAGTAGTTCAGCCAATACTATTCATCGGAGATACCTTAGAAGGTGTGCATTTTGACGGTTTTCAAATTGCCGAGAATGGACAAAGAGGAAATCGAAAAACTGATTCGACAACAAATGCTTTGTCGGATTGCTTTCAAAGGAAACGAGTATCCGTATATGGCTCCGTTTCAGTACGTTTTGATGAACGGATCTATCTATTTTCACTTTACGGATTATGGTAAGAAGATGAGACTGCTTGAGAAGGATAAACGTGTTTGTGTTGAGATAGAAGAGTACAAGCCGGATTTGAGCGAATATAGTTTTGTTGTCCTAAGAGGGACCTTAAGGGTTGTTACCGATCCTCAGAAGAGAGCCACGGTCATAGGAAGAATGGCTGAAGAGGGAAAACAAAAACTTTCACCAAACTTCCTTGCTGCTCACGGTTTCAAAAAAGAGGAAGGCTGGTCTTCATTTACGGCAGAAAAACCTTTAGTAATAGTTAAGCTCGATAATGTAACTCAAGTAATAGGCTTGAAATCCCCTTGACGCGAAAACATACTGGTTGGTTATGATTGTGATTAGCTCAAAGAAAGTAGTCTTTCTACAAGTAGTCAACTTTGCTGCATTTCTAATGACTGTTGTAGTAAATGCACTAAGCAATATTCTACCATTGAACGG
>JABAOH010023624.1_pt2 | contig 11764 bp, 13 predicted proteins | sample 7062181 | NCBI WGS metagenome assembly JABAOH01 (sample SAMN14538630, study PRJNA623070) | marine sediment metagenome | biome: marine biome [ENVO:00000428]; feature: marine pelagic biome [ENVO:01000023]; material: deep marine sediment [ENVO:00002113]; isolation source: pool of 5 deep marine... | reverse complement strand
GAGCGCGATGTTCGATCCGAATCCGGTCTCCGTCGTGACGACCGTGCTGTCCGTGGTGGGAAAGAAGTCCACCAGCGACAGGCCCAGGCTCAGCTTGAGGAAGATCCCCCGGCTCGCCGCCGGGTAGTACAGCCCCGTCAGGGTGACGTTGCCGCGGGTGAGCACCTGATTGGCTTCCTCGCGGGCCCACAACATGCCCTCGCCCCCGAATAGGACGTGCCGATCGACCGCCCAACCTAGTCGCACGTATCCGGCGAAGCCCGGCTTCGTCTCGTCGGCGATGTTGCGCGCCAGGTTCCACCCGCCCCCCACCCCGAACGAGCCCCAGAGGCCCTCTCGCCCGGTCGACTCCTGGGCTGCGACCGGGGTGGCGGCGCCCACTACGAGCGCGGCCGCGACGAACCAGACCAGCGCACGCAAGGGGAGTCCTCAGTGGAACGTCGCGCCCACCGTCAGCATCAGCATGTAGTTGTCCGTGTCGCTGATGAGCTGGTAGAGAAAGTCCACGTTGGGCGTGATGGAGAAGTTGTCGGTGATGCGGATGTCGTAGCCCACCCCCAGCGTGCCGCCGAAGCCCGTCTGCCACTCCTTGGTGACCGTGCTACCCTGAGTGCTGTACAGCTCCACGCCGGCCACGCCGATACCGATGTTGAGCAATAGATCCAGATCGAAGCTGGGATAGAACAGCAGGTTCACCGTCCCGTTGCCACGGCTGACCCACGTGTCCTCCGCCACACTGCGCGCCCAGAACCTTACCTCGCCACCCACCAGGAACCGCGGGTTGGGGGTACCGCCGGCCCGGATATAGCCGGAGAACCCCGTCGTGGTCTCGTCATCGGGGCCAGAGAGGTTCCAGCCAGCACCGGCCCCCATGCTGAACCAGACCCCGTCCCGGTGCGATTCCTGTGCGGACGCGGTCGTAGCGAGGGCCGTCAGAGCGACGACCGTCGCAATCGCACGAGCAACAGTTTGCAGTGTCACGGTCAGCCTCATTGTTGGCCCTAATCTGGCACGGCAGACGCCATTTGCACACCCACACAACGCCCGTTACCATACTGCGCAGCGCGGCACGAGTCGGTTCACACCACCGAATCCACCGGACGGAACGGCCATGGGAGTGACCCGAACCCTGCTCCTCAAGGCATCGCAGAGCGGCTGGCTCGCGAAGCAGGTACGTGGGCGCCGCTTCGCTCGGCGGGCGGTAAGGCGATTCATGCCGGGCGAGGAAATCGATGCCGCCCTCGCCGCCGCAAAGCACCTCCAGGAGCGGCGCATCCCCACGTTGAGATCACGCTGCTCGGTGAGGCGATCACCGACCGGCGTGAGGCCGAGGGTGTGGCCGCCGAGTATCTCGACGCGCTGGATCGGATCGAGCAGCGCGCGCTCCCTATGCAACTCTCGGTCAAGCTCACGCAGCTCGGGCTCGACGTGAGCCGCGACACGTGCATCGAGCAGCTCTCCCGCATCACCGCACGGGCCGCCGAGACGGGCAACTTCGTGTGCATCGACATGGAGAGCTCACCCTACGTCGATTCCACCCTCGAGGTCTTCCGTGCCATCAGACGCGAGCACGACAACGTGGGGATCTGTCTCCAGGCCTATCTCTACCGCACGGCCAACGACCTCGAGGCCCTCCTCCCACTCGCGCCCACCATCCGGCTGGTGAAGGGAGCCTACAACGAGCCACCGCAGATCGCCTACCCTCGCAAGCAGGACGTCGACCAGAACTTCTTCAGGATCGCGCAGCGCCTGCTGTCCGACGAGGCGCGCCCCGGGTCCGTGCCCCACGCATTCGGGACCCACGATCCGCGACTCATAATGCGAATCCAGGACTACGCAGCCGGGGCCGGCATTGCCAACGACGCCTACGAGATCCAGATGCTGTACGGCATTCGGCGGGATGACCAGGATCGCCTGGCCGCTCGGGGATACGCGGTACGCACGCTGATCAGCTACGGGCGCCACTGGTTCCCCTGGTACATGCGGCGCCTGGCCGAGCGCCCCGCCAATCTCCTGTTCGTCGCGAAGTCGGTTATCAGGTAGGACTGCCGATCAGGTCCCGCCGCCCTCGGGCGGACGCACGGTCCCCACTGGTGTCGGCCGGTCCCGCACCCGATCCACCACACACAAGAAGCCCAGGGGCTCGTCCCCCGTCGCCTGGAACTGGTGAACCGCTTCCGGCGCCACGTATATGCAGTCGTAGGGCTGCACCTCGTGGACGACATCTCCTAGCACCACGCGACCGCTGCCCCGCAGGATCACCACAGCATGGGGATGGCTGTGATACTCGAGCGTGGAATGGCCACCGGGCTGCACCTCGAAGTAGCGGGTGAGGAACGCCAACGCTCCCTCGGCCTCGCCTTCCCCCATGATGGTCTGGCGAGAAACGTCCCGGTGCGCCTCGCTCTCCGCCTTGTACTGCTTGAGCGGAATGCCCGACCAGCGAAACTGCCGACACCTGATGACCCTCGATCCGTCACTCACGGCCGTGCGCCCTCACGGTCTCGGTGAGGCGCCGGCTCGCCGCCTCGACGTCGCCCTGCGCGTACAGGCTGCTCCCGATCAGCAACATCACGTCCACTCCGTAACGCGAGATCCAGTACGGCACGCGCTCTACGTCCACACCACCGCCGGGCACCGGGAGCGCCGGTGCCAGCCCGTGGTACGGCTCGCGCAATCGGGCGTTGATGGCGTCGCATTGGGCCTCGCTGACCGGGAAGCGCCCACCAGCGTTTACGTAGATCACCCCGTCGGCCCCGAGGAGGCGCAGCACCAGCCCGAGCATGACATCGGGCGCCACGCCGTGCTCGCCGGCGAATAGGGCCCCGGAGAAGGTCGGGTGCGCGAGCACGATGAGCCCACTCTCCTGTGCCAGCCACCGCACCGTGTCGAGGCCCGCGATGAACGGGCTCACCAGCACGCCCCGGCACCCGAGCGCGCTCACCGCCGCCACGCGCCGGGGCAGCTGCGATACGGGCGCGGTGACGTTGGGGAAGTAGAGGGTCGAGCCCCCGGTCTCGGCGTTGGCCTCCAGCACCGCGGCCTGACACCGCTCGACCCGTTCGAGAAACGGGGCCGTGGCCTGATCGGTCACGCCGTGATCGTCCTTCACCACGTCAATCCCGCCTCGCGCCAGCGCCCCACACACCTCCGCCAGCTCGCCGGAAGACAGCCCCACCGGCTTGGCCGAGGTGCACAGCAACGGCCGGCCTGCGACGTTCCCGCAGGCGGCCCGCACGCCGGCGATCCCGTGGCGCGGCCCCGGGAAGCGCTCGACCACCGCGCGCGGCAGCTCCAGGTCGGTGACCAGCGTCCCGGGGTGCATGGATACGTTCCCGAACAGCAGGTTCAGAAACTGCGGGACCTCCGCTCCCACGATGGCCGGATCATAGGAGAGCGTCAGGCTCCAGCGCGCACCGTCGAGCCGCTCCGCGCTCTCCAGGCGGCCGACCATGCGCTGCTCGATGGCGGCGGGGTAGCAGCCGTCGGGCAGCTCAACGGTCTGCTCCAGGGCGATCTCCCGCCCGCGCTCTTCCGCGCTCTCGCCGTCGCGCAGGCTGAGCCGGTAGGTGATGCGGATGCGCTGGCTGGCTCGTCGCGTCATGCCTCTTGACTCGTCGTCTGCTGCCCACCACGCTTGCCGCGGAGGAGGTGCCCTCAATGGACCTCTATCTCGTGCAGCACGGCGAGGCTGCCACGAAGGAGCGCGACCCTTCCCGGCCGCTCACCGACCACGGGCGTCAGCAGGTGACCCGGGTCGCCCGCGCGGCGGCCGCGGTCGGTATCGCTCCAGCCGGAATCTATCACTCCGGGAAACTCCGGGCCGAGCAGACCGCGGGCATCTTCGCCGCGGCGCTGAGTCCGGGCCTCTTGCCGAGCCGGCTGGAGGGACTCGCCCCGAACGACGACCCGGCGGTAGCCGAGCGCGCCATCGCCGCGTTCGCGGCGCCGGTGATGCTGGTGGGCCATCTGCCACACCTGAGCCGGCTCTGCTCGCGACTGGTCGCCGGCGACGCCGCGCAGGACCTCGTGGCGTTCCGCAACGGCGGGGTAGTCTGTCTCGGGCGGGACGAGGAGGGGAATTGGAGGCTGCGCTGGATACTGCCGCCCGAGGTCGCGCCGGCCGAGTGAGCCGAGCCCGCCGAGACGGGTGACAAATCGCCCCGCCGGCGCACGGCCGACGGGGCGAGTTCACTGAGCCGTGTGAGGCTCCGCTCGGTCTATGGCTGGCAGCCGGGACCGCCGCGCCTCAGCCCGAGGCTGCCGCGCCGACCGCCCTGGCGCATGCCGGGACGGCCCGCTCGCATCCGCATCCCCATGCGGCTGCCCTCGATCCACCCCTGCATCTTGCCCTGCTGTTCGGGCGTGAGCAGCGCCTTGGCCTGGGCTGCACCAGTCAGCATCGCCAGGTGGGCGGCCTGTTGCGCCTGCATCGCCTGCTCGGCATAGCGCCGCACCGCATCTGCGTCGGGCCGATCGGCCTGCCACGCCTCGAGCAGCGCCTCATGGGAGGCCTTTGCGCTCTCCAGCGCCTGCTCGTGGGTGCCCGTGAGCTCCTCACCCAGCCGCTCCAACTGCGCCACCTGCTCCTCGCTCAGCCCAAGGAAGTCTTTGCGCGCGATCAGCGCCTGCGGCGCGAAGTGGTGCACCCCGGGAAGCCCGGCGGCTCCGAGCCGCATCTGCTGCCGCATGGCCGGGCCACCCTCCCACCAGGTGCCGGGCGCGTGCAACCGCATCCTGCGGGGTTGGTCCTCGGGCGCCGCTTCGGGCTCCTGGGCGGGAAGCACGCCCGCCGCCACCAGCGTCGCGGCTGCCGCCGCTATCATGATTCTCGTCCGTGCCTTCATCCTCAGTCTCCTTGACAAGCACCGACGGACTCCCGCCGATGCGTGGGTTCTGCCCAGTCAGACGACGGGAGGCAGGAGATGTTAAGGGGAAAGGTGCAAGGCGCAGGGGGAAGGTACGACTGGTCGGACAACGGGGAACGGGCTGTCCAGCCCTGCCGGCAGCGGGAACCGGGAAGCGGGAAGCGTCGTATCGTTCCCCGTTCCCTGTTCCCTGCTCTCCGTCTCAATCCCGCAGCTACTGCTCCGCCGCCTCCCCTGTGCGTCCGGCGAGCGTGCGGTCCAGCATGAGGAGCGCGGCGGGGTTGTCGCCCACCATCTCCAACTGAGAGATCACGTCGCCCACCGACTTCTCCTCCTCCACCTGCTCGGTGACGAACCACTGCATCTGGAGCTGAGTGGGGTAGTGATTCTCCTTGACCGCGAGATCGTAGATCTTGTTGATCGACGCAGTCACCTTCTGCTCGTGCGCGAGCGCCGTCTGGAAGGCCGCGAGGGTGCTCTCGTAGTCGGCCGGGGGCTGCGGAACGGCCTGCAGCTCGACCCGCTCGCCCAGGTCCGCCAGGAAATCGAACAGACGCAGCGCGTGCGCCAGCTCCTCCTCGTACTGCATCCGCATCCAGTGGGCAAAGCCCGGGAGGTTCTGGTCCTCGAAGTACGCCGACATCGAGAGGTACGTGTAGGCGGCCTTGAATTCCATCGCGATCTGATCGTTGATCGCCTTGACCACTGCCTTACTGCCCATTGCGCGTCTCCATGCGATTGAGGTCTGATGTTGGGCAGGAAATATACTGCGGTGGCGCCCGGGGGCACCTTCCTTCTACAATTGATTAAGATAAGGCAGCAAAGGACTCCGCTTTTCGGCCACCGGCCGGCGGGCGCTCACCCAGCCGAGGGACGGTGGGCGTCGGCCCGGCCGGTCACGTTAGGAACAGGTTCGCTCCCATGAGAGACCGATTCACCTCCTCCTCCCCCGACCTGCGCGGCGTCAAGGCGCGCGAGGTGCGCGACTCGGTGGTCATCCGGTTCGCCGGCGACTCGGGCGACGGCATGCAGCTCACCGGGTCCCAGTTCACGCTCGAAGCCGCCCTCGCCGGCAGCGACATCGCCACCTTTCCAGACTATCCGGCGGAGATTCGCGCCCCGGCCGGCACGACATACGGCGTCTCGGCCTTCCAGATCCACTTCGGTGGGGGCGACCTCACCACGGCGGGCGACGAGCCGGACGTCCTGGTGGCCCTCAACCCGGCCGCCCTCAAGGTCAACTACAAGGACCTCCGGATCGGCGGTCTGGCCGTGGTGGACACCGGAGCGTTCACCAAGCGCAACCTGGCCAAGGCGGGCTATGAGACCAGCCCGCTCGACGACGACACCCTGGCACCCTACCAGGTGCTTAGGCTGGACATCACCCAGCGCACACTGGACGCGCTCGAGGAACTCGAGCTCAAGCAGAAGGCGGCCTTGCGGTCGCGCAACATGTGGACCCTGGGGCTGATGCTCTGGATGTTCGGGCAGGACCGCCAGGCCACCGCCGACTGGATCGGGCGGAAGTTCGCCAAGCAACCCGAGATCGCCCGAGCCAACACTACCGCACTGAACGCGGGGCACGCGTTCGGCGAGACGGTGGAGATGCCGATGGACGTGGTGGGCTACACGGTGGCCAAGGCCGACGTGCCACCGGGGATCTACCGCACCGTGACCGGCACCGAGGCCACCGCGTGGGGCCTGCTGGCCGGTGCCCAGGCGGCCGGCCTGCCGCAGCTGTTCTTCGGCTCGTACCCCATCACCCCCGCTACGTCCCTGCTCCACGTACTGGCGAACCTGAAGAGCCAGGGCGTACTCACCTTCCAGGCGGAGGACGAGATCGCGGCGATCTGCGCGGCGATCGGCGCGTCGTACGCCGGCGCGCTGGGCGTCACGTCTAGCTCCGGCCCTGGCATCGCGCTCAAGACGGAGGCGATGGGCCTCGCCATCGGCGTGGAGCTCCCCCTCGTGATCGTCAACAGCCAGCGGGCCGGGCCGTNNCACGCCCGCCGACTGCTTCGACGTCGCCATGGAAGCAGTGCGGCTCGCCACCAAGTACATGACGCCCGTCGTCATGCTGTCCGACGGCTACCTCGCCAACGCCGCCGAGCCCTGGCTGGTGCCGGATGGGGAGGAGCTGCCGCGCTTCCCGGTCACTTTCCGCAGCGAGCCCGAGGGCTTCCAGCCGTTCCTGCGGGATCCCAAGACCCTGGCGCGCCCGTGGGCCGTCCCGGGCACGCCCGGGCTGGAGCACCGCGTCGGCGGGCTGGAGCAGGACGACGACACGGGGCACATCTCGTACGACCCCGACAACCACCAGCGAATGACCGACGTGCGGACGGCAAAGGTCAGCGGGATCGCCGACGACATTCCCGAGCAGGAGATCCAAGTGGGCGAGGCGCGGGGCGACCTGGTGGTGGTGGGCTGGGGATCCACGTACGGCCCCATCTACCAGGCCGTGAAGCTGGCACGCGACGAGGGAATGAACGTCTCGCACCTGCACCTCCGGCACCTCAACCCCCTGCCACGGAACCTGGGTGAGCTCCTCCGCAGCTTCGATCACATCCTCGTGCCGGAGATGAACACGGGACAGCTCGTGACCATGCTGCGAAGCACTTACCTGCTACCCGCGCAGGGGCTCAGCAAGGTGACCGGCAAGCCGTTCAAGGTGAGCGAGATCGTCGCCGCCATTCGCACAACAGTGGAGCACGCATGATCGCCCCCAACAAGGCCGCGCTGTCGGCCAAGGACTTTGCCTCCGATCAGGAAGCGCGCTGGTGCCCCGGCTGTGGGGACTATGCGATCCTCAAGGCGATGCAGAAGACGCTCGCCGACCTCGCCGTACCGCGCGAGCGGACGGTGTTCGTTTCGGGAATCGGCTGCGCCGCTCGGTTCCCCTATTACGTCTCGACCTACGGGTTTCACACGATCCACGGCCGGGCGCCGGCCTTCGCCACGGGGATCAAGCTGACAAACCCCGGGCTCGACGTGTGGGTGATCACGGGGGACGGCGACGGTCTGAGCATCGGCGGCAACCACATGCTGCACGTGTTGCGGCGCAACGTGGACCTGCAGATCGTGTTGTTCAACAACGAGATCTATGGCCTTACGAAGGGGCAGTACTCGCCGACCTCGAGGCGCGGCACACGCTCTCCATCTTCGCCGCAGGGATCGCTGGAGCTCCCCGTGGCGCCATGCGCGCTAGCGCTGGGCGCCGGGGCACGCTTCGTCGCTCGGTCTATCGACACGATGCAGCCCCACCTGGTGGATGTACTGAAGCGTGCCCACGCCCACCGCGGAGCATCGTTCGTGGAAATCTTCCAGAACTGCGTGGTGTTCAACGACGGTGTCCACGGCGCCTTCACGGAGAAGAGCGTGGCGCCCGACGCTCAGCTCCACGTCGAGCACGGCAAGCCGTTGTTGTTCGGACGGGACAAGACGAAGGGCCTCCACGTGAAGCCGGGCTCGCTGGAGGTCGAGGTCGTGACGCTGGGTGAGAATGGGGTAACCGAGGGCGACATCCTCGTGCACGACGAGACCAGTCGTACCCTGGCTGCGATGCTGGTGGGTCTCGAGCCGCCCGAGTTTCCGGTCGCCATAGGCGTGCTCTACTGCGACCCGATGCCGAGCTATGAGCACGACGTGCAGCAGCAGCTCGCGCAGGAGGGGGCAAAGCCCACGACCGAGGCGGACATGGACACGGTGCTGCGTGGCGGTCGCACCTGGGAGGTCAAGTAGGCGCTACCAGATGTCTCCCAGGGTGAACCCCTCGGGGAACGGATCCTCGTCGTCCACCACGTAATCGCCGGACCCAGTGATCCACGCGCGGCCGCACAGCGTGGGCACAACCGCGGACCGCCCCCCGACCGTAACCTCGCGCACCAGCCGGCCGGTCCAGACAGTGCCCAGGATCCCCTCATGAGCGAAGTCCTGGTTCAGCGCGAGCTGTCCCTTGGCGTGGAGCGCCGCCATCTTGGCGCACGTGCCGGTACCGCACGGCGAGCGGTCGAGGGCTCCGGTCCATGTCTCGGGGCGGTCCCAGGCCAGAGCTCCCGTCGCCACCACCACGGCGTTCTTGCGGTCTGCGTCGTGCCGCGTGGGCGGACCGGAGAGCTGTGAGATCGACACGCCGGCGATCTCTGCGTTCTCCGGATGCACCGTCGGGAGCTGCTCCGCCGCGGCCGCCTGCAGCATCCTCCCGATGCGCGCTATCTCGCGGCCTTCCTCGGGGACCAGCCGCAGCCCGAACTGTTCCGCGTCGGCGATGACGTAGAACATCCCGCCCCAGGCAACGTCCACCGAGACCCGGCCCAGCTCGGGGACCTCGATGGCGGCGTCCAGGTGCGCCGCGAACGCCGGCACGTTCTCGAAGGTCACCCCCGTCACCTTTCCGGCCGCGACGTCGGCCCGCACCCGCACCAGCCCCGCGGGCGCTTCCAGCTTCAGCTCGGTCACCGGTTCAGTCGCCTCGACCATCCCCGTCTCGATGAGCACGGTCGCAACGCAGATGAGGTTGCTCCCCGACATGGCCGGGTATTCGGTCTGCTCCATTATGACGAATCCGGCGTCGGCAGCGGGGTCCGTCGGCGGGAGGATCACGTTGCAGCACAGCGCCGGGTAGCCACGCGGCTCGCGCAGCATCAGTCGGCGCAGGTGATCGCCGTGCGTCTCCAGGTGGACCTTCTTCTCGAACATGGTCTCGCCCGGCACGTCGTGCACGCCGCCGGTGATCACCCGGCCGGGCTCCCCGCCCGCGTGGGCGTCCACGGCGGTGATGTGCTCGTCGAGCCGCATGGTCAGGGCTTCTCGATACGGGCGCGCACGACGTAGGGAACCTCCAACTCGTCGAGCGTCACGCCATAGATCATCCCCCCGCGGAAGATCGGACGAGGGAAGGTGGCCAGGGGAAACGCCAGCTCCACTTGGCCCAAGTAGCGCCCCTCCGAATCGAACACGTCGAGCACGCGGCCCTGCATGGGAATGGCGGTGACGGGCAGCACCCAGATGTTGCCTTCGTCGTCGACGAAGAATTCATCCACCGGCGGTTTGGTACGAGGGATCCGCGAGCGGTCGACGTTGCCGCCCTGCTCCATGATCCATTCGAGCTCCACCATCGCAGAGTCGATGTCCTCGTCGGTCACCCGCGGGGGCTCGAACTCGCGCGAGATGATCCGCAGTGTGTCTCCTTCCAGAGAGCATTGCAAGATGCGGTACTCGCCGGTAAGCGCGAACCACACGTAGCCGCGCGGGTCGAAGCGCCACTCGAGTCCGGGCGTGAAGGGCACCGGCATCCTGGCAAGACCCCGCTCACTGCGCGCCTCGAAGAACTCCCTGTCACCTGCGTACTCGGGGACCCGCACCGTGTCAACCGGTTCCATCTCCACGTCATAGGCGATGAGGACCATGCTCGGCTCCGGCGCCCGGCGAGACCCCCGACCTGCCCCCTTGTCNNCCCTTGTCGAGCATATGTCTAGGACATTATATTGACAGTGCTTCACCAGAGTGGCCCACGCACGGGCCCATAACTCATTTGCGGATAACAGGATACAGCGATGCCACAGGATTCACACGAGACGGGACGGATCCTACTCACGGGCGCCTCAGGGTACGTGGGAGGCCGCCTGCTGCGGGCGCTGGAGGAGCTGGGAGCGCCGCTCCGCTGTCTGGCGCGCAATCCAGGCTTCTTGCGTGGGCGTGTGGGTCCCCACACCGAGGTGGTCCAGGGCGACGTGCTCGATCCCACCACCCTGGCGGCCGCCATGCACGGCATCGACACCGCGTACTACCTGGTCCACTCCATGGGCTCGGCGGGCGACTTCGAGGACGAGGATCGGCGCGCGGCCCGGCTCTTCGGCCAGGCGGCCAAGGAGGCGGGCGTGCGCCGCATCGTATACCTCGGTGGCCTGGGCAGCGGGTCGGCTTTGTCCACCCATCTTCGCAGCCGCCACGAGGTGGGACAGATCCTGCGACGGTCGGGCGTGCCCACGATCGAGCTGCGCGCCTCGATCATCATCGGCTCCGGCAGCCTCTCGTTCGAGATGATCCGCGCCCTCGTCGAGAAGCTCCCGGTGATGGTGACCCCGCGCTGGGTGCGGGTGCCCGCGCAGCCCATCGCCATCGAGGACGTCATCGCCTACCTGCTCGCCGCCCGAGACCTCGCGGTGGCCGAGAGCACGGTGTACGAGATCGGCGGCGCCGACCGCGTCTCCTACGGCGACATCATGCGGGAGTACGCGCGCCAGCGCGGCCTGCGCCGCACGATGATCCCCGTTCCGGTCCTCTCGCCGCGGCTCTCCAGTCTGTGGCTGGGCCTGGTCACGCCGATCTACGCGCGCGTGGGTCGCAAGCTGGTGGAGAGCCTGCGGAACCCGACGGTAGTGGAAGATGAGCGGGCGTTGTCCGCCTTCGGGATCCGGCCGCGCGGCATCAGCGAGGCCATCGCACGCGCCCTGCACAACGAGGATCGTGCATTCGCCGAGACCCGCTGGTCAGACGCCTTCTCCTCGGCCGGCGCCCAGTACCGGTGGGGTGGCGTGCGGTTCGGATCGCGCATCGTGGATTCCCGCAGCACCCACGTGGCAGTGCCGGCCCCGCAGGCCTTTGCGCCGATCCCTCGCCTCGGCGGCACGACGGGATGGTACTACGCCACCTGGCTGTGGCGGCTGCGTGGCTTCCTGGATCTGTTGGTAGGAGGTGTGGGGGTGCGCCGGGGCCGGCGTGACCCGGAGCGGGTCGAGCCCGGCGACACGGTGGACTTCTGGCGCGTAGAGCGAGTTGAGCCCGACCGGCTGTTGCTGCTCTCGGCCGAGATGAAGCTCCCCGGTCGGGCCTGGCTGCAGCTCGAGGTCGAGCAGGCCGGCCCCGGCTCGCGCATTCGCCAAACGGCGATCTTCGAT